>Ga0194137_10002383_pt1 | contig 11106 bp, 5 predicted proteins | sample TARM_MetaG_T3_14_FD_134025 | JGI IMG/M metagenome (GOLD analysis project Ga0194137, IMG submission 134025) | Freshwater microbial communities from Pennsylvania, USA, analyzing microbe dynamics in response to fracking - TARM_MetaG_T3_14 (version 2) | ecosystem: Environmental > Aquatic >...
ACCGGTGTGCGCGGTCTGTCCGAGGAAGACCTGCAGCGCGCGCAGGCCAATCCGGCGGAGCTTGAAAAAGCCCTGCGATTCCGCGCCGACCGCGACGCGGCGCAGGATTTCGCACGGCGGGGCAACCTCGTCCCGGCGAAGGTTGGCGAACTCGGCGAGCCGGCGCGGGCCGGCGAACGCACTATGGAAGGAGGCTGACATGCAGACTATCAGCAAAACCCTGGCGGCGCTGCTGCTGGCCGGTGCCAGCTGCGGCGCGTCGGCGCAGCTGCCATCTCAGCTGCCGGGACTCGACAAGCTGAGCAACAAACTTGGCAACATCAATCTCGGCAACGCGGTGAGCAACCTGAACAAGGCATCGCGCGACACGGCCGAAGCCGAGGAAATCCGCATCGGCCAGGAATTCGCAGCCACGCTGGTCGGCGCCAAGCCGCTCGCGCCGGATCCCGCGCTGCAGCGTTATGTGAATGTGCTCGGCCGCTGGCTGGCGCTGCAGACGGAACGGCCGGATCTGCCGTGGACTTTCGGCGTACTGGACGATGCCGGCTTCAATGCCTTCGCCGCCCCCGGCGGCTATGTGTTCATCACCAAGGGGCTGGTTGCGCGCATGCGCAGCGAGGCGGAGCTTGCCGGCGTGCTTTCCCATGAAATCGCGCATGTGCTGAAGAAGCATCATCTGCGGGCGGTGCAGAATAACGCGGGCATGGCGCTGCTGGGCGACTTCCTGGGCGCTGCCAGCAGGAGTTCCGGCGGCACGCATCCCGAAGCGCGCAATGCACTGATGAACGTCGGCCGCAAGCTGTACACCAGCGGCCTCGACAAGGAGGATGAATTCGAGGCGGACCGTCTCGGCGTGGTGATCGCCGCCCGTGCCGGATACGACGCCTACGGATTGCCGGCGGTGCTGCAGACGCTGCAGGTACAGAATCCTGGCGACGGCGAATTCTCGCTGCTTTTCCGCACGCATCCCGCCCCGTCGGCCCGCATCGCCATGCTCGAAAGGCTGATGCGCGACCGGTTCGACAGCCTGCCGGGCATGTCCGGCCCGGCGCCGGCACTGCGGCTGACGGAGTTCAGGGATTAGGCACTGATAGAAGCGGCCTCGGACTCCAGCTTGCGCTCGACCATCTTCATCAACGCATAAAGGCTTTCCAGCACCGGGATGGCGACGCCTTCCCGGCGGCCGGCGCGTACCGCGTTGCCGAGGATGACTTCGGTTTCCATCGGACGCCGGTTTTCATAGTCGAGCGCCATGCTGGTCTTGTAGGCCGGCGCCTTGCGCGTGCCCTCGATGAGCTGGCCGGGCAGTTCTTCCGGCAGGGCGTGGCCGGTGGCGGCCGCGATCGCCTCGACTTCCTGCATGGCGCGCCTGACCAGAGCGTCGCCCTCTGCGCCGCCGAGGATATGCCCGGTGTCCAGCGCATTGCCCAGCACCGAGATCGGGTTAAACACGCCGTTCCACATGCATTTGTGCCAGCGGGCGGTGGAGACGTCTTCCGTCAGGTTGCAGCGGATGCCGCCTGCTTCCAGCATGGCCGCGAACCGGCGCGTGCGCTCGCTGATCCCGGACGGGTAATTGCCGAAAGTGAGGTCGCCATAGGCGTAATGCGCAACCTTGCCCGGTGCTGTGCGCGCTACCTGCACGAAAGCCAGGGCGCTGATCAGTTCATGCTTGGGAAAGGCCTCCGCGATTTCCGCCTCGATTTCCACGCCGTTTTCGATCAGGACGATCACGGTGTCCGGGCCGAGCGCCGGGCGGATCAGCGCGGCGCGGTCGGTCCCTTCGACCACCTTGACGCTGACGACCAGGTAGTCGGGCGGACCGCCCTGGTAGTCGGAGGCGCTGCGCACGGTCTGCGCCGGACGGAAGGTGCGGTCGCCCAGCTTGCGGCTGGTGATGGCGAAGCCGCCGGCGCTGACTGCGTCGTACTCGGAGCGGCACACCACCGAGACGTCGGCGCCGGCCGCATCGAGCAGGGAACCGTAGAAGCTGCCGATGGCGCCGGCGCCAAGTATCAGGATGCGTGCCTTGGTTTCGGAAGAAGTAGTCATGGTAGGGGAACTGAAGAGGTTTGATGGGAAAGCCGCCGGGAATTGTAACGGCAAGCCCGATCGGGCGTCGGCCGCGTCTTGAAATCCCTTCAAGACGCGTTCGCAACAATTGAAAAAATTTGTTTAAATCAATGCCGAAAGGAAAGCTTTGCTGTGCATTAACACGTTATGATTGATGCTGCTGGACAACTTTCATTTTTGGCTTCCCATGTTCAAGAAAACCCTGATGGCGCTGCTCCTGAGCACGGCAGCGTCCGCATTCGCCGTTCCGTTGAGTTCCCAGCATGCGCTGGTATTCGAAGAAAACTCCGGCACGGTACTGCTTGAAAAGAATGCTCATGATGTGGTGCCGATCGCATCGGTCACAAAACTCATGACCGCCATGGTGGTGCTCGATGCCCACCTCGACATGAATGAGCCCATCATGATCGACGAGAGCGATGTCGACACCCTCAAGCACAGTTCCTCGCGCGTGCCGGTCGGTTCGGTACTCAGCCGCGGCGCATTGCTCGAACTGGCGCTGATGTCTTCCGACAACCGCGCCGCCGCTGCCCTGGGCCGCACCTACCCGGGCAGCCATGCCGGTTTCCAGCAGGCGGTGCGGGAAAAGCTGGTCTCGCTCGGCATGTCAAATACCGTCATTGAAGAACCTACCGGCCTGTCTCCGCACAACCGTTCCACCGCGGCCGACCTGGTGAAGATGGTGGCCGCCGCATCCACCTACCCGGAAATCGCAAAGATCACGACCGAAACCGGCGAGGTGGTCGACATGAACGGCCGCATGGCGCAGTTCCGCAATACCAATCGTCTGGTTGGAAAAGACGGCTGGGACATCATGCTTTCCAAGACCGGCTTCACCCGCGAAGCCGGACGCTGCCTGGTGATGCGGTTCCAGGCGGCCGGCAAGCGCGTCATCATGGTGCTGCTCAATGCCAAGGAAAGCACGGCGCGCATGCTCGATGCGGAAAACGTGCAGCGCCTGCTGACCGGCGAACCGATGCTGATGGCCAGGGCGCCCGCGCCCCGCAGCACCGCGCGCGCCAAGCCGCGCCAAAGCCAGAGCGGCATCATGCTGGTCAAGGCCAAGAGCGGCGGCGGTTCCAAGGCGGCCAAATCGGGCAGCCGCAAGCGCCACTCGATGTAACCGGCCCGCCCGTCCGGATATCCGGCGGCCAACTGAAAAATGGACCTTCGCGGTCCATTTTTTTTGCCGGCGCATCGCCGGCCTGATCCTGCGAGGCATGAGATGCGCGCCGGCTTCGCGATTGGCTACCGGGAGGTTTGCACGTCGGCCTGAAGCATGCCTGGTGCGGCACGCCGTTTCCGAATGCGCCGCAGCAAGGCATCGGCGCGCCGATGCAGCAGATAAAGGCGAATGCGATGTATCAGGCTCATGAATTTTCCGATCGTCGAATGGCTGGCCGGAAGCGGCGGCACCTGTCTATGAGTGAGTCACGTCATCAGCGCGGTTCCGGCGAGGTCGGCGCACGGAAGCGGAGCAGGCAGCATTCAAGGCATTCACTTAAAATAAACACGAGCGTTCGCTTTTGCAGGCTGGCTATTCGCAGCACGCAAACCCGCAACGTGGACGATGAAGGCCAGGCAGACCCACTCATGTTGAGCAGATAAAGGAAGACGACACGATGAATCAACGCATCCAGGGACAAGGCGGATTTTCGGAACGCGGCCTCGAGACGCTGACCCAGTGCATCCAGGCGGACATCGACAAGGGAATGATTCCCGGCGCGTCGATGCTGATCGCACGCGGCGGCAAGACCGTCCATGAAGCCGCGCTCGGCCTGCAGGACCCGAACACGCGCGCGCCGATGTCCCGGGACACCATCTTCCGCATCTATTCGATGACCAAGCCTATCGTGTCGGTCGGCGTGATGATGCTGGTCGAGCAGGGCCGCCTGCTGCTGAGCGACCCCGTTTCGAAATTCCTGCCCGAACTCGGCGATCTCAAGGTAGGCGTCGAGCGCGTCGTCAACGGCGCGCCGGTGCTTGAACTGGAGCCGGCCCTGCAGCCGATCACGGTGCAGGATCTGCTGCGCCATACCTCCGGCTTCACCTACGGCATCTTCGGCGACTCGCTGGTGAAAGCGGAGTATCGCAACGCCGGCATCGCCCATCCGCGCATGAGCAGCGATGACTTCATACGGGCGATGGGGCAGGTGCCGCTGATGTACCAGCCCGGCACCGTCTGGGAATACAGCCATTCCACCGATGTGCTCGGCGTGCTGCTGGAGCGTGTGTCCGGCCTGCCGCTGGATGAATTCTTCGCCCATCGGATCTTCAGGCCGCTCGGCATGCGCGATACCGGCTTCTGGGTGGAAGAAGAACAGCATCACCGGATCGCGGAAGGGTTCGACGTCGATCCCGTCACCGGTGCAACGGTCCGCATGAACCAGCCGCGGCGCCGGCCCAACTTCCTCGGCGGCGGCGGCGGCCTGATGTCCACCATGCAAGACTACCTTCGGTTCGCGCAGATGCTGGCCAACGGCGGTGAACTCGATGGCACCCGGCTGCTTGCGCGCAAGACGCTGCAACTGATGACGAGCGACCACCTCGCCGGCATGGCGCAGGCCCGCTCGGGCCAGGGCTACCTGCCCGGACCGGGATACGGCTTTGGCCTCGGATTTGCGGTGCGCACCGAACCCGGCGCTTCCTTTATCCCGGGGTCGGTCGGGGACTATACCTGGAGCGGTCTGGCCGGCACCTATTTCTGGATTGATCCGGAGGAGGATCTGCTCGCCATCTTCCTGATGCAGGCGCCCGAACAGCGCAATCACTATCGCCAGCTTTTCCGCAACCTGGTTTATGCCGCGCTTGCATAGGGCACGCCGGGAAAGCCGTCGGGCCATGGTTCGCATGTAGCCGACCATGGCCTGGAATCTCGATCTGAAACAAAAATTTTATTGCTCGTTGGCAAATGATGTTGCGATCCGTTACACTGTGGCGGCTAGGGGCGTATTGACGTTGCCCGGAGCGGACGGCCGCAACATTTCCATACTCAAGATCGGATAACCAGTCCGGCATGCGCGTCGTGGCTTCGGGTGCTTGGAACTGGAGACACAAGCATGAATATCCGTACCGTAAGAATCGGCACGCGGCTGGGCATGGGGTTCGGGATCATTCTCGCCCTGCTGGTCTGCGTACTCGCCGTCGACATCGTCATCAGCGCGAATGTCAGGCAAACCCAGAACGAAGGCATGAAGCACGCCAATGCCAAGGCCGTACTGGCCAATGCAATGCGCGGCGCAATCCTCGAGGGCGGCATTGCTTCCCGCAACGTCGGCCTGCAATACACGACTCCCGATATCGAACGTGAAGCCGCTAAGGCGCAGGCACAGCGAAAGCGCTTCCAGGACGCGCAGGGCAAGCTGGTGGCGCTCGGCCTGAGCGCGGAAGAAAAGGTGCTGGTCGACAGCATCGTGAATATCGACAAGCAGACAGAAGCTCCGTTCCAGGAAGCAATCCAGAAGGTCAAGGAATATGCGAACGAAGCTGCCGGCAAGCTGATTTCGACCCGCATCGATCCGCTTAACCAGAAAGCCATCGCCGAGATCGACAAGCTGGTGGCCATCCAGCAAAAGGCGGTGGACCGGCTGATTACGGAAAGCGAAGCATCGGGTACCCGCATGACGACCATACTCGGGCTGGCTGCGATCTTCACCGTCATCATCGGCGCGATTCTCTCCATCTTCACCACGCGCAGTATCACCCGCCCGTTGCGCGATGCGGTGGATGTAGCGCAGCGTGTCGCCAGCGGCAGGCTGGGCGCGAAAATCCAGGTATCGGGCAAAGATGAAACCAGCGAGCTGCTGCAGTCGCTGAAGGAAATGGACGAAAGCCTGTCGCGCATCGTCAGCCAGGTGCGTGCCAGCACCGAGGCGATCGGCTCCGCCTCCAACGAAATTGCGACCGGCAATGCCGATCTTTCGACCCGCACCGAATCGCAGGCCAGCGCCCTGGAAGAGACGGCATCGTCGATGGAAGAACTGACTTCCACCGTCAAGCACAATGCCGAAAATGCGCAGCAGGCCAACCAGCTGGTGCATTCCGCGTCGGAATCGGCGATGAAGGGCGGCGAAGTGGTGAGCCAGGTGGTCGAAACCATGGGCTCGATCAAGGAAAGCTCGCGCAAGATCGTCGACATCATCGGCGTCATCGACAGCATCGCCTTCCAGACCAACATCCTCGCGCTCGATGCGGCAGTGGAAGCGGCCCGCGCCGGAGAGCAGGGCAGGGGCTTCGCGGTGGTGGCATCCGAAGTGCGCACGCTGGCGCAGCGCTCGGCGCAGGCGGCCAAGGAAATCAAGGACCTGATCAGCGACTCGGTGAAGAAGGTCGAGGACGGCAATGCGCTGGTCAGCGATGCCGGACGGCAGATGACGGAGATCGTCGCCGCAGTCAAGCATGTGGCCGACATCATGAGTGAAATCACTGCCGCCAGCCGCGAGCAGAGCGAGGGCATCGAGGAAGTCAACCGCGCCATTGCCAGCATGGATGAAATGACCCAGCACAACGCCGCCCTGGTGGAGGAAGCTTCCGCCGCCGCATCTTCGATGCAGCAGCGTGCCGCGAGCCTGGGCCAGACGGTTGCGGCTTTCGACCTGAGCGATGCATCGGGACTTTCGCCGGCCTACGCTTCGGATGGCGGCAGTGCCGCTGGCTTGGCAAACGAAGCACCGGCGCGCGCGGCTCTGCCTGGTCAGGCCAGGAAAGCAGTCGGTTCAAGGAAGGCGCCGCTGTCGCTGCCCGGCTGAACCGAACTGCAAAGCTTCGGCACGCAGAATGAAAAATGCCCGCGATGCGCGGGCATTTTTGTTTTCGACGAGAAAGGCCTTACTTCTGCAGCCACACGCGCATCAGGGAAAGCAGATGCGCGGCGTCCACTGGCTTGGTGATGTAATCGGAGGCGCCCGCCGCGATGCACTTGTCGCGGTCGCCCTTCATGGCCTTCGCCGTCAGCGTGATGATGGGCAGCGACTTGAAGCGCGGAATCGCACGGATGGCGCGCATGGTGTCGTAGCCGTCCATCTCCGGCATCATGATGTCCATCAGCACGATCTCGACCGACGGGTCGGACTGCAGCACTTCGATGCCATCCCGGCCGTTCTCCGCATAGATGACCTTCATGTGCTGCCGCTCCAGCACCGAACTCAGTGCGAAGATGTTGCGCAGATCATCGTCCACGATCAGCACCTTGCGCCCGGCGAGATTGGTACTGGATTCATGATCTTCTTCCAGCATCTTGCGCTGGCGCTCGGGCAGGCCGGCATGGGGCCGGTGCAGGAACAGCGCGGTTTCGGCGACCAGACGCTCGGGAGAGCGAGCGTCCTTGAGCACGACCGTGCTGGCCAGCATCTGCAGGCGTGCGACTTCGCCTTGCGAAAGCTCGGCGGCGGTGTACACCACGACAGGTATGTTGCGCAGGGCCTCATCCCGGCTGATCTGGTCGAGCAGGTTGAAGCCGTCGACATCGGGCAGTTTGAGATCCAGCACCACGCAGTCGAATGCGGTACGGCGCATCTGGCGCAAGGCTTCCATGCCGGTGTCGACGGATATGATCTCGATGTCGCTGCCGGAAATCAGCTCGACGATGGCATTGCGCTGCACTTCGTCATCCTCGACGATCAGGAGATGGCGCTTGCCGCTGGTTACGTACTGCTGGATGCGGGTCAGCTCTTCCTGGAGCCGCTCCATGCTGACCGGCTTCTCCATGAAGGAAAAGGCGCCGTCGCGCAGTGCTCGTTCGCGTTCATGCTGCGCCGACAGGACATGAACCGGGACATGGCGGGTGCCGGGATCGCGCTTGAGACGGTTGAGCACGGTAAAGCCGTCTGCATCGGTCTGATCCAGGTCGAGCAGGATGGCGGTTGGCAGGTAATCCCGGGTCAGCGGCAACGCGGCATCCGCCTGGCGGGCGACGATGCCCTTGAAATTGCGTTCCCGCGCATGCTCGAGCAGGGTGCGCGCCACTTCTTCGTCGTCTTCGACGATCAGCACCGCAGGATCGCCCGGGCTGACCAGGGCGCGGTCGTCGAGATGCATGTCGTCGGCCTCAGGTTCCTCGGGAGTGCTGACGGCGACAGGCCGTGCAGCGGCCGGCAGCTGCGGCAGCCTGTCGTCCTGCGCCTCGAATGCCGGTTCCGCGCTGGCCATTGCCTGCAGATCGTCAAGGCTGGTCATGGTGTCGCTCTGGTAGGGCAGATACAGTGTGAACGTGCTGCCGGTGCCCAGTTCGCTTTCGACGCGGATTTCGCCGTTGAGCAGGCGCGCGAGTTCGCGGCTGATCGACAGCCCGAGTCCGGTGCCGCCGTATTTGCGGGCAGTGCTGCCGTCGGCCTGCTGGAAGGCTTCGAAGATAAGCTGCAGCTTGTCCGCAGGGATGCCGACGCCGGTATCCGTGACTGCAAAGGCAACCACGGCCGCGGCCTGCGACAGATGCGGATGGTCGGGGGTCCAGCCGCCCTGGGCCAGGCCGATACGCAGCGAGACCCGGCCGTGCGCGGTGAACTTGAAGGCGTTCGACAGCAGGTTCTTGAGAATCTGCTGCAGGCGCGTGGTGTCGGTGCGCAGGGAAATCGGCAGCCTCTCCGCCAGTTCGACGGAGAATTGCAGCTTTCTTGCCTCGGCCATGTGGCTGAAGGTGCGTTCGACGTAATTGCGCAGGGTCTCGAAGCGGTATTCGCTCAGCTCCAGCGTCACGGTGCCGGATTCGATCTTCGACAGATCAAGGATATCGTTGATCAGCGTCAGCAGGTCGCTGCCGGAGCCATAGATGGTCCTTGCATACTCGACCTGCAGGTCGGTCAGATTGTGGTCCGGGTTGTCCGACAGCTGCTGGGCAAGAATGAGCAGGCTGTTCAACGGCGTGCGCAGCTCATGCGACATGTTGGCAAGGAACTCGGACTTGTATTTCGACGACAGTGCAAGCTGCGTTGCCTTTTCTTCGAGCGCCAGCTTGGCCTGGCCGACTTCGAAGTTCTTGCGTTCGACCTCGATGTTCTGCTCGGACAGCAGGCGCGCCTTTTCCGCAAGCTCAAGGTTGGTCTGCTGCAGCTCCTGCGCCAGGGACTGCGACTGGATGAGCAGGCTTTCGGTGCGGCTGTTGGTTTCGATGGTATTGATCACCACGCCGATGGTTTCCATCAGCTGGTCGAGGAAACTCAGGTGGGTTTCAGTGAAGCGCTCCAGCGAAGCAAGCTCGATCACTGCCTTGACCTTCTGTTCGAACAGGATGGGCAGCACGACGATGTTGGTCGGTGGCGCGGCGCCCAGCCCGGAAGAGATCATCACATAGTCGCGCGGCACATTGGTCAGCCAGATGCGCTGCTTTTCGACCACGCACTGGCCGACCAGTCCTTCGCCCGGACGCAGCGAGCGGGGAAGCCCGCCGTTCGCCCTGACGCCATAACCGGCGATCAGGTGCAGGTGCGCGTCGTCCTGCGCCGAATCCATCATGTAGAACATGCCGTGATGGGCGAAGACCAGGGGTGCGAGTTCGGAAAGAATCAATGCCGACACGGTTTCCAGATCGCGCTGGCCCTGCAGCAGGCGCGTGAAGCGGGCGAGGTTGGTTTTCAGCCAGTCCTGCTGCGCATTCTTCTGGGTGGTCTCCTTCAGGTTGCGGATCATCTCGTTGATGTTGTCCTTCAGGTAGGACACCTCGCCGCGCGCTTCCACCTGAATCGAGCGCGACAGGTCGCCGCGCGTCACGGCGGTCGCCACTTCCGCAATCGCCCGCACCTGGTTGGTCAGGTTGGCCGCAAGCTGGTTGACGTTTTCGGTCAGGTCCTTCCATGTGCCGGATGCGCCGGGCACGCTGGCCTGTCCGCCGAGCTTGCCTTCCACGCCCACTTCGCGCGCCACGGTGGTGGCCTGGTCGGCGAATACCGCAAGCGTGTCGGTCATCTCGTTGATGGTGTTGGCCAGCGTGGCCATCTCGCCGCGTGCGGCAACGGTCAGCTTCTTCTTCAGATCGCCTTTCGCAACCGCGCTGACCACGCCGGCGATGCCGCGCACCTGGGCGGTCAAGTTGGCCGCCATGAAGTTCACGTTGTCGGTGAGATCCTTCCATGTGCCTGCGGCGCCCGGCACATTCGCCTGGCCGCCCAGCTTCCCTTCGGTGCCGACCTCGCGCGCCACCCGTGTCACCTCGGAGGCAAACGAAGACAGCTGGCCCACCATCACGTTGATGGTGTCCTTGAGTTCGAGAATCTCGCCCTTGACGTCGACGGTGATCTTCTTGGACAGGTCGCCGCGTGCAACGGCCGTCGTCACTGCGGCGATATTACGCACCTGGGCCGTGAGATTGGACGCCATGAAGTTGACGTTGTCGGTCAGGTCGCGCCAGGTGCCGGAAGCGCCCGGCACGTTTGCTTGTCCGCCAAGGCGTCCCTCGGTGCCGACTTCGCGCGCCACCCGCGTCACTTCGGAGGCGAAGGAGCGCAGCTGATCGACCATCACGTTGATAGTGTTCTTGAGTTCAAGGATTTCGCCCTTGACATCCACGGTGATCTTCTTCGACAGGTCGCCGTTGGCCACCGCCGTGGTAACGTCGGCGATGTTGCGCACCTGGCCGGTCAGGTTGCCGGCCATGGAGTTGACCGAATCGGTCAGGTCCTTCCATGTGCCTGCCACGCCGGAGACGTTTGCCTGTCCGCCCAGCTTGCCTTCGGTGCCGACCTCGCGCGCCACGCGCGTAACCTCGGAAGCGAACGAGGAGAGCTGATCCACCATCACGTTGATGGTGTTTTTAAGCTCAAGGATCTCGCCCTTGACGTCGACAGTGATTTTCTTCGACAGATCGCCTCGTGCGACCGCCGTAGTTACCTCTGCGATGTTTCGCACCTGTCCAGTCAAATTCGACGCCATGAAATTGACGTTGTCGGTCAGATCCTTCCAGGTGCCGCCTACGCCTTTGACCTGCGCCTGGCCGCCGAGCTTGCCTTCGGTGCCGACCTCGCGCGCCACGCGCGTGACTTCCGATGCAAATGAATTCAGCTGGTCCACCATCACGTTGATGGTGTTCTTCAACTCATAGAT
>Ga0194137_10002384_pt1 | contig 11105 bp, 8 predicted proteins | sample TARM_MetaG_T3_14_FD_134025 | JGI IMG/M metagenome (GOLD analysis project Ga0194137, IMG submission 134025) | Freshwater microbial communities from Pennsylvania, USA, analyzing microbe dynamics in response to fracking - TARM_MetaG_T3_14 (version 2) | ecosystem: Environmental > Aquatic >...
CGTTCCCATTCCGAACACGACGGTTAAGCCTCAAGGAGCCCATGATACTGCAGGGGAAGCCCTGTGGGAAAGTAGGTCGTCGCCAGTTACACTGCTCTAAGCGCAAGCTTAGGGCTTTTTTTTGTTTTAAAATCTAATTTAGTAAATATGTTTACTAAATTATTAACTTTATATTGACATATTTAACTTAATAATTTACCATGTACATATGTAACCGATTTCTACTGCCGTACTTGACGTTACTGTATTGAAAATGGAGGAGATTGCATAAATGAGAAAAATCATACCGTTGAGCCGATGGTACTATAAAGAAACATTTGAGGACAAATATGTTCATGAATTTGAAAATATGGATGGATTCAGTGAAGTTGTGGTACCCCATGCAAATAAGGAAATCCCATTCAGTAACTTTGATGAAAAGATGTATCAGTTTGAATCCTGTTATAAGAGGATTGTTGAAGTGTCTGAGGAAATGATGGATAAACGTCTTTTCTTGGATTTCGAAGGAGTCATGACCTACGCTGAAGTTTTTTGGGATGGTAATCTGGTGGGATCGCATAAAGGTGGTTACACACCCTTCTCTGTGGAAATTACAGATGTTGCAAAACCAGGTAAGCATGAACTGATTCTCAAAGTAGATTCCAGAGAGCGTGATGATATCCCTCCGTTTGGCTTTGTGATAGATTATCTTTGTTATGGCGGAGTTTATCGTGAAGTGTATCTCAGAGCGGTGGAGAAAACCTATATTAAGAATATCAAAGTTGAACAGGTAGGAACGTACCAGGGTCTTAAGATAAATACTTTTGTGGATACTAAGGAGAAAGGGAACTATAACCTCACAGGTGCATTATGGAAAGACGGTGTGAAGATTTCAGAAGAAACAATTCCTATCAGCGTGCATGATGGAGTAGAGAATCATGAAATTGTACTATCTGGTCTGGAAAATATTAAAGAGTGGGGGATTGATAATCCTGAGCTTTATGAGGTAAAGGTTGAGCTTCACAAGGGAGAAATTCTTGATGAAGTAGCCACACGTCATGGTTTTAGAACTGTAAACTTTAAAGAAGATGGATTCTATTTAAATGGTGAGAGAGTAAAACTGAGAGGACTGAACAGACATCAGTCTTATCCATATGTTGGCTATGCTATGCCAAGGCGTGCACAGGAAAAAGATGCTGACATTCTCAAGTATGAGCTTGGTATCAATATTGTCAGAACGTCTCATTATCCACAATCTAAACATTTCATCAATCGTTGTGATGAAATCGGACTATTGGTTTTTGAAGAAATTCCTGGATGGCAACATATTGGGGATGAGGAATGGCAAGATGTAGCTGTGGAGAATGTTCGAGAAATGATCGAAAGAGACTGGAATCATCCATCCATTATTATATGGGGAGTCCGAATTAATGAGTCCCAGGATCATCATGAATTCTACTCACGAACCAATGCACTTGCAAGGGAACTGGATTCTACAAGGCAGACAGGTGGTGTAAGATTTATTGAAGATAGCGAAATGCTTGAAGATGTTTATACATTCAATGATTTCCAAGCGGGATTCGAAGACAGAAGACACCGAGATCAGCAGGCTGTAACTGGACTAAAGAAAGATGTTCCATTTCTAATTACTGAATTTGCAGGCCATATGCATCCAACGAAGAGATATGACCCCGAACAATGGCGGGTCGAGCATGCTAACAGACACGCTTATGCTCATGACGAAATTGGTAGGGACCATAGAATAGCAGGAGCCATCGGTTGGTGTGCTTTTGACTACAATACACATTATCAGTTCGGATCAGGAGACAGGATCTGCTATCATGGCGTTATGGATATGTTCAGGCTGCCAAAATTCGCCTCTTATGTATACAGCAGTCAGAAAGATCCACAGGATGAAATTATACTGGAACCTTTAACTAACTGGACACAAGGAGATCGTGAAGAAGGTGGTGTTATGCCACTTATGATTTATACTAATTGTGATTCGGTCAAGATGTATATTGGTGATAAAGAGATTGGGGAATATAAGCCTTCCTTTAAAAAGTTTCCAGGACTTAAGAGACCCCCTATCGTAATTGATGAAATGATTTCTACTTGGGGAGATTTCTGGAATGATGCCTGTTTTATTGGGTATATCGACGGCAAGGAAGTGAAGAGAAGAAAGTTCTTGAAAAACCCAGTTCCATCAAAACTTCATCTTAAGGCAGATGATCTTGAACTGCTGGCAAATGGGTATGATGAATCCTATGATGTGACAAGGGTATGTGTAGAACTTACTGATGAGATTGACAATATCACTATGTATGGATTTGAGAGAATAAAGTTTAAAGTGGAGGGTCCAGGGGAAATTATTGGGCCGGATGAGACCGTTATGCTTGGAAGTGCAATTGCCTTCTGGGTGAAAACAATTGGACAGACTGGTGTAATCAAAGTGCAGGTAGAAATCCCAACAATGGTATCAAATACAATTGATATAAATGTAATCTAGGAGGGTAACATGAAAAAAATTCTATCATTACTAACAATTTTAGCAATGGCACTTACAATCGTTGCTTGCGGAACTAAAGAAGACTCAAACTCAGATGAACAAAAAATTACTATTTGGGCTTGGGATAAAGCATTCAATATCGCAGCTCTCGAAGAAGCGAAGGCTTCTTACTTAAAAGAAAATCCAGATGTAGAGATCGAAATTGTGGAGTATGCTCAAGATGATTTGATGCAGAAACTAAACACCGGTTTAAACTCAGGTGTTACGGAAGGGTTGCCTAACATCACACTGATAGAAGATTATAGAATTGCTGGAATCTTAGCATCTTATCCTGATGCAATAATGAATCTTTCTGATATTGTCAAATATGATGATTTCGCTCAGTATAAAGTTGCAAATATGACCGTTGATGGAAAACAGTACGGTGTACCTTTTGATTCAGGAGTCACAGCGATGTTCTACAGAACGGACCTTATTGAAGAAGCTGGTTTCACAGTGGATGAGATTGATAAGGGAATTACATGGGACCGTTTCATTGAAATTGGTAAAGCTGTAAAAGAAAAAACAGGAGTAGCTATGCTGACACTGGATCCAAGTGATTTCGGACTTGTTAGAACCATGATGCAGAGTGCTGGAACCTGGTATACAAATGAAGAAGGTAAGCTTGACCTTATTGGTAATGAAAAGCTTGAAAAAATTCTTGCTACCTACAATAAGCTTATGGAATCTGGAATTGTCAATCAGCATACAGACTGGGCACAGTTTGTAGGTGCTGTGAATGAAGGAAAAGCTGCTACTGTTCCGACAGGATGCTGGTTTGCTTCTTCCATCAGTCAGGAAGAATCTCAGAGTGGGACTTGGAGAATAGCACCCGTTCCAAAGCTTGCTGATGTAGCGGATTCAACAGGGTATTCCAACAGTGGTGGATCATCCTGGTATGTACTTAATAAGGTAGGCAATAATGAGCTTGCTGCAGATTTTCTTGCAAAAACATTTGCTGGAGATGTTGATTTAATAAACACACTTGTTGAAAAAATCAACCTGGTAACTACATACCTTCCTGCTGCAACTGCAGAAAATAATACCAAAGAAAATGCATATTTCTCCAACCAGAAGATATTTGAACTCTTTGGTGAGTGGACAGAAAAAATTCCACCTGTAAAATATGGTATGAATACATACGCAATTGAGGACCTTCTTGAAATCGAGTACCAGAAAATTGATACCTCAGGAATCTCAATTGAAGAAGTCTTAAAGAATACCGATGCACAGGCAAAATCTCAGTTAGGTATAGAATAGTAGAATCAGAATCATGATATGATATGTGCTGTTCATTCAGCACATATCATTATTACTTAAGAAGGAAGTGATAGAGTGAAAAAGGATAAAAAAGGTACATTACACCAACGTGTCAATAGATTGGGCTGGGGATTTGTGCTCCTGTCTATAGTTTCAATTGGAGTATTTGTATTCTATCCAATGATTCAATCATTTATAACATCCTTTAAATCTGGGATGGGAAATAATCTTGAATTCAATGGATTGGATAACTATAAGCGTTTATTGACAGATCAGAATTTCAGGATTGCTCTGAAAAATACATTAATCTATCTCGTGGTTCAAGTGCCTATTATGTTGCTCTTAGCATTAGTCATTTCTGTCATGCTGAACAGCACCAAACTGAAATTTAGAGGTCTTTTTCGTGTAGCAATCTTTTTGCCGTCCATTACATCACTTGTAGCTTACTCCACAATTTTCAAGAGTCTTTTCACAAACGATGGTCTTATGAATAAGCTTTTGCTTTCAGTAGGATTGATCAGTGAGCAAATTAACTGGCTTGCAGATCCATTTTGGGCAAAAATTACCATAATTATTGCTATAACCTGGAGATGGACAGGGTATAATATGATTTTTTATCTTGCAGCACTTCAAAATATCGACACACAGGTTTATGAAGCTGCAGAACTTGATGGTGCTAATGCAATTCAAAAATTCTTTAATATCACTGTTCCGCTCTTGAAGCCAATAATTTTATTTACGTCTATCACTTCCACAATTGGAACTCTGCAGCTCTTTGATGAAGTGGTCAATATTACTGGAGGAGGTCCAGCAAATGCAACAATGACCTTATCTCAGTACATTTATAATTTGTCATTTATGTATACACCAAACTTTGGGTATGCAGCTACAGTTTCTTACACGATTGTGGTATTAGTTGTAGGACTATCCTTGATCCAGTTGAAATATGGAGGTGATAAACGTGAGGAAAATTAAAAAGCCCTTGATGTATCTTTTTCTGATTGTAGCTTCCTTTGTTTCAATTTTCCCTTTTATTTGGATGATGATTAGTTCAACCAATAAGTCCGTAGAAGTTACAAGAGGTTCCTTGACTTTAGGAAGCAACTTGCTTGTGAACTATAGAAATCTTGTATCAAACACCAATTTCTGGCAGGTTTTTGGAAACTCTGCTTTCGTTGCTATTATTACAACTGTACTTGGAATCATAGCATCATCTTTGGCGGGATATGGATTTGAGTTGTATCGATCCAAGAGTAGAGACAGAGTCTTCAGTATCATCCTCATGTCGATGATGGTTCCATTCGCTGCGCTGATGATACCACTATATCGCCTTATCAGTCAGATGGGACTTATCAACAACTATCTTGCAATCATATTACCGGGGATATCCACAGCGTTTTTGATTTTCTTTTTTAGACAGAACTCAAAAATGTTCCCGAAAGAAATCATCGAGGCAGCAAGAATCGACGGGTTGGGAGAAGTCAGAATTTTCTTCTCTATATACATGCCCGTGATGAAATCAGCGTATTCAGCTGCAGGAATCATTACTTTTATGAGTACGTGGAATAACTTCTTATGGCCGCTCATTGTACTTCAATCTCCAAATAAAATGACGCTTCCTATTCTGATATCATCCTTGGGATCGGCATACACGCCGGATTTTGGAGTAATTATGTTGTCTATCGTTATATCTACCTTGCCTACAGGAGTTCTCTTCTTTTTAATGCAGAAGAACTTTGTTCAAGGAATGCTTGGTTCGGTAAAATAAGGAGAAAACAATGGGGATTTTCATCAACGAAAACAATCTGGAGTTCCATCTTCAGAATGATAAAGTAAGTTATATTTTAAAAGTTGATTCATTTACAAGGGAACTTCAGTCTGTATACTTCGGAAACAGAATTCATCATAGAGACAGTTATGAAGATCTTTCTGAAAAAACAGAACGACCAAGTACCACCTCTCCTATAAAAGGAGATCATCGGAATTCGATGGAATTTTTGCGAAGAGAGTATCCGGATTTCGGTCATGGGGATTTCAGAACATCATCGTATGAAATTGTATCAAGTAAAGCACATACGCTAAGTGGGATGAAATATGAAAAGTATGAATGTTTCAAAGGTAGAGATAGAGTATTTGGAATGCCTCATGTAAGGATAGGGAGTGAAGAGGAAGCTGAAACTCTCATCATTCATCTTTATGACTCTTTTCTTCAAATCCGTATGAAGATCTTCTATTTGCTGCTTGAAGATTATAGTGCTATTGTAAGAAAAGTAAGTTTTGAAAATATATCGAGTGAGCCTGTAAAAGCTTCAAAGCTGATGAGTTTCTCAATAGATTTACCTTCAGCTTCTTATGATCTGATGTTTCTAAAGGGTGCATGGTCCCGAGAAAGACATGTTGAACGAGTTCCACTTCACAAAGGAATACAGTCAATAGGATCAACAAGGGGGTCTAGCAGTCATACTTTTAATCCGTTTGTTGCACTTCTAGATAAAAAAACAACAGAGCATCAGGGTGAAGTGTACGGTTTCTCACTCATATATAGTGGAAATTTCTTAGCTTTGGCAGAAGTAGATAATTTCGATATTACTAGAGTTATGATGGGGATACATCCTCAAGGTTTTTCATGGGTTCTCAAAGAGGGAGAAGTATTTTATACGCCAGAAGCTCTTCTTGTATACAGCAACGAAGGGTTGAACGGACTTTCTCAGGAATACCACAAGATTATTGAAAGACATATTATTCTTGAGAAATACCGGAATGACGTGCGCCCTGTACTCATCAATAATTGGGAAGCAACATATTTCAACTTTGATGAAGATACAATGCTTACCATTGCAAGTGAAGCTCGTAACCTGGGGTTCGACTTGTTTGTATTGGATGATGGATGGTTCGGAAAGCGAAATGACGATAAAACTAGTCTCTCTGAATGGACACCGAATTATGACAAACTACCCAACGGAATTTCTGGCCTTTCAAAAAAGGTTGTAGATTTAGGGATACAATTTGGACTTTGGTTTGAACCGGAAATGGTATCAGAAGACACAAGATTGTATAACGAAAATCCGGATTTTGTTCTTGGACATTTCAATTATCCGAAAAGTCACGGGAGAAATCAGTTTGTTCTTGATTTTTCAAACGAAGCGGTGGTCAATGAGATTTTTGAAAGGATGAAAAGAATTTTAAATGATAGTTCTGTGTCTTACGTTAAGTGGGACATGAACAGATCCATAACGGAAGCATATTCACAAAGCCTCAGCAAAGAACATCAAGGTGAATTCTACCATCGATATATTCTTGGAGTCTATAAGCTCTATGAAATGCTTACAAATGCTTTTCCACACATACTCTTTGAATCATGTGCAGGAGGCGGAGGTCGTTTTGATTTAGGACTGCTTTACTATGCGCCTCAAACCTGGACAAGTGATGATACAGACGCCTGGGAAAGAGTGAAAATTCAATACGGCACTTCCATGATATACCCAATAAAGTCCATGGGATCGCATGTTTCTGCAGTGCCCAACCATCAGGTGGGCAGAAACACTTCGCTAAAGATGAGGCATGATACAGCGATTTTTGGGACATACGGCTACGAACTAGATATTACAACGCTGTCAGATGAGGAAAAAATCGAGGTCAGAAATAATATCGAGTTCTTTAAAACTTACCAGAATTTGATTCACCATGGTAAGTTCTATAGACTTCTTTCTCCTTTTGATGGAGAGGCTGCATCCTATATGGTTATTTCTGAATGCCAATCAAAAGCGTTAGTCTATTATAGTCATGGCTTACAGGTTCCTAATGCTCCCTTAAGCAATCTGAAATTAAGAGGCCTTGATCCCGCGAAGAAATACCACATTCATGGAGCGAAATCATCACATCATGGCGATGAGCTGATGAACCTCGGGGTGCTTTTTACGGAATCCTATTTTGAGAAGGACTTTATTGATAATTTTCTTAAACCAGGAGATTTTAAGAGTCTAATACTTGAAATTACTGAAATAAAATAATTATAGAAGTACATCTTGTATAAAGGTCTGAGAATCAAGACAATAGAAGTATTAGAAGTGTGGAGGTATAGCTATGGCGACAATTAAGGAAATTGCGGAGAAGGCAAAAGTGTCCAGCGCAACGGTATCAAGGGTACTGAACTTTGACGATACATTAAGTGTATCAGACGAGACGAAAAGAAGAATCTTTGAAGTAGCAGATGAGCTGGATTATATTCCTGTGAGGAAGCGGAGAGGAAAAAGGAAAATTAAAGTTGGCATACTTCATTGGTATGATTCTCATAAAGAGTTAGGAGATCCCTATTATCTCTATATACGTCTAAGTGTAGAGAAGAAATGTACACAGATGGGATTTGAACTGATGCGTTTCCATACTGCAGGAGACTTCGAAAATTTAAATGAGGTGGATGTAGTCATAGCTATTGGTAAGTATGATGAAATGGACCTTATGAAGATTGTTGAAAAGAATCATCAGATTGTCATAGTGGATTATTCTCCAAGTGATCGATACGATGCAGTCATTATTGATTATAGAGATGCTATGGAGAAGATTATGACTCACTTTTATGCGTCAGGTCACCGTAGGATAGGATACTTAGGCGGAACAGAAAGATACCATAGTGGAACACCGGTCTTTGATTTCAGATATCAATACTTCAAAGAGTTTATGTATTACCATGATCTGTTTCAGGAACAGGATTGCTATTTTGGGGAGTTTTCACATCAGGATGGTTATAGATTGATGAAGGAAGCTTTAGCAAAAGAGACTTTTCCCACAGCTTTTTTCTGTGGAAATGACAATATGGCCATCGGTGCTTATAAAGCAATTTATGAGAAGGGGCTTAAAATTCCAGATGACATCTCTATTATTGGGTTTAACGATTTACCTGGATCAAAATACATGGTTCCATCTCTTACATCGGTACGGGTATACACAGAATACTTAGGAGAAGCTTCTGTAGACTTAGCAACCGAACTTATAGAGAATGAAAGGAACTATGTGAAAAGAGTGGTAGTTCCTGTGAAACTAAAGATTAGAGAAAGTGTTAGGATGATATAAGATTCTTAAAGCTAGAATTGAATCATCTCATTAGAACGAGGAGTGATGAGTATGAAATATGAAAATGCATTTTATAAAGTGTTTCAGATGGAACCTGAACACATTTATTTTGCTCCAGGTAGAGTTAATCTCATTGGAGAACATACGGACTATAATGGAGGGAATGTTTTTCCCTGTGCATTAACCATAGGAACTTACGGAGTGGCAAGCCTGAGAAAAGACAACACCATCAGAATGTACTCTGAGAATTTCCAAGACCAGGGAGTGGTGGAGTTCAGTCTTGATGATTTAACCTACAGTAAAGCTCATGATTGGGCAAACTATCCGAAAGGTGTCATTGCTTTTCTTCGTAAAGAGGGGCATCACATCGAACAGGGAATGGATATCTATTTTAATGGGAATATTCCAAATGGGGCGGGCTTGTCTTCCTCTGCTTCTATAGAAGTGCTGACTGCATTTATGATGAAAGACCTGTTTCAACTGGAGATTTCTATGATCAACTTGGTGAAATTGTGCCAGAAAGTGGAGAATGAGTTCATGGGGGTAAACTCCGGAATCATGGATCAGTTTGCAGTGGCCATGGGTAAAGAGGATCAGGCCATTCTTCTGGATACAAATACACTGGAGTACAGATACTCTCCTGTTCTTCTTGAAAATGCTTCCTTGGTGGTATCTAATACCAACAAGAAGAGAGGGCTTGCGGATTCAAAGTATAATGAAAGAAGAGCGGAATGCGAGGAAGCTTTGAAGAGGCTACAGACTGTTCTGCCTATTTCTTCTCTTGGAGAAATTGATTCGGAGACATTTGGGAAATATCAGCATGTGATTGAAGATGATGTTCTGATTAAGAGAGCTAAACATGCTGTAACAGAGAATGAAAGGACATTACTTGCGGTGAAAGCGCTGGAATCAAATGAGATAGAAGAGTTTGGAAAGCTTATGAATGCTTCCCACGAGTCACTGAAAGAAGATTATGAAGTAACAGGCACAGAACTGGATACTTTGGTGGAGCTTGCCAGAAAGGTTTCTGGAACCATAGGCTCCAGAATGACAGGCGCTGGATTTGGAGGATGTACAGTCTCCATCGTACAGAATGATGCCATAGAAAGATTTATCCAGGAAGTTGGAACTTCCTATGAAGAGATCATTGGATATAAAGCGGAGTTCTATGTGGTTTCCATCGGAGATGGGGTACATAAACTCAGCTGATATAAGGAGCAATATAAAAAGAGAGCGTGGCCGATGACCGCTCTCTCTTTATTCTCTTCTCTATTTTGCTTTATAAGTTAATACGGTAGTCTCTCCAGCAATAACGTCAATACCAAGTTGTGCTTCAAAACTCTTCAGCACATCCATGTCGGTGAAGATAACAGGTGTAATCAGTGAAAGGCCTTTAGACTGGATGAGTTCACGATCTATTTTTACAATTGGTTCGCCCTTTTTTACCATATCTCCTTGGTTCTTTAGAGCGGTAAACCCTTCGCCGTTCAATGAGACGGTATCAAGTCCGATGTGAACAAGAATCTGTACGCCCTTGTCCAGGGTCATGCCAAAAGCATGCTTTGTTCCGAAGAGCATGGTCAGTTCTCCATCAGCAGGAGCTACAACGGTATCTCCTGTAGGATCGATGGCGAGTCCATCACCAGCCATTTTTTCTGCGAATACAGCATCAGGTACAGTTGTGATGTCCACTGTCTTACCTGATATTGGGGCAACAAGTGTGCCTTCTTTTTTAAATAATCCAAACATATTCAATTCACTCCTTCAATCATTATTCTGTCATCATGGACAGAATTGTGTTTAATAAAATCTCTTGTTTCTATTATTCTACAATTAATAAAGAGTGATTGCAATGAAAGCAAGGAAGTATGCAATGAACATCCTGAAAACATGGAGTGCGTAAGTGGGCAGTTTGTCAGGGAGCTCAGATGGTTTCTAAAGAGGAAGTATTTTAGTGCTGATCAGGAAGTAAGAGGGAAATGCGAAATACGAATAATGAATCGATAATACCTACATTCATTCGCGTTAGTGCGTTAAAATCAAAGGAGGAGCGTTGTAGATTTGGAGATTCATCTGAAAACAACTCCGTGTGTATCACAATAAGGATTACTTAGAAAATAAGAGATATCTTTAGAATGAGTGATTTATTTGTCTTAAATCGAATTGTGTATAAACACCGACAATTCATCCCATGATAAGATAGACAAGTCGCTTGAGAGAGCGGCACGAAAACAAGCAAACACAGTTC
>Ga0194137_10002385_pt1 | contig 11104 bp, 14 predicted proteins | sample TARM_MetaG_T3_14_FD_134025 | JGI IMG/M metagenome (GOLD analysis project Ga0194137, IMG submission 134025) | Freshwater microbial communities from Pennsylvania, USA, analyzing microbe dynamics in response to fracking - TARM_MetaG_T3_14 (version 2) | ecosystem: Environmental > Aquatic >...
GATGGGGGTCGGCAGCTTGCTTGATACCTCCTCGGGCAAGCTGATCGACCTGAGTGGACAGGTTGAAAAGAGTGCGGCGGTCTTCTCATCGAGTGGCGAGAGAAGTCGGCCCTATGCCCTTGTGGATGGCATCGCAGTGCTGCCGATCTCCGGCACATTGGCACACAAGTGGGGCGGCATGCAGCCCTACTGTGGTGCGACCGGGTATGACGGGATCCAGGCCCGCCTGCAACAGGCGCTGGCTGATCCTGACGTGCGCGGGATCATGTTGGATGTGGACACCCCGGGCGGTGAAGTGGCCGGAGCCTTCGACTGCACCGACATCATCGCCAGGGCGAATCAGGTCAAACCGGTCTGGTCCCTCGGCTATGACATGCACTGCAGTGCCGGCCAGCTGCTGGTCTCCGGCGCAGGCCGTCGTCTGATCACTCAGACCGGTATCGCGGGCTCCATCGGCGTGGTGATCGCGCACATGGACGTCAGCGACTTCATGAAGCAGACCGGCCGCAAGGTCACCCTGATCCATGCCGGCGCGAGCAAAGTCGAGGGTAACCCCTACGAGGCGTTACCCGACAACGTCCGCACCAAGCTGGAGGAGAGCGTCAAGGCGACCCGTCAGCTGTTCGCGGCCAAAGTGTCGGCGCATACCGGCGTGGCAGTAGAGAAGATCCTGGCTCAAGAGGCGGCCATGTTTGAAGGCCAAGAGGCCATCGACCAGGGCTTGGCAGACGAGCTGGTCAACGGAGCCGATGCGGTGGCCATCATGGCCGAGCGCATATCCCATAAACCCAACTTCGCAACAGGAAGAAACATGAGTGTGACCGAAAACAATAGCGCCGATGCTGGGGCTCTGGGGACAGGCAAAGACGCCAGCACCCTGCAAACTGGCGGGGAAAATCTGACCACGGCTGAGAACCTGCAGGATCAACCGCAACTGGCCTCGGCTGAGCGTGAGCGGATCATGGGGATCCTCAACCTTGATGAGGCCACGGGCCGCGAGGCCACCGCCAAGGCGCTGGCAGGTAACCCGGCGATGAGTGTCGAGCAAGCCAAGGCTGTGTTGGCCACCATCCCAGTGATGGCGCAGGCCGCCAGCGAAACCGCACTGGATCAACTGATGGCTACCGCCCCGGCGGCGGTCAAAACCGGTGCCGAAGCTGACAAAAACGACCGAAGTGCTCGCCTGACCCGCTTTAAATAGGAGTAAGTAATGGCAGAAGAACTGAAATATCAAGGTGTCTCGGCAGGGTCCGAGGTGCTGACGACCATGACTGGCCATATCGCTGCAGGTCAGGGTCAGCTGGCAGCCCGCACCCCGCTGATGCTGGGCACCGCCGCTACCGCAGGCAAGTTGGTCAAGTGGGATGGCTCCCCCGGCACTGCCGTGGCTATGACCGTGGCCGCCGTGGATGCCACCAATACGATCGCTACCCCGGTACATAAGACCGGTTGCATCAATGCTGCCATGGTGACCTGGCCGGCCGGGGTCATCACCATTGAGGCCAAGCGCGCTGGTTTCCTTGGCTCCCCCATCTCCATTGAGGAAGTGAAATAATGGCTTTCGATATTTACACCCCTGCTGAGTTGATGAAGGCCCGCGAGGAAAACATCAAATTCACTCAGCTGTTTTTGCGCATGTTCTACCCCCATATAATGACCTTCAAATCGAAGCAGGTCATGCTAGACAAAATCGGTGGCAAGGTGGGCATGGCGGTGTACTGCTCCCCGTCCGTCTCTGGCCAGGTGAGCAAGACCCGCGGTTATTTGACCCAGAGCTTTGAGCCTGGTTATGCCAAACCGAAGCACATGGTCGATATGCAATCCACGCTGAAACGCCGCGCTGGCGAAGCCATCGGTGGTGAACTGTCGCCGAGCGATCGTTACGACTTCCTGGTCTCACAAAATATCGAAGATGAAGAGAAGGCGCTCCAGCAGCTGGAGGAGTACCAGGCGGTGCAGATGGCTCTGTACGGCAAGTACACCATGTATGGGACCAACCTCCCCGAGCCGATCGAAGTGGATACCGAGCGCAACCCGGCCAACCACATCGTGCAAGCGGGTGCAGGTCGTTGGTCCGTGCAGGATGCAGCCCTGTTTGATCCGACCGGCGATATCGATGCCTACGCCGATCTGTCTAGCGGCACCATCGACGTTATCGTCATGGGTGGCAAGGCATGGGCGGCCATCAACCGCTTCAAGGCATTCCGTGACAAGTTCGACAGCCGTCGTGGCTCTGTCTCTCTGGCCGAACTGGGCCTGAAAGACCTGGGGGCCTGGGTGTCGATCAAGGGGTCTTACGGCGACACACTGATCATCGTCACCAAGCACAAATACATCGACCCGAATGATGGTACCGAGAAGCTCTACGTGCCGGAGAACGGCATGCTGCTGGCATCCCAGTCGGCGGAGGGTCACCGGTTGTATGGTTGCATCCAGGATATGGACGCAATCCATGAAGGCATGGAAGAGGGTGACCGCTTCCCGAAAAACTGGAAAGAGGGTGGCGACCCGGCGAACTACTACACCATGACGCAGTCTGCGCCAGCGATGGTACTGCCTGACGCTAACCAGTTCGTCTTTATCGAGCTGAACTAACCAATCCAGACATAGAACCAGAGTGGGGCCAGTGGCCCCACTTTCGTTTCGTGCATTGCGTGGAGAAACCCATGACTGAAAAAGAGAAGCTTATCGCCCGCGTGGTGGAGCTCAGTAGCCTGCTGGTGCGAGAGGCTGACACCACGGGTACGGTACCCGAACTGACCTCCCGGATCGCCGAGCTGGAGGCCGAGCTGGACGATGATGGCCCCACGACCGGATTGCTGGGCGATGGGGAGGGTGCCCTGCCGCTGACCGTGGCCCGCGCCGACGTCGGCATGGTCACCATCGTGCCCAAGGTCACCCTGCACCTGCGCCAAGGCCATGACCCCCTGTTGGCCATCAAAGACCTGCCGTGCCGCATCGACGTAGAGCAGGCCCGCCAAGTGGTCGAAGTAGAGCAGTTGGCCCGCTATGCCGATGACGAATAGCGACCCCTTCTCGGCCCTGCTGTTTGATGCCGATCAGGCGATCAATTCGGTGATGGCGAACGGCTACCAGCTTGCCCTGAAAAACGGTGGCCAGTTGGCGATCGATGCTATCTGGGATAGCAGCCTGCAAGAGGCCAAGACCCCCACCGGCACCAGCAACCCTCGCGGGGTGCGGGCTGCCAGTGAACAAGGGGTGCTGACCGTGTTGCAGAACCGGCTGCGCCGAGAAGATGTTCTGGGCGCGGCGGTGGATACCCCCCTCGGCCGCCGCTGGGTGGTGGATCTGGATTACCCCGATGCCACCACCACGGTGCTGATGCTGGGGCTGGCGGGGGATGCGGTGTTGCCTGGCGGCACTGGGGAGCGGTTCACAAAGTAAGAGGTGGCGGCTGTGATGTACCTGTTTATCGACGATGCAGACCTCGCAGCCGTCATCGACATGTTTGCGGATCTCGACCCAAAGGCGGTCCCGCTGGCGTTCCACCGGGCCATGCGCCGCACCGAGCAGACCGTGATGTCACAGTCGCGCAAGGTGCTGCAGGCCGAGTTGGCGCTGCGCAACCAGAAGTCGGTGAAGGCCAGGGTCAGGACCTACATTCGCCCGGCTGCCGCCGACATGGCCGAGATGAAGTTCTGGTTCGGTATGAACAACCTCAGCCCCAACGCCTTCAAGGGCGCCCCTCGCAAGACCCGGGGTGGCCTGATGTTTCGGGGCAGTTATTACGACAAGGCATTCGTGAGTATTCGCAAGGGCCGCAAGGTCTACATGCAGCGGGAGAGCGACCAGCGACTCCCTGTCACCAAGCTCACCATCCCCATCCCCGACGACATTGTCGTCAAGATCGAGGATGAGGTGCTGGAGCGAATGCCCGAAATCTTCCTGCGCCACTTTGAGACCGACCTACGGGGCAGAGCAAGCAGTTCTCGCTGGCAGTCATTCTTTGAACGGCAAGGCAACGGCGGGGCCACTGGTGCTGGCCGCAGCATCATGAATTCGACAAAAACACCGCGTGGCGCGGCAACACGGACAATCTCGTATGACCTATGACATCACCACCCCCAGCGCCTATCACCAGGCGCTGGTCGAACGGCTGCGTGCCAAGCTGGTCGATGGCCTGGCCATCGAGTCCTATGACGAATACGGCAAGGTGGATCTCAAAGAGCCGACCATCCTGATCCAGTGGGAGGATGGCCACCCCGGCCAGCGCCAGAACGATGGCCGCTACAACCACCAGTTCATGATCACGGCCCATTGCGTCATTCCGAAAGGGCTGCCGAATGCTGTGCTGCAGGCGCTGGATCTGGCGACCGAAGTCGAGCGACTGCTGGAACGCCGCGTCCTGTTCAAAGTAGCGGATGGCAACGGCGGAGAAACCCTGCTGGTTAGTTCTGATCAGGTCGGCATGCCGCAGATCCAGGTCAACGGCGACACCAGCTTTCTGCTGGGGATCGACGGGGTGGAGGCGCGGGGGGTGCAGTGGCTGCAGCCCCTTTACCTCGGGCGCTCCCTGAATGGGGATGTGGAGATCCGCGAGGGGTTCAGCGTCGCAGTGAACCCCCTCGACCCCGACGATAAAAGCGAGTACCACCCACTGACCCCGCTGGAGTAGCCATGTTCGAGCAGCTGATTGACAGCAAGCTGGCCCCGCTAATGGACCGGCTCGCCCAGCTGGAAGAGGAGCTGGAGTCCGGCGCCCGCCGTGGCCGTAATGGCATCCAGCTCGGTACCGTGGCCAAGGTTGTTGGTCAGCGTGTCGTGATCACGCTGGGCAAGGCCAGTACGCCCCCCATCAAGTGGTTTGCCTGCGTCGCCGGCGATGTTATCGAGTGCCGCTACCCCAGTGAGGGAGAGATGGCGCTGGTACTCAACTATGGATCAGGCGATCGCAACAGCAGCGCCATCGCCCTGGTGGGGATCCCGAGCGACCAGTTCCCGCTCCCCTCAGCCGACCCAAACCTGGTCGTCCGAAAAATTGGGGATAAGGGGTGGGAAGAGTGGAACAAGGAGACCGGTGCCTTAACCATCAAGGCCCCGGGTGGCGTCAAGTTTGAGACGACCATGCTGGAGAGTACCGGGGAAGTGAAAGACAAGGTCCGTGCCATGAGTGCAGACCGGGCCATTTACAACGGTCACGACCACGGCGGTGGCCCCAAGCCATCCCAGAAACAGTAAGCGAGGCCACATGATTGGCATGGACAGACTAACGGGCCGCGCTATCAGCGGAACGGAGCAACTGGCCAGCCGCCTGTTGCAGGTATTCACCACTCAGCTGTCGTCACGCGCCCGTCGCCGCCAGTTTGGCAGCGGGGCACCTGATGCCCTGGCCCAACTGACCAACCAGGCCACCGTTCTCGCGCTCAAGGCCGAGATGTTCGACGCCATGCTGGCCCCGGCCAACGGGGTGCTCGACTTCACCGCCTCGCGCATCCAGTTCGAAGTGGTCGATGACGGCTTAAAAGCTCATATCGACGGCAGTTGGCAGGGTGCCGACATCACAGTAAGAGTCCCAATCTATGACCAGTAGCGTATTTAACCCGCAGACAGACCGGATCCCCGCCCCGGATGTGCTGACCGTGGACGGGTTCGAGGCTGTGCTGGCCAGCATCAAGGCGCTGATCCTGGAGCGGGTGATGGCCATGCGGCCGGATGATGTCGGTGCGGTGGCTGAAACGCTGGAGAACGACGCGGAGATCGCCAGCATCATCGCCCAGGCCTGCGCCCTGGTGGTGGTCAACCGGGAGCGCCGTCTGAATGACAAGATCCGCCAGATCCTGCTGCTCTGGGCCAAGGGGAGCAACCTGGACGCTCGCGCCGCCGAGTTTGGTATTGCCCGCCAGGTGATCAAAGCGGGTAACCCTGCAGCTTACCCGCCGATCCCGGACGAGATGGAATCGGACATCGACTTGCTCACTCGCTGCTTGCTGGCCCCCTTCGGGTTCGCTACCACCGGGTCGGCACTGGCGTACCGCTTTCACCTGATGACCCTGGGCAGCAAGCCCAAGATTACCGTGACCACGCCTCAGCCTAATCGGGTTGTGGTTACCTACGATTTCCCAACGTCGTCTCGTTCTGGTGAGGTGAAAGATGCCCAGGCCATCATGGCCGAGCCGGAGTCGGGGCTGGTTGATTGCTGGCTCCTGTCTCGCGCCGGTAATGGGGTTCCCTCTGATGACCTGCTGGCTTATGCCCAGGAGTACATGAGCCGCCCTGATGTGGCCCTGGTATCGGATGTGGTGAGGCTGCGCAAGGCAACTATCCGCAATTATGCGATCAGGTTGAAGCTGCACGGCAGCAACTCGCCGGGCGGCATCATCGACCCAGCCCCAGTGAAGGCCGAGCTGGAGGCTTATGCCGAAGGCGCCAGGTTGCTAAAAGGCAGCATCGATCCCGGCCGCCTGTACGCCATCGCTCACACACAACAAACGGTGGTGAGGGTCGAGGTACTGGAACCGCTGGCGCCGCTGGTGTGTGTCAATGGTGAGGCCCCCTACTGCACCGGAGTGCAGGTCGAGGTGGTTTATGACTGACAGCATCCAGCCAGATAACCGAAGCGCCCTGCAGGTGGCCATCGAGCAGGCGTTGGATCGCATGCTGGCAGAAGTCGATGCTCATGCCCCTCTTCCTCAGCTGTTTGATGGGTTGGCAACCCCCGCCCAGTTTTTGCCATCCCTTGCCATAGAGCGAGGGGTGGCGGATTGGAGTGCCACGGATACCGAGCAGGCCAAGCGCAAGACAACGGCGGGCGCTCTGCCGCTGCAGTCCCTCTCTTGCACCGATGCGGGGATCCGGCGGGCGGTCACCGATATCGGCTTTTCCTGCACTATCAAGCGGCTGAGACCCTACGTCATCGAAGTGTCGGCGGGGTTGGAAGAGGGCAGCTTGACAGACGAGCTGAGTCAGCGGGTCTTTCGGCGGGTGGCCACCTACAAGGCTACGCGAGACTCGGCCACCGTGCTGCTGGAGAGAAGCGCCGATGTGAGGAAATGTATGGCCGTCTATGCCGAGACGGGGGTCATCTCTGACAGCGCGGCCTATGTGCCAGCCCCCTCCGACGGCTTCTATTACCCAAGCCTGGCCATCCAGGCTGAAACCTACGTCATATCTGATAGCGAGGCATACCGTGGCTGATTTAAGAGGCTATGTGACAGCGGCCGGGCAGAATTTCGAGGCCACGGCAAAACAGATGGGATATCCCGTCCAAATCGGCACCATCGAAATTGGTGATGGGGTGTTGCCCGATAGCGAAAGTCCTATCGCCCGCACCAACATGGTGAACAAGCTCAAGTCGTTCCCAGCCATTCTGGAAGTCGATCCACAAAACCCGGGGCAGTTTATCGTTTCCTGCGCCATCCCTGCTGATGACGCCATCAATGGGGCGGGCTATTTCATCCGGGAGATGGGCTGCCGGCTGATAGGGCAGGGCGCTGGTGTGCTCTACGCCTACCGCCGCGTCAGCAACGATTTCAAACCGCTTATCACCGAGGGTGAAGCCAAGAGCTTTATCTACAAGCTTCGTTTTATCCCCAGCAACGGCGAATTGCTAAACCCGATCATCGACCCATCGATAGTGTTTGCCAGCGTCCAATATTGCGATAACAAGGTTGCGAACGAGCTGGCCAAGCTGGACAACAAGCAATCGGTGCGGGCGGCAACGACCGGCCCTATCGCCCTCTCCGGGGCGCAGACCATCGATGATGTCGTGCTTGCCGTAGGCAACAGGGTGTTGGTGAAAGACCAGGCCGATGCCAAGCAGAACGGCATCTACCTGGTGGCGGCCCAAGCCTGGACCCGCACCACGGATGCCGATACAGGAGCCAAGCTGACCAGCGGTGCACGAGTCTATGTCGAGGTGGGCGCTGCCAACGGCACCCGTGTGTGGTATCTAGCCACCGCCGGGACCATCACTATCGGTACGACCCTGTTGCAGTTCAAGGACGAGCATCCAGCGGCCACTCAGCAATTGGCGGGGGTGTCGCGCTTTGCGACACAAGCCGAGGCTATTGCCGGTTTGCTCGATAATGTCGCTGTCGCCCCCAAGGAGATGAAGGCGACGATGGAGGCGATGCTCGATATCGTCGCTCCCATCGGTGTTCCCATCCCATGGGTGAGTGCTACGCCACCTAATAGTCGCTTCTTACTCGCTCAGGCGCAGAGCTTTGACAAGGTTGCGTATCCAAAGCTGGGGGTACTCTGGCCGACTGGGGTTATCCCGTTCGATATGCGGGGTGAATTCCCTCGAGGTTGGGATAATGGGCGGAGTGTAGATGCGGGACGCTCATTACTGAGCGCCCAAGGGGATGCGATTCTCAATCACCGGCACAACATGATAGGTATGGATAGAACCAGTCAGGGAGGGAATTTTACTCTACCTGACGAGCAATACCCCATTCTAGGTAGGGGATTTGCTAGTAACACCCATGAATATAACGAGCCCTCATCCAATTATGGATTTAACAATTCAACCGGGCTAATCAAAACCCAATTTAATGGTGCCACAGATAGCAGCCGCCTTGGCAGCGAAACTCGCCCACGCAACATCGCATTTAACTACATCGTGAGGGCAGAATGATGACAACTCAACCGCGTGTGATATGGGGCTCAGACGTATGGGCCGAGACCGATGGCTGGGCGTCTGCGCACTGTGCCGACACAGCAACTAGCGAATACATCGGCCCCCTTGATGTCTGGGTATCGGCAGGGACTGGCCTACCAGCCGGCGCCTATCTCGATGCCCCGCCCGCCAAAGAAGATGGCAAGGCCATTGTTCGTACCGGCGAGGGTTGGAGCCTGCTTGCCGACCATCGCGGCGAAACGGCATACCACAAGCAGACTGGAGCCAAGACTGTCATCGCGGAGATTGGCGAACTGCCCGCGACAGTTACCCTGCTGGCCCCGCAGTCGCAGTTTGATGTTTGGGATGAGCCGACCGGCGAATGGGTGACGGATGCCGCAGCAGAGCAGCAGTCGCTGAACGCACAGGCCACGCAGCAGAAGACCGCGCTACTGTCCGAGGCCACAGCCATGATCGCCCCGTTGCAAGATGCGGTGGATATGGGCATGGCGACGCCGGAGGAAGAAACGGCCCTGCTCGACTGGAAATTCTATCGCGTGATGCTGACTCGGGTCGATGTGGCTGCCCACCCGGTCACCTGGCCAGCCCATCCCTAGCTGGACCTCTAACCACCTACCCCGCCTCGGCGGGTTTTTTATTGCCCATTTCTGGAGCAACCCATGGAAAAGAAAGAGTACCTGGTGCAGCTCGGCTTCGAGCACCCCAACACCGGCCATTGGCAGGCGGCGGGCACCACCGTGGAGATGACCGAGGCAGAGGCCACCCAGCTTCTCCTCAGCGGTTACCTCATCGTTAAACCGACCGCCAAAGCGGCAAAGGGGAAGTAAGTCATGCCTGCCATCGAATCTTTCGTTCACAACGGGGCGAGTATCGTCCGCGAGCCAGCCCCGTCCCCCATGGGACCGCTTGGCCGCGCCATCTTCGGCCTGGTCGGTACCGCGCCGGATGCCCACCCCGACATCCCGCGCAGCAAGGCGTTCTGGGTCAACAACAAGGCTGCCCTGGCCAAGTTGGACACCACCGGCCAGGAGCGCGGCACCCTGTGGCGAGCCTGTAGCGCCATGCTGGATGCGGCCCAGTGCTCCATCTACGTCATCATCGAGGATGAAGACAACTCGGTACCGCCCGCCGACAAGGACTACGAGGGGATCATAGTCACCGCCGTGGCCACCGAGAGCGGCACCCTGGCTGTCACCCTGACGGATGTGACTCTGCTCGATGCGGTGCTCGGTGCCCAGGCGGCGAGCTGGACTGCCACCATCGGCGGCAAGACCGCTGGCCTGGTGAGTTACCTGCCGGGTGAGACCAACGTGCTGACCATCAAGGGCAATGGCACCATCGGGCTGGCAGACCTCACTGCGCAGAGCAAGATCGTCATTCACGGCAAGGACCTGACTGCCTCCGGCACCATCGCCAAGATCGTCGGCGGCATCGACCAGCTGACCGGTCGTCGCACTGGCATCGAGGCGCTGGCCGCCGACATCCCGGAGACCCTGACCGACATCGCTGCCCCCGGCTTCAACCACAAGGCGGTGCACGATGCCCTGGCCAAGATGGCCAAGCGGCTCTATGTGGCCCCGGCGCTGGAAGGCCCTAGCACCACCGACGAGGCGGTCATCGCCCTGTCGCAATCCCTCGGGGTGGTGGGCACCGGTTATGCCGACGCCGTGCTGGTCGATCCCTTCGTCAAGGTGTGGTCGAACGCGGTCAAGGGCTACGTCTACATGTCCGGCGTGGCGCACTATCTTGGCTGCGCCGCACGGGTCGATGTGCACGAGGCCCCTGGCAAGGGCCGGATGAACGCCTATATCGACGGAGTCCAGCGAACCATCGATTACAACCTGCTGGACAAGACCAGCGGTGGTGATCGGCTTAACAAGTACGGGGTGTGCTACTTCGGCCGCACCAGCCGTGGCGGCTTCTCGCTGCTGGGTAACCGCACCCTCAGCGGTCGTTTCATCAACCTGGTACGGCTGGAACTGGCGATTATCCGAAAGCTGATCGCTACCACCGAGCCTGGTATGGCAGAGCTACTGAGCAAGGAGTTCATGCAGTCCAAGGTCGCCTCCCTGCAAAACTGGCTCGATGGCGAAGCCGCAGCTGGCAAGATGATCGGGGCCAAGGTCTACCTGCACCCGACCCTCAACAACACGGATAACTACCGCAACGGCGAGTGGCATATCGTGATTGGCTACGCCGGCTACTCGCCGAACGAGCACATGGTTTATCACCTGCGTGAAGACGTAGGTATCGTCGAATCCTTCCTGAACGAGGTGCTGTAATGGCTGGTCAGAATGTACGGATGATGCAGCGGATCGTCGTGGACGGCATCCCGCTGCAGCGTGAAATCACATCGTGGGAATGCCCCCCACCGAAGGAGAAAACCGGTGATCTCGGGGGCGGCTTTATCGCGGGCGATATCCGAACCGGCATCGAGAAGATGACGGCCAAGATCGTGGGCAAAGGCATCACCCCCTTTATACTGAAGATGACCGGCCGGCGCAC
>Ga0194137_10002387_pt1 | contig 11095 bp, 9 predicted proteins | sample TARM_MetaG_T3_14_FD_134025 | JGI IMG/M metagenome (GOLD analysis project Ga0194137, IMG submission 134025) | Freshwater microbial communities from Pennsylvania, USA, analyzing microbe dynamics in response to fracking - TARM_MetaG_T3_14 (version 2) | ecosystem: Environmental > Aquatic >...
ATTTCGGACTGGCTGGAAAATCGGTACTGGTTGTCGCCGGCACCGATGCCGCTGGTGCCGCCGACAACCAGTACCGATTTTCCAGCCAGTCCGAAATTCATTGCGGCCATGCTCACCCCGCGCTGCGTGAAGAATCAAGGAGAGGATGCGGGAAGGGCAGGCATGCCCTTCCCGCACGGTAGAGTGCCTTGCCGGCCGAAGCTCAGTTGTCGATCAGTTCCGGATTCCAGGCATGCACGGTCTGATGCTGTTCGCCGAGTCCGGCCACGCCGAGGCGCATCACATCGCCGGCCTTCAGGTAGACCGGCGCCGGCTTCTGCCCCATGCCCACGCCCGGCGGCGTTCCGGTGCTGATCACGTCGCCCGGATACAGGGTCATGAAACGGCTGATGTAGCTGACCAGGTGCGCGACCTTATACACCATGGTGCGCGTACTGCCGTTCTGGAAGCGCTTGCCGTTGACCTCGAGCCACATGTCGAGGTTCTGCGGATCGGGGACTTCGTCCTTCGTCACCAGCCACGGCCCGATCGGTCCGAAGGTGTCGCAACCCTTGCCCTTGTCCCACTGGCCCGCGCGCTCGATCTGGTATTCGCGCTCGGAGATGTCATTGATTACGCAATAGCCGGCCACATAGTCGAGCGCATTCTCTTCATTCACATAGCGCGCCTTGGTGCCGATCACCACGCCCAGTTCCACTTCCCAGTCGGTCTTCACCGATCCCTGCGGCAGCACGACGGGATCATTGCAGCCGATGACGGCGCTGTTGGCCTTCATGAACAGCACCGGCTCCGGCGGCACCGGCAGGTTGGATTCGGCCGCATGGTCGGCGTAATTGAGGCCCACGCAGATGAACTTGCCGATGCCGGAATAAGGAGGCGCAATGCGGCCGGGATTGTCGACCACAGGCAGGTTGCCAGGATCGATGGCGGCCAGTTTCGCAAGCGACTCGGGAGCGAGGATGTCGGCCGTGATGTCCTGCACGACGGAAGACAGGTCCCTTACCTTGCCGCCGGCGTCGACGATCGCCGGCTTCTCGCTTCCTTTTGCGCCATATCGCATCAGCTTCATGTGTTTTCCTTGAGTGTTTAAGGGTGGTGTTCAATAGTTCAATTCGACCAGCCGCCGTCGATGAGCTGCGCGGTGCCGGTGGTGAATGAAGACTCGTCCGAGGCCAGGTAGACCGCCAGCGCCGCAATCTCGCTTGCGCGGCCAACACGCCCCATCGGCTGCCGCGCGACGAACGCAGCCTCCACTGCGGCAATGCTCTGGCCGCTGCTGCGGGCCTGGCTTTCGATGCGCTGCTTCAACGAGGGTGATTCTACGGTGCCCGGGCAAATCGCGTTGCAGCGTATGCCCTGGGTGACGAAATCGGCGGCGACCGATTTGGTCATGCCGATCACCGCCGCCTTGGACGCGCCGTACACGAAGCGGTTGGGCACGCCCTTGATGCTGGATGCGGCGGAGGACATGTTGATGATGGAACCGCCGCCGCCTTCGATCATCGCCGGCAGGAAGGCGCGCATCATGCGGTACATCGCACGCACGTTCAGATCGAAGGAAAAATCCCATGCCTTTTCGTCGCATTCGAGAATGGTGCCGTGATCAACGAAGCCGGCGCAGTTGAACAATACGTCGATGCGTCCGACCTCGCGCGCCAGCGCTTGGACGGCCGCCGCATCGGTGACGTCGAGCCTGCGCGCGGTGCAGCCCGGCAGTTCCGCAAGTTCCGGCAGCAGGTCTTCATTGATGTCGGTGGCGATCACGCGCGCGCCTTCGCGCACGAAGGCTTCGACGGTGGCGCGGCCGATGCCCTGGCCGGCGGCGGTGACAAGGGCGATCTTGTTGGAAAGGCGTGGCATGCGTGTCTCCATGGTTGACCTCGCCTTTTCGATGCCTGCGGTGCATGCTTGCACCGCAGGCATCGAAAAGGCGAAGGATGATTATTCGTGTTGAACGCCAATGGACCGTATGATAAATTGGTAAGACCACTTTATCAATTCCCTTCCAAGGTTTTTTACGCCCGACATGACGCAATCGTTATCGCTGAGCACATTGGCTCATCTGTCCTCGTCGATCCGCCCGCATTACGATCCGGCTGCATTGCGTCCCGGCATTGTGCACATCGGCACCGGCGCCTTCCATCGCGCCCACCAGGCCGTCTACACGGAAGAAGCGCTGGCCGCCGAATACGGCGGCTGGGGCATCATCGGCGCAAGCCTGCGCCAGGCGGGAGTGAGCGACATGCTGCGGGCGCAGGAGGGCCTGTACGGCGTACTGACAAAAAGCGCCGCCGGCAGCAGCGTGCGCGTGGTGGCTTGCATACGCGACGTCATTCATGCGCCCCCCGACCCGCAACGGCTGCCAGCCATCATCGCTTCGCCGCAGATCAGGCTGGTGTCGCTGACCGTCACCGAGAAGGGCTATGGCCTCGATCCTGCGACGCATTCGCTGGACTTCTCACGGCCGGACATTGCGCAGGATCTGCGTGCGCCGCATTTGCCTGCCAGCACCATCGGCACGCTGTTCGCCGGCCTGAATGCGCGCCGTCTCGCGCACGGGCGGCCGCTGACGGTCCTCTGCTGCGACAACCTGCAGCACAACGGCAAGCTGCTCAGGCGCCTGGTGCTGGCCTATGCCGAGCAGGTCGATGCCGCGACCGCGCGCTGGATTGAAGGACAGGTCGCCTTTCCCGACACCATGGTCGACCGCATCGTACCCGCGACCACGCCGGCGACGCTGGACGAAGTCGAGGAACTGCTCGGTCTGCGCGATGATGCCGCGGTCTGGGGTGAACCGTTCATGCAGTGGGTGATCGAGGATGCGTTTGCCGGCGAGCGGCCGCGCTGGGAAGCCGGCGGTGCGCAGTTCGTCGCCGATGTGAAGCCTTATGAAGACATGAAGCTGCGGCTGCTCAACAGCAGCAATTCGCTGCTCGCCTACCTCGGCTATCTCGCCGGCTGCGACTACGTGTACCAGGCGATCGCCCTGCCCGGCTTTGCCCGGCTGGTGCGGCGCTTCATGCAGGAAGAGGCCGCGCCTACGCTGTCGATGCCGCCGGGCCAGGACCTTGCCGGCTATCAGGAGCGGCTGATCGAACGCTTCGGCAATACCGCCCTGCCGCACCGCTGCCACCAGATCGCAATGGACGGCTCGCAGAAATTGCCGCCGCGCTTTCTGGCAATCCTGCGCGACAACCTTGCCTCGGGCGGGCCGGTGCGCCTGTCCGCGCTGGCGGTTGCAGCCTGGATGCGCTATGTCGGAGGCATCGACGAGAGCGGCAGGTCCATCCAGGTACAAGACCCGCTGGCGCAGCAGCTGCAGGCGGCGGCACAGGGAAGTGCATCCGACATCGTTGACCGGCTGCTGGGCATGCGCTCGATTTTCGGCGACGACTTGGCGCGCAGCGAACGCTTGCGCAGCGAGCTGGTCGCGGCGCTCGCGCGGCTGCGGCAGGCCGGCAGCCGTGCCGCCGTGCTGGAATACGCCGCCTGAGCCTCGCGCCGGAAAGCCGACAACACCACCAAGGAGACCGCATGAAGATCATCGATGCCAAAGTCATCGTCTGTTCGCCGGGCCGCAATTTCGTCACGCTCAAGATCGTCACTGACGGCGGCATCAGCGGCATCGGCGACGCGACGCTGAACGGGCGGGAGCTGTCGGTGGCGTCCTATCTGAACGATCATGTGCTTCCCTGTCTGATCGGACGCGACGCGCATCAGATCGAGGATATCTGGCAATACCTGTACCGCGGCGCCTACTGGCGGCGCGGGCCGGTGACGATGACGGCCATCGCCGCGGTCGATACGGCGCTGTGGGACATCAAGGCCAAGGCGGCCGGCATGCCGCTGTACCAGCTGCTCGGCGGCAGGAGCCGCACCGGCGTGATGGTGTACGGCCATGCCAACGGCGCCGACATCGACGAGACGGTGGAACAGGTGCTGCATTACAAGAAGCTCGGTTACAAGGCCATCCGCGCGCAGTCCGGCGTGCCCGGCCTGAACAAGGTGTACGGCGTGGGGCGCGGCACGCTGTTCTACGAACCTGCCGACAGCAGCCTGCCGTCCGAGCATGACTGGAGCACCGAGCGCTATCTGCTGCATGCCCCGAAGCTGTTCGCGGCGGTACGCGAAGCCGTCGGCCCGGACGTGCATCTGCTGCATGACGTGCATCACCGGCTGACGCCGATCGAAGCCGCCCGCCTCGGCAAGGCGCTGGAGCCTTATCACCTGTTCTGGATGGAGGACGCGACGCCGGCCGAGAACCAGGAGAGTTTCCGCCTGATCCGCCAGCACACCACGACGCCGCTCGCGGTCGGCGAGATCTTCAATTCCATCTGGGACTGCAAGGACCTGATCCAGCAGCAGCTGATCGACTATATCCGCACCACCGTCGTCCATGCGGGCGGCATCACGCAGCTGCGCCGCATCGCCGACTTCGCCGCCATGTACCAGGTGCGGACCGGCTCGCACGGCGCAACCGACCTGTCGCCGGTCTGCATGGGTGCGGCGCTGCATTTCGATTTGTGGGTGCCCAATTTCGGCATCCAGGAATACATGCGCCATACCGGCGAAACCGATGCGGTCTTCCCGCATGCCTATACCTTCGAGGACGGCTTCCTGCATCCGGGCGATGCGCCGGGACACGGCGTCGACATCGACGAAGCGCAGGCGGCGCGCTATCCGTACAAGCCTGCCTGTCTGCCGGTGAACCGCCTCGCGCACGACGGCACGCTCTGGCACTGGTGAGTGACAAGCAAAGCTGAGCCGCGCGGCCTTATTCGGCCAGCGTCGGTGCGTACTGGAAGGGCCGCGAGTCGATCGGCATGTCGATGGTGAAGGTCGTGCCCCGCTGCGCGGTGCTGTCGACCGTGACGCTGCCGCCATGGCTTTCCGCCACGCCCCGCACGTAAGGCAGGCCAATGCCCCAGCCGCGGCTGCCTTCGTCTCTGGACGAGACTGCGCGCTGGAATACCTGGAACACGGATTCCATCCGCTCCGGCAGAATCGGCGGGCCTTCGCTGTGAACCGATACCGCGACCCGCTCATGCAATGACACGACGCTCAAGCGCACCGGCCCGTCCTTGGCCCCATGCTTGACTGCATTGCCCACCAGGTTTTCAATGCACCGCCGCAGCGCCTCGCGGTCCCAGTAGCCGGAGACCGGACCGCCCTGCACCTCGAACAGTGGTCCGTGCACGGATGCGAACTGTTCCGCCACCTCGCGCGCCAGCTCCAGCATGTCGAAAGCTTCGATGGACAGGCTCAGGCGCTCGCCGGTGTGAAACACCATTGCATCCAGCAGATTCTGGATCATGCCGTCCATGCGGTCGAGATTGTTTATGATGCGGTCGGCCAGCGACCTCATCTGATCAGGATCGGTGGAGTGCTTGATCAGGTCGGCGGCGGCCATTGCGGTCGCCAGCGGATTGCGCAGGTCATGCGTCAGCGCGGCGACGAAACGCTCGCGCAACGCCAGCTGCGCCAGCGCAAAGGCATTGATCGCGTCGCGGATGGCATTGTCGATCGACGCGTTGATGCTGGAGAACTCCTCGCCGCTCAGTTGCACGCCATGTTCCCTCAGGACGTCGAACATGGTCCAGCGCAGCAGCTGATATTCCGAGACGACGGCCTGGGCGTTGTAATTGGTCAGGCGGGCCCGCTCGCCGCCGTGCTCGGCGGCGACCGTATTGGTGTCGGTCTCGGCGCCGCGCGCGTGTCCGGGCGAAATGGCTTCCGCGATATGGTCATACAGGCAGGGAAAGGTGTTGATGAGGATGGGATGCGAAAGATTCTCGGCTTCCCTGACCGTCGCGCGCAGGCGCCGTCCCCATTCCTCAAGCACGGCCTCGCGGAGTTCGAGCATGCGTGCCGCATTGGCCGACAGTTTGCCGTTCGGATTCCGATTGCTGGTCAGCGTCACGGTATTACCTTTAATCAAAGCAGAAACGATGCACCGTCCAGATTGTAACAACCACCCGGCCGCCTTGGCCGGCAAGACTTTGACGGAATGACAATGATGCCGATTTGCTCAATATTCAGGCACCGGAGAAGCGGCGCAGGGCTGGCGATGCCAGGGACACGCGCTGAAGGCCAGAAAAAAAACCCGCATGCGGGAAATCCGGCATGCGGGCTGAACCTTTGGCGACCGTTCACAAGTCGTTAGGCGAACTGTATTCCCGTGCGGGGCCGGCTACCGTGACGGCCGTCACAAATTCTTGCATTCTTCCACTTGCCTTTCAGGCGGGTTTGTCATTGCAACGCGACAATGTTGCATGCGAAAAAAGCCCGCGCCATGCGGCAGCGGGCGAATCGCCTCTCGGGCGAAGTCTAGAGGAGACTGGACGCCATCTTATCGGGGCTGGCTGTCAGACCCCTGTCGAAAAGCTGACGGGAGGCTGACAGTTGACATCCCGGTCCTGTCCTCTCTACTTCATGCCGTTCACCATGTTCGGCAGCCACAGGGTGATTTGCGGGATGTAGGTAATCGCAATGAGGGCAATGAACAGCGGCACCAGCCAGGGCAGGATCGCCATGGTGGTGCGTTCGACCGACAGCTTGGCTACCCGCGCCAGCACGAACAGCACCATCCCCAGCGGCGGATGCAGCAGGCCGATCATCAGGTTGAGCGTCATGATGAGGCCGAAGTGGATGGGGTCGATGCCGAGCTTGAGCACGATGGGCAGCAGGATGGGTACCAGGATCGTGATCGCGGCGGTGGTATCGATGAAGCAGCCCACGATCAGGATGAGCACGTTGGCAAGCGCGAGGAATACCCACTTGCTCTGGGTCACGCCGAATATCCAGTCGGCCAGCATCTGCGCCGCCTGGCTGGTGGTGAGCAGCCAGGCGAAGATCGATGCCGCCGTCACGATGAACAGCACGCTCGCCGTGGTTTCTATCGTGTCGAAGGTGGCCTTGGCGAGCGCCCTGAGCGTCATCGAGCGGTAGCGCACCAGTCCGAGGAAGAGCGCCCAGGCCACCGCGGCCATCGCCGCTTCGGTGGGCGTGAACCATCCCAGCGTCATGCCGCCGATCAGGATCACCGGCGCCATCAGGGCCATCACCGCGGAGAAATCGAAATACCAGTCGAGCGCGAGCAGTACGGCAAGCGAAATGCCGACCGCCATGTTGACCGACATGCCGGCCTTCCACAGCAGCCACACCGCCATCGGAAAGGCCAGCACGACCAGGACTTCGGTGCCTGCGCTGCCGAGGCTCTTCCACGAAAACGCGGTGTCGCCGCCCCAGTTGTTCCTGCGGGCGATATAGGCCACCGTAAACATCATCAGCAGCGTCATGAACACGCCGGGAAGCAGCCCGGCAAGAAAGAGCGCGCCGATGGAAACGTTGGCCATCATGCCGTAGATCACGAACGGCAGCGACGGTGGAATGATGGGGCCGAGCGTGGCCGAGGCGGCGGTGACGCCGACCGAGAATTCCGGCGAATAGCCATGGTCCTTCATGGCCTTGATTTCTATCGTGCCGAGGCCGGCGGCATCCGCGATCGCGGTGCCCGACATGCCGGAAAAGATCACCGAGCCGATGATGTTGACCTGTCCCAGCCCGCCGCGCATCCAGCCGACCAGTGCCACCGCGAAGTTGTAGATGCGGCCGGTGATGCCGGCGATATTCATGAGGTTGCCGGCCAGGATGAAGAACGGCACGGCCAGCAGCGGAAAACTTTCCACCCCGGCGATCATGCGCTGTGCGACCACCACGTCCGGCACCGAGCCGGTGGCGATGATGTACAGCATCGAGGCAATCACCATGGCCAGCGCAACAGGCATGCCGACCAGCATGAGCACAAGAAACGATCCGATGAGAATGCCCATGTCAGTCCTCCGTGCCGTCGTAGGCTTCCGGCTTTTCCAGGATGGAATAGCCCTGCCGCCAGTTCTTCCATGCGATCTGCGCCGCACGGATGGTCATGATCGCAAAGCCCGCCAGCGCCACCCAGTAGACGATGTTCTTCGGCCAGTTGATCAGCGTGGTCATCGGCTCGTCGCCGACGATTTCGGTGTACTTCCAGACCAGCAGCGTGACATAGCCGATGAAGCCCACGCGCAGCAGGTCGACCGCGGTGGACATCAGGCGGCACAATGCCGCGGGCATGAAGCGATAGAGAATGTCAACCTGGATATGCCTGTCCTTGCGCGTGCACATGGAAGCGCCGATGAACACCACGCCGATCAGGCAGTAGGTCGCCAGTTCCTCGGTCCAGGCATAGGAATCATTGAGTGCATAGCGGGAAAAGAATTGCAGGAAGACCAATGCGACCATGACCCAGAAAATGACGAGCGTGATCCAGTCTTCCGTCGAAAAGCCCGACAGGCTGACTTCAACCTGGTCGGCCTCGTCGAAACTGTGGGCGAGTTCTTCCGCGCTGACGGCGGGATGCTTGACAGCTTGTTCCATGAAACACCTTGTCGGATGTGGATGCAGAGCAGGGATGCGAATCTGCGCAGCCGGCGATCCCTGTCGGCGGCTGCGGCCGCGCACCTGCGCCTACTTGATGGCCTGGATGCGCTCCCAGTCGGACTTGCGGTAGCCGAAGTCTTCGAACTTCACGGTCTTGAGCACCGTGTCACGGAACTCGTTGCGGTTGACTTCCGTCACCGACAGGCCCTTTTGCTTGAACACGTCGACCAGTTCCTTCTCGCGCGCCACCACGTCGGCACTGGCTTTCTGCGCCGCTTCCTGGGTCACTTCGGTGAAGAGCTTCTTTTCGTCTTCGGAAAGCTGCTTCCACAGCTTGCCGGACACCACGGTATTGAGGTGATCGACGATGTGCGCGGTCAGGACGATGTTCTTCTGCACTTCGTAGAACTTCTTCGCCTCGATCGTGGTCAGCGGATTTTCCTGGGCTTCGACGGTGCCGTTCTGCAGTGCCAGGTACACCTCCGCGAACGCGATCGGCGAGGTATTGGCGCCGCAGGCGCGCGGCATCGCGAGATAGGCCGGCACGTCGGGCACGCGGATCTTGAGTCCTTTCATGTCGCTGCATTTCGCAATCGGCTTGTTGGACGTGGTCTGCCGCGCCCCGTAGTAGGTGGTGGCGACGATGCGGTTGCCGGTCTTGTCCTCGTAGCCCTTGGTGAGATCGCGGTAGACGTCGCTCTTGGTGTACTTGATCAGATGATCGGCATCGCGGAACACATACGGGTAATAGGTGACGCCGATGGGCGGATACGACTTGCTGGCAAAGCTGGAGCCGGAAATGATCATGTCCACCGTTCCCAAGGCCAGGCCCTGGTTGATGTCGTTTTCCTTGCCCAACTGCGAGGCAGGGTAGACGTCGATCTGGTACTTGCCGTTGGTGCGCTTGCCGATTTCGCCCGCGGCCCAGACCGACCATTTGTGGAAGGGCTCGGATGTTTCATACACATGCGCCCACTTCAGCTTGGTCTGTGCGCTTGCGCCGATGGCCAGTGCGGACGCGGCAACGACGAACAGGGTTTGCTTCCAGTATTTCATGGCAGTCTCCTTGATTGGATGATTCGGTTCTTGTTATTGATGTCTTGGCAGGCTCCGGGCCTGCGCTTATCCCGGTACGCCAATGTGTCGATGTACCGGTGTCCAGCCGTTCATGAATCCATGCGTCTATGGGTCTATGGGTCTATGCCATGGCCGCCTCCCCGATCAGCTGCACCTTGGTGCTCCTGCTCTTGTCCGCCGCCAGATCGAACGCGGCCGCGGCATCCTTGAGCGGGAGCTGCGCGGTGAGCAGCGGCCGTACATCGATGCGCCGCGACACCAGGTAATCGACAGACCAATCGAACTCGATGCCGAAACGGAAGGCGCCGGCATAATCGAGCTCGCGCGCCATGACGGCATTGGCCGGGAAATGCACGCCCTCGGCCGGCAGCGTGCCCACCTGTACGATGCGGCCGCCGCGGCGGCAGGCATCGATGCAGGCGGCAAGCGCATTGACGTTGCCCGCCGCTTCCAGGCAGATGTCGGCGCTGTCGGACAATGCGGGATTGCCTGATGCATCGCTGCGCACCACCATATCCGCGCCCGATGCGGAAGCGGCCTGCAGCGGATGCTCGGCTATGTCGCAAGCAATGATCCTGGCAGCGCCCGCCAGGCGCGCAGCCATGATGATGAGGCAGCCGATGGTGCCTGCCCCGGTCACCAGCACCGTCTTGCCGAGCAGCGGGCCGCAGCGGTTCACCGCGTGCAACGCGACCGCCAGCGGCTCCGCGAATGCCAGTTCGCCGAATGAGATGTCGGTTTCGACCGCGGTCAGCTGGCGTTCATTCACCACGAAGCGCTCGCCGAACATGCCCTGCACATGCGGGAAGATGCTGGCGCTGCCGAGAAAGCGCATCTGCGTGCATAGATTTTCTCTGCCCTTGCGACAGTATTGGCAACTGCCGCAAGCCTGCGATGGATTGACCGCGACCTTCATGCCGGGAACCAGTCTCTTCACCGCGCTGCCCGTGCGCAATACCGCACCCGACGCTTCATGCCCGGGCGTCAGCGGCTCCCGGATCTGGAAGGCGCCGGCGCGGCCGTGAAAGTAATAATGCAGGTCCGATCCGCAGATGCCGGCCGCGCCGAGCTGCACTTCGACCTGATGCGGTCCGGGTTCGGCATCGGCCTGCTGCTCGAAGCGCAGGTCCCTCGCTGCATGGATCTTGCATGACAACGGCATGGCATCATTCCCCGTCGGTTATCAGCGCCAGTCAACTTAATCTAGGCGCTTGGTCAGGCGCCGGTGCGAGCGGTCCATATGCTTCTGCATCGCCGCGCGCGCCGCAGCCGGGTCTCTCCCGGCAACCGCAACAAATACCTTCCTGTGTTCCTCGATCGCGGCATTCCAGCTCGCGGCGTTTTCCAGATGCTGTCCCAGCTTGGCCGAGATCGGGTTGTTGCGCTGGTCGAACAGGAGCGCCACCACGCTGGTCAATGCGCTGTTGCCGGCGATCTCCGCCAGCCGCAGGTGAAACAGCCGGTCGCCTTCCATCGGCACGCCGCCGGCGTCGGTCTCGCGGCGCATCATTTCCAGCGCATCGGCCAGCAGTGCAAGCTGCTTCGGCTTGACCGCGCGCGCCGCCATTGCCGCAATCTCGCCTTCGACCACGGCGCGCGC
>Ga0194137_10002388_pt1 | contig 11095 bp, 11 predicted proteins | sample TARM_MetaG_T3_14_FD_134025 | JGI IMG/M metagenome (GOLD analysis project Ga0194137, IMG submission 134025) | Freshwater microbial communities from Pennsylvania, USA, analyzing microbe dynamics in response to fracking - TARM_MetaG_T3_14 (version 2) | ecosystem: Environmental > Aquatic >...
CTTCTTCGGCCCCGGTGTCATCGTCCTCTTCCTGCCGGGTGGGCAGCAGATGCGCAAACTGGAACCGCGCCGGAGAGCCAAACTCGTCCAGCGTGAGCACACTCACTGAATCGAGCCGCAGAAAGAGCATGTCCATCAGGTCTTCCTGCGACAGCGGCGTATCCGTGAGGTGGGTATGCATGAGGCGCAGACCGCGCAGACGCCCGCTGCCCAGACGGGCGCGGGGCAGTTCGGGAATGTAGATGGCACCGGTGTCGCCCACGATGACCAGCTGCGGCCGCCCCTGACGGTCGATAAGCAGACCTATCTGGCGGGCAATGCTGGCGGAAAGCGCGGCAAGTTCGCGCCCCTGTTCAAGCGTGTAGCCCCCCTGCGAGGGGTATCTGCGGGTATAGAGCCGCTGCAGCGCCTTGAGTTGACTGGGCTTGAGCCCCTGAGTGTTGCCGAGAACGGAAGCTATGGCGTGCTCCTTCTGGAACGGGTTGTGAAACAGGGAACCGCCGTTGCGGCTCCCGAATACGCGAACGCCCCGCAGGCGGGTCATGCCCGGCCTGCGGAGGCGGTTACGTCAGACACATGGCGCGTACCGGTGTTGCCGGTGCGCTGGCTACGCTGTTTTGGAAGACAGGTAGTCGGTAATCATGCGGTCGTAGTTCGAGGTGCGCTCAAAGGTCTTGGCAGCCATGCGGCGGCGGAATTCCAGCCCCACACGCATTTCGTTGGCCTTCAGTTCCGCAGAAACCTCAGCGTAGTCTGCCGGATCGGGCAGCACCAGCATGCTGTGGAAGTTCTTGGCGGTTGCGCGCAGCATGCAGGGACCACCGATATCGATTTCCTCGATGGCGGCTCTGAGATCCAGTCCCTTACGGGCGGCCTCTGCAAAGTTGTACAGGTTCACCACGATGAGATCAAAGGCGGCAATGCCCAGTTCCTTCAGCGTGGAAAGGTGCTCGGGGTTATCCTTGTCGGCAAGGATGCCCGCATGAATATGCGGGTGCAGCGTCTTGACGCGTCCGCCAAGGATTTCCGGAAAACCGGTAACCTTGCTCACGGGCGTGACCTTCAGCCCCGCCTCGGTAAGCATGCGTGCCGTGCCGCCGGTAGATACCAGCTCAACGCCGTTCTCGTGCAGGAAGGTGGCAAACTCCACCAGCCCGGACTTGTCGGTCACGCTGAGCAATGCTCGTTTAATGGGCAAAAGGTCCATGCGTCCTCCATATATGCACAGTTCAATGGTCCCCGTGGCTTGCCAGAATACAGGACCGATGGCAAGCCCGCCCGCCCATGGCGGCATGCCAGCCATGGACGCAGCCTTCCCTGTACTCTCTGTACCACGCTTCCGGCATTGTAGCGAGCGCAAGCGCAGGAACTGGCAATCTCAGGAGCTGGCAACCGCATAAACGGATCACCGCCAAAAGCATGACTCATGCATGGACGAAAACGCGGCCGGTTGCCTTTCAACCCCTGAAAATCCTTGGCGCGCATCTGCAACGCGTGAGTGGCTCGCCCTTTGCAAATCAGACGGCATGGACCTGTTCAACTTCAATACCACCGAATTTTTCAGCTTCCTGCTGACATTCATGCGCCTCAGCCTTGTGGTGTTCATGCTCCCCGTATTCGGTGGAGAGAGCGCCCCGAAGTCGGTAAAGGCGGCGCTCTGCATTGTGCTGACGCTGGCTCTTTTCCCGGCACTTGCAATCAAGGGGCAGGCCATGCCCGAACACCCCTTCGACCTTATCCGGATAATGGCTTCCGAAGCCGTTCTCGGACTGGTGCTGGCCCTTGCAGTGGACTTCATCTTTGCAGGCATCCAGACCGGCGGCCAGATTCTCGGCTTCCAGATGGGCTTCACCATGATCAACGTGGCCGACCCGCTGACCGGCACCACGGTTTCCATCACCTCGCACTTTCTCTACCTGGTCTCGCTGCTCACCTTCATGACGCTGAACGGCCACCTGCACATGCTCAGGGCGCTTGCCCAGACCTTCGAGGCCATTCCTCCCGGCCAGCTGGTCATCGGCCCGGCCATCGTGCACCAGATTCTGGACCTTTCCGGCATCATGTTCACACTGGCAGTCAAAATAGCCGCCCCGGTCATGGCCGCCCTCTTTCTCGTGGAGCTGGCGCTCGCCCTCATGGGCCGTGCCGCACCGCAGATGAACCTTCTGCAGCTCGGTTTTCCCCTGAAGATCGGTGTAGGCTTCTTCTTCATGGGCCTTCTCTTCACCATCATGTCCCGGCGCATCGGCGACTTCATCATTGAGATCGGGCCCCTGTTCAGCCATCTCATTGACGCCATGTCTCCGCTTCCCAAATAAGGAGGTTCCGGCATGCCACAGAAGGACCCAAGCAGAACAGAGCGAGCGACAAACAAGCATCGCAAAAAAGCCAGAAACAAAGGCAATGTTCCGAAATCGCAGGAGCTCGGCAAGGTCGTTTCCGTTGTCGCGGGCATGTATGGGCTCTACGCATGGATCGGCGTCATCTATGACAGCCTGCACAAGATCATGGTCCGTTTCCTGCGTGAAAGCATGACCTTTTCCGTCACTCCCGAAAGCATCTACGACCTCATGCAGTGGTTATCCATCGAGCTGGCCAAGATGCTGCTGCCGCTTCTCATCTTCATCGGGTTTCTGGCCTATCTCAACATGCGCCTGCAGGTCGGCAAGCTATGGACAACACAAGTGTTCAAGTTCAAGGGCATGCAGTTCAACATCATAGCGGGCCTCAAACGCATGTTCATTTCGCCGCAAACCCTGCTCAGGCTCGGTAAAAGCCTGCTGCAGGCCGTGGCCATCGGCTTTGCCCCCTATCTGGTGCTCAAGGCCGAAATGCACAACTTTCTGCCGCTCTATTACATGGATGCAGCCGGACTCAGCGTCTACATGCTGGAAACCAGCCACCGCATGGTGCTGTATGCGCTGGTACCCATGATCCTGATTGCCATCGGCGACCTTTGGTTCACCCGCTGGGACTATGAAGAAAACCTCAAGATGACCAAGGACGAAGTCAAGGACGAACGCAAGCAGGCCGAAGGCGACCCCAAGGTGAAGGCCGAACAGCGCAAGAAGATGCTGCAGGTGATGATGCGCCGCATGATGCAGGACGTACCCAAGGCCGACGTGGTTATCACCAACCCCACCCATATCGCCGTTGCCATCCGCTACGATGCGCTGGAGGCACCGGCTCCCCGCGTGCTGGCCAAGGGCGCCGACCACCTCGCCGAGAAGATCAAGGAAATTGCCCGCGAAAACGGCATTCCCCTGCGGGAAAACGTCCCTCTGGCACGTGCCTTGTATAAGTCGGTGGAAGTAGGGGACATGATTCCCGAGGATCTGTACAAGGCTGTGGCATCCATACTCGCAAGCCTGCACAAATTCAAAGGAAGTAGAAGAGGTTAGGACAAACACCGGCTTCTTACGAAACACACTCGCTATCCATCAAAGGTGTCGGAAAAATGGCAAAAGCAGAAATAACAGCACCGAAAATCAACTACGAACGATTTTCCAAACATGGTGACATTCTGCTGGCGGGCGGCGTGGTCACCATCCTCTTCGTCATGCTGGTGCCGCTGCCCACCTTCTTTCTGGATATCATGCTCAGCCTGAGCATTTCGCTGGCGCTCATCATTCTGGTGACGTCCATGTTCATGCTCTCCCCGCTGGAATTTTCCATCTTCCCGTCCCTGCTGCTGGTGAGCACGCTGCTCCGCCTTGCCCTTAACGTCGCCTCCACCCGACTCATTCTGCTGCATGGCGACGAGGGCACAAACGCCGCCGGTTCGGTCATTCAATCCTTCGGTGAATTCGTCGTCGGCGGGAACTACGTCGTCGGCGCAGTTATTTTCTGGATTCTGTTCATTCTCAACAAGATGGTTATCACGGCGGGTACCACGCGTATCGCGGAAGTGGCAGCCCGATTCACCCTTGATGCCATGCCCGGCAAGCAGATGGCCATTGAAGCCGACCTGAACGCCGGTCTCATCGACGAAGAAACCGCCAACGAAAAACGAGACATCATCCGCCGCGAGGCAGACTTCTACGGCGCCATGGACGGTGCGGGCAAGTTCGTTCAGGGTGACGTGACCGCCGGTTTGCTCATCACCATGGTGAACATCATCGGCGGCATCCTCATCGGCATAGTCCAGAAGGACATGCCCTGGCAGGACGCGCTCACCACCTACACCCTGCTCACCATCGGTGACGGTCTGGTTGCCACCATTCCCTCGCTCATCATCTCCACCTCGGCAGGTATCATTGTTTCCCGTGCTGCGGCAGAAGCAAAGATGGGCGAAGAATTCATCGGCCAGCTGACCTTCAACTCCCGCGCCCTGAAGCTGGTAGCCTTCGTGCTTATCGTCTTCGCGCTGGTGCCGGGCATGCCCTTCCTGCCCTTCATGCTCTTTTCCTGCGGTCTGTTCTTCATCGCCAAACTGGTCAGCGATTCCAACAACGGGATTGTGGACCGTGCCGGAGCGCAGAAGGGCGCAAAGGGCGGCAAGAGCGGCAAGGCAGATTCCCAGAGCCTCGACACGCCCGAAGAAGTGCAGGCCCTGCTGCCGCTGGACGCACTGGAACTGGAAGTGGGCTACGGCCTCATCCCGCTGGTGGACGAAGAACAGGACGGCAACCTGCTCTCCCGCATCCGCTCCATCCGCAGGCAGTTCGCTCTGGATGTGGGCGTGGTGGTTCCCTCGCTGCACCTGCGCGACAACCTGCAGCTCAAGCCCGGCCAGTATTCCGTGCTGGTAAAGGGCAACACCGTGGCCGGAGCGGAAATTCTCATCGACCACTACCTTGCCATGGACCCGGGCGATGCAAAGCATCACATCAAGGGCATAGAAACCCGCGAACCCGCCTTCAACCTGCCCGCCCTGTGGATTCCGCAGAGCCAGAAGGAAGAAGCCATGCTCGCAGGCTACACCGTGGTGGACCCCTCAACGGTCATTGCCACCCATCTTACGGAAGTGTTCAAGCGCCACCTGTCCGACTTCCTCGGCAGGCAGGAAGTGCAGAGCCTGCTCGACAACCTTGCCAAGCATGCCCCCAAGGTTGTGGAAGAGCTGGTTCCCGGCATTCTCTCCCTTGGCGTGGTGCAGAAGGTGCTGCAGAATCTGGTGCGGGAAAACGTGTCCATCCGCGACCTGCTCTCCATCGTGGAAACGCTGGCCGACTTCGGCCCCGGCGTGAAGGACCCCGACGTGCTCACGGAATATGTGCGCGAGCGTCTGTCACGCACCATCGTGAAGCCTTACATGGACAGCAGCAGCGTTCTGCCCATCATTACGCTGGACCCCTCTGTGGAAAAAACCGTACAAGAGGCCATCCGTCGTTCCGATGGCGGCTCGTATCTGGCGCTTGATCCGGCAACGGCCCAGCGCCTCATCCAGGCCGTCAACCAGAGCGTGGAAAATGCCGTGGGAACGGACGGTCAGCCCGTTCTGCTGACCTCTCCGGTGTCCCGCCCGCATCTTGCGCAGCTGCTCATCCGCTTCCTGCCTACGGTGCCGGTCATCTCGCAGGCGGAAATTCCCTCTGACATCAGGCTCACTTCAGTGGGCAGCGTAGGATTGAAGTAATGCAGGTCAAGACTTTTACAGGCCCGGACGCCAAAACCGTCCTTGCCCGCATCAAGCAGGAGATGGGGCTTGAAGCGGTTATTCTCTCCAAGCACGAAGGAGCCGATGACGGCGGCCCCTGGTGCGAAATGACTGCCGGTCTGGAGCGCTCCGCAACGTCTGTCAAAAAAATGAGTTCCGGCAACGGAAACGGGAATGGCAACGGAAACGGCAGCGGCACCCCTACCGGCTGGAACGAATGGCACCGTGAGTGGAGTGAAATCCGCGAACATCTGCTCGCGCTCATGAAGCCGGGCATTCAGCTGGATGAACTTGCCCCGCGCCAGCGCGTGGCGCTTGAATATCTCGAACGCGAGGGCGTGGACAATGTCGTGCTGCTCTCACTCTTCCGCAGGCTGCACAAGAGCCCCAACCTTTCCGTGCTGGTGCCGCTTTCCGAAATAGTGCCGCTGCAGCCGTGGGGTGAAGAAGAATGGCCCCAGCACTGCCACGCCGTGACTGGCCCCTTCGGTGCCGGCAAGACAAGCACCCTCATCCGCATGGCCATCAGCCTGCGCAGCCGCCGCCCCGACATACGCATCTGCATTGTCAACGCCGACTGCGAACGGGGCAACGGCCGCCTGCTGCTCAAGCACTACGCGGAACTTTCCGACATAACCTATCTTGAAGCGGGCGACCCCGTCAGTTTTGCCAACATGCTGCGCGAAACCCGCGACTATGACAAAGTGCTCATAGATCTGCCGGGCCTCGGCAGAAACGACACATTTTCAACCATAGCGGACAAGCTGGGGCTTGGCACCGCACGCGACCTTGCCGTGCATCTTGTGCTTACGCCCTCTTACGCCCCCGCGCAGCTTACCGCATTCATGCGTCAATATGTAACCGACTGTCCGGGAAGCATTATCTGGACGAAACTGGACGAAGCCTGTACTTTTGGTGCATTGGTATCGTTAGCAGCATCGTCCGGATTGCCGGTGTCCGCTCTCTCGTTCGGTCCGGGTTTGAAGAATACACTTATCGCCGCTCGCGACGTCACCATCTGGAGGCTTCTGTTCAAGCACCAGCTTCCCTGTGATGCCGACCCGCGCAACGGTATGTGATCTTACGGAGTTCCTCACATGAAGGGCGATTTTCCTCTGGTTTTCTCAATCACCTCCGGCAAGGGGGGCGTAGGCAAGACGAATATATCCGTCAACCTTGCCTGCAGCCTTGCCCGTTCCGGAAAGAATGTGGTGCTGCTCGATGCCGACCTGGGCCTTGCCAACGTGGATGTCCTTCTGGGCATGACCCCGACCAGGAACCTCTTTCATCTGTTCCATGAAGGGGCTAAGCTCGAAGACATTCTCTTCGACACTCCTTACGGTTTCAAAATTCTGCCCGCCTCGTCCGGCATGAGCGAAATGCTTTCGCTCACCACCGGTCAGAAGCTGGAACTGCTGGAAGCCATGGACGCGCTGGAAGACAAGGTGGACTACCTGATTGTTGACACCGGCGCCGGCATCAACGATAACGTATTGTATTTCAACCTTGCGGTGCAGGAACGCATTGTAGTGCTCACGCCCGAACCCACCTCGCTGACGGATGCCTATGCCCTCATCAAGGTGATGAAGCTCAATCACGGCGTTGAGCATTTCAAGGTGCTGGTGAACATGGCACCCGACCCGAAAACGGCAAAGGAAATGTACACCCGACTGTATGCGGCCTGCGACCACTTCCTCTCCGGCGTGTCGCTCGACCTTCTGGGCTACATTCCCCGCGATCCGGAAGTGCGCAAGGCGGTGGTGAATCAGCGGCCTTTCTGCGCCAATCCGCAAGGCGGCCCCGCATGCACTGCAGTGCAGCAGGTGGCCAAGACCATTCAAAACTGGGAAGTATCGGCCAACCTTGATGGAAATATCAAGTTCTTCTGGAAAAAGCTCCTCTTCAGGCAATAGTCCCGCAAGCGGCACTGAGCCGTGGGAACTGCTTGAGACCGGTGCCGTTGCGTGGGTGGACATGTCTCCCCGCCAGCAGGAGTCCGTTGTCCGGCACTATGCACCCAAGATCAAGTTCCTTGCCCTGCGCCTGAAGGCCAAACTGCCCAAGAACGTGGAACTGGGCGAACTCATCAGTGCGGGTACGCTCGGGCTGATGGAATCGCTCGGCAAGTTCGATCCCAAGATGGGCATCAAGTTCGATACCTACGCGGAAAGCCGAATCCGCGGTGCCATGCTTGACGAACTGCGAAGGCTGGACTGGTTCCCCCGCAGCCTGCGGCACAGGGTACGGCAGCTTGAAGAAGCCATTCATAAGATAGAAAACGACAAGGGCCGCATCCCCACCGAAGAAGAACTGCAGCAGGCCACCGGACTGGACGAAAAAGATGTCCGCACCGGACTGGAGGCACTGCAGAACCAGCTATGCCTGAGCCTTGACGCCATTCAGGAAACATTTTCCACCGAAGGCCGCGATTCCATAGACGGAGAGCCCTTTCAGGCCACAGCACTTCAGGAACTGATTGAAAGGGTTGCGTCACTTATCGATCAATTGACACCTAGGGAAAAGCTGGTATTGTCACTCTATTATAGTGACGAATTAAATATGCGTGAAACCGCCGAAGTTATGGGCATAACCGAGGGCCGCGTATCTCAGTTGCATACTCAGGCTCTGCAGCGGTTGCGCCGGGAATTCCATACATCGTATGGCAACACCGAAAGCATTTAACGTTTTTTAAGGAGTTCCGCATGGCTTTCGATCCCAGTATGCGAGTACTTGTCGTTGACGACTTCTCCACCATGCGCAGAATCGTAAAGAACATCCTGCGCCAGCTCGGCTTCACCAACATTGTGGAAGCCGACGACGGCACCACCGCGTGGGAAACGCTCAACAAGGACAAGATCGAGTTCATCATTTCCGACTGGAACATGCCGAACATGACCGGCATCGAACTGCTCCGCAAGGTTCGGGCCAGCGAAGAATTCAGCGATCTGCCCTTCCTCATGGTTACGGCAGAAGCCCAGCAGGAAAACATCATTGAAGCTGTGCAGGCGAAAGTTTCGAACTACATCGTAAAGCCTTTCACCGCTGAAACCATGAAGCAGAAAATCGACAAGATTTTCCCCTAGGCCAATTGCCCTCCGCCCCGGCGGAGGGCTTTGTCCTGTAACCGTATCCGCTCATGGCAGATGAAGATCTTTCATTAGACGGCCTCTTTTCAGAAAAGGCCCAGCTCGACACTGAAGAGCTGAGCGTGCCGGATGGTGGCGGTCACGCTCCTGCCGACGACAAGGTTGAACTCGACCTTGAAGATGCCCCCTTCCTTGAAGATGACGAAGAGGAAGAGGCCCCTCCGCCGCTGGCCGCACCTGAGCCTGTCAGCCTCGAACCCGCTTCCGAAAAAAAGCCCAACGCCCTGAAGGCGTTGCTCGGCAACAAAAAGATAGTTATCTCTCTTGCAGGTGTGGGCGTTTTGCTGCTCATTCTCGTGGCGTGGCTTGTGCTCAAGCCTGCACCGCGACCGGAACTGCCGCCTGAACCGCAGGTTATGACTATACAGCCCGATCAGGCTCCGGAGCCGGAACCGCAGAAGCCGGACTCCTTTGTGGTTTCATGGGAGCCCTTCTGGGTGGAAATGAAGGATGCAGAGGGCCACATACGCTTTCTGGTATGCAAATTCGCCGCCCCTACCGAGAACGAAAAGCTCTCTTGGGAAGCAGGCACCAAGAAAACCGTGCTCAGGGATGCGATTTTCTACTACCTGCGCAACAAAGATCTGATCTTTTTGTCCGATAAGACTAATGTGGATGTACTTAAGGCCGACCTTCTGGCCGTGATTAATCAGTACATGAACAACGGCCAGTTCGAGGATCTTCTTATAGAAAACTATCTGGTGAAATAACATGTCGCTGGACTCCAGCCTGCCTGTTCTTCTTGCGCAGATGGCCCATGTGGAAAAAATAGCCCACGACGAAATGGTCCATCCTGTGGCGCAGCAAGCAGCCGCCAAGCAAAACGCCGCGGAAGAGCTCAAGCGTGAGCAACAGTCGGTGGAAAAAACACCGCAGTCCAAGGATGCGCAGGCAGTGGTGGACAAGGACGGCCGTCAGGGATCTGGCGGCAAGCCCCGCAAGCGCAGAGCCAAGCCCCCTCCGGATATAGACGAAGAAGATGAACAGCCGGAACGCTCGGCAAAAAGCCCGTGGCAGGGCAACATCCTCAACGTGAAGGTCTGACCCGCCCCGGAACCTGCATACCGTGCAACGCTCCGGCTAGCCCGACCGCATAGCGGATGCGCCGACACCATGCCCCTTCACGAAACGGGGCGCATAGCCGCGGCACAGGCAGACGGCTGCGGCTTTTCCGACAACATTTTATCGCCGCAAGCGGCCCCACCTGTGAAACGCCATGCAATTTGCCCACTGGATGCTCCTTGCTCTGAGTCTGACCGAACTGTTACTGCTCGTCCTGCTTTTCGTCTTTTTTCTCCGCCTCAAGCGCTCCGAATCCCTGCTCAACGAAATGCAGGCCAAGCAGGAAACCCTGCTCACCAAAATGCACTTCAACGCGCAGCTTGAGCAGGAATTGATGGAATCATTCGCAGAGCGGCAGGAACAGCTCCGGCAGCTGGACATTCAGCTGGAGGCCCGTGCCGCAGGATTGGAAAAACTTATCAAACAGGCTGAAAGTTTGAGCCGCTCCCCGCAGTTTCTTCGCGAGATGATTCTGGACGGCAACCGCAAGGGGCACTCGCCGCAGCAACTTGCCCGCGCCACGGGACTTTCCGTGGACGAGGTGGAACTGATTCTCATGAAGGCAGGACGCTAGCACGGGGTATTCCCGTAACGCCTGCAGCCTGCTCCCTCTTTACCCATTTCCCGATTCCGCCCGCCGGAGTCCGGCACACGCCAGCAAACCATGAGACCGCTTAACCGAACATCGCCTCTTTACTGGCAGGACGCAGGCCAATCCCCTTCCGCAGGACAGGATTCCGCAGGCAGGGCAGCCGCCTTTCGACGTTCTCACCATGTGGGGCAGATTCTCCACGGCAAGGTGCTGCGCTGGGTGCGGGGAGGCATGGCATGGGTGCATGTGGGAGGGCAGGAACTGCTGGCCCAGTTGCAGACCAAGCCTGAAGCCGGAGTTCCCCTGCGTTTTCTGGTGGAACAACTGGTACCGGACATCATCCTGAAGGAGGTGGACGGGGACGAAACCGCAGCCGCCAACCAGAGCATTTCTCCGGCCGATCTCATCCGTCAGTATCTCGAAGCCAGAGATGCCTTCGATGCCATGCTGCACGCCCGCCTCTGGCCATCCATTGTTTCCCCCGCCGATATCCCCGATGCAGCCCCGGCCGCGCTTACGGCGTTTGCCACCTTCGTTTCGGATGATGCCGAAGCTCTCGCCCTGTTCACGCAGGTGCAGGGACATCGCCTTAACGTCAACCAGCTGCTTGCCGCCACTCGATCAGGCACCCTGCACTATCTGCCGTGGCTCATGCCCGAAGCGCACGCCATGGAAATTCTGATGCCGTGCGAAAAC
>Ga0194137_10002389_pt1 | contig 11094 bp, 10 predicted proteins | sample TARM_MetaG_T3_14_FD_134025 | JGI IMG/M metagenome (GOLD analysis project Ga0194137, IMG submission 134025) | Freshwater microbial communities from Pennsylvania, USA, analyzing microbe dynamics in response to fracking - TARM_MetaG_T3_14 (version 2) | ecosystem: Environmental > Aquatic >...
GTTCGTGCCGGCCCGTCCGGACATCATCGTATCGAGCACGCTCATGGCCGTGTAGCTGACCTGCGTAATGACAATCGGTCCGAGAATGGTCAGGAAGAGAAGAATTTTGCCGCGAAGGGTTGGAGCATGGTGCATCATAGCGATTCGTAACCTCCGATGGAGCCTTGCGACACGGGGGCGTATGTTGCCGAAACCAACTTAACAGCCTGGTGGAAAAGTGTCTGCTCATAAAAATAGACCTGCCATGGAAAGGCAGGTCTTTGTATTGTACCACATCGATCAGGATTTGGGGCTGATCCAGTGCATGGAAGATTCCCGGGCGATGAGGCGATGCGGGACGATGGTCCTGCGGCGCTCCTGCGGCTGCCCTTTGAGCGCGCCGACCAACGCTTGCGCGGCCGTGTATCCAAGCTGGTAGACGCCGATGTCGACGGAGCTGACCGGCGGCGAGGATACCGGCGACATCGGGTTGTTGTTGAAGCCGAAAATAGCCATGTCCTGAGGCACGTTGTAGCCGAGCTCGCTGAGCGAGCTCAGGATGCCGAACGCGACGAGATCGTCCATGACGACGAGCGCGGTCGGCCGCTCGGGAGTGCCCATGAGCATGGACATGACGCGGTAGCCGTCATCCTTGAGCTTGGAGGCTTCGATATGGTACCAGTCGGGACGGGGCTCGATTCCGGCCTCTTGCATGGCGGAGCGGTAGCCCTCGAACCGGTCGGACGATACGACCATCTCCAGCGGCCCCCGACAAAGCCGATCCGCGTGTGGCCTTGCTGCAGCAGATGCCTGGTGACGTCATAGGCGGCTTGCCGGTTGTCGTTGTCCACGGTCATGATGTCGGGGAATTCAGGCGTGCGCCCGATCAGGACGAACGGGAACTTCTCCTCGTGAAGGAAGCGGACGACCGCATCCTTGTTGCGCGATTGCAGCAGGATGATGCCGTCGACCCGCCTGCCCTTGACCAGCTTGGTCACGGCCTCGACTTCCTCGCATTCCGTCATGCCCGTCTTGAGCAGCAGATCGTAGCCGGAGCGGTTCGCCTGGCTGAGAATTCCGCGCGTAACCTCCGGGAAGAAGATGTCGAGGAAGGCTTCGTCGGCATTGCGGGGAAGCAGCAATCCGATCGTCATGGTCGTCCGGGAGACGAGGTTTTTGGCCATGGCGTTCGGATGATAGCCCAGCTCCTCCATGATTTCCTTGACCTTTTTCGACGTCGCTGCGCTTATTCTCGTGCTGCCGGATATGACCCTCGATACGGTCGAAGGCGACACTCCGGCTGCTTTGGCCACATCAATGATCGTTATGTTCATTATCTTGTCACCTGCGCAAACGTTTGTGTGTGAGGATCAAGCAAATTGTAAGCGTGAAGCAAAGAAAATGCAAGCCGGGTTCTCCCTGGCAGAGGTGGATGGTTATCCCCTCTACAGCAATTTCGAGCAAATAGAAGGAAACCTAAGAATAAGGGAGCGAAAAACCGGTTTCCCAAAGGTTTCCCAACGAAATTGCCCGAAAACAAGAGTGCAAACGTTTTTACAAGAGAATGAGGCGGCGGGTATGATGGAATCAATCCGATTGACTTGAAGCGCTTTCAAACAGGCGATCGTTCGGAAATCGGCATTTCATAGGTAAGAAGACTCTTCTTCCGTACAAACGTTTGCGCTTTTGTAGGGAAATGCCAATGTATGGACGCCTATATTGTGGAGTGTAGGAGGGCGCAATCGGAATATCATCGAACCAGCTGGAAGGGGATCAGTAAAAAATGAACAGATGGCAAAAGCTCGCCGCCTTCGCGACGGTATGCACCTTGTCCGTATCACTGGCCGCATGCGGCAACGGCAACGATAGCAGCAACAATGCAGGCACGGAAAGCAACACGGGAGCCGTCAACGAACCGGCAGCCAACGCTGCAGGAAACACAGGCGGAGACACGGCCGATGCTCCGGCCATCCAGCCTGAAGAGGGAGCGAGCCTTCTCGTATGGGAAAGTAAAGAAGAGAGACCATTCACCGACGAGATCGCCAAGGAATTCACGGCGAAATACAACATTCCGGTCAAGATCGACGAAGTCGCTACGACGGATCAGGTAACCCGCCTCCAGACGGACGGTCCTACCGGCGTCGGCGCCGATGTCATCGTATTCCCGCATGACCACCTCGGCCGCGCGGTGACGGGACAGATGATCCTGCCGAACGAAGAGTTCGGTGCGGAAACGACTGCGAACAACACGGAAAACTCCATTCAAGGCGTAAGCTACGACGGCGTTCTGTACGGCTACCCGCGCGCTGCGGAAACCTATGCCCTGTACTACAATAAATCGCTCGTTCCCGAAGCTCCAAAAAGCTTCGACGACGTCATCGCCCTGGCTTCCAAGCTGAACGATCCGGCTAAAAACAAATACGCCCTCATGTGGGAAGCAGGCAATACTTACTTCAACTATCCGTTCATCGCCTCCACCGGCGGCTACCTGTTCGGCAAGAACGGCACCGACAAGACGGATCTCGGCATGAACAACGACGGCGCCCTGGAAGGCATGAAGGTCTACCAAAGCCTGAAAGCCATCCTGCCGATCAAAACCGGCGACGTGAATCCTGACATCAAGCGCGGCCTGTTCACCGGCGGCGACGTGGCGATGGACATCAACGGTCCTTGGGAACTGAGCACGTACAAAGAAGCCCTCGGCGACAAGCTGGGCGTAGCTCCGATTCCTATGGTCGCAGGCAAGCCGGCCGTATCCTTCTCCGGCATCAAAGCCTGGTACGTCAGCTCCTACAGCCAGTACCCGAATGCAGCCAAGCTGTTCGCCGAGTTCGCATCCGACAAGAAAGCCCAGCTGCTGCTGAACTCCAAGGTCGGTTCCATTCCGACGAACAAGGAAGCTCAAGCCGATCCGCAAATTACGGGCGACGAGTACGTGAGCGGCTTCATGGAGCAGTTCAAGAACTCCCAGCCGATGCCTAACATTCCGGAAATGAACAACGTGTGGTCTCCGATGGAAGCCGCCTTCACGACGGTATGGAATGACAACAAAGATCCTAAGGCCGCTCTCGACAACGCGAAAAAGCAAATCGAAGAGCTCATCGCAAGCAACGGCTAAAGCTCTCCTCGGCGGCAGCCGAGGCCAAGGCCAGAGATAGAAATACACAAAAGAAAGGTTCACGCCGCCCCGCGCGCCTCCGTGCGCGCGGAAGGCGTGAACCTTCATTTTAGGAGAAGGAGAGAAGGCATGATGTCTTATCAACCGGCTGTACAAACAGAGAAGCCGCAGGCGTCTGCGCGCGGAAGAATGGCAGCCCTGCTGTCTCTGCTGTGCGCGGGCCTCGGCCAGCTCTATAACCGGCAATGGATCAAGGGACTCATTCTGCTCGCCGTCGAAGCGGCAGCCGTACCGTTCTTTGCAAGCAAGCTCGGCCATGCCGTCTGGGGAATCTGGACGCTTGGCGAAACCAAACGCAACATCGGCAAGAAAATCATGGGAGACAACTCGACCATCCTGCTGATCGATGGTTTGATTGTCCTCTTGCTGTTTGCTCTGTTCCTGCTCGTCTATGTGCTCAATATTAAAGACGCCTACAAAGTGGGTTCCCAGATCGAAGCCGGCCGCAAGCCGAACAGCTTCATCCAATCCCTTGCCTATATCCGGGACAACAAGTTCGCCGAGGCGTTTCTGGTCATTCCCGGCATCGGCGTCCTGTTCCTCACCGTCATGCCGATCATCTTCATGATCATGCTCGCGTTCACGAATTTCTCCGCGCCCAACCACCTTCCGCCGGCAAGCCTGGTCGATTGGGTGGGCTTCGACACGTTCAAGAAGCTCGTCACGCTGAAGACATGGAGCCATACGTTCTACGGCGTCTTCATCTGGACGATCATCTGGGCGGTGCTTTCGACGGTCACGACCTACTTCGGAGGCTTCCTCGTGGCGCTGATCATCCAGCAGTCCGATATCAAGCTCAAGGGACTGTGGCGCACGATCCTGATTCTCCCGTACGCCATCCCGCAGATGATCTCCCTGCTCGTCATGCGCAACCTTTTCAATGGCCAGTTCGGTCCCATCAACCAGTACCTCGGCTACTTCGGACTCGGCAGGGTGCCGTGGCTGACCGATCCGATGTGGGCCAAGGCGACCGTCATCATCGTCAACATGTGGGTCGGCATTCCGGTCTCCATGCTGCTGATCATGGGCATCCTGACGACCATTCCGAAGGATATGTACGAAGCCGCCGAGGTCGACGGAGCGAGCATGTGGCAGAAGTTCCGCATCGTGACGCTGCCGATGGTGCTCTTCTCGACGGGGCCGATCCTGATCACCCAGTTCGCCGGCAACATCAACAACTTCAACGCGATCTTCCTGCTTACCGACGGCAACCCGGTCAAGGGCGACTATCAATATGCGGGCGCGACCGACCTGCTCGTCACCTGGCTCTACAAGCTGACGCTCAATCAGAACCAATACGCGTTCGCTTCGGCGATCGGCATCATCATCTTCATCCTGGTCGCATCGATCTCGATCTATAATTACCGCAGAACCCGTTCGTTCCGGGAGGAGGATATGATCCAATGAACCGCAAAACTAGCAAAGTCTTCCGGCTTGCCTTCAGCTACCTGTTCCTGGCCATCGCCTGCGTATGCGTGCTCTACCCGTCGATATGGGTTATTCTCGCTTCCTTCCGGCCGGGCAAATCCCTGTACAGCAAAACGCTGATTCCGGAAAAATTCACCCTGGACCACTACCGGGAGCTGTTCACCTCCAAGAGCTTCCTGTTCGCGGACTGGTACATGAATACGCTCAAAATCGCGCTGATGACGATGGTGCTCGGCACGCTGCTCGTGCTGCTGACCGGCTACGCCGTCTCGCGCTTCCGTTTCAAGGGGCGCCAGAACGTGCTGTCCGTCGTCCTCGTGCTGGGCATGTTTCCGGGCTTCATGAGCCTGATCGCCCTGTACATCCTGCTCAAGTCGTTGAACCTGATGGATACGCATTTCGCGCTTGTGCTCGTCTACTCCATGGGAGCCCCGATCATGGGCGCCTTCCTGGCCAAAGGATTTTTCGATACGATTCCGAGGTCGCTCGACGAAGCCGCGCGGATCGACGGAGCGAACAACGTGACGATCTTCTTCCGCATCATGCTGCCTCTCTCCAAGCCGATGCTGGCCTACCTGGCGCTGACGCAGTTCGTCGGTCCTTGGGTCGACTTCATCTTCGCGAAAATGGTTCTCCGCACCCGGGAAAACTTCACGGTAGCGGTCGGCTTGTATGAGCAGATCTCTTCCATGCAGAACAGCAACTTCACGCTGTTCGCAGCGGCTTCCGTGCTGATCGCGGCTCCGATCGCCATTCTGTTCATGTTCATGCAGCGCTTCTTCGTCGACGGCCTCACCGCAGGAGCGAGCAAAGGATGAAAAGCTGGCCGAAATGGCTTGCCGCAGGCATTCTGGCGGCATCTGTGCTGTCCGGCTGCGAATCCGGGTCCGGCATGAATTCCGATCACGCCAACAACGGCAAGGAAGCGGAGAACGCTGCTGGAGGCGCTCCTGCGCCAAGCAAGGCTCCGGCTGCATCTCCAGCGGCCTCTCCCGCAGCCGCCGCCGTAGACGAGCAGCCCTCCACGGTGTGGTACGAAATCTTCGTCCGCTCGTTCTATGACAGCGACGGAGACGGCATCGGCGACTTGAACGGCGTCACCGAGAAGCTGGACTATGTGAAAGAGCTCGGCGTGGAGGGCATCTGGCTCATGCCGATCAATCCTTCCCCGAGCTACCATGGCTACGACGTGACCGACTATCGCGCCGTCAACAAGGATTACGGCACGATGGACGATATGAAGCGCCTGCTGGCGGAAGCTCACAAGCGCGGCATCAAGGTGATCATGGATCTCGTCGCCAACCACAGCAGCACCGACCATCCATGGTTCATCGACTCCGCAAAAGGAAAGTCCAGCAAGTATCGGGACTGGTACACTTGGGCCGAGGACCAAGGCATCGAGAAGCCCGCAGCGGTGAGCGCGACCAACGGCCAAGCGTGGCACGAGAAGAACGGCAGCCATTATCTCGGCGTATTCTGGGAAGGCATGCCCGACCTGAACTACGACAATCCCGATGTGCGCGCAGAGATGGTCTCGATCGCCGACTTCTGGCTCGGCGCCGGCGTGGACGGCTTCCGCATCGACGCGGCCAAGCATATCTACGATGACTTCAACACCTCGAAGTCCGATCCGCAGACAGCGGCGAAGAACAAGAAGTGGTGGCAGGAATTCCGGACGGGCATCATGGAGAAGCATCCGGACGCCTATCTCATCAGCGAGGTGTGGGACGGCCCGGGCACGATCGCGCCTTATCTCGATCATGCCTTCAATTCCTCCTTCAACTTCAACCTGAACGATTCCATCCGCAGCGCGGTCGCCGCCGAGCGCGCGCCGGACATCGCCGGCAGCCTGGACCGGGTCTACAAGGCGTTCGAGAAAAGCTCGGACGGCTCCTTCGTGGACGGCCTGTTCATCGGCAATCATGACTTCGACCGTCTGGCCAGCGCAGCCGGCAGTCCGGATCATGCGCGGATGGCGGCGCAGATCGAGCTGACACTGCCGGGCAACCCGTTCGTCTACTATGGCGACGAGCTCGGCATGAAGGGCGCCGGGCGGGACGAATTCAAGCGGCTCCCGATGCGCTGGCATTCCGCCGGCAGCGGCAAGGGCCAGACGACCTGGCAGAAGGATCTGGCGAATCCGGCCTCCTCGGGCGTGACGGTCGAGGAGCAGGAGAAGGATCCTTCCTCGCTGCTGAGCCTGTACAAGATGCTGATTCAGTGGCGCGCGGTTGAGCCCGCTCTCCGGGATGGCGGCATTGCGCCGTCGACTGTGAAGGGAGACGGCATCGAAGCCTACGAGCGGCTGACCGCCAAGGAGCGGGTGCTGGTCGTCCACAACCTGAAGGGCGCGGTCCGGAAGGTGCAGCTGGACGAGGCGACGGCCGCAGCCTATGGCGCCGTCGCGCATGGCACTTCGCCGGAGAGCAGGCTTTCCGGAGGCGTGCTGGAGATGGCTCCATACAGCACCGTCGTGCTGAAATAACTTTGGTTTGGCCGGGGCAGACAGCAGCGTTCCGCCAGCATGGCTTCGCTTTTACAAGCCTGGATAGACAGCTGTCTTGAACGGCCAATCCTTATGCACGTACAAGCACGGACAGGACCGCAGGCGCTGGCGCCCGCGGTCCTGTCCGTATTTGCCGATCATGGGGGCCTTAAGGTACAATTAGGCTTTCAAGCCGGTCGTTTGCAGGGCTTCGCCGCGGAATCCCCGCGCCGGACATCCGGCTTCAACTTATTTCGGAAGGTACAGGTGACAGGCATGCTCGAAGTTAAAACCTCGCCGATCAGCGGGGGAGAATTCCGGCGGGGCGTTTTCGCCACGCAGGACATCAAGAAGGGCGAGCTGATCCATGTCGCTCCCGTCATTCCCTATCCCAATGAAGATCACGAGCATATCGAAAAAACGATCCTCGATGATTACGTCTACAACTACGGCGCCAACCATACGGCGATTCTGCTCGGTTTCGGCAGCCTGTTCAATCACTCGTATACGCCCAACGCCACGTACGATATCAACTTCGACACGCACAGCTTCGATTTCTTCGCCTATACGGACATCAAGGCCGGCGATGAAGTCTTCATCAACTACAACGGCGAAGAGGACAACATGGACCCGCTCTGGTTCATGGAAGAGGATGAGGAAGGCGATACGGACGATCAAGAAGCGAAATAATGCCGTGAAGGACAGGCGGGTCGCTCGGCTCGGCATATCCGTACAGGCAAGTCATATCTTGCTCCTCCAAAGGGTGCACGGCAGGCGAAACATCGCCGCTTTGCGCCTTTTTGGCTTGCGTTCCGGTATCGGCAGAGAACGAGGTCGGTCTTCGGAATTTTGAATCCATTATTTAACAATATGTTTCCGTTTAGGCATCTACTACTTTAGAACTTGATTTCAATGAAATTGATTTTTTGGTCCTATTAACATTATTAGTAAAAAAATTTATGTTGAGAGAGAAACATAGAAGGCCGCTGCGGCGTCAAAAGAACGGACTAAGCCGGCGAGCCGAAGAAGGGAGTCGAAAGATGCCCATCGCCGTGGTCACAGACCGATTCGAGAAGGGACAGTTTTTGTGCCGATTGTTTCGCGAAGCCGTCTGCATGCTTTATTCGGCCAGCAAGCTGCTGGAGGAAGGAGAATACACCCTTGTCATTTTCGTCGTCGACCGTATGGGAGAGGAGGAATGGAATCATCTCAAGAGTTTGCTGGAGCTTGGCATCGAAACCTACCTGATGGTTCCGGAGCCGCTGTCCAACGAAGAAGCCGCCATGGCCCATGATGCGGGAGTCGGACAAATTCTTCATCAGCCGCGGCCCGGCTTGCCGCCGTGGCCAGAGGAGAATCTCTCGGCCATGGAACGGGTCGGCAGGTCCTCGGCTTCGATTGCCGGCGGTGTCATGGATGTAGGCTGCGGAATGGTTTTTCATCCCGAACAATGCTGGGTAGGCGACGGAAAGGAAACGCGGGTGGAGCTCTCCGAGAAGGAAGCCTGCCTGCTGGCGTACTTCATCCGTCATGAAGGGAAGCTTATTACCAAGCATGCTCTTGCCGCCGAGCTGTGGGGCGGGTTTATTCAGCCGAGCGGCGTCTTGAAGCTCATCAAGCGGTTGAAAACCAAGCTCGGTCCGGCAAGCGTCACCATCTCATCACGAAGAGCGGGAGGCTGTTTGTACACCAGGGAACCATCCGGTCCAGGAGGCATTGCCCACTTTTAAGCCATGGAGGGTTAAGGATGAATTCAAATAAGAAACGTTTGGCAGCGATGCTGGCAGCTTTTGGTCTCTTCGCCTCTATTGCGGGCCAAGCGATGGCTGCGGAAGCAGGCTTTAATGATGTGAAGAAAAGCTACTGGGCTTATGACAGCATTCAGAAAGCAGTCGCAGACGGAATCGTAACCGGTTATCCCGATCATAGCTTTCACCCCGCTCAAAGCGTCACCCAGAGCGAGTGGCTGGCGATGCTGGTACGGGCTTATCAGCCGGCGGATGTCAACCAGCCCGGCTCAGGCTCTCCGTGGGATTCCGCTTATGCGGCCTATGCCAAAAGCAAGGGGTGGAAGCTGCTCCCTGCAGGAGGCGTCTTGACCCGCGGCCAGGCGGCGAGCCTGGCAGTCAACGCGTCCGGCCGGAACTATAGCCAGGACGACTCCGTGCAATACCTGCTCGACACCGATCTGGCCAGCGGCCAGAGCCGGAAAACGGTAGCCGGTTACGGCAAAGAGAAGCCTTTGACGCGGGCGGAGGCCGTCACGTTCATCCTGCGTCTGAAGGAGAAGCTGCCGGAGCTGAAAGCGGCGCCGAAGGACAAGCAAAGCTATGACCGGAGCGAAAACGTGTTTGTCTATCGAAACGAGCCATACAAGTTCACTCTGGCGATGCCGCTGAGCTGGAAGAATGCATTTGAGGTCGAAAAGGCTGCTGATAAGGATATCTTATCCTTTACAAGAGTGCCTAAAAGCCGTTTTGGAGGCATTGTTTTTGCCATCTCCACAAGGCCGAAAGAAGAATGGGAAGCCAACAAAGAAAATGTGATCGGCGAATATGCCAATCTTCATGTTCTTGGCGAGCTGGAGGGTCAGGTATATGTCTTTGCGCCTCCAACGGATGTGGAGTGGGATCCAGAGGACAAGACAGAAACGGATGCCTATCAAAAAATGGCCAAGGAAGCTTTCCGTTTCTGGTCGACATTTGAGTTCATCAAGTAGGCTGCAGGCGGGCGTACGGCCAAGGGGGGAGGCTTTTCGCCTCCCCCCTTGGCCCGTTTCCGCTTAGGAATTGAAAACATAGAATTCATATGCAGAAGTTGAGAAAGTGGCGAAAGAGTGCTTCAACCGATCCGTCGTGTGGGCGCTGTAAGTCATGGTTGTCCCGTCATTGGCGACAACCATCATGACATGGGAGTTGCCTTGTTGAATATCATTGATGATCCCTCCAGCCGCAGTGGTCGTTTTTGTCGCTTTTTTGAAATACCCCTTGGTTCCGACCATGTAATCCATAAGTCCGTCATCTCTATTTTGTCCGGTATTTATCCACGCGATCGTGTAAGGCTTCCAAGTCGTATCGGTCGGGATACCGCCCGCTTTCAGCGCCTGCGAGACGAAGTTGGCGCAGTCGTTGTCGTAATACGTGCCGTATTCTTTGGTATTGTATTTAGTCGGATCAGGGTCTCCCGGCGATCTTTCGGAAGTCCATTTGTTGGCGTAATCCCGGGCGGCCAGACGGTCGTAGGTGACGGCCGCTGCGGCTGCCGAGGGCTTGACGGAGATGGAATCCGAGGCGGCTGCGGACAAATCCCGTTCTCCGCTCAGCGCAAGGGCGGATGGCGATGCCGGCACGAATGCAGACGCTGGAATCCAATCCTCCACGTTCTGGAACTCCAGCTTCAACGTGGAAGCTTCAATAGCCCCATCCTTTACTTGAGCCGTGAGCAGGAAGGAGTCGTTTTGCTCCTGCTTGGCGCCAATGTATTCCTGGAATTCCTTTTTCCTCTTTTCCACGTAGCTCTCGGCTTGAGCGGCATTCCGGTCTTTGGACAGCTTGAGCGTTTCCGCTCCCTTCATGAGGCCCTGCACGTAGGGAATTTCCTCTACAGACTTCGATCTCAGCGTTTTAACCAGATGAATGTCGATTTGGGCGCGGAGCATTCCATCCGTGATGCTGAACGACTTGGCATTGGAATCATAGGCGTCGATGGTGTAATAGGGGGCATAGGCTTTCTGCACATAATCCTGCACCGTTTGAGCGGCAGCTGCCTGAAGAGCGGAATTGGGGCTGGCGTCCGGCGCAGCGATCGCCATAGGGACGGAGCTGACAAAAAGGCCGACAAGAAGGGAGAGCATGCCTGTCCGGTAGAAGTTCAAGCTAAAACCTCCTTAGGGGGATAATTTCGATTTAATTATATAATAAGGAATAAAATGTAAGAATATAGGGATAAAGGATGAACCATGCCCTGAGCAACGCCCAAGCATGGACAAAGCGTCGCCGACGGATGGAAAAGACTTTCTTTGACA
>Ga0194137_10002393_pt1 | contig 11090 bp, 8 predicted proteins | sample TARM_MetaG_T3_14_FD_134025 | JGI IMG/M metagenome (GOLD analysis project Ga0194137, IMG submission 134025) | Freshwater microbial communities from Pennsylvania, USA, analyzing microbe dynamics in response to fracking - TARM_MetaG_T3_14 (version 2) | ecosystem: Environmental > Aquatic >...
CGAAAATGTGGTGAAAGAAGATCGTCTGACCACGATCCACATCCAGGAACTGGCTTGTATCGCTCGTGATACCAAGCTTGGCCCAGAAGAAATCACCGCCGATATTCCGAACGTGGGTGAAGCCGCGCTCTCCAAGCTGGATGAGTCCGGCATCGTCTACGTCGGTGCCGAAGTGCAGGGTGGTGACATTCTGGTCGGTAAGGTAACGCCGAAGGGTGAAACCCAACTGACTCCAGAAGAGAAGCTGCTGCGCGCCATCTTCGGTGAGAAGGCCTCCGATGTGAAGGACTCCTCACTGCGGGTGCCGAACGGTGTCTACGGGACCGTGGTGGATGTGCAAGTCTTTACTCGCGATGGCGTGGAAAAAGACAAGCGCGCCAAAGAAATTGAAGACATGCAACTGCGTGATGCCAAGAAGGATTTGACCGAAGAGTTCAAGATCCTGGAAGACGGTATCTACAGTCGTGCTCGTTCGCTGCTGGTTCATTCCGGTTTCAGCGATGCCAAGCTGGAAAGCCTGGGTCGTGCCAAATGGCTGGAACAGGCGCTGGAAGACGAAGGCCGTCAAGTTGAACTCGAACAGATCGCCGAGCAGTACATAGCTCTGCGTGAAGAGTTTGACCGCAAGTTTGAAGCCAAGCGTCAGAAGATTATCCAGGGTGATGATCTGGCTCCAGGCGTGCTGAAGATCGTCAAGGTCTACCTGGCCGTGAAGCGTCGCATCCAGCCAGGTGACAAGATGGCCGGTCGTCATGGTAACAAGGGTGTTATTTCCAAGATCTGCCCGATCGAAGATATGCCCCATGATGAGTATGGCCGTCCGGTTGACATCGTTCTGAACCCGCTGGGTGTACCATCGCGGATGAACATCGGTCAGGTTCTCGAAGTGCACATGGGCCTTGCGGCCAAGGGCATCGGCGAGAAGATTGATCGCATGATCAAGGAACAGCAGGACCTGGCCAAGCAACGTGAATTCTTGCAGAAGGTTTACGACTTGGGTGAATGCCGTCAGAAGGTAGATCTGTCTACATTCTCCGACGATGCCGTTCGCACGCTGGCTGAAAACCTGCGCAAGGGTATGCCGATTGCAACACCAGCCTTTGATGGTGCTAAAGAGCACGAAATCAAAGCGATGTTGAAGCTGGCTGACCTTCCTGAATCTGGCCAGATCACTCTGTTTGATGGTCGCAGCGGCATGCCGTTCGAGCGTCAGGTTACCGTGGGCTACATGTACATGCTGAAGTTGAACCACTTGGTCGACGACAAGATGCATGCGCGTTCCACCGGTTCCTATAGCCTGGTTACTCAGCAACCGCTGGGTGGTAAGGCACAGTTCGGTGGTCAGCGGTTCGGTGAAATGGAAGTGTGGGCCCTCGAAGCTTACGGTGCTGCGTATACCTTGCAGGAAATGCTTACCGTCAAGTCAGACGATGTGAATGGTCGGACCAAGATGTACAAGAACATCGTGGATGGCGACCACCGTATGGAGCCGGGCATGCCCGAATCTTTCAACGTTTTGTTGAAGGAAATTCGCTCACTGGGTATCAACATCGAGCTGGAAGAAGAATAAGGGGTTCGCCGCCCCTTATTAAGCCGAGATTGACAAGGGCGCCCCGTAAGGGGCGCCAAGATTGAACTCCTGACGGGAGACACACGTGAAAGACTTACTAAAGTTTTTGAAAGCCCAGAGCAAGACCGAAGAATTTGATGGTATCAAGATCGGTCTGGCTTCCCCGGACATGATCCGCTCCTGGTCTTTCGGTGAAGTGAAAAAGCCGGAAACCATCAACTACCGGACTTTCAAGCCGGAGCGTGATGGCCTGTTCTGCGCCCGTATTTTCGGGCCGGTTAAAGATTACGAATGCCTGTGTGGCAAATATAAGCGTCTCAAGCACCGCGGTGTGATCTGCGAAAAATGCGGCGTTGAAGTGACCCAGACTAAAGTACGCCGCGAGCGTATGGGCCACATCGAACTGGCGTCGCCTGTGGCGCACATCTGGTTCCTGAAGTCCCTGCCTTCTCGTATCGGTTTGCTGCTGGACATGACCCTGCGTGACATCGAGCGGGTCCTGTATTTCGAATCATTTGTCGTGATCGAAGCCGGTATGACCGCGTTGGAACGTGGTCAGATGCTCTCGGAAGAGCAGTATCTGGATGCGCTGGAAGAGTATGGTGATGAATTCGAAGCCAAGATGGGTGCCGAAGCAATTCTGGAATTGCTGCGTGCCATCGATCTGGAACAAGAAATCGCCCAGATGCGTGAAGAGCTGGATCAAACCAACTCCGAAACCAAGCGCAAGAAGACCACCAAGCGTCTGAAGCTGATGGAAGCCTTCCTGTTCTCTGGCAACAAGCCGGAGTGGATGGTGATGACAGTGCTGCCTGTGTTGCCGCCGGATCTGCGTCCGCTGGTACCGCTGGACGGCGGTCGTTTCGCGACCTCTGACCTGAACGATCTCTATCGTCGTGTCATCAACCGGAACAACCGTTTGAAGCGTCTGCTGGACTTGGCTGCGCCGGATATTATCGTGCGCAACGAAAAGCGTATGCTGCAGGAATCTGTCGATGCTCTGCTGGATAACGGTCGTCGTGGCCGCGCCATCACCGGCTCCAACAAGCGTCCGCTGAAGTCCCTGGCCGATATGATCAAGGGTAAGCAAGGTCGTTTCCGTCAAAACCTGCTCGGTAAGCGTGTCGACTACTCAGGTCGTTCCGTTATTACCGTAGGTCCGACCCTGCGTCTGCATCAGTGCGGTTTGCCGAAGAAGATGGCGTTGGAGCTGTTCAAGCCGTTTATCTATGGCAAGTTGGAAGCTCGTGGTCTGGCGACCACCATCAAGGCTGCCAAGAAGATGGTCGAACGCGAAGAAGCTGTCGTATGGGATATCCTGGACGAAGTGATCCGCGAACATCCGGTCATGCTGAACCGTGCTCCGACCCTGCACCGTCTGGGTATTCAAGCATTTGAACCGACCCTGATTGAAGGGAAGGCGATCCAGCTGCACCCGCTGGTGTGTTCGGCATTCAACGCTGACTTCGACGGTGACCAGATGGCGGTCCACGTACCGCTGACTCTGGAAGCCCAGCTCGAAGCTCGTGCCCTGATGATGTCGACCAACAACATTCTGTCACCGGCCTCTGGTGAACCGATCATAGTTCCGTCTCAGGACGTGGTCTTGGGTCTGTATTACATGACCCGTTCCAAGGTGGGTGCCAAGGGTGAAGGTATGGTCCTGGCCAGCTCGAAAGAAGCTGAGAAGGTCTACCGTGCTGGCCTGGCTTCGCTGCATGCTCGCGTCAAGTGCCGTATTACTGAATACACCAAGACCGAAAATGATGAGCTGATTGCCAAGACCGAGCTGAAGAACACCACAGTTGGTCGTGCCATTCTGTCGTTGATCCTGCCGAAGGGTATGGAATATGCGCTGATTGACGAGCCGAAGCAGCTGACCGATGCCGAGAAGGCAGAGCTGGCGGCGCGTCCGGAGACCTGGTTCAAGTCCGTTTCCAACAAGGCATTGGGTAAGAAGGCAATCTCCAAGTTGCTGAACACCTGTTACCGGAAGCTGGGTCTGAAAGACACCGTCATCTTCGCTGACCAACTGATGTACACCGGTTTCCACTATGCTGCGCTGTCGGGTTCTTCTGTCGGTATCAACGACATGGTTATCCCAGATGCCAAGAAGCCGATCATCGAAGCGGCTGAGGCTGAAGTTGCGGAAATCCAGGAGCAGTTCCAGTCTGGTCTGGTTACTGCGGGCGAACGCTACAACAAGGTTATCGATATCTGGGCAAGCGCTAACGAACGCGTTTCCAAGGCGATGATGGAAAACCTCTCCAAAGAGACAGCGGTTAACCATTTGGGCGAAGAGGAAGAGCAAGCCTCTTTCAACAGCGTCTTTATGATGGCTGACTCCGGGGCGCGGGGTTCTGCTGCCCAGATCCGTCAGTTGGCGGGGATGCGGGGCCTGATGGCCAAGCCGGATGGCTCCATCATCGAAACGCCGATCGTGGCGAACTTCCGTGAAGGTCTGAACGTACTCCAGTACTTCATCTCCACTCACGGTGCTCGTAAGGGTCTGGCGGATACCGCACTCAAGACTGCAAACTCCGGTTACCTGACTCGTCGTCTGGTCGACGTGGCACAAGACATGGTCATCACCGAGCCGGATTGCGGCACGACTGAAGGTCTGTGGATGATGCCGCTGATCGAAGGTGGTGATGTGGTCGAGCCGTTGCGTGAACGCGTGCTGGGTCGTGTTGTTGCTGAAGACGTACTCAAGCCCGGTACTAACGAGCTGCTGATTGCGCGTAACACTCTGCTGGATGAGCAGTGGTGTAACATTCTGGAAGCCAACTCCGTTGACCGCATGAAGGTTCGTTCGGCGATCACCTGCGAGACCGACTTCGGTATTTGCGGTCACTGCTACGGTCGTGATCTGGCACGTGGTCACCTGGTTAACGCCGGGGAAGCGGTGGGTGTCATCGCGGCGCAATCCATCGGTGAACCGGGTACCCAGCTCACCATGCGTACCTTCCACATCGGGGGTGCGGCATCGCGTGCGGCGGCTGAAAGCAGTGCTACCGTGAAGAACACCGGTGTTATCAAGCTGCAAAACGCCAAGTTCGTCGAGAACAGTGGCGGCAAGTTGGTTATCACCTCGCGTTCATCCGAACTGACCATCATGGATGACCTGGGTCGTACCAAGGAAAGCCACAAGCTTCCGTACGGTTCTGTGTTGGAAGTGAAGGATGGCCAATCGGTGAAGGCTGGCGAAATCGTCGCCAACTGGGATCCGCACACTCACCCGATCATCACGGAAGTGGCAGGTCGCATCAAGTTCATCGATTTGATCGACGGTATCACCGTGAGCCGTCAGACCGACGAGCTGACGGGTCTTTCCTCTCTGGTGGTTCTGGACGTCAACGAGCGTTCATCCTCCGGTAAGGAACTGCGTCCGACGGTGAAACTGGTAGATGCCAACGGTAAGGATGTGCTGATTCCGGGGACCGAAGTCTCCGCGCAGTACTTCTTGCCAGGTCAGGCCATCGTCCAATTGGAAGATGGTGCCCAGGTGAGCGTGGGTGACGCGGTTGCGCGTATTCCGCAAGCTTCTGGCGGTACCAAGGACATCACCGGTGGTCTGCCACGGGTTGCTGATCTGTTCGAAGCGCGTCAACCGAAGGAACCGGCAATTTTGGCCGAGATCTCCGGTACTATCTCCTTCGGCAAGGAAACCAAGGGCAAACGCCGCTTGGTGATCACGCCGACGGATGGTGGTGAAGCGTACGAAGAGATGATTCCGAAGTGGCGGAACCTGAACGTCTTCGAAGGTGAAAAAGTTCAACAAGGTGAAGTCCTGGCCGACGGTCCTGAGTCTGCTCATGACATTCTGCGTCTGCGCGGCATCAGCCCGGTTGCGAACTACATCGTCAACGAAGTACAGGACGTTTACCGTCTGCAAGGCGTTAAGATCAACGACAAGCACATCGAAGTGATTGTTCGTCAGATGCTGCGTAAGGGCGAGATCATCGATGGTGGTGACACCGAGTTCCTCGAAGGGGAACAAGTCGAGGTGGCTCGTGCCAAGATTGCTAACCGCAAGCTCGAAGCGGAAGGCAAGCGTCCGGCTACCTATCGCCGTGTGCTGATGGGGATCACCAAGGCCTCGTTGAACACTGAATCCTTTATTTCTGCCGCTTCCTTCCAGGAAACGACCCGCGTGCTGACCGAAGCCGCCGTGTCCGGTAAGAAGGATGACCTGCGCGGTCTGAAGGAGAACGTGATCGTCGGTCGTCTGATCCCGGCTGGTACTGGCTTTGCTTACCACGAAGCTCGTCACAAGAAGCGTAAGGCAGCTGCACAAGCTCCGGCGCCACAAGTGACGGCTGACGAGGCTGAGCAAAACCTAGCCGACCTGCTGAACGCGGCGGGCAGTTTCGACGCCGAGTAACATCAGAACGATGCACTATTCAAGGGCCCTGCGGGGCCCTTTGTTATTTTGTGCTCGTGAAGCAGTGATGCTTTGATGGTGAGCGAGGCTTGACTCTGCCGCCGAGACAGCGAAAACTTCACCGCGTATTTTCCCGTCGCGGCGGGTTTTGTGTGAGTAAGCAAGGAGCATACAGATGCAAAAAGAAGTCATCAGTACCAATCAGGCCCCGGCGGCGATTGGTCCTTACGTGCAAGCGACTCGTTTGGGCGATCTGGTTTTCACATCTGGCCAGATCCCGCTCGATCCGGCGACGATGGAATTAGTCACGGGGAGCGTTGAGGTTCAAGCTGAGCAAGTGATGAAGAACCTGCTGGCCATTCTGACCGCCGCTGGCGCCACCGCGCAGAGTGTGGTGAAGACCACCTGTTTCTTGAAAAATATGGAAGATTTTGTCGCGTTCAATGGTGTCTATGCCAAGTATCTGGGCGAAGCAGCTCCCGCTCGCTCCTGTGTCGAAGTGGCTCGTTTGCCCAAAGACGTGCTGGTCGAAGTGGAAGCGATTGCCTACGTCGTTCGCTAGTCTCGGGGGTTTGTTATGGCATTGAGTTTTGCGCTACTGGTCTGTGGCGCGCCTTATGGCACCGAGTCGGCTGCGCAGGCCTATCTGTTTGCCCGTGAGCTGATCGTTCAGGGACACACCTTGAAAAAGGTGTTTTTCTATCAAGAGGGCGTGCTCAATGCCAATTTCCTCACTAGCCCCGCCAGTGACGAGCAAAACTTGGTGGCGGCTTGGGTCTCGTTGGCCCGTGAACACGCGGTCGAACTGGATGTGTGTGTCGCTGCGGCCTTGCGCCGGGGGGTACTGGATGGGGATGAAGCTCATTCGGCCGGTTTGAGCGTGGCTAATGTCGAGGCTCCCTTCGTACTCTCCGGGCTTGGTCAGCTAGCTGAGGCGGCTCTTGGTGTGGATCGATTGGTTCAGTTTTAAGGAGTGGCTATGCACCAGATTGCTGTCCTGTTTCGCACTGCACCCCATGGCTCGGCCTCAGGCCGGGAAGGTCTCGATGCCGTACTGGCCTGTTCGGCTCTGACCGATGAAGTGGCGCTATTTTTCCTCGGCGACGGAGTGTTCCAGCTGGCCTCGGGTCAGCAACCTGCTGGTATTCTGGGGCGAGATTACGCGCCAACGTTTAAGCTGTTGGCGTTGTACGATATCGAACAAGTGTATGTGTGTGCCGAGTCGCTGCAGGAGCGGGAGTTAAGCTCGGAGCAGTTGTTGATTCCGGCACAAGTCATCAGCCGCCAGGATCTCCAGTCCCAGCTGCAGGATTCTGCCGTCCGTCTGGTTTTTTGAGGATTGAGCCATGTTGCACATTGTTCGCCAGTCACCCTTCGAGAGTCGAGTCCTCGATGAGTGCCTGAGTTTGATGGCTCCGAGCGATAGTCTACTGCTGGTGCAAGATGCCGTGATCGCTGCCTGTGTGTCACATTCTGTATCCCGTCTGCAGACTGCCGGGGTGCCGATCTACGTGCTGGCAGAGGACTTACTGGCTCGCGGTTTATGCCCTATGGCGGGTGAGATTGTCGATATGGCGGCATTCGTGCGCCTGGTTGTCGAGCAGGGCTCGCCGCTGCGCTGGTGATCATGAGTGCAGATCACCTCCTGGATCACTAAAACGTCACTTCCCATCTATACTCTGTGAGTTTCGCGCCGCTTTTCGATGGCTTTGTGATCACGCTCTGTATAAATCTTGACTCACCTAGCACATGCGCATAGAATTTCGCGTCCCCGTGTCTGCGGGGAGGATTTTTCATATGTTTGTAAAGCTATTAGGAGCTTTTTGATGGCAACTATTAACCAGCTGGTTCGTAAGCCGCGCGTTAAGCAAGTTGTGAAAAGCACCGTTCCAGCCCTGGAAGCGTGCCCACAGAAGCGTGGCGTGTGTACTCGCGTATACACTACCACCCCCAAGAAGCCGAACTCCGCTCTGCGTAAAGTATGTCGCGTTCGTCTGACCAATGGTTTTGAAGTCACCTCCTATATCGGCGGTGAAGGTCACAACCTGCAAGAGCACTCTGTAGTGCTGATCCGTGGCGGTCGTGTTAAGGACCTCCCGGGTGTGCGTTATCACACTGTTCGTGGTGCGCTGGACTGTGCCGGTGTTAAAGACCGTAAGCAATCCCGCTCCAAGTATGGCGTGAAGAAGCCTAAGTCTTAATGGATTCCTCCGTTAAGTAAGGCCAAACGTTAATTACGTTATTTAGAAAATTTATATTTTCTAGTTTTGGGTAAAACCTGAAGTTACGAGGAATACAAAATGCCAAGACGTCGCGTTGTTGGTCAGCGTAAAATTCTGCCGGATCCCAAGTTCGGATCTGAGCTGCTGGCTAAGTTCATTAACGTCGTAATGGTTGACGGCAAAAAGTCCGTCTCCGAAAGCATCGTTTACGGTGCGCTGGATATTATCGCTACCAAGAGCGGTAAAGATCACCTGGCTATCTTTGAAGAAGCCCTGGATCACATTCGTCCGACCGTCGAAGTTAAATCTCGTCGTGTTGGCGGTTCTACTTATCAAGTTCCAGTAGAAGTTCGTCCTGTGCGTCGTAACGCACTGGCAATGCGCTGGTTGGTAGAAGCTGCCCGCAAGCGTGGTGAAAAATCTATGGCTCAGCGCCTGGCAGGTGAACTGCTGGATGCTGCTGACAATAAGGGTTCCGCTGTCAAGAAGCGTGAAGACGTGCATCGTATGGCCGAAGCCAACAAGGCATTCGCTCATTACCGTTGGTAATCCGACTGTGCAGGCCCTCGGGTCTGCACAATTTTTCATTATCTAAGGTTTGACCTTAGTAAGAGGATATCTATCGTGGCTCGTGCAACACCTATTGAGCGTTACCGCAACATTGGTATCAGTGCTCACATCGACGCTGGTAAGACTACCACTACTGAACGTGTCCTTTTCTACACCGGTGTTAGCCATAAGATCGGTGAAGTGCATGATGGCGCCGCCACCATGGACTGGATGGAACAGGAACAAGAGCGTGGTATCACCATTACCTCTGCTGCTACCACCTGTTTCTGGAGTGGTATGGGCAAGCAGTTCCAACCGCACCGTATTAACATCATCGATACCCCCGGTCACGTTGACTTCACCATCGAAGTAGAACGCTCTATGCGTGTGCTCGACGGTGCCGTCATGGTGTACTGTGCTGTCGGTGGTGTACAACCACAGTCTGAAACTGTATGGCGTCAGGCGAATAAGTACAAAGTTCCGCGTATTGCCTTCATCAACAAGATGGACCGTACCGGTGCTAATTTCTTGCGTGCTGTTGAACAGATCAAGTCCCGTCTGAAGGGCAACCCTGTTCCGCTGCAACTGCCGATCGGCGCTGAAGAAAACTTCAAGGGCGTCATCGACCTGATCAAGATGAAAGCCATCAACTGGAGCGAAGCCGACCAAGGTGTGACCTTCGATTACGAAGAGATCCCGGCTGAGTTGCAAGATGCTGCCGACGAGTGGCATCAGAAGCTGATCGAAGCTGCAGCTGAAGCTTCAGAAGAGCTGATGGAAAAATACCTCGGTGGCGAAGAGTTCTCTGAACTTGAACTGAAAGCTGCCCTGCGTCAGCGTGCGCTGAACAACGAAATTATCCTGGTTACCTGTGGTTCTGCATTCAAGAACAAGGGTGTTCAGGCGATGCTGGACGCAGTAGTTGAATACCTGCCGGCTCCGACCGACATCGCGGCTATCGCGGGTCAACTGGAAGACGGTACCCCGGCTGAGCGTCATGCTGATGACAGCGAGCCGTTCTCTGCTTTGGCATTCAAGATCGCGACCGACCCGTTTGTTGGTAACCTGACCTTCTTCCGTTGCTACTCCGGTGTTGTGAACTCTGGTGACAGCGTTCTGAACTCCGTGAAGGGCAAGCGTGATCGTATTGGTCGTATCGTACAGATGCACGCCAACAAGCGTGAAGAGATCAAGGAAGTTCGCGCAGGTGACATCGCGGCCGCTATCGGTCTGAAGGACGTCACCACGGGTGATACCCTGTGTGCTGAAAACGCCCCGATCATCCTCGAGCGTATGGAATTCCCGGAACCGGTTATCTCTGTCGCCGTTGAGCCGAAGACTAAGGCTGACCAGGAAAAGATGGGTCTGGCTCTGGGTCGTCTGGCTCAGGAAGATCCGTCATTCCGTGTATGGACCGACGAAGAATCCAGTCAGACCATCATCGCGGGTATGGGTGAACTGCACTTGGAAATCATCGTTGACCGTATGCGTCGCGAGTTCAAGGTTGAAGCCAACGTTGGTAAGCCGCAGGTTGCCTATCGTGAAACCGTGCGTGCCAAGGCCGCCGATATCACTGGTAAGCATGCCAAGCAATCTGGTGGTCGTGGTCAGTTCGGTCATGTGGTGATCGATATGTACCCGCTGGCAGAAGGCAAGGGCTACGAGTTTGTTAACGACATCAAGGGTGGCGTGATTCCTGGTGAATTCATCCCTGGCGTTGACAAGGGTATCCGTGAGCAGTTGAAATCTGGTCCTCTGGCTGGTTACCCAGTTGTGGACGTCGGTGTTCGTTTGCACTTCGGTTCATACCATGATGTTGACTCCTCTGAACTGGCGTTTAAGATCGCTGCTTCTATGGCGTTCAAGTCTGGCTTCATGCAAGCTCAACCTGTTCTGCTTGAGCCGGTTATGAAGGTTGAAGTTGAGACTCCTGAAGACTACATGGGTGATGTCATCGGTGACTTGAACCGTCGTCGCGGTATCATCGAAGGCATGGAAGACGGCCCGTCCGGCAAGATCGTTCGCGCTCTGGTGCCGCTGGCTGAAATGTTCGGTTATGCGACCGATCTGCGTTCCGCCACCCAAGGTCGTGCTTCCTACGCTATGGAGTTCGGCAAGTATGCCGAAACACCAAACAACATCGCTCAAGCGGTGATCGAAGCGCGTCACTCTAAGTAATTTACGTAAGTAATCACCGCTCACCGTCGAGGTGAGCGGCTCTAACATAGGAAGGACAACGTCGTGTCTAAAGAAAAATTTGAACGTACAAAACCCCACGTTAACGTAGGTACTATCGGCCACGTTGACCACGGTAAGACCACCCTGACTGCCGCCATCACCGCAGTGCTGGCCAAGACCTACGGCG
>Ga0194137_10002395_pt1 | contig 11090 bp, 11 predicted proteins | sample TARM_MetaG_T3_14_FD_134025 | JGI IMG/M metagenome (GOLD analysis project Ga0194137, IMG submission 134025) | Freshwater microbial communities from Pennsylvania, USA, analyzing microbe dynamics in response to fracking - TARM_MetaG_T3_14 (version 2) | ecosystem: Environmental > Aquatic >...
AGGTATTGTGGATCTGTTTCAGGAATCCGGACTGAAAATCATCGGCCCCCACAAAAATGCAGCAATACTTGAAGGTTCAAAATCCTTTGCGAAAGATTTCATGAAGAAATACGGGATACGTACTGCAGAGTATGAAGTCTTTACCGCCAGTCAGGAAGCCAGATCCTACGTCATGTCATGCACCTATCCCATAGTCATCAAAGCCGACGGACTGGCTTCAGGGAAGGGCGTCGAGATTATAAACACCATTGAAGATGCTCTAAAAACCATAGAGGACTATATGGAGAACGGCAAATTCCACGAGGCATCCAGAAAAATCGTCATCGAGGAGTATCTTGTAGGCAAAGAAGCTTCAATCATTACCCTCTTTGACGGCGAGAGAATCGTCCCCTTAAACTCAACCATGGACCACAAGAAAATAGGCGAAGGGGAAACAGGTCTCAACACTGGTGGTATGGGCAGCCTGACACCCAATCCCTATTATACAAGAGAGATCGAAGCAGATTTCAGAAGCAGCATCATGGAAAGAACACTGGAAGGACTGATTGCAGAAGACATGCGTTTTAAGGGTGTCATTTTCTTCGGACTCATGCTGACGGAAAGAGGCTCCTACCTTCTTGAATACAATCTCAGATTCGGCGATCCGGAGACTCAGAGTCTTCTTGAAACCCTGACCTGCGATCTGAACACCATATTCCTGAAAACGCTGGAAGGATGTCTCCATGAAGAGGACGTGACCTGTTCTGATGAGAGCGCTTTGTGCGTGGTCCTATCCTCAAAATGCTACCCGTCATCCTCAAAGGAAGATATCGTCATTACAGACTTTTTTGGAGGCAGCCAAGACAAGATTCAGATCTTTTCCTATTCCAGCAGACTCGAAGGAAAGGATATTCTGTCCCGTTCAGGGCGGGTTCTCTCAGTGGTTTCAAGAGGGAAGAATGATGAAGTGCAGAAAAATGTCTACGACTATCTTCTGAAAGTTCGCAATGAAAACCTTTATTATCGAAGAGATATTGGCAGAATATAATATTTTAAACCTTTACAAAAATCATACTCATAAACCGCTCCATCTGCTGATTGACATCATGGATTAAAGTGGTACTATAAATACAACCGAATATTGATATTTTCTTATCTAGAGAGGTGGAGGGAAAGGCCCTGTGAAACCCGGCAACCAATACATTGCGTATATGGTGCCAATTCCTGCAGCATGAATATGCTGAAAGATGAGAATAAACTTTTAGATTCCATTCGTCTAAGTTTATTCTTAGGCGATTTTTATTTTGTCTTTTTTGAGGTACCATCAAAAAAGCGTGAGAGGTGAATTGATTGATCGAAATTACAAATCTGGTGAAACAGTACAAGGAACTGTCCGTTATCAAGGATGTTTCTTTCACGATCGAGAAGGGTGAAATCTTCGGAATCGTCGGGAGAAGCGGTGTGGGGAAGTCGACTCTCCTGAGATGCATAAACGCTCTTGAACCGGTCAATTCCGGAGATATTCTTATCGACGGAGTGAGCATAAGATCCCTTGATGACGACGGTGTTCGTAACCTGAGAAAAAAAGTGAGCATGATTTTCCAGAACTTCAATCTTCTGAATCAGAAATCAGCACTGGAAAATGTGACACTTCCTATGGAAATCTGGGGGTACGACAAAAAAGTGCTGAGAGCCAGAGCTGAAGAACTGCTGGATTTAGTCGGACTGAAAGATAAATACAACAGCAAACCCAGGTCCCTTTCAGGGGGAGAGAAACAGAGAGTGGCCATAGCAAGAGCACTGGCTCTTGATCCCGAGATTCTCCTCTGTGATGAGGCAACTTCCGCACTGGATCCAAATACAACAAAAGAAATCCTCGCACTACTTAAGAAAATCAACAGAGAGCTTGGCCTGACCCTGGTGGTTGTCACACATCAGATGGAAGTTGTAAAAGACATCTGTCAGAGAGTCGCTGTCATGGAAGGCGGTAAGGTTTCAGCTCTAGGCAAGGTGGAAGATCTCTTTCTCAATCCCGCAAAAAGCCTTAAAAAGCTCATCGGCGAAGATGAACTGGAGATTCTTCCTAGAGGAATCAATATCAGGATATTCTTTACGAAAGAATACAGCAACCAGACCATCATCACCAATATGAGCAAAGATCTGTCCGTGGATTTTTCCATTGTCTGGGGAAAACTTGAGAACTTCAGCGGAAATGTCCTGGGGAGTCTTGTGATAAACGTCAACCCGGAGGATAAAGAAAAAATCGAGCAGTATCTTATCGGAAGAGGTCTCAATGTGGAGGTGATCAGTCATGAATATTGATGGATACATCAAAGCCCTTCTTGAATCCCTGCTGATGATCAGTATCTCGGGCGTACTCTCTATATTATTCGGTTTCTTCGTAGCCATCATTCTAGTCTATACAAAGGAAAAGGGGTTAAGACCAAAACCTTCCTTATATAACGCACTGGATTTTATCATCAACGTATTCAGAAGTTTTCCTTTTATCATACTGATGTTCCTGCTGTTTCCTTTATCAAGGTTCATTGTGGGCACATCAATCGGAACAGTAGCAGCCATAGTTCCTCTGACCATTGCTGCAACGCCTTTTGCGGCGAGAATCATTGAAGGTTCCCTGGACACTGTGGATCCCGGAATCATTGAAGCTGCAAAGTCCTTTGGCGCAAAAAACAGTCAGATCATTTTCAAAGTTATGCTGGTGGAAGCTCTGCCAAACCTTGTGCAGGGGATAACCAATATTTTCATCAACATAGTGGGTTATTCAGCCATGGCAGGAATCATCGGAGGAGGCGGGCTTGGTGCTGTAGCCATAAACTACGGTTACTACAGATGGGAAGATACCATCATGTTCATTATCGTCATTATGATCTTCCTGGTTGTACAGATTATCCAGTCCATCGGCAATCAGATCTATAAGATTCTGGTGCGCTGATCCCTGCATGAACCTGTCATATTAGGTGATATGGTTATTCTTTTAACAAATTGCACTAAATATATTTTAATTAGAATTCAGAAATCAGTACAGAACCTGAAAACAGATAAAAAACAAATAATAACAATCGAGAGGATGATTAACATGAAAAAAATAACAGCACTTACCGCATCACTGATACTTTCCCTGGGGGTTTTTGCAGGCTGTTCAGGCGCAGAAGACTCCACAGAAAAACTCACTGTAGGGGCATCTGCAGTACCACATGCGGAGATACTTGAAAATGTGAGAGAAGACCTCAAAGAGCTTGGATATGATCTTGAAGTGACCATTTTCAATGATTATGTACTGCCAAACAAAGCCCTGTCAGAGGGACAGCTTGATGCTAATTTCTTCCAGCATATTCCATATCTTGAAGAAATGAATACAAACGAGGATTTAGGGCTCACCTGGACTGTAAAGGTTCATATCGAACCCATGGGTCTATACTCAGACAAGATCACATCACTGGAAGAACTGTCAGATGGCGCTTCCATCGCCATACCAAATGATGCGACAAACGGATCAAGAGCACTGAAGCTTCTCGCTTCCAATGGTCTCATCACACTGAAAGACACTGAAGTCGCTTCAGTTCTTGATATCACAGAAAACCCGAAGAATCTCGAATTTACAGAACTTGATGCACCTGCACTGCCAAGAACCTTAGTTGATGTAGATGCTGCGGTAATCAATACAAACTATGCCATCGAGGCTGATCTTAACCCTCTGGAAGATGCCATCATCATCGAATCAAGCGAATCACCCTATGCAAATGTCATAGCGGTTAGAGAAGCGGACAAAGACTCAGATAAGGTGAAGGCTCTGAATGAGGTTCTTGGCAGCGAGAAAACCAGAACATTCATCGAAGAAAAATATGAGGGTTCCATCTTCCCGGCGTTCTAAAACTGTACTAAAAATAATTCAAAGTTTTAAGACCCCGACCAAAGATACAATAACTCCATGACCGTTGGTTGCCAACGGTTTTTCTTATTACAAGCCTTGTTAATTTATTGTCATATATTGTTAATGAACGTTTACAATGTTATACTAGGTTGTGTATTTGTTATATTTTAGATTAAATTTAGGGGGATTTATATGAAGCTGTTTTCAATTTCAAAAGCAGTGCATGTGCCCAAGTTCAAAGAAGCAGATCATTTTAGCAACATAATAGAAGTAGATGCTTCGAAGAACATGGTATATTCACTATCTCAGCAACATAACATGAAATGTACACCTACTGTAAAAAGAGGTGACAGAGTTCTTGTCAACCAGGTTATCGGTGTTGGAGAGAACAACAGTGTTGTTCCGGTTTATTCAAGCGTTTCTGGTACAGTTAAGCAGATCGCCACCAAGGTAGATCTGATGGGAAATAAAGTTGATGTCATTCTCGTGGAAAATGATGGTCTGTACGAAAAGGAAACAAGAGATGCCTTTGACTTTAAAACACTGAGTTTCAGTGATCTTAAGGACCGCATCAAAGACCTGGGACTCATCGAGACTCAGAACTTATCCAATCGTAAGAGAGGCATGCAGCTTTCCTTCAAGGAAAATGTGAAGAATATACTGATCAATGCTCAGGAAAGCGGACTTTACGGTCAGGTGGATTCGTACCTCTATGAGAAGGAAAGAGCAGATTTCCTTAGAGGCCTCGACCTGCTCAAAACCTTATATCCTGATGCAGACATCACTGTTCTGTCCACATCAGACGCAGACTCTGTGATCGGATTCACTGAGATGCTGAAATCAACGGGTGTTAAGCTTATTTCAAAGATACCCACACAGTTTTACCATGATATGAATCTTGCATCCCGTGATGTCTATGGCGATTTCGCCATGAAAGACACCATGGTCATTGATGCATTCCTTCTGCCTGCAGTGGCAAGGGGAGTGATGGACAACAGACTGACTCATTATCAGCTTCTTCTGATCAATGGTGGTGCAGTGGAAACCCCTGGCATCTATAAAGTGATGTCCGGAACCACATTGAACCTGGTTATGGAAAAAGCGGGCGTCAAAGATCCTTTCAGAATCGTTGCAGGAAACATCCTGTCTGGTGATGCTGTTTTCGCAACAGATGCACCAATCAACAGAGGAATCAGAGAAATTCTTTTCCTGAATGAAAATGAAGTATCCAAGGAAGAAGAAATGAACTGCATCAAATGCGGACGCTGTGCTGACGTATGCCCGGTAAGCCTGAGACCTTACGAGCTGTATTCGTTTGTTACAAGCAGAGAATTCGACGAGTTCTTCAAGAACCGCGGCGGAATGTGTGTAGAATGCGGAAGATGTTCCTATGTCTGCCCATCCAAACTGCATCTGCTCCAGTCATTCAAAACAGCCAAAAAGGTTAAAAGATAGGGGGTAATGATATGGAAAACAGAAAAATAACCGTTGCTTCCTCTCCACACATCAAGTCCAATCTGAGAGTGAACAAAATCATGCTCGATGTGATCATCGCGCTGATCCCTGTTGCAGCAGCGGGAATATATTTCAACGGAATAGAAGGTCTATTTCTCATTCTGACAACAATCATCGGTGCTATGGTATCAGAAGTGGTCTTCAAGAGACTGCTGCACAAGAAGCATTCTTTATACGATCTCTCAGCAGTTGTATCAGGAATGATACTTGGACTGATTCTGCCGGTAACAACACCACTTTGGGTAGCGGCGTTATCCTCAGTATTTGCAATCATACTTGTTAAAGAAATTTTCGGCGGACTTGGTCAGAACTTTATGAATCCTGCAGTTGCAGCTAAGATCTTTGCTGTGGTTTCCTATGGCAATCTCGTTGTCAACGGCGGTTTCGGAAGCGCGACATTCATGGAGAGATTTTTAGGTACGGCAGGGGGCAACCTTGGTGAATCTTCAATCCTCGCAATCATAGTCGGTGGATCTTACCTTGCAGTCAAGGGTATCATCAGAGTAAGAGTTCCATTTACGATCATCGCTGTATCTCTACTCTTTTCACAGTTTGTACTCGGCGATATCACAATTCTTGCCGGAAACAGCAGCATCTATCTGATTGCCTTCTTTATTGCCAATGATTATGCAAGCTCTGCCATCACAAACGACGGCAAATGGGTTTATGCGCTGCTTGTAGCACTAGCGGCATCAGTATTTATCGGCGTGGGCGAGAACATTGAAGGTGCATATTATGCAATTCTTCTGGGTAATGTCTTTGCACCATTTATCGATACATTTTTCAAAGGTAAAGTCGACATGAAAAAGGAGGCAACCGCATAATGAAAAACAAAAATATACTGCGTGAGCTCCTTACTCTCGGCGGAACACTTATGGCAATCTGTGTGATTGTTGCCGGTATCGTTGCGGTAGTCTTCAATACCACAAAGGAACAGATCGCCATGAACAATGCGGTCAACGCTGAAGATCTGGCCCTTGTCATGCCTGAGAGTGATGCCATCGAAGATATCACTGACCAGTATGATGAACATGAAACCATCAGAGAAGTATATAAAGCGACAAGCGGCACGGAAGTTGTGGGATATGTCTACAAGATGATTTCAACCGGATACAAACCGGAACTGGGGACGCTTGTGGGACTGGACAACGACGGAAACGTCATTGCAGCAAAAATTACTCAGTCATCTGAAACACCGGGTCTTGGTGCCCTTGTTGCAGAAGACGCATTCATCACTCAGTTTACAGGCAAGGAAACATCCTCAAGCTTCCAGGTGGTCAAAACAGCACCAGCAAGCGCAAATGAGATCCAGTCAGTATCTGGTGCAACCATTTCTTCAAACGCTGTGGCCAGTGCAATTAATGATGCGGTCAAGTTCCATAAGGAGAACATCCTTGGTGAAGAAGTTGTTGAAGTTCCAGTTGTTGAGCCAACATTTGAGAACATGAACATGACAGGCGACGAGATGGCTGAAATCTCCGGAGATCTTAAGACTCTTGAAGTCAAGACAGGTGGAGAAGTAACCGGTTATATCGTTTACGCTTCAGGTACAGGGTACTACGAAGACAAGCCGATAAAGGTAGCTGTCGGATTTGACAATGCAACAGAAACCATCACAAACATCCTGATTATCGAACAGAATGAAACACCAGGACTTGGTGATGTCATTCTTGAAGACGGACTTAAAGAACTGTTCCAGGGCGTATCTGCTGAAGAACAGGCGACTCAAATCTACTCAGGCGCTTCAGAAAGCTCCAAGGGTGTATATAAGGCTGTCAATCAGGCTATTCTTTACTACCATGATGTGCTCATGAAAGAACCGACCATTGAAAATATGCGCCTGAGCGGCGATGAAATGGCTGAGATTTCAGGTGAGTACAAGACATTCGAAGTAAAGACAGCAGGTGAAGTTACAGGATATATCGTCTATGCTTCAAATCCAGGCTACTATGAAGACAAGCCAATCGAAGTGGCTGTTTCGTTTGATGCTGCCTCAAAGCAGGTCAAGAACATTATGGTCGTGAAGCAGAGCGAAACTCAGGGTATCGGTACGAAAATTACCGAAGAAGCCTTTACTCAGCTTTTCCAGGACAAACCTTCAGAAGAAATGAGTGTACAGGTATACTCAGGCGCTTCAGAAAGTTCCAAAGGTGTATATAGAGCTGTCAATAAAGCAATCCTCTATTTTAACGATGTACTGATGCAGGGAGGGAACTAAGATGAAGACATTATTAGAAAGACTTAAAAATGGACTCTTCAGCGAGAATCCGATTTTCGTTCAGGTTCTTGCCATGTGTCCGACACTGGCTGTTTCTACAAGCCTTGTCAATGCACTGGGTATGGGACTCTCCACAATGGCTGTACTGATCTGCTCCAATGCGATCATCGCAGCAATCAGAAAGTTTATTCCAAACAAGATAAGAATTCCTGCCTATATCGTCATCATCGCCGGATTCGTTTCGGCAGTGGATATGTTCCTGGCCGCTTATGCGCCTGACCTTTACAAGTCACTGGGACTGTTCATTCCGCTGATCGTTGTTAACTGCGTCATCCTCGGAAGAGCAGAAGCTTACGCTAGCAAGAACGCAGTACTTTCATCAATCTATGATGCCATCGGTATGGGACTCGGATTTACATTCGCACTTTCCATTCTTTCATTCTTCAGAGAACTGCTGGGTGCAGGAACACTTTTCGGCATGAGAGTCATGCCCGAAGCATATCAGCCTGCAAACATCATGATTCTTGCTCCAGGTGCTTTCCTTACACTTGGAATAATCATGGCATACCTCAACAGCAGAAACCTTAAAAAGGGCAAAGCGCTTCTTCAGATCCATGACTGTGAAAGCTGTGGAATGGGATGCGATATTCCTAAGAAAGATAAAATGGATGTTAAACTGGATGAAAATATACTTCAGAAAGGAGGAGCTAACTAATGGATTTACTTTTGATCTTTATCAATGCGATGTTAGTGAACAACTTTGTTCTTTCCAGATTCCTGGGGATCTGTTCTTTTCTGGGGGTTTCGAAGAAAAGAGATGCTTCCATCGGTATGGGACTTGCCGTACTGTTTGTTATGGTCATTGCTTCCCTCGGAACATGGTCAGTATACAACTTCCTCCTGAAGCCCAATGATCTTGATTATCTCAAGACAGTGGCATTTATCCTTGTTATCGCTGCTCTCGTACAGTTCGTGGAAATGGTCATCAAGAAGCTGAGCCCAGCACTATATGATGCACTTGGCATATACCTTCCACTGATCACAACCAACTGTGCAGTTCTTGGTGTAACATTCCTTAATGTACAGGACGGTCTTTCACTGGGTGGAAGTCTGATCAACGCAATCGGTGCAGCGCTTGGATTCTTCCTTGCAATTGTACTTATGGCAAGCATCAGAGAAAAGCTTGATCGTGTATCCAGCGTTCCTAGAGCGTTTCAGGGATTACCGATCGCACTTGTTACAGCTGGTCTGATGGCCATATCATTCCTTGGTTTCCAAGGTCTGATTTAGGGAGGGGGAGAAGTAAATGACAGAAATATTAATACCAATTGCGATACTCGCAGGTATTGGACTACTGCTGGCCGTATTGCTCGGTTATGCAGCCAATGTCTTTGAAGTCAAGCAGAACCCTAAAGTTGAAGAAATCATGCTGGTTCTACCTGGTGTAAACTGCGGTGGATGCGGATTTGCCGGATGTGAGGCGTACGCCAAGGGCGTTGCACTTGATGGTGCATCACCTGTACTTTGTACCGTAGGGGGACCTCCAGTAGCAAACCAGATCGGAGACATCATGGGCGTTAAGGTTAATGCTCAGGAAGTCATGGTAGCCTACGTTAAATGTAACGGTGACTGTGACAAGTCAAAAGATAAATACGAATATCACGGCATTATGGACTGTGTCAGTGCTTCAGCACTTCCTGGAGGAGGCGCGAAATCCTGCTCATACGGATGTCTTGGACTTGGTACATGTGTAAATGTATGTAACTTTGATGCCATCATCATAAGAGACGGTATTGCCATCATCGATGAAAACAAATGCACAAACTGTGGAGCATGCGTCAAAGCATGTCCAAAGAATCTTATTGAGTCGGTTCCGATAAATTCAAGAGTGAGAGTGGCATGTAACTCATACGATACAGCAAGAGATGCCATGCAGAACTGTGAAGTCGGATGCATCGCCTGCAAGAAATGCGAGAAGACCTGCCGATTTGACGCCATCCATGTCAACAACAATCTGGCTAAGATCGACTACGACAAATGTACGCAGTGTAATGAATGCGTTGAAGTCTGTCCTAAGGTGACCATTGAAAACATCCTTATGATCAATAAAGCCAAAAAACCGAGCAACAAAACTGCTTAAAAGAATTATGAGATGCCTTTATACGAGGCATCTCTTTTTTTGTCCTGAGACAGCAGTAATTGAGAAAACCTCTGAGCATAATGCCCAGAGGTTTTCATATGAAGTGAGAGGGAAACGAATCAAAAGGGAACTGCTATCTCTTGACGACTACTGATGTACCCATACCGCCGCCGATACAGAGAGTAGCCAGCCCGTATGTGGAATTTCTTCTTTTCATTTCATGAAGAAGTGTAACGAGGATTCTGGCGCCTGAAGCTCCAACCGGATGCCCGATGGCGATCGCTCCGCCATTTACATTGACTTTTTCAGCATCCCAGTTCAGTTCTTTACCAACTGCAAGAGCCTGTGCGGCGAAGGCCTCATTGGCTTCTATGAGATCCATATCATCGATGGTCAGATTTGCTTTCGAAAGTGCATTTCTTGTGGAAGGCACTGGTCCGACACCCATGATGCTTGGATCAACTCCGCCGTTTCCATAGGATACGATGGTGGCAAGGGGAGTAAGTCCTAAAGCATCCGCTTTTTCTCTGCTCATGACGACAAGTGCAGCTGCACCGTCATTTATACCCGAAGCATTACCGGCTGTAACACTGCCGTCCTTTTTGAACGCAGGTCTCAGCTTCGCCAGTGATTCTTTGGTCACACCTTTCTTCGGATATTCATCTGTATCCACTACTATAGGATCACCTTTGCGCTGGGGGATGGATACAGGTGCAATTTCATCCTTGAACTTACCATCAGCCATCGCTTTTTCAGCTTTGTTCTGACTGGAAGCTGCAAAAGCATCCTGTTCTTCTCTTGTAATGCCATACTTCTCTGCTACGTTTTCAGCGGTGACACCCATATGATAATTGTTGAATGCATCTGTCAGGGCATCGTGAATCATCGTGTCGACCATGGTATCATTACCCATTCTTGAACCGTACCTTGCATTGTTCAATACATAGGGTGCTCTACTCATATTTTCTGTTCCGCCGACCACCACGACATCATTATCACCTGCAAGAATTGTCTGCGCTGCGAGAGAGACTGTTCTTAGTCCTGACCCGCAAAGCATGTTTATGGTTGTAGCAGGCACAGAGTGAGGCAGACCTGCATTCACAGAAACCTGTCTGGCAACACCTTGTCCAAGCCCTGCCTGCAGAATACATCCGAAATAGAAATCATCGACATCTTCGGGCTTTATTCCCGCCTGTCTGATTGCTTCTTTGACTGCTACAACACCCAAATCTACAGCGGAGACATCTTTGAATACTCCACCGAAACTTCCAACAGGGGTTCTCACAGCACTGACGATTACAACTTCTTTCATTTTAATGACCTCCCTAATCTATCTTGCGAGAAAC
>Ga0194137_10002396_pt1 | contig 11090 bp, 10 predicted proteins | sample TARM_MetaG_T3_14_FD_134025 | JGI IMG/M metagenome (GOLD analysis project Ga0194137, IMG submission 134025) | Freshwater microbial communities from Pennsylvania, USA, analyzing microbe dynamics in response to fracking - TARM_MetaG_T3_14 (version 2) | ecosystem: Environmental > Aquatic >...
CCGGCTGTGGTGCAGCTATGCCCGCAGCCATCGACCGATTCCCCACATTGCTGAAGTGCACGCCCTGAAACAGCTGTACCAGCGCAGCTACCCGCACCACCACCCGTACATCATCGAGCCGCAATCGGTGAATTACACCACCCACGGTGACCTCTGGGACTACCTGTACGATGAAGCACTGGAACAGCATCCGCAGCAGGTCTATCTGCCGTTCACCCTGGAGATGGGCTCGTGGCTGTGGGTACGCAAGAATCCGCGACAGATGCTCGACTGGTTCGGCTATTTCAATCCGGTGATCGACCACCGCAAGCGCCGTGTGCTGCGCCAGCACCTGCCGCTGTTCGAGTTCCTCACCCAGGCCACCCGCGCCTGGCAGCACTGGCAACCAGCCGCCACGGAGCGCGAACGCCTGACGCGTGAAGCCATTCAGCAATGGTTTATCTGAAACCCACAGACTGTCATTTTCCGGTCTTCAAGCTAGACTGGGGGAAAAACATAAGGAGAAATCATGGATGCGTATACCACTGTTTCTCTGCCTGGCGGTTATTCCACTGTCCCTGCACGCTGACGATGGTGACAGCGATCTGGCACCCTGGATGGTTGAGCGCATCACGCCTGTCCACGACAGCGTCTCCAGATGGGTCAGCAATACCTCGCGCAACATTGATGATTTCTTTGGCAGTGACGACAGCTACAGCGTGGAAAACCGCTCTTTCCTGCGTCTGAGCAGTGAATTTGACTGGCAGGAATCAGAAGACTTCGAGACCGACCTGAGTATCCGTGCGCGTCTGGATCTGCCAACCACCCGTGACCGCCTGCGCCTGTTGATCGAAAGCGATCCGGAAGAACGCCAGGGCACCCTGGCTGACCAGGGCAGCCAGCGGCTGCGCCGCGACCAGAACGACAGCAGCTCCACCACCATTGGCCTCGATCATCTCGACTCAAAGGACAAGCGCGAAGGCTGGGCAACCCGTTTTGGCGGCGGCGTTCGTTTCCGTTTGCCGCTTGACCCCTATGTGCGACTGACCAGCGAGCGCCTCTGGGATCTGGGTAACGGCCCCTGGCAGCTGGGGTCATACAACCGGCTGTCCTGGTTCAACAGTGACGGCTACTCGGCACGAAGCCGCTGGGATATCGGCCGCCCCCTCAGTGAAAGCCTGCATTTACGCTACATAACCCAGTTCCAGTGGCAGGAGGAATACGACACGCTGGAGTTTTCCCAAGGGGCAGAGCTTAACCAGATTCTCGGTCGGCGCAGCGCCATGCGTTATGCCGCTGCCATGGTCGGCAACAGCAGCTCAAGCCCGCGCATCAATGATTACTACCTGCTGACCCATTACCGCCGCGACCTGCACCGGGAAATTCTTTACCTTGACGTAATACCTGAACTGCACTTCCCGCGTGACGCCAACTTCGACCCCCGCTGGGCCTTTACCCTGCGCCTGGAAATGTTGTTCCGCGGGGATATCAGAAAGCGCGAATAAAGCCGTACCGGAGACGGCCTGGCCATGGCCTTTTCAAAACCCTTGCAAAAGAGCCAGCCAGGCAACCAGCAGAGAGGAAACAACCACCAGGCTGATAGGCTTGCGCAACGCCGGATACCAAACCGGCGCAAGCCCATGGCTTACCGCCCAGCGGTCAGCCACATAAAGCAGCAAGAACGCCAGAAAAAATACTGGTAATGCCAGCGCAATCGGCAGGCTCAATCCAAGCCACCCCAGCAACGGGGGAATGACAGACAACCCCAGCTGGATGGGTGCCTTGTCACTGGTTTCCTCGGCGCGCATTGCCAGCCCCCAATGAATGGCTCCCATAAAAGCCAGAATCACGGCCGCATAGGCCAGCAACTCATCCATCACCCGATCACGCCAGCCCTCGGGAATCACCCACAGCCCCAGGGCACCGGTTACAAAAGGCACCAGCCCAGCCACACTGAGTACCAATGCAAGTCTGGGTGGACGAATAGCATTGAACGGATGCATCGCAAATCCCCTGCCTGATCTATGTTCAGACTTCTGATTATAGTGGTGGCTGCGACCCGGATGACAGCACCTCATCCAGCACCCGGGTCGGCTGTGGCGGACGGCGTCGTGGTAACCGGCGCAGCAATACCCGCAAGCTCTGCTGCAGGGCCTTGCGCGCTGACCTGCGGCTTCCGGCTTCCGGCTCGGCATAGGTTACCTGCACAAATTGCTCGAAAAAGGCCTTCAGCTCGGCGCGCTGGCCAGGCAAATGCTGCATCAGCCGCAACTCCCAGCTGCGCGGCCCTTCTCCCGGCTGCGCCTGCAGACCGATTCTGGCCAGCCGGCGATCCAGGCGCTGCCAGGCGCGCACCCGCCAGTCTGCCGCACGCCGCGCCGGACGCAAAATCCACAGTACGACCGGCACAGTCGCCAGCAACACCAGCAACAACGCCCAAATTGCAATCCGCTGCCAGTCGGTAGTGCCAAACCAGTTCTGCAAAAACCGCAACTGCTGCTCGCTCTGATAGCCAAGCACGCGCAACTGCCATTGGTAGTTCACATCATCCCAGAACAAACGGCTCTGGTTGATCCAACCCACCTCGCGGTAGCGCACCGGAGACAGGAAAGCATCCTCCAGAAAGCTGCCCTCGCCACGAACCGCATCCTGCAGGCCGCGCTCGATACGCTCAGGCGCTACCGCAAAGGTCGGGTCATAGGTAACCCAGCCCTGCTCCGGCAGCCAGGCCTCGACCCAGGCATGGGCATCGAACTGGTGTATCAACAGATGGTTGCCACGAGGATTGAGCTCGCCCCCCTGGTAGCCGGCTACTACCCGTGCCGGGATACCGGCGGCGCGCAGCACAAAGGTCATGGCCCCGGCGTAGTGCGCACAGAAACCGCGCTGCGTATCAAACAGAAACTCGTCATTGCTGTGCTGGCCGAGCGGCTGCGGACGCAGGGTGTAATGGTAAGGCTCACGATTGAAATGCTGCATCAGGCTGTCAATCAGGTCGGCATCACCGGCATGGCGGGTCCGCAACTCTGCGGCCCAAGCCCTGCTGCGTGGGTCTACTCCCTCGGGCAAAGCCAGAAAGCGCGCCCGCTCGGCGGCATTCAGCCCCTCGGGCTGCAGCAGCGACTGTGGTCGCGACTGCACCTGGTAGGAAGTAATTGCATTGAGTGCGGCACGGGCCCGCAGGTTGAAATCGGCTGTCTGCAGCACTCCCGGATCATTGCTGCTGGCCCCGCGCAAGGCAAACAACCAGGGCTGACCTGAGGCACCAGCCACCACCTGATAATCGAATTGTGGCCCACGGGGCTCCCAACTTACCCTGCTGAGCAGCGGCGCCCCCATGCTCCAGCGACGGCCATCAAAGTCCGCCAGCGTCATGCTGCGCCAGTAAAGTTCACTGGCAGGTGGTATGTCTCCATCAAAACTGACCCTGAAGGCCAGCGCTCCGGAACGGGCCAACTCCGCCACATCGGCCGGCGCCATGCTTTCTGCCAGCCCGGTCATACGCGCACTGCCCGGTGCATTGACCGCCCACAGCGGAGCAATCCGCGGAAACAGCAGGAAAAGCACCAGCATCAGCGGCACCGCCTGCAACAGGAGCATGCCGCCGACCCGCAGGGCACTCAGCGGATTTTGTCGGCCGGCTGTCTGCTGCAGACCTACCAATGCCGCCACCAGCACCAACAACACACCGACCTGATAGAGCGTCAGCAGTATTCCCTGATCAAACAAAAAGGCAGTAGCAGTGACAAAAAACCCCAGATAGATCACCACCAGCGCATCCCGCGGCGTGCGCATTTCCAGCAGCTTGAGCATGAACAACAGCACCAGCAGCATGACGGTCGCGTCCAGCCCGATCAGGGTACGCAAGTGACTGAAGACCATGCCGAATACCAGCAACAACCCCAGCGCCCGAATCAGCAAGGATGGAAAGGTCCAGCGCATACGCTGGATCTGGATGCGCCAGAGCACACACAACAGCCAGAATGCCCCGGCCCACAGGGGCAAGCGTGGCAAGTGCGGCAGTATTACCGTCAACTGGGCAACCAGCAGCCAGGCCAGGCTGCTGCGCGGTATCAGTTCACCAGGGGTGCTCATGGGCTATTCCCGAACAAGGCCAGAGCACGCAGACAGCGGTCGCGGTGCGCCTCCCCGAGTGACGGATCTATGCGCTCACCCGCCAACAACAGACCGTAGGGACGACTCTCACGCTCCAGACGCAAGACCCAGCCGGTAAGACAGCCCAGCCGTGCCTCAAGATCATTACCCTGGGCCAGATCCAGACTCAGCCAGCAACTGTCGCCGGCCAGATCAGTGAATAGCCGACTGTGCAACCCTTGACCACGTGACCAGGCGCGCCAGTCAAGCCGGCGCTTGCTGTCACCTGGCTGGTAGGCACGCAAACCGGCAAAATCTTCGACACCTTCAAGGGCGCTCGGCTCACCGTCCTCGGCGTCGGCTCCGCTGCCACCGACCGGCAATGGAAACTGCAGCGGATGCGGATAAACCAGCACCTGCCACTGCAGTGCCGGCAGACTCCAGGCAACGAACCAGCCCAGCGGCCAACGGGTTTCCACACGCAAACGCTCGGGATACAGCCAGCCGCGCCGGGTAGTCTGCAGATACAGGGTTGCCGCCTGGGGTTCACCGGCAGCAACGTCCAGCGTCAGGCGCTGCTGACTCTGCCAGCCCAGCCGCAAGGCACTGCGCGCCCGGCTCCCGGCATCCAGCCACAGACTGAGCGCGGCCTGTTCACCACAAAATACCGGCGCCACACCGCCGCTGCGCAGCTGCATTCCCGCCAGATTGCGCCAACTGTGGTGCAGGGTGACCCAGAACAAACTGAAAAGCAGGAAAGTCAGCGCATACACCAGACTGTTCTGGTAGTTAATTGCAGCGACCAGCAAAGCCGCTAACAGGGCGAGCAAGCCGAGCCCTGCGCGGGTTGGCAGAATAAATATTTGACGGTGCCCGAGCCGAACCTCGGCACTGGCTGGCATCCGGCGCTGTAGCCAGCCCTGTAGCCAGCCGCGAAACAAGCCGCGCAGGCGCTGCATCAGAGTGCCGCCACCTCGGACAGCAGCCGACGGGCCAGGGCACCGCCGCCATGTCCGGCAGGGTCATCCGAGGCTCGCAAACGATGGCTGACCACTGCCGGCAGTACCGCCTGCACATCCTCGGGAATCACATACTGGCGATGTTCTAGCAAGGCCCAGGCGCGGGCAGCAGCCAGCAAACCAAGGCTGGCACGCGGCGACAGCCCCCAGGCAAAACCTGCCTGCTCACGGGTGTAACCAACCAGACGCAGGATGTACTCGATAATCGCCTCGGACGCTGACACGCGCGGTACCGCCGCCTGCAAGGCACGCAACCGGATCGGGTCCAGCACGGGCACCAAGGCCTCCAGTCGGCTACGTCCCTGATCACCCTGCAACAGACTGCGCTCGGCCGCCGGCGACGGGTAGCCGAGTGACAGGCGCATCAAAAAGCGGTCCAGTTGCGATTCCGGCAAGGCAAAGGTGCCGCCCTGGGTGACCGGATTCTGGGTAGCTATAACAAAAAAAGGATCGGGCAACGGGCGAGTGGCACCCTCGATAGTCACCTGCCCTTCCTCCATCGCCTCAAGCAGCGCACTCTGGCTTTTCGGCGTGGCCCGGTTGATCTCGTCGGCGAGAATCAGTTCGGCAAAGACAGGTCCCGGATGAAAAACGAATTGCCCGCTGTCGCGGTCAAAAACCGAGGTGCCAAGAATATCGCCCGGCAACAGGTCACTGGTGAACTGGATGCGCTGGTAGCTCAAGCCCATCACACGTGCCAGCGCCTGTGACAGGGTGGTCTTGCCCATCCCCGGCAGATCCTCGATCAACAGATGCCCGCGAGCCAGCAGACAGGCAACTGCCAACCGCACTGCCCGAGGCTTGCCGAGCAGCACCTGCTCCACAGCCAGCACCACCTGATCCAGTTGTTCGCGCATTGTCACCTCGATTGTTCTTCCCTGCCATCAGGCGATCTTAGAGCCCAACTGCATACACTGAAAGGGAGCAGAAACATGCCGTCATCTAGTCGCCTGCATGGAGAATAGCAGTGACTCAGCCCAGCCGGGACATTATGAAATGGTGGAGACTGGCGACGGTGAGAAAGGCTTCTGCCTCGATCTCGTCGTCAGGGATCTGGATACCGAAAGTGCTCTGGATATCCGCCAGAATCAATACCACCGCCATGGAGTCGAATTCGGGCATGGCTCCAAGCAACTCGGTATCCGGATCCAGCGGTTGCTGATCATCCAGATGCAGATTGCGCCGCAGTAACTGCTGAACCTCGATAAGACGCTCCATTATCTTGCCCCCTGATCATGATGGAAAATCGCCGGATTCTGACAAAAATGCCGCTCAGGCACAAACAGGGAAAGACTGGCAACAAGGCCCTACAGCCTTGCAGGCTAGCCTGCCGACCGCGGCGGCGCAATAAAGACAACCGCCACGCAGCGCATCCGCACAAAACCAATAAATCAGGCGGCCACATCCGCCGCCCCCTGCACAGTAAAACCGTGCGGGGCCTTGCAACTATCTGCGGTTCTGGTAGTGTCTGATGCAAGGCCGACGTCCTGTCGCCCGCATCTGCCCCTTTTACTCAGTTCCCGGACACCCTGTCAGCGACCGGGTTGCGGATGCATACAACCACATTGAGCAGTCCAGCCATGCGACCCGCGAGGTCGCTTTTTTCACTGGCCTGCCCATAGCAAGGAGAAATGCCGTTCGCCATGAACAAGTCACCCGCCATTGTGATGTCACGCCTGGATGTTCAGCGTCTGGAAAAGGTGCTGGATACCCTGGACGGTCCCATTGACCTGATGGAAGCCCTGGAAGGCGAGATGTTGCGCGCTCGCGTAGTCAGCCATACCAGCATCACACCGGATGTGGTGACCATGAACTCAACGGTGCGCTTTGTCGACGAAGCCAGCAGCCGTGAGTTTGTGCTGACTCTGGTATACCCCGACCAAGCCGGCCGAGCCGGTACCATTTCAATTCTGGCACCAGTCGGCATCGCCCTGCTCGGCCTGAAGAAAGGCCAGAGCATTGACTGGACAGGCCCGGGCGGCCGTCCATTGAAACTGAAAATCATCGACATTACCTACCAGCCGGAAGCCAGCGGCGACTTCCATCTCTGAATGGTAACGCCTGGCAGGTGCGGCCTTAGCCGCACTTGCTGTCGCCGCAGTTCAGGCAGGTCAGACAGCCGTCCATCTGCACCGCTGCCTGGGTGTGGCACTTGCCACACATTACCGCACCCGGCGGATAGGACTGGGTGCTGTCGTCACACTCGGCATCCACCTGCCCCTGGGGCTTGAGACTGGTGAATTCGGCGCGCTTCTGCTCCAGGTAGGCACGCTGATGGTCATCCATCTCGTCCTGCAACATGCCGATCTTTTTCAGGTGCTGGTCCAGTACATCGCCAATCTCGGCAACCAGCGAGGGCATCCAGCGGCCACCGCGCTTCATGTAGCCGCCCTTGGGATCGAATACACTGCGCAGCTCCTCAACCAGGAAGGTGCAGTCGCCGCCCTTGCGGAACACCGCCGAGATAATCAGCGTCAGTGCGGAAATCCACTGGTAATGCTCCATGTTCTTCGAGTTGATGAAGATCTCGAAGGGCCGGCGCGATTCGTGGTCACTGCCCGGGTTCAGCACCAGATCATTGATGGTGACGTAGAGCGCATGCTCGGACACCGGGGTCTTGATCTTGTAGGTGCTGCCTTCCAGGTCCTGCGGGCGCTTGAGCTTCTCGTGCATTTCCTCGATGGCCAGGGCTGCCTTGGCAACCTCCTGAACGACGGCTTTTGGCTCGTCCGGCTTGACCACTGCGTAATCGACGATCTTGTTGCTGATTTTCACTGCCATGATGAGTATTCCTCTGCCCCGTCAGCGACAGGGCCTTGCAATGGGGTAATGGGCCTGCGGCTGTTCAGAACTTGCCGTAGTAGCCTTCCTTGAGGGCATCGTACAGGTTGGCGGCACTGTGCAGCTCGCCGTCGTATTCCACCTCTTCGTTGCCCTTGACCTCAATAAAGCTGCCGTCATCCAGCTTGAAGCGGTAGATGGTATTGGCCAGATCTTCTTCCTTGACCAGCACGCCCTGGAACGCCTCGGGATTGAAGCGGAAGGTGGTGCAACCCTTCAGACCCTGCCGGTAGGCGTACATGTAAATATCCTTGAACTGCTCGTAGGGATAATCGGTCGGCACGTTGGCGGTCTTGGAAATCGACGAGTCCACCCACTTCTGTGCGGCTGCCTGCACATCCACGTGCTGCATCGGCGTCACATCATCGGCGGCGATAAAGTAGTCCGGCAGGTTGCGCTTGCCGGCCTCCAGGCTGGGCAGCGCCTCGGCATCGATAAAGTGCCGGTAGGCCAGCAGCTCGAAGCTGAATACATCGACCTTTTCCTTGGATTTTTTGCCTTCACGGATCACGTTGCGGAAATAGTGGTGGGCGAAGCTTGGCTCGATACCGTTGGAGGCGTTGTTGGCCAGCGACAGGGAAATGGTGCCGGTCGGCGCAATCGAGCTGTGGTGGGTAAAGCGGCCACCCTTCTCGGCCAGTTGCGCGATCAGCTCGGCATCCACCCCGGCCACCTGCTGCATATAGCGGCTGTATTTGGCCCAGAGCACCTTGCCCTTGACCCGGTCACCGGCCTTGAAGCCATCCGCACGCATTTCCGGACGCTTGGCGAGCATCTTCTCGGTAACCTCGAACTCCTCGTCCATGATCGGCGCCGGGCCCTTTTCCTCGGCCAACTGCAGGGCAGTACGCCAGCCCTGCACCGCCATCTCGCGGGACACCTCTTCGGTGAACTCCAGCGACTCCGGCGAACCGTACTTCATGCGCAGCATGGTCATCGCCGAGCCCAGACCGAGGAAGCCCATGCCATGCCGGCGCTTGCGGTAGATCTCGTCGCGCTGCTGCTCCAGCGGCAGGCCGTTGATCTCCACCACGTTGTCCAGCATGCGGGTGAAAATATCCACCACCTTACGGTACTCGTCCCAGTCGAAACGCGCCTTGTCGGTGAAGGGATCACGCACGAACAGGGTCAGGTTGACCGAACCCAGCAGGCAGGCGCCATGCGGCGGCAACGGCTGCTCGCCACAGGGGTTGGTGGCGCGAATCGCCTCGCAGAACCAGTTGTTGTTCATCTGGTTGACGCGGTCGATCAGGATGAAACCCGGCTCGGCAAAGTCATAGGTAGAGGCCATTATCATGTCCCACACCCGGCGCGCCTTCACCGTACGGAACACCCGGCAGGCTACCTGGCCATCCTCACGGGTGACGTAACGGGCATTGCTCGGCCACTCACGCCAGATCACCTGGCTGTCATCGTTCAGATCAACAGCATCGGCATCCGCTTCGGCCTGGGTCAGCGGGAAGGCCAGCTTCCAGTCGGCATCCTCCTCTACCGCCTGCATGAACTCCTCGGTGATCAGCAGCGACAGGTTGAACTGGCGCAGCCGACCGCTCTCGCGCTTGGCGCGGATAAAGTCCATTACATCCGGATGGCCGACATCAAAGGTAGCCATCTGCGCACCGCGACGGCCACCGGCAGAAGAAACGGTAAAGCACATCTTGTCGTAGATATCCATAAACGACAGCGGGCCGGAGGGGTAGGCGCCGGCGCCGGAAACATAGGCACCACGCGGGCGCAGGGTAGAGAACTCGTAACCGATACCGCAGCCGGCCTTGAGGGTCAAACCGGCTTCGTGCAGCTTGGACAGGATATCGTCCATCGAATCGCCGATGGTCGCCGACACCGTGCAGTTGATGGTCGAGGTGGCCGGCTTGTGCTCCAGCGCACCGGCATTCGAGGTAATCCGGCCAGCCGGAATCGCACCGTGGCGCAGGGCCCAGCGAAACTGCTCGTACCAGTGCTCGCGCACCTTGGGTTCCTCGACTTCGGCCAGGGCGCGGGCAACCCGCTGGTAGCTCTCATCAACAGTCTTGTCGATAGCTACACCGTCCTTGGTCTTGAGTCGGTACTTGGTATCCCAGATATCTTCCGACGCAGTCTGCAACGGAATGCTGGTAACCACGTTGTGCAGTCGCTGCACCTTGGCTGTCTGACTCATTGTTATCTCCTGAATGCTCGGCTGACGGCCCCGGAGGGCCAGCTTCAAGGCCTGCGCCGGCTTATGGTCGACACTGGCAAAAAAACACTACTGGTTGTGCATGACGCGCAATCCTAGACCCAGATATAGGAAATATCAACCGTGAAAATTGAGCCGGAAGGGCTTGACGGGCGTGCATAAAAGGCCAGTGCGGTCCTTCGACCGCCAAGTCAGCCAGTCTCCGTGCGGGTTGCAGCCATCGATCAGCTTTGCTGACCGTCCATCGGGAAGAAACAACCACAACTGTGCACACCAAATCGCTCGACACCTTCCTGCTGCATCGGCGCCGACAGTTCGGCCAGTTGGTAGTAGACATTCCGATGCAACCGCGCCTGCAGACCATCGCGCACCACGACAACCGGCTGCAGTTCACCGGAAACCCCCACGGGCAGCATCTGCAAGGGGTGGGCGGCATCCAGCCAGAAACTCTCGTCCATGTTGGTGGTCAGGTGAATGCGCTGATCGTCAGCGTCGCCCTCCACATCCGCGCGAATAACCACAAAGGGTGTCGCCTCGACCCGGATCAGCCAACGTTCCACCGGCGTCACCAGCACATAACGACCGTCCTCTTCCAGCCGCAGGATACTGGCAAACAGCCGCGCCAGCCGGTGCCGACGAATCGGCCGCCCCTCGTGATACCAGGTGCCGTCCCGGGCGATACGCATATCCAGCTCACCGCTGAGCGGCGGATTCCAGAGATGTACGGGCGCTGGCTTTAACACCTCTTCGGCAGTTGCATCCGGCAGGGACTTGAGCAGGGTTTCGGCAACAGGCGCAAGATCACTCATAGAAACCCCTCAGCGGGCCAGCAGACGGTTCAGATAGTCGCGCAGCGGACGGCCGAGCAGATCTTCCGGGTCGGCTTTCCACAATTGCAAAAAGCCACCGCGCGAACGTATGACTGCATGGTCTATCTGCCGTCGACTGCCAGCCTCGAACAGCGTCAGCTGCAACACCGC
>Ga0194137_10002397_pt1 | contig 11085 bp, 8 predicted proteins | sample TARM_MetaG_T3_14_FD_134025 | JGI IMG/M metagenome (GOLD analysis project Ga0194137, IMG submission 134025) | Freshwater microbial communities from Pennsylvania, USA, analyzing microbe dynamics in response to fracking - TARM_MetaG_T3_14 (version 2) | ecosystem: Environmental > Aquatic >...
CACTAATAAGAGCCGGGATATTGTCAACACTATCAATGCCTAATTGTCTTTCAATTTTATTTTTATTAGGCATATTTCCAATCCAACACGTCCCATATCCCTGAGCTGTAAGATCTAGTACAACATTTTCTAAACAAAAGCCATAATCGACAAGTTTTAATCTTTCATCAGATACGATCGCTAAGATATAAGCCGGATTTCCGGTAATAGCACCATAAGAGCTGAAACGATTAATGCCAATTTCTTTAGCTTCTTCAGCGCTGTAGACCTTGATTTCAAAAGTATTTCCGAAAATCCCCTTTTGGCTTTGACCAATGATAGGCTTCACTTCATCCACATCAAGTGGAACACTTTCATATGCCCTTACTGACTTTCTTTTTCTTATGCGGTCCATATAAAATCCTTTCTATAAGGTGTCACTATAGACATTAAATATATACCACTTTTTTGTGAATTTATTCATTATTTTGTATTGCTTGTTTCTAATCTATTTGATATAATTTGATTAATAAATATACAGATAGTTGCATAATAATTAAGCATCTAAAATGCTGAATATGCTTTTAAAGTTGTTTTAAAGGAGGTTTACGATGAAAAAGTACTTAATTTTAGAAAATGGTTCTCAGTTTGCTATGGATACCTGTCAGTCAGAAAGCAATATCATGGGCATTGTATCTATAGAACATCATATGCTGCGTATTAAAGACCCGATAAGTGGCAAAGCTTTTTCAACGACATTAGAAACAGCCATTTCAAATCAACTGTCGTCATTACTAAAATCACATGAAACAGTTCTAGGTAAAATTGTCGTAGACGCACTTCCTATTGACTATCACCTATATGACTTAAAAACCGTCATTATGTAATGCAACCTTTCATACCTGTGAGTAAAATCATTAAACCTATTTTGAAAACATGTTGTAATACATGTAGTGACCATGTTGTAACCTATAGAGAATTGCGTTAAAATATAGAGAGTCTAAAAGCATCGCTTCGGCGATGCTTTTTTAAATCTACTTATATGAAGAATCTATCCAAGTCCACCCTGCCATGAAGCAGATCCGCTGCATTTGAAACCGTATCATTGACCTTTAATGTCATATATCACTTACGAGAGATTAAAACCCCTAATACCCTAGGGCGGAGGAAATCATGTTGACCATTATTGATGAAACACCAGATTATATTGTTGTTGTAAAGCCACCCAATATCCCAGTTCAAAGTACACGTCGTGGTAACCCGGGATTTATTTCACAGATTGAAGATTATCTTGAGTTTAAAAGGGGAATTGAAAATCCATATATTGGGTTGGTGCACCGATTAGACCAACCGACAGGTGGCATTATGGTTTTTAGTAAAAATACTAAAACGACGGCTGAGCTCAACCACGCTTTTAGCAGTAGAAAAGTCTCCAAGACTTACCTTTGCTTAGTCCACGGCTCACTTCAGCACCATGCACAACTGACACATTTCTTATCTTCCGATGCCAAAAAAAATTGGGTGACGTGTTCTGACCACCCTCATGCCAATTCAAAAAAAGCTACTCTTAAATACCAAGTGCTTTTGGAAGATACCCTTTCAGCTGAATGTGCATCATTGGTCCAGGTCACTCTTGAGACAGGAAGACAACATCAAATTCGCAGTCAATTTTCACATATAGGCCATCCTCTCTATGGAGATCAAAAGTATGGTCAATCAACGGGAAAACAGGCTCTAATGTTATGGTCTCATTCTCTATCCTTTGAATTCAACAAGAAAACAGTATCCTTTACCGCCCCACCAACGATCGATCCTCTAAAAACATGGTATGCCTCTTATTGTGAACACAAGGCGCAGTAACTGCCATCATTGGATTTCATAACATAAAAAAACGATGTCCTGATGGACACCGTTTTTATTTTCGTTTTTGTTTTCATTTTTGTCTTCGTTTTAAATATGCCTAAGCAGTTAAGTGAAAGCTATCAACACTGTAAACCACCTAGATTTTATATCCTGAATCGAAAACGACACTCTCTCAGATAACCTACTTAACTTTATAGATCCAACCTTCTGGCGCTTCCACATCTCCAAATTGAATACCAACTAAAGTATTGTATAGCTCAGTTGTCACTGGACCTACTTCACTCTCACTATAGAATACGTGTAATTTCTCCTTGTAGTCAATACCACCTATTGGTGTGATAACTGCCGCCGTACCACAAGCACCTGCTTCAGCGAATTCATCTATTTGATCGATCGGGCAATCACGTTCTTCTACTTTTAATTTGAGATAATGTTCTGCCAAGTAAAGCAGTGAAAACTTGGTGATACTAGGTAGTATCGACGGCGATTTAGGTGTCACAAACACGTTTTCTTTTGTAATACCAAAAAAGTTCGCTGCACCGACCTCTTCTATTTTTGTATGCGTTGCAGGATCTAAATAGATACAATCTGCAAATCCTTTTGCAACGGCTTCTTGGTGCGGCAACATACTTCCTGCATAGTTACCACCTACTTTTGCCGCTCCTGTTCCATAAGGTGCTGCACGGTCCATATCCGCAATCGTAAAATTAACCGGAGCAAGGCCACCTTTAAAATATGCGCCAACTGGCATACAAAAAATGCCAAATAGGTATTCTGGTGCAGGGTGCACGCCTATATTGTTCCCAATACCGATGACAAAAGGTCTAATATATAAAGTTGCACCAAAGCCATAAGGTGGCACATATCTTTCATTTGCTTTGACAACTTGCATACACGCGTCTATAAATTTTTCCACTGGAACAGTAGGCATTAAAACGCGTTCACAACTTCTTTGTAATCTCTTAGCATTTTCGTCTGGTCTAAAGAGTTGAATGCTACCATCTTTTGTACGGTATGCTTTAAGACCTTCAAAACACTGTTGTCCATAGTGTAATGCCGTTGATGAATCACTGATGGAAATCTTATCGTCGTTGACGAGTTCACCATCATCCCATTTACCATCTTTCCAAATTGAACGGTATCTGTAATCTGTTTTTACATAAGAAAATCCAAGATTCTCCCAGTCAAATGTTACTTCCTTATCCATTTAATCAGCCCCTTTCATCACTGTAGTTTTTAAATATAAGGCTCCTTTTTCATTATAGCCTAATTACGTGCGCTTTTCTAGAAAACTTTTACATGTTCTTAATACATTATATTGCCGAATAGGTCAACATGCCGCCTCTGACCTTAATCTCTATTTTACCTGTCATTTCTAAATATGACAGCATTGCTTTTATGCTACGCTCTGCTACAAAATATTTAAAAATATTGCGTTTTAAACCGTAGCTTTTATTAAGGGCTGCCATTATTGGGTCAAACGATAATCCCTCATTAACAAGTGATAAAACGGCATCACACTTAGAGTCGAAATAGGCGTGATTTAAATCACAAAGGGCTATCATTTCCTCTTTTAGGTATACTTTTTCCCCATGTCCCAGCACATAGTAGTCATCATCAAAAGATTTTATCTTTTCGAGTGATGCATGATGCTGATAAAGATCCGTAACCACGGCGAATTTTGATTTATCAAGTGTGTCCTCTGCCATTAAGCCATCCCCTAAAAAACAAACCCCATCAGGTGTAACAATTGCCTTTTGGTTGGCAGTATGCCCTTTTAAGGGTCTAAATTCAAAAGTGTCACCTTCAATTTCAAGGGAGGTTTCATCTTTGAGATGCGTGGTAACGTCAAAAGTGCCATCTCCATAAACATTTAGGCCTTCAATCACTGAAGTTGAAAATGACAGATAGTACCTAGAAATGTCCTCACAGTAGATATGATCTATATAGGGCATAATAATAGGACATTTAAAATAGGCCTGTAGTATAAAATTGCCACCAACATGGTCGATATGTCCATGCGTATTGATAATTGCCTTGACTTCAATACCCTTGTCTAAAAAAAAATCAAGCAAATCTTTTGAAGCGTGTATATGCCCGGAATCAATTAAAACGACTTCACTTATGCCACTATAATAGAGGCCTACATTGGCAAATGGCGTTACCAACTGCACAGTCTTTTTTGTAATAGGATTTATCCTCATACGTTCTTATTGTCCTTTCGTTTCAAATCATCACTGAACCAATCCTATGACGTCATTGTCTAAGAAATTCATGATTGATACTTATAAATGATTCTAGCCTATCACCGATTTGCACACTAATCTACAGCGATTTGATCAGGTACTCCTACAAAATCTTGTACTAAAGCCTTTGTATAAGCGTGCTCTGGCGCATTAAATATTTTCTGTGTCTTAGCGACTTCAACAAATTGACCCATATGCATCACAGCAATACGATTACACATATGTTTTATGATGTTAAGATCGTGGCTTATAATAATATAGGTTAAATGATGTTTCTCTTTTAAGGTCATTAGCAAATTAATAATTTGTCCTTGAACAGAAACATCCAGCGCAGATACGGGTTCATCTAATAATAACATTTTAGGGGATACGGCAAGTGCCCTGGCAATACATATTCTCTGGAGTTGTCCACCACTAAATTGATTTATTTTCTTATAACGATCTTCAGGTGAAAGCCCTACTGACGTCAATAGCGCCATCAACCGGTCTTCTTGCTCAGATTTGCCTAACTTGTGATGTTTTTTTATGGCCTCAAGCACTATCTTTTCAACAGACATTAAAGGATCAAATACTTCGCTGGATTGTTGTTGGACAATTTGAATGTTCTTTCTAAAATTACCCTCTATTTTTAAATAGTCTATACGCCCCTCTGAAGGCTCTTGTAACCTTAACAATAGTTCACCCAGCGTTGACTTTCCAGAACCAGATTCACCAATAATGCCTAATACCTCCCCTTCATTTAAGGTGAAATTAATACCATCTACGGCTTTTATCACATGGCTTTTCTCCCATAAATGATGACGGACATAAAAGGTCTTACTCAGTGCTTCAACTTTTAAAAAAGGACTCTCCATCTAATGCCTCCCTTTCATTTATATGCACTTTTATCTCTATAATCGTCGTTCACATGTCCCTTATATAACGAGCTCACACGCTTATATCACGTTTACACGACCTCTTATACCACTCCTAGACATACGGATGACAGCATCTAAAACGTTCGCTGCCGATTGTTTCAATACGTGGAATACCATTATTACAGACAGGCATTCTCCTCTCACATCTTTCAAAAAATGGGCATGCCATTTGATAATCAGCTGGCGTCACAGGATAACCATCTAATTGGTAGAGCGGTATTTCATCACCTTTTAACGATGCAGCGCACTTGATTAAGCCACGTGTGTATGGGTGTACAGAATGTTCGAGTAAATGCTTTGTATCTCCTTCGTCCAGCATTAAACCACCGTACATCACAAATAACCTATGTGCGATTTGTGAGATAACATCAAAATCATGTGTCACAATAATCATCGCCGTACCATATTTTACATTAATCTTTTTTAAAAGAGCCATCATTTTTTGCTTCAAAGAAGCATCGATTGCACTTGTCGGCTCATCAGCAATAATAATTTTAGGATTTGACACCAATGCAAGTGCCAATGCAATACGCTGCCCCTGTCCACCACTAATCTGATAAGGATATTGTTTAAGGAGTGTCGCAGTTTGAGTCAATCCTACATCCTCTAAGAGACTATTTACGCGTTTAACATCATAAGGCATTTTGTGAATTTTAAAAACTTCTTTAAAATGATGTTCTATACGTTTCATTGGAGAGAGAGACATCTTAGGATTTTGAAATACAAAGGCTATTTCTTTCCCAAGAAGTGACTCTCTATTTTTCAAAAGCCAATCCTCGCCCTTATACCACAGATTACCCTTGGTAATTCGGAAATTTCTCTCCGGCATCAAACCCAGCATGGATTTTAACATGATCGATTTCCCACTTCCAGACTCTCCAATGACACCAAGTATTTCGCCCTCATTCAAATTAAAATCAACCCCTCTTATGACTGGGCACATTTTTTCCTTGATCAAGACATCTACATGGTAAGCTTGTAACGATAATAATACAGGTTTCATTTCTCACCTCATGTTTTATAGAACCTTACGACTTGCTTGTCAATACAACTCAAAAACAATCGACTCTATTAAAATATTACCAAGCGCTTCCGAAGGCAGCACCGCAACATCACTATTTTCAGAGCCTAGGCTATTAGCGCTAACACTTTCATAAGAAAGATAAAGCGTTGGAATCCCCCATTTATAATAAAATGGTTCTATAAAGTCATCTTCAATATAACCTTTAGGAACTACCTTTTTTGATTCGAAGTTTTCGCTTAGAAGATTTGTAAAATTTGCAGCGACTGGCTTTGTTGTTGAAATCAAATGCTGGTCTATGCTTATAAACCCATTATCATCAGGTCCAAAATTCATATCAGTCATTTCGATATAAAATTCTGAATGCTTTATTGGAAAATAGTACTGCGACTGGTACACCTGTTTTCCCGATGCCTCTCCTAACTGACTACCGTCCCAAAACACCACAACAATACTCTTAGTCAATCGCTCTTCATTGGCTTTTATTTGCGCTAATAAATTAAAAATAAACTCAAACCGTCTGTTCGCTTCCTCTTTATCTTCATAATTGAGATCAAACCCTAGAATAATGCCCTCGGGTTCATTTTCATCTGGATTGCCTTTGATTAGCCCTACGACATTTGCAAGAGAACGGTGTAGCAGCTCACTTTCTACATTTATGCTTAGTTTTTCCTGTAATAACAGCTTTTCATAGCTTTTGGGAAACGTTATAACAATTCCTTCCTGTGTATTAACGCCCATTTTAGACGCTTTATCCACAGCCTCATGTAATGTGATCACCCCTAATGCTTCAGATGAGGATAATATTTTATCTGAATAGTAGTCAAGGTCAAATAGAACATCGTTGATTAAAATAAATTTTCCCGCCATCTCACTTATTTGATTTTCAGAAAGTGTCGTAAGATCCGTTTTTCGTAAATCAAGAACATAACCTGAATTAGAAAAGGCCTGATAAGAATGCAATTCGTAATGAGATATTACTTCATTTCCTATGGCGACATCGACATTGGATACCCAATGATAATCAACTTCTGAAAAAGGCTGTTCATAGGTTTCAAGCTTTGGAACAGGTTCGATATCCAGCGCCCTAAGCCTTGAAATTACATAACTTCTTTGAGAGCTGTTACCAGCTTCTGCATATGCTTGATCAAAAGAAACCACTTGATCCCGTTCTTTAAAGTCATGATAGGGTATCCCAGTCATAAAAAGTGGCAATATCATACACAGCAGGATTCCCACAAAACCCAAGATGCCAATGGTACTTTCTCTTTGTGTAAATTGAACAACTTTTAGCTTATCGAGTTGTCTCCTAATACCTTCTCCAAGCAAATTAAAACCAAGTACGACAAGGAAAAAGGCTGATGCACTTGAGAAGACAATCCAAGGGGCTGAGCGAATGGCATTTTTAGCTGATCCGAGCATACTTGACCATTCAGGTTCATAACTCGTCGCTTTTCCAATGAGACGACCTTGATCTGTTGACGCCACAATTCTCAAATTCCCAATAAATATATTGAAAATACCAAGTTGCATAAGTACCGTTAAGACGCGTGCAATTTCCATAAAAAAGAGTATGGTTAGTTCTGGTAGTAAATGAGGTAATACATTGGAAACAATAATTTGAACAGGATGTTTGCCGATGGCAATTTCGCTTTTAATAAAATCTTTTTTTAAAATGGCTTGTACGCGTGCTTTGACAATTTCGCCACTGCGACCCCATTCGACAAGCGTCAATACTAATATAAAAATAATCGTTGATGCTGATTTTGAAAACGTTTTAAAATAAGGAATACTCAAAACCAAGATACACATCAAAACAGGTGGCACAGCGTTAAACACCGAATTGAATTGTTCAACCACGACGGTAGCAATTGGTCTATTAAAGCCAGCACCAATGCCAAAAATGAGCGCTAGCAAAAATCGCAAGAAGGTCACCACAATTGCAACAGATAGTGTCAATCTCGTCCCATATAAAATAAAGCTCCACACATCCCTACCGGAACTATCTGTTCCTAAAAAATAATCGCTATCAGGAGAAAAAGGTGCTGTGCGAAATACAAAATGCCCTGTATCATCAGTATAGCCATCAAGCGTATTAGTGGTATATGGATTTTTACTTGTAAAGGCACTGGGAATCATAACAGCTAAAAATGCTATGGCAAGAATGATGAGTCCAGTGATTATAAAGCCATTCAGATAACGTTTCAAGATGGTTTCCTCCTTATGGGGTCAATCACGAACTGAAGCCCTTTAAATAGCAAATTTGTCCCAATAAAAAGAACCCCCAAAATGGCAGAAATAATCAGGACGTATGTCGGATCTTGGCGGTTAATGATAAGATACCCCCCAATGCCTACTGCCGCATAAAGGTATTCGACCACGAGCAGATTAACAAGAATAATTCTTAGCACAGATGCCATAGAAGAGGCTAAATGCGCTATTAAAAGTGGTAAGAGATGCATCCAGATAATCCTTTTTTTAGGAACACCACGTGCCACTGCACCATAGATAAAGGCATCTTCCATGTGTGCTTCAACTTCCATCTGGATCATACGTGAAACATAAATTGTCGGCACGATACTCATGACAATAATTGGCATCACTGTCACGCGCATTGCCTCTGGTGATATGGGACCTAGCCACTGATGTTTCACAAGAAAAATAATAGCGTATAGCCCTAGCAAGCTTATAAGAACATCGGGAATAGAGTAAAGGATAATTTGTAAGACATCGCCTACAACACTCTTTTTTAACCCACGCCATAATCCCACTAACACGCCTAACACACACGCAATCAAAATAGATGCAGAAAAGCGTTTTAACGTATGGAAAAAACCGACAGTTAGAGCGGTTTTGAGGGATGACGTCATGATTTCACCGCTAGTCAAATATTTAACATAATAAACAACGCGCTTTGCGTGCAATACAAAGTCGTAATTTGTATACTGTCCATTATAAGCTGCTTTTGTAATGGTTTCTGGTACAAGTAAAATAAAGAGCATTACCGTTAACATGAATACTGTTGGCAATAATATTTTTATACTCTTTATGAGCAATTGATACGGAATTGATTGATAGACTATAAGCCCTTTTTTCTGTTGATAACGTTTTGAAATATTGATAAAGAGCATCAATCCCAATAGCCACCATATTGAATAAGCAACTTTTTTGACCTCTCTGGGTATAAATGATAGGTTGCCAGATTGAAAGTAACCATCTACCATGACGGTTTTTAGTTCTTTGACCCCTACGCCATAGGCTGCTGCATCAAGTGCTTTTATAGTGTCCGTAGCCTGCGTTACCTGATAAGTAGACGCATTAGTCTGTTGCGTCAGCAGAACAGCTGGCACGTGTTCACCGCTTAAATACGCTGTTCCGTGATTAGGTTGCAAGCTTGCTGCGCCTGTCTCAAAAGAAGCTGTATTAAGCACTTGTTCTAACCGACTTTGTAAAATAGAGGAAAGTTTTGAAAAATAGTTACTGCCTTCAAGTGCTATCCCTAAATTCAAACCTTTAGCACCTTCAATCCCTAGACTACCTATTTCAATATACTCTGCCCCCTCAGGCATTACCTCTAGCAGATGTTTTATGCCTTTATGGCTATAGACACCACCATCTAAAAAAGCAAAGTAGATATCTTTGCTTGGCACCGTCTTCATATTGCCAGCTAACTGAATCATTTCTAGAAGTGCTGACACACTTGCTAAATGCGTTAATGTATTGGTGTAAGTTGCCCCAAGATATTCTCCTGCCCCGTCGTAGCTAGTGTAAAAAACAACGGGATGGTCTGAACGCTTGCCTATAATCTTACCTATGATATTATGACCTGTAACAACAGGGTATTGGTCTTTAACTTTTATAGAAAATGTTGAAATAATCCCCGTCACGGGATCAGATTCACGAGTCTCTAAGGACTCTTGATCCAGTGGCCTCTCCTTAGCAAATGTTCTAAACGTTTGGTACATCTGTTTGCTAACATTTGCAATATATAGGTTATCTGAAATCTTTTCATCATAGAACGGGTCAAAAATCAGCATCCTACTTTGAGGGTTATCTTCGTAAACCAATAAGCCTTTGATACCTATTTCTATAGCATAGTCTATGACCTCGTAGGTAAGCTTATTGAATTTGGTCATTACAACCTTCCCACTTAGTATCTCAGCAGGTGTATTAAAAAAATCACGATCTAAAAAAACTATTTCACCTGTGTAATCAATTGCGCCAGAAGAAGGCATATAGGTTGTGACATAGTCTTCCATCATTTTAAAATCGGTTAGTTGACCACCCGATAGGATATTGCAGTGAGGTGTTTGATCATAGGTAATGCCTAATAAATCAAAGGGATTACGGTATGTTTCTGCAAGCGGTTTTAGGCCATTTTCCGCCATAGCTTCTAATAGAACCTCCTCAAAAATGGCATGTGATGAGGTTCCTACTTGTCGATTTTTTAAATTGTCGTTGAGTAACGCATAGAGGGGTGGATGTCGATCCACGACATCATTTTTCACCTCTTCAGCAAATAAATTAACGCCTATAACAATACTTAAAATCATGAAAATAACAGTATATGCTATTTGTATTTTCTTCATAAATGATGTCCTTTTTTACGTCTGAATTGTCTGCTATTCACGGTTTAACTTAAACATATCTTATATAAATTTAAGGGGCTTATCCATGAAGCTCCTTAGGCGAGGGATTACTAAATCGTTCATAGATAGCTTCTATAGAAACATATTCTTCCCTTGCCCTAAGTGATAACCCCTCTAAACATATCACGCTATAATGCTGTCATATTCATTTATTCAAACCATATAAAATACTTTATACAGCCTATTTTAAAGTTTTTTTAAGGAAAATGCTAGTAAATATAAAGTTTTTATAGCATTTTGTCATCAAATATTGCATCTTCCTCTATAAATAGCGTAAGATTAGAGATATTAGTTTGAATATCAAAGTTTTCAATTAGGAGGATTAATGAAATTACCATCTTTAAATATTGGAGATTAATCCATAAAGTACCCGATTGTACTCGGAGCAAAGGGGGTTGGAGTGACAAGAG
>Ga0194137_10002398_pt1 | contig 11085 bp, 7 predicted proteins | sample TARM_MetaG_T3_14_FD_134025 | JGI IMG/M metagenome (GOLD analysis project Ga0194137, IMG submission 134025) | Freshwater microbial communities from Pennsylvania, USA, analyzing microbe dynamics in response to fracking - TARM_MetaG_T3_14 (version 2) | ecosystem: Environmental > Aquatic >...
CTGGGCTACCTGAACGAGCAGGAGTCGCAGCGCGTCGAATCGCTGCGGCCGGTGCTGGCCAGGGCCTACCAGGAACACGGCAGCTGGGATTTCCTGCGCGACAAGCCGCGCACCTGGTTCGGCCTGGTACGTCCGCCGGGCCTGCCGCCGCCGCCTGACGCGGGAAGCCCGCCTGCCCCGCCCGGCGGCGGGCTTCCCGAATCGGAACTGACCGGCCTCAACCTGCGCCTGGCGCTGCTCGATGCCGAGAAGCGCCATGTGATCGGCAACCCCCGCCTGTCGCAGGGAGCGCTGCTCAAGCCGATCGAGGTCGGCGGCATCGCGGTCGGCTGGATCGCGATGGTGCCGTTCCAGCAGGTCACCACCGGCGCTGCGCTGCAGTTCCAGGAACAGCAGCGCCAGGCGTCCTGGGTCATTGCCGGGCTGGCGGTGCTGCTGGCGGTCCTGGTTGCCTATCTTCTGTCGCGCATGTTCCTGGCGCCGGTCAAGCGCATTGCCGCGTCGACCCACCGCCTGGCCGGCGGCGACTACGGCAGCCGCGTCGACGTGCATTCCGGCGACGAGCTCGGCCGCCTGGCCGAGGATTTCAACCGGCTTGCGCATACCCTGCAGCGCAACGAGCAATTGCGCCGCGCCTTCATGGCCGACGTGTCCCATGAATTGCGCACGCCGCTGGCGGCGCTCAAGGCGGAACTCGAAGCCGTGGAAGACGGCGTACGGCCGCTCGCCCTGTCGACCGTGGCCTCGCTGCAGGCGCAGGTCGGCACCCTCGGCAAGCTGGTCAACGATCTGTATGAATTGTCGCTCTCTGACCTCGGCGCGCTGAGCTATCGCAAGGTCCGCACCGACATGGTGGAAATACTGGAGCTTGCGGTCGACGCCTTCGGCGACCGCTTCGCCGAGAAAGGAATCCGCATGCATCTGCGACTGCCCGCCGGCGGTCAGGCCTTCTGCGATGCCGACCCCGACCGCATGCGCCAGCTGCTCTACAACCTGCTGGAGAACTCGCTGCGCTATACCGATGCGCCGGGTACGCTCGATGTCATGCTCGAGTCCGATGCGGCAGGCGTGCGCCTGGTATTCGAGGACAGCGCGCCCGGCGTTCCCGAAGACGTGCTGCCGCAGCTGTTCGAGCGCTTCTTCCGCGCCGAGCAGTCGCGCAGCCGCGCCACCGGCGGCGCCGGCTTGGGCCTCGCCATCAGCCGCAATATCGTCCACGCCCACCAGGGAGAGATCCATGCCGCCGCATCGCCCAGGGGCGGCTTGCGCATCGAGGTCTTCCTGCCGCGCAGGGAAGGCGTCTACCCATGAACGCCGCGCTCCAGTCGAAAATCCTGATCGTCGAGGATGAGCCCACGCTGGCCGCGATCCTGGCCGATTACCTGCGCAATGCCGGCTTCGCCACCGACCACATCGCCGACGGCAGCCAGGCGATCGATGCCCTCAGGCGTCTCGATCCCGACCTGGTGGTGCTCGACCTGATGCTGCCCGGCCGCGACGGTATCGATATTTGCCGCGAGCTGCGCGGCTTCAGCGAGGTGCCGGTCATGATGGTCACCGCCCGGGTGGAGGAAATCGACCGCCTGCTCGGCCTGCAGGTCGGCGCCGACGACTACATCTGCAAGCCCTACAGTCCGCGCGAGGTGGTTGCGCGGGTGCAGGCCATTTTGCGCCGCGCCGGGAAATGGAAGGAACAGAATGCGAAGGCAGGCCTGGAGATTGACGCCCAGCGGCATGAAGCGACGCTGGACGGCAAGCGGCTGGACCTGACTCCGGTCGAGTTCCGCCTGCTCAATGCGCTGTACTCGCATCCCGGCCGCATTTTCTCGCGTGACCAGCTGATGAACCACGTGTATTCTGACTACCGCGTGGTGACCGACCGCACCGTCGATACGCATGTGAAGAACCTGCGCCGCAAACTCGATCAGGCATCGCCGGAACGCGAGCTGATTCATTCGATCTACGGTATAGGCTACCGTTTCGAGGCATGAAAGAATGGCAATGCAGGCCAGTTTCGGAGGCGACCAGTCCGGCAGGAGAAATCCGGACTTAATTTACAGCAAAGAGCGCCGGCCAAAAAAGGTTTAATATAGATCAATTGTGTAAAGTTTCCGATATGGCGACTTTACCAACTTCATCACCGTTTTGAAACTTTTGCGACGGCTGCGTCGGGTAGATCCGGTCAGCTGCTACTTATGGCACAAGATACTCGTCCTCCGCTCCACGCCTTGATTGTCGAAGACAATTCCGATCTGGCACGGCTTTTCGGTGATCTTCTCGAAGTGCTTGGCTGCACGGTCAACATCGAATGGAATGCCAATGCCGGCCTGAAGGTGGCCTTCGAACGTCTGCCCGACCTGGTGTTCTGCGATCTGACCATGCCCGGCGAGAAGAATGGCTTCGATGTCGCGCGGGAAGTCCGTGCCAATCCCAAGCTCAAGAATACCTGGCTGATCGCGGTCACCGGTTACGACACGCCCGAAACCCATGCGCGCGCCAAGGAAGCCGGCTTCGACCGGATCTTTCCGAAGCCGGTGAAGTTCGCCCAGATACAGGCAGTGCTCGAAGACGTGCGCCGGCAGGGGCAGCCCGGTGCCGACGCGGCGAACACGAAACCCGACTAGGCGGATCTACGTCCCGCGTCCGCATGCGCTGCGGACGCCGGCCGCCGATGGAATACGGAAATCGTTTCATGATGATGAAAGCGGACCTCACCGCACCCAGCGTGCTTCTGATCGACGATCAAAGCATGGCGGAAGATCTGATCCGGCACATGCTGCGCGAGCGGCCGGACATCAGCCTGCGTTACCTGCCCGAAGCCGAAGAGGCGCTGCAGGTGGCGCTGGCCCTGCGTCCTACCGTGGTGCTGGTCGACCTGCGCATGCCCAAGGTCGACGGCCTGGGCGTCACCCGCAGCCTGCGCAGCCATGAAGACACGCGGCGCATTCCCGTCGTGCTGCTTTCCTCCGAGGACGATGCCGAGGTCAAGGCCCAGGCTTTCGCCGCCGGCGCCAATGATTACATGGTCAAGTGGCCGGACAAGCGGGAACTCGTGGCCCGCGTCTGCTACCACACCAGCGCCTACCTCGCGCACAAGCAGCTCGACGATGCCTTCCTGTCCTTGCACCGGAGCAAGGAAGAACTGCTGCAGCGCACGCAGGAGCTGGCGCAGAGCCAGGCAGCGCTGCATCAGGCGCAGAAGATGGAGGCCGTCGGCCAGCTGACCGGAGGCGTTGCGCATGACTTCAACAACGTGCTGCAGGTCATCAACGGCAATCTTGAACTGCTCAAGCTGCTGACCTCAGGCAACCAGGCGGCGCAGAACCGCATCGCCGCCGCCGCGGTCGGCGTTGACCGCGGCGCCAAGCTCGCATCCCACCTGCTCGCATTCGCACGGCGCCAGCCCCTGCAGCCGGTCGTGATCAATGCCGGCGACCTGCTGCGCAGCATGGATGAAATGCTGCGGCATTCGCTGGGCGACCTGACCACCGTGGAGACCGTCATTGCCGACGGGCTCTGGAATACCACCGCCGATCCGAGCCAGCTGGAAAACGTCATGCTCAATCTCGCGATCAATGCCCGCGATGCGATGTCGGGTTCCGGCACGGTCACCATCGCCGCACGCAATGCCGGCCCCGGCGGCCATACCCGCGAAAGTCCGGAAGGCGACAGCGGCGGCCGCCATGTGCTGATCGAAGTCACCGATACCGGGACCGGCATGCCGCCGGAAATGCTGGAGCGCGTATTCGAACCCTTCTTCACCACCAAGCCGGCAGGCCAGGGCACCGGACTCGGCCTGAGCATGGCTTACGGCTTCGTCAAGCAGAGCGGCGGCTACATCCGGATGGAAAGCGAGGTAGGGAAGGGCACCACGGTAAAGATCTTTTTGCCATGCACCGACGACACCGCCGCCGATCACGAGGAGCCGGCCGCCGGCCCGGTATTCGGCGGCATCGAGACCATTCTCGTGGTCGAGGATGAAGCCGATGTCAGGGAAACCACGGCGCAGTTGCTGAGCAATCTCGGCTACCTTGCGCTGCAGGCGGAAGATGCGAATGCCGCATTGCGCATTCTCGAGAGCGGCACCCATGTCGATCTCGTCTTCACCGACGTGGTGATGCCGGGCCCGCTGCGCAGCGCGGATTTCGCGCAGAAGGCCCGGCAGATGCTGCCGAACCTGCAGGTACTGTTCACATCGGGCTATTCGGAAGGCATCCTGGCGCACGGCGGGCGCGTCGATCCCAGCGTCAGCCTGCTGCGCAAGCCTTATACGGCAGACGCGCTGGCGCAGAAGATCAGGACGCTGCTGCGCGGACGGGAAGAATCCAGACCGGCGGCGCTGCAGTAGCACAAAAACCGCTCAGAAGCGCCGCGATCGGCGATGACGCAACGATCGACCGATCTGGGCGCCACTACGGCTTGCTTTGCCAATACATCACTGAGTCATTCTGGTTTCGACTTCTTTCAGCCATTGCTCGGTCTCCCGCAGGTTTTGACCGACTGCCGAACTGATATTTGCAATGGGGCCGGTACGGCACTCTCGAAGTCCATCCAGACATTTCCTGAAAAAAGACACCAGTTGTCTTGCCTCATTCACATGATCGGCAGAGTCGGCGCTTCGTCCTGAAATGACCCTCCCGGCAGCCAATTCGTTGGCGATGAATTCAAAACTGTCCCTGACGTGCTCATCCAACGTCACTCCCTTGCCTGCAAGCCGGGGAAGATCGGCGAAGTGAGCCACCATGTGGTGCGCAACCTGCTTTTCAAATTCCGAGCTGTCATCGATACGATTTCTGACAACGAAAGGAACTGTCGAGCATAGGAACTGCCTTTGCTGTTTCGTATAAAACGTAGCGGCCATGCAATGGAAATGCGCATCATGCATCGCGGCATACAGGGCGCCGGCTGGTACATGATGAGGCGCCAGCAGATTGGTTTTGACTCTATCGTCCCGCGTCAGTACGGGATGAAAACCACGCAGATGGAGGTCCGCCAGTGTCTCGGCTCCGACGGTTCCCAGGCAATGCACCGGATGTACGGATGCATTTGGTTTCAACAGCTCGAGAAACTCCTGCATGACAGCCGGTGAAGGAACACAGATGATGCGCGTAAACGTACCGGGCAAATCATGTTCGGAGCGCTCAAGCGGCATGGAAGCAAAAGGCATTTGAAGCGGAGAAACCTGCTCTTCCCAGTATTTATTATGGTTGGAACGCTGTGGAGAATCTCCTGAGCCGGGAAGTTGGGAAGTGAAGGCAATCTGAAAGAAGACTTGCAGATTTTCGGGGATGGTTGCGCAAGCAGTCTTTGCTCGATCGAACCAGTCGGATGCGTCAAAGCCGCTTGGCATGCAATCTTTTTCTTCATTCAATCGTGTCAGATTGTCGCTTGCTAAAGAAAGATAATCATATCCGCCGTCGCTCAGTTCTTTTGCACCGGCATTGATGCTTTCGAAAAGCTTTACTTCCATAACGTCTGCTTGTTGGGCTAGTGTGTTGATGGAGAAGTTTGGAAACTCATTGCTATCGACGAATTGATATTCAGGCGGCTTCTCCCGCTCGAACTGTTCTTCTATGTCGAGCCTCGTCAATGCAGTGTAGAACTCGGCGCGACTTATCCGGTTCGCAGCGTATGCGTACAAGAGCATGTCCTTGATGCGAACGTCGTGCAGGTTGTGATCATCAGGATGACATCTTTCCATGTAGTCATGGCATACCGCGCTCCATTCGCCTTTGTCAATGTCCTTGCAAAGCGATTCGATTTTCTCAAGGCACACCGGGTTGGCAAGGTTTCGCAATGCCGTCTTGATGACGGCATTGCGTCTTACCATTCGAAGATAATAGGCAGGGTTCTCGGGACGAATAGTTTTATAGCGCTGGTCATCGCACTGCGATAGGAACGCATCAATATCGAGGGTGCTTAATTTCCCTTCCTTTTTGTAAAAGCTCGCTAATGGCGACGCTTGTGATGTGCTGATCGCATGCGTGGCAGAATGGAGTGAATCGGTTGCTGGCCTCTTGGCTCGCGGGACAGGTTCCTCTGCTTCGACAGGTCGCTTTCCGAGTGCGGTTGGAGGATTGCCGGTATCAGATAAGGATGGCCGGGACAGCGGAGCTGACGATACAGGGTTCATTGTTTCACTCAAGAGATGATGGGGCGAACAGGGCCGGTACCAATCCGAAGGAATTCCATGGCTTGAGAACGCTTCCTTCTTTCGATGACGTTGCGTTCTCCATCAATGGCCTGCCGTGGGTCGCTTCCACCTCTTGCGTGCAGGATTCAACGATTCCATCTGTCCCTTTATATTGGGGATCGGTACAAAGCGCCTACATGGGTGACAGCAAACAAAGAATGGTTCCAATATCTATGAAAGGCGTCGGCCCTGCCATGGCCCGGGGGAGCCGGACCCGCATGTCGCGTCGCCACGCCTTGCCGGCCGAAAAAATCCATCGTTCTCATCCGTCACGTTATGCCTTGGGATTGGTATAAGAGCGATCGAATCAGGTCTGGTGACCGACCGGTGCCATGATTGGGGATTGGTACGAAGCTGAAACGGTCAAGGTGCGTTTCTTAACGCCGCTGACGAAATCGCTGAAGAAATGGGAGCAGACCAGACACGGCATGGCGAAGCCATGGCAGGATGGCTTGACGCTTCGCGCGACCGCGTCTCAGAGCGACAGGGATCGACAGGGATCGACAGGGATCGACAATAAAACGTCAAGCTGGAGAGTTCTGGCGTTATGTACGCCGGATATAGCGCGCCGATCCCGGCGGCGGTTCATTGAGCACCGCCCAGAAGATGCCCAGGTCGGAGATGGCGCGCACGAACTCCTGGAAATCCACAGGCTTGACCACATAGGCATTGACGCCCAGTTCGTAGCTGCGCAGCAGGTCCTGCTCTTCGCGCGAAGACGTCAGCATCACCACCGGCGCGCTCTTGAGGCTGGGCGTGCCGCGGATATGCCGCAGGACTTCAAGTCCGTCCACTTTCGGCAGCTTCAGGTCGAGCAGGATGACCGCAGGGTTGCCTGCCGGACGGTTGAGGAAATTGCCTTTGCAATTCAGATAATCCAATGCTTCGGCGCCATCCCGCACCACGATCACTTCATTGGCCAACTGGCTCTTTTCGAGCGCAATCAGCGTCAGCTCCAGATCGTTCGGATTGTCTTCCACCAGAAGAATCGGCTTTAACATAAGGGGTTACTCATTTCATCAATGGCAGGATGGCGAACGGAACCGGAACAGGCGAATGCCGTGCGACCGATCCAGCATGACTTGGTTCCTGCGGGTTTTCATCAGAATGGGAGCAGGAAGGCGTCCTGCGCCCATTCTGATGAAAACGCGGCGCACCGGAGAAGCCGGCGCACCTGCTTTCTGTGTTCTTCATTCCAGGATGTTGGGGTTTTCCGGACGTGCTACTCCAGCACGATTTTTCGCGGGATGGCGAAGGAAAACTTCGCGCCCTGATCCATCGCGCTTTCGGCCCAGACGCGGCCGCCGTGGCGTTCCACGATGCGGCGTACGTTCGCCAGGCCGATGCCCGTGCCCTGAAAATCCTCCATCCGGTGCAAACGCTGGAATACGCCGAACAGCTTGTGCACGTATTCCATGTTGAAGCCCACGCCGTTGTCCTCCACATGAAACACGTGCTCGGCTTCACTGCTCTCGGCGCTGACGTGAATCGTGGCCTTCTCGCGCGGCCTTGTGTACTTTACCGCATTGGATAAAAGGTTGTACACGGCAAGCTGGAGAAAGTTCGGATCGGCTTCCACGACGGGAAGCGGATCGATGCGCCATTCGATCTGCCGCGCGCCGGTTTCCAGCTGCAGCTTTTCCCGCGCGGCGTTGAACATGTCGTTCATGCTGATTTCGCAAGGCCGTAGCGATGCCCGGCCCATTTGGGAAAAGCTGAGCAGGTCATCCACCAGCTTGCCGGCGAAGCGGGCCGAGTCCTTGATGTTTTTCAGGAAGCGGATGCGGCGTTCGGGAGCGTCCGGTCCTTCGAATTCGAGCAGCAGGTCGCTGAAGCCGACGATATGGCGCAGCGGCGCCCGCAGGTCATGCGACACCGAATAGGAAAAGGCTTCGAGTTCCTTGTTGGCCCTGCCCAGCTCCTCGGCCAGTTCGGCCATCTGTTCGGCGCGCTCCAGGACGATGCCGAGCAGCGCGGTGCGGAATTCCATCGCGATCTCGATTTCGCTCGAACGCCAGGCGATGCTGGTGCCGTGCACCGTCTCGCGCCAGCTGTCGAAGCTCATGCGCGGCGTCAGCTGCCGCACGGGCCCGCTGCCGTCGTACTTGAGATGCGGGTTGCCGGCCCAGTCCACGGTGTGGATGACCTCCGGCCGGAACCAGATCAGGTAATGGTTGTGAATGCGCGAAATCGGCACCGCCAGCACGCCGCTGGCATTGCGCCTGATGTCGGCGCCGCCCGGGAACACCGTGCTCAGGGCATTGGTGTGATACAGGTCGTCGTGCGCATTGGCGCTCAGCCATTCGATCAACTCGCGTATCTTGCCTTCCGGCGGCGTGTCGCCCATGCAGACCAGCCGGTTTTCGAAGGACAGCGCCGCGCCGGTCGCGCTGGCGAAGCGCAGCAGCTGCGGCGCGATGCCCTTCATGTTGTCGACCAGATCCGGGCCTTGCGTCAGGCCGCCCAGCATGGACACGACCAGGCGGCGCAGGTCCAGCCGCGCATCGTACTCGTCGCTGTCCTCGCGCGACTCCACGCGCAGCGCCAGGATCTGGGCCAGCTGCTCGCAGGCGGCGCGGATCTCGAACGACACGAAGCAGGGCGTGGCGTGATGACAGGAGATCAGTCCCCACAGCCGGCCCTTGACCACGATGGAAAAGGACATCGACGCCATGGTGCCCATGTTGCGCATGTACTGCAGGTGCACCGGCGAGACGCTGCGCAGGGCGGCGTAGCTCAGGTCGGTCGGCTGGCCGGTGAGCGGATTGGTTTCCGGATACAGCCGCGCAGGCAGGTAGTCGGCGTCGGAAATGAGGCGGATGCGGTTGGCCACGTACAGTTCGCGCGCCTGGCGCGGGACGTCGGATGCCGGGAAGCGCTGGTTCATGTAGGAGCGATAGCCAGGCTCCAGCGCTTCGGCCAGCACATGGCCGTGCCCGTCTTCGTCGAAGCGGTAGACCAGGACCCGGCCGAAGCCGGTGACGCGCTTGATGTCGTTCGCAGCCAGCATGCTCATGGCCGGCACCGAAGCGGTATCGCTGAGCTTCGACAGGAAGTTGCTGATCAGCGGATACAGCATCCGGAAATCGGCCGGCGCCTTGCGGTCGACTTTTTCGAATTCGAGGATGGTCAGCCCGTCATGCGCATGCGCCAGCACGTCGGCGTGGAAGCCGGTCCTGGGTTCGATCGTGCCGAGATAGGCCGGCTGCGAAGACAGCGGCTGCTCCCGGAGTCCGGCGCGGATTTCCCGCTCGCAATCCGGGCCGAGCGCATCGGCCAGCGACAGCCCGACCGTTTCGTCGGGATTCCTGCCGGTCAGTTCGAAAATGTTGTCGCCGATCTGCACGATGCGGCCGTCGATTCCATCCATGGCGATGAGAAAGCCGTGCGGCTGGATGCTTCCTGGAATGCGGATGGCTTCCCGGTCGCATATCGACAGGTCAACCTGGGGCAGATCGGTATTTGCTGTATCCATAGGCTTTGCCGGTCAAACGGTAACTGTGCAAGAGACCAATCCCCGTCCCGGCGCGTCGCATGCGATCAAACCGCAGCTGTCTGCGTGCGGCGGCTCGTCGCAATGGATGCTTGCTGCGTCTTGCTGCCTGAAAAAAATCATCGGTTCCATCGGTCACGTCACGGCTTGGGATTGAGATTCGGCGGAGGCCCTCGCATGGGCGCCGGCGTGCCCGCCGTACAAGCGGCCCTCAAGGCGCGCCTGCCGGCGCTGGGCAAACCAGTCCGCCAGCGATGCAAAGGCATCTGCTGCTGCCATCGCCGCGATCCGTTGCGCGTCTGCCGTCGCCAGACTGCTTTGCGTGCATTCGACAAAGGTTCGCCACTTCTTCGCGTTGCTCTCGCCGTAGCCGGTCAGCCAGCGCGGCGTCCATGGCGCAAGCCTGGGCGCGAGCGCCTTGCCCAGCACCTTGGTGCCCAGCTGGGCGCCTTCGATGACATACGCGATGCCGAACCTGGCAGGCAGCGAGGCCAGGTCCGGTGTAAATCCTGCTATCGGCAGAGCATGAATTGCATCCTGTGACATGCCCGCCGCACGCAGGTCGCAGTCGATCCATTCAAGCTTGCCGGCGCGCTCATGCGCTTGGATTGCCGCCGGCCATGCCGCGCTCCACAAGGCGGCATCGAAGGGCAGCATCCAGCCGCGCAGATCCTGCAGGTAATGCAGGTAGTCTTCCCGGTTTGCATCCGGACGGGCAACTTGGAGTTCGCTTTCCAGACGTTGATGCGCGTCCCGGGTCGCGGCGCGCAATGCTTCAAGTGCTACAGGCTTGTTTATCATGCAATTCACGGTTGTGGATGACGCAGTGCGGCGCCTTGCCTTGCCGGACTGAACCATCCGCCAACGAATGCACATTGTACTATCGCCGCGCCCTTCTCACACCAGCCGCGCCTCCCTGGGCTGCCTGCCGCGGCAGGCTTTTTGCTTGATGATGCCTGCAAGCTAGCTCGACACCGCTTGTTCCCGTAAATTCAAACCCGCCGCGCGGCTGTCGTTGGACGGACGCCGGCAAGCAAGGGCACGATATGAACACATTGCACCCGGATATGGATACAAGGCAAGCCGGACAGGACGGCGCGGCAGCCTTGCACAAGGTAGTGGCCACGTTGCCGGAAAAGGCCGACGGCAAGGCGGCCGGCCATGAGATCGCCACGCATGCGGAGGTGGCGCGGCGCGTCGCCGCGCTCAAGGGATGCGACTTCGCCGGCGAGTTCGACCAGGACTGCCGCTATGGCGCGCCCGTGTATTTTTTGCCCAGCGATACCCTGATCGACTGTGAGCGGATACGCGGCGCAGGCATTCGCTGCGAGCACGATCTGTTCGGCGGCGTCGTGCCGCAGCCCTTTGTTGCAACCAAGACCATTACCCACATGCTGCC
>Ga0194137_10002400_pt1 | contig 11079 bp, 9 predicted proteins | sample TARM_MetaG_T3_14_FD_134025 | JGI IMG/M metagenome (GOLD analysis project Ga0194137, IMG submission 134025) | Freshwater microbial communities from Pennsylvania, USA, analyzing microbe dynamics in response to fracking - TARM_MetaG_T3_14 (version 2) | ecosystem: Environmental > Aquatic >...
CGACGCAGACGCCAGAGGTGAGCCGGGCGTGCGCTGTCATCCAGACTGATGGCGAACAGCGTGCGGTTATCGTTGGCCCAGCACAGGTTGCCACCGGCATTCTCCAGTGGCAGGGAGTAGATTTCATCATTCAGCAATGAGCGAACGTAAAGCTGATATACCTCGTTACCCTGGGTGTCCAGGCTGTAGGCCAGCCAGTGCTGGTCCGGACTGACGCTGAAGTCGCCAAGCTCGAGAAAATCTTCATTTTCGGCGAGCTGATTCAGGTCCAGCAGCAACTGTTCGGTGCTGGTGTCGATGTGCAGGCTCTGGTCGGCCGGCCGGCGGCAGCGGTAGTAGCGCGGATACTCGGCGCCGGCTTCGGTGCGCTGATAATACAGCCAGGCGCCCTTGGGGCTGGGCAGGCCCAGATCGGTCTCCCGGATGCGCCCACGAATCTCCTGAAACAGCTGTTCGCGAAGCTCGGCATGGGGCGCCATCCAGGCGTCGGTGTGCTCATTCTCCGCCTGCAGATATTGGATGACCTCTGGTGTGTCGCGCTGTTCGAGCCAGCGGTAGGGATCTTCACCGGATTCGCGGCGGGCGATGGGTTGGTGCAGTTCAGGACTCATGGGCTAAAAACCGTTATCATGGCGCGGTTGATTTGATCGGACGGATGGCAGGCAATGTTCAACGAAGCAGAATATCAGACGGTCTGGTGGATCTATCTGGCGACGGCGGCAGGGTGCTGGCTTGTCTGGTGGAAGCTGACTGCTCTGACCCGCTGGTGGCTTATTCGTGAGCCGCTTTGTCTGGCCATGGCGGTCTTGCTGTTTACACCGGTTTCCGTCGAGGCTGACGGGACCTGGATGGCTCCGGCCACCCTGATCTATCTGCTCGATACGTTTCTGTCTACCGGTGAGAACCAGTCGCGCGTGCTTGGCGAGCTCAGCCTGGTGATGACGCTGGCGTTTGCCTGCTATGTGCCGGTTGCGGCGGTTCGCCTTGCAGTCCAGCGTTGGTGGCGCCGGCGTCATCCACAGGAAGACGAGCCGGCCGCCGCCGACGCCTGATCCCTTATTCTCCGTTGCGAGCCTCATACATCATGCGTGCCAGACGCATGATCTGCTCCTGGAATTCGGTACGCTGAGCGTCGGTCATAGGGCACATGTTCAGTTGCTCGAACAGACGATAACCCCGTACCGAGAAAAACAGGATGGCCGCCTGGGCTAGCCCCAGGGGAGACTTCTCCAGAATATCGAACAGCCCCTGGACGTTATCCGAGCTGGTCTGCAGCAAGGCCGGATTGCTGGCGGCGGCAGCGAAAATGGCCGAGTCCAGGTTCTTTTCCTCGCTGGATTCGCTCATGTTGCTGAGCAGCAATGCCTTGAGTTCGCGCATGGGCTCGTCGGGCAATACGCTTTCATAGGCGCCCCAGCGCACGCGAAAACGCTCAAGACGGTATTCGATCATGGCGCTCAGCAGCGCTTCGCGGTCGGGGAACATTTGTTGCAGCGTGGCTTCATCAATTTTGCTGCGTTCGCTCAGGCTGGCGAAGGTCAGTTGCGACGCGCCCAATTCACTGACGATCGCTTCTGCGGCACGAAAAATGATGACCTTGAGTGCATCCGGGTTCTGACTGCTGGGCGTGGTATCCACTGGTAACCCCCTGTGACTGACGTTCCTGCTCGCGGCCGATTCTGCTCGGGCGAGGGTAAAACGAGGCTGTTAGACGTGTTGCATCCGCGGAATACCCCGGGCAGCAGCAGGGGTTTCGGATGGCTTTTATGCCGCATAGGGTACGCGGTCGGGACGGCGGAGGCGAGTAGTTTTTAGCATTCTGCAGGCAACAAAAAACCCGGCCTGAGCCGGGTTTTTTTATTCAGTTCTCGGATTAACCGATGATCTGAATGTTTGCAGCCTGCTTGCCTTTCGGACCAGTGGTCACGTCAAAGGACACCTTCTGGTTCTCAGCCAGGGACTTGAAGCCCTGAACCTTGATCTCGGAGAAGTGGGCGAACAGGTCGTCTCCACCGCCATCCGGAGTGATGAAACCAAAACCTTTAGTGTCGTTGAACCACTTAACTGTACCAGTTGCCATTTCAGATAATTCCTATCAAATTGAAATACTTGAGCTTGCACTCAATTAAAGCGTGGGAATCAAAGATCACGAGAATGACAAACTTACGTACTGAAAAGTGCGCTTGCAGCCTACAACTCTATCTCTTGAAAACCTACGCGCTCACTCTGCGCCTTTCAGGGGGACAAGTCAAGACCTCAACAAGACCCCGTCACGGCGCGAATAAACGAAATTGAGTATACGACAGATTCAGGAAATGGCACGTCTTTCAAGATTTTTTTTCAGTAAGCCGGAAATGCCCGTTTTACGCGCCTTGCGTGGCGCGTCGATAGGGGTAGACATCCAGTACCTGGCCCGCGCGAATCTGCTCCTGCAGGCCTTGCCAGTACCTGGCGTCGAACAGGTCACCGTGCAATCTGGAGAACAGTCTGCGCTGGTGCAGATCGGCAAACAGGAAAACCGGAAACTCTTCGGGGAACACGTCATTTGGTGATACCGAATACCAGGGTTCCGACGCCATTTCCTGTTCCGGGTAAAGCGCTTCCGGAATGACTCGAAAGTTAACCTCGGTCAGATAACTGATTTCGTCGTAGTCATAAAACACTACGCGGCCATGGCGGGTAACACCAAAATTCTTCAACAGCATGTCGCCGGGGAAAATATTGGCAGCGGCCAGTTCCTTGATCGCCTTGCCATAATCGAGCAAAGCGTCGTGAGTCTGCTGTTCGCTGGCATTTTCCAGATAGATGTTCAGTGGCGTCATGCGGCGCTCGGTCCAGCAGTGCCGGATCAGAATGGTATCGCCTTCCTCAATGACGGTTGACGCGGCGACCTCCAGCAGCTCTTGCAGGCATTCGGGGTCGAAGCGATCACGCGGAAAGCGAAAATCGGCAAATTCCTGGGTGTCTGCCATGCGACCGACGCGATCGTGACGTTTAACCAGTCGGTATTTCTCGATGACGGTAGCCCGGTCGATGTTCTTCGAGGGGGCAAATCGGTCCTTGATAATCTTGAAGACCGTATTGAAGCCCGGCAGGGTAAATACGCTCATCACCATGCCGCGTACCCCGGGCGCCATGATAAACCGGTCATCCGAATTGGCCAGGTGGGCGATCAGCGAACGGTAAAACTCGGACTTGCCCTGCTTGTAGAAACCGATGGCGGTATAAAGCTCGGCCAGATGCTTGCCGGGCAGCAGGCGTTTCACGAAGGCGATCAGCTCACTGGGTACCGCACATTCGACCATGAAATAGGAGCGGGTGAAGGAGAAGATGATCGAAACGTCCGACTCATCGGTGATCACGGTATCGACGCTGATGCCCTGGTGCTCGCGGTTGACCAGCGGCAGCACAAAGGGCCATTGCTCCTGTTGGCTGATCAGGCGTCCGACCAGGTAGGCTCCCTTGTTGCGGTAGAACACACTCTGCACCATCTCGGCGGTCAGTCCGCGATCCATCTGCGCCCAGTCAGGCAGCCCCTGCTGCAGCTCACTGACAATCATCTCGACATCCCGGGTCATGTCTTCCCAGGGCACATCGAAGCTGTATTCACTGAGAATCTGGTGGGCCAGCCCCTGCAGCGACCCCTCGGAGATGAAGCCACGGGTCAGGGAGATGCGTGAGGGCGGGCGGCTAACCGGCCGGGTGCTATGGACGAACATGGTTTCGTCGCTGATCTGGTCGTGCTGATGCAGGCTGCAGAATACCGAGTTGAACCAGGTCTCTGCGAGTTCGTCGTCAAAGCGCTGATCAATCAGGGTAATGTAGGAGAGGCGAATATCGGGCCAGGCCGCGACATTGCGCACCTGCTCGCCAAGTTCGGATGCGGCAAGACGTTCAGCGGTGTCCTGTACCTGTTCTTCGTAGGCGTTGATCCTCAGGGTAGAGGCTTCCTGAATGTCGTTCCAGCGGGCTTGCTCGAAGCGCGCTCGGGCGCCGGCGGTCAGGTCGCGAAAGATGCGACGGTAGCGGTCAAAGCCGGAAAGAATCTGCTGAGCTATCTGATCGGAAGCCTGGGACATGAGAGCGCCTGCGGGTAGGGGAGCGAATGCCCGCAGCATAGCCAGTCAGGGGCAGACTGGGAAGGGTGTGCTGCGATCCGCCGCACCGGGTCAGGGTGCGGCGGGCGCGGCTGTTACTGCACGGTTTCCTGATCGGTGAACAGGTCGCTGAACAGCATGGTGGACAGGTAGCGCTCGCCGGAATCCGGCAGGACGACGACGATGGTTTTGCCTTGCATCGCTGGCTCCTCTGCGACCCGCACTGCTGCCGCCATGGCCGCACCGCAGGAAATGCCGACCAGAATGCCTTCCTCGCGCATCAGGCGCAGCGCCATGTCCTTGGCTTCGTCATCACTGACCTGTTCAACGCGATCAACCATGCCCAGATCAAGGTTGGCAGGCACGAAGCCGGCACCAATGCCCTGGATCTTGTGCGGGCTGGGTTTGACCTCATCACCCTGAAGCGTCTGGGTGATTACCGGGGAGGTCGCCGGTTCAACCGCGATAGACGTTATCTTCTTGCCGCAGGTCAGCTTGATGTAGCGAGAAATGCCGGTAATGGTACCGCCGGTGCCGACGCCGGCGACCAGCACGTCAATGCTGCCGTCGGTGTCGTTCCAGATTTCCGGACCGGTGGTCTTTTCGTGAATGGCCGGGTTGGCCGGGTTCTCGAACTGCTGCAGCAGAATGTATTGCTCCGGGTGCTGGGTGGCCAGCTCCTGTGCCTTTTCGATAGCACCCTTCATGCCCTTGGCCGGATCGGTCAGTACCAACTCGGCACCCAGCGCCTTGAGTACCTTGCGGCGCTCCAGACTCATTGAGGCAGGCATGGTCAGCACCAGCTTGTAGCCGCGGGCGGCTGCAACGAATGCCAGGCCGATGCCGGTGTTGCCAGAGGTTGGCTCGACAATGGTCATGCCCGGCTTCAGGCGGCCGCTGGATTCGGCATCCCAGATCATGCTTGCGCCGATACGGCACTTGACCGAATAGGCAGGGTTGCGGCCTTCGATCTTGGCCAGAATGGTCACGCCCTTGGGGCCGAGGCGATTGATACGAACCAGCGGCGTGTTGCCGATGGCCTGGGAGTTGTCTGCGAAGATGCGGCTCATGGCACGACTCCTTGTTGTAAATGCTGCAGGGCAGAAGGATCAGGCCAATCAGCCTATGCCGGGCGCCGGCACCCGTCAATGCGATGCGCGGTGCTTTCGGGGGCGGTGGTGGCGCAAATCTCGTTGCCAATAATGAAGGGGTATCAGCCAGCCTTTGGTTGTGCCATGTCGCGTTTACAGTGAAAATCGTCGCAAGCTATAGTGCTTGATCCATTTTTCGTGCAATGCCTGGTCTCTATTACACCGGGCTCCGGCCCAAGGAACACTCAGATGAAGTTCGAAGGTACTCAGTCCTACGTCGCAACCGACGACCTCAAACTGGCGGTTAACGCTGCCATTACCCTGGAACGCCCGCTGCTGATCAAGGGCGAGCCGGGCACGGGTAAAACCATGCTGGCCGAGCAACTGGCCGAGTCCATGGGCGCCAAGCTGATTACCTGGCACATCAAATCCACCACCAAGGCGCATCAGGGGCTGTACGAGTATGACGCGGTAAGTCGTCTGCGTGATTCCCAGTTGGGCGTCGACAAGGTGCACGACGTTGCCAACTACATCAAGAAAGGCAAGCTCTGGGAAGCGTTCGAGTCCGAAGAGCGTGCCATTCTGCTGATCGATGAAATCGACAAGGCCGACATCGAGTTCCCGAACGACCTGCTGCAGGAACTCGACAAGATGGAGTTCTACGTTTACGAGACCAATCAGACCATCAAGGCCAAACAGCGCCCGATCATCATCATTACCTCCAATAACGAGAAAGAGCTGCCGGACGCCTTCCTGCGTCGTTGCTTCTTCCACTACATTGCCTTCCCGGATCGCGAGACCATGAAGAAGATTGTGGAAGTGCATTTCCCGAAGATCGAGCAGGCGTTGCTGTCCGAAGCCATGGATATTTTCTTCGACGTGCGCAAGGTGCCGGGCATCAAGAAGAAGCCGTCTACCTCCGAGCTGGTTGACTGGCTGAAGCTGCTGATGGCTGACCAGATTCCCGAGGCTGTGCTGCGTGACCGTGATCCGACCAAGGCGATTCCGCCGCTGTACGGTGCGCTGGTCAAGAACGAACAGGATGTCCAGCTGCTGGAACGCCTCGCCTTCATGACGCGTCGTCAGAACCGTTAAGAGGGAGGTGCCCGATGTTACTGGGCCTGTTCAATGAGATGCGGGCAGCCAAGGTACCGGTCTCGGTACGCGAGCTGCTCGACCTGATCAATGCGCTGAAGCACCACGTCGTGTTCGCCGATATGGACGAGTTCTACTATCTGGCGCGTACGGTCATGGTCAAGGACGAGCGGCACTTCGACAAGTTCGATCGTGCCTTTGGCGCCTATTTCAAGGGGCTGGAAAACCTTGATCAGCTGATTGAGGCGATGATTCCCGACGACTGGCTGCGCAAGGAATTCGAGCGCATGCTGACTGAGGAGGAAAAAGCCAAGATCCAGACGCTCGGCGGTCTCGACAAGCTGATCGAGGAGTTCAAAAAGCGCCTCGAAGAGCAGAAAGAGCGCCACGAGGGCGGCAACAAGTGGGTCGGTACCGGCGGCACCAGTCCCTTTGGTTCCGGTGGCTTCAACCCTGAGGGTATTCGCGTCGGCGACGCCGGAAAGCGCCAGGGCAAGGCGGTCAAGGTCTGGGATCAGCGCGAATACAAGAACCTGGATGATCAGGTCGAGCTGGGGACACGCAATATCAAGGTGGCGCTGCGTCGCCTGCGCAAATTCGCGCGTCAGGGCGCTGCAGACGAACTGGACATTGACGGCACCATCGACCACACCGCCAAGGATGCGGGTCTGCTGAATATCCAGATGCGTCCGGAGCGGCGTAACGCGGTCAAGCTGTTGCTGTTGTTCGATATCGGCGGCTCGATGGATGCGCACATCAAGGTGTGCGAAGAGCTGTTCTCGGCCTGCCGTACCGAGTTCAAGCACCTGGAGTATTACTACTTCCATAACTGCGTCTATGAGTCGGTGTGGAAGAACAACATGCGTCGCACCAGCGAGCGCACCTCGACGCTGGACCTGCTGCACAAGTACGGTCCGGACTACAAGGTGGTGTTTGTCGGAGACGCGGCCATGGCGCCCTACGAAATCACCCAGCCGGGCGGCAGCGTAGAGCACTGGAACGAAGAGGCGGGCTACGTCTGGATTCAGCGCTTCATGGAAAAGTACAAGAAGCTCATCTGGATTAACCCGTACCCGAAGGATGCCTGGGAATACACCTCATCAACCAAGCTGATTCGCGAGCTGGTCGAGGACAAGATGTACCCCTTGACCCTGCAGGGCCTGGAAGACGGGATGAAGTACCTCAGCAAGTAGGCGGCGGCTTCGCCGCCGCAGCCAGAAGCTGCAAGCTATAAGCCACAAGCAGTCCCTGCAGGGGCTGCTTGAGGCGGCTGATTCGGCACATTCGCTTCCAGCTCCAAAACCAAACCCGGCACAGTGCCGGGTTTGGTTTTTAGCTTGCAGCTTGAGGCTTACAGCTCGTGGCTGCGGCAGCGAAAGCTGCCGCTTAGCCCAACTGCACCGCCGGCGCCTGCGGACGGTCGATGCTGACCTTCTCGGTGGGCGCCATTACGGTGGCGACACCATCCACAACCTGCTTGCCGTCCTGATTGATCACTCGGGTGGCGATTTTTACCCGGTTCTTTGGCAGTTTTTCCAGCACTTCCAGCTCAATGGTGATGTTGTCGCCCAGGCGTACCGGGCGCAGAAAGCTCAGCTCCTGGCCGATGTAGATGCTGCCCGGCCCCGGCAGTTCGCAGGCAATGGCGGCGGAGATCAGTGCGCCGGAGAACATGCCGTGGGCAATGCGACCCTTGAACGGGGTGGCTGCGGCAAATTCTTCGTCCAGGTGGACCGGGTTGACGTCGCCGGACACCGCAGCGAACAGCAGCAGGTCGCTCTCCTGTACCTGGTGGGCAAGGCTGGCCTTGTCGCCAATGTTGAGTTCGTCGTAAATGCGGTTTTCAAGCTTCTGCATGGCTGCGGCTCCGTTGCACGGGGGTGGGCAGGTGCCGGTCCAGCCAGCCGAGCAAATCGGAGATGACCTCATCCCGATTGATCTCATTGAAGGCTTCGTGCCGGGCACCCGGATAAAGCCGCAATTCTACCTGTGAAAGTCCGGCGGCGTGCAACCGTTGCTGCAGCTTTGCCAGGCCGTTTCCGGCGCTGACGGGGTCGCGCTCGCCGCCCAGTATCAGAATGGGCAGGTCGCGCCGTATCGACGCCAGTTGATCGGCTGTCGCAATACGTCCAAGCGCGTCGAACAGGCACTGCCAGTAGTGACCACTGAGCACGAACCCGCAAAGCGGGTCAGCTACATAGCGGTCGACCTGAACAGGGTCCCGGCTGAGCCAGTCAAACGCAGTGCGGGGTGCACCGAAGGCGCGGTTGAAGCGACCGAACGAGAGTGTGCTCATGGTGTGTGCGGGCGCATCGGCACCACGCAAGCGGCTTTCCAGTGCTGCCATTACCTGGCCGATACGGCAGAGAATCCGGGGGTTGGCGTTGCTGCCGCTGAGCACTGCCAGATCGACGCAGTCGGAATGGGTCAGCAGCAGGCTTTGGGCGACGTAGCTGCCCATGCTGTGCCCGAGCAGGATCAGCGGGTGCTCCGGCGCAGCGTCTCTGGCATGCCTGATCACTTGCAGCAGGTCGTTGGTCAATGCCTCCCAGCCGGCACCGGGGGTAAGTTGGCCACGAGCCAGTTCGGGCGTACTCAGACCGTGACCACGCAGATCCAGCGCCCATACCTTGAGGCCGGTGGCGTTCAGTTGTTCCGCCAGTGCCTGATAGCGTGCGCCGTGTTCGGCCATGCCGTGACAGATGACGACGCTGGCGCGCACTGGCAATGCGCTGGGCCAGTGGTGAATGTTCAGGCGGGCGCCGTCAGGTGCAGTTAACGCCAGGGTGGAGTAGGGCATCGGTCAGTCGTCCTGTGCTTGTTGTTCTTGTTGTTTACGGGCAGTCGCTGCAGGCATGCTAGTGCCCGCGGGAGGAGCGGTATTCACAAATCAAATGAAACACTCCAGCATTTTGTATTTGCGCAAAGCCCTGTTAGCTTTGAGCCACTTTATCAGTAGTGCCAAGAGCTTCAATGCTCAATCGATGCCAACGACTGGCGTCGCCAATATAAGAAACTGCACCACCGGGGAATAGGAGAATAACAATGGATGCGTCCTTCTGGGCTGACAAACGGCCGGCGGGGATTCCCAACGACATCGATCTGACACAGTACAGCTCGATTATCGACGTCTTTGACCAGGCCTGTGTGAAGCACGCCAAGTTGGCAGCCTTCAGCAACATGGGGGTCACGCTGACCTACGCTGACCTGGATCGTCTGTCAGCCGCCTTCGCCAGTTATCTCCAGCAGCACACCGACCTTGAGCCCGGCGACCGTATTGCCGTGCAAATGCCTAACGTGCTGCAGTTCCCGATTGCTGTTTTCGGTGCGATTCGTGCCGGACTGGTGGTGGTCAACACCAATCCGCTCTATACCGCCCGGGAGATGCGTCACCAGTTCCAGGACTCTGGTGCCAAGGCGCTGATCTACATGAACATGTTTGGGCATCTGGTGCAGGAAGTGCTGCCTGATACCGAGATCAAGTACCTGTTTGAGGCGCGCATGGGTGACATGCTGCCCGGTCTCAAGGGCATGCTGGTCAACGCTGCGGTCAAGCACGTTAAAAAGCTGGTCCCGGATTACTCGTTGCCGCAGGCGGTACCGTTCAAGGCAGCACTCAAGCGCAGCAACGGCCGGCGCCCGAGCGGTGTTACCCGCACGCTGGACGACGTGGCCGTGCTGCAATACACCGGCGGCACTACCGGTGTTGCCAAGGGGGCCATGCTGACCCACGGCAACCTGGTGGCCAACATGCTGCAGGTGTACGCCAACATGCAGCAGCTCGACAGCAACGGTCAGAAGATCAACGGTGAGCCCGGCGAGGTGATCATTGCACCGCTGCCGCTGTATCATATCTTTGCTTTCACCGTGAACTGCATGTGCATGATGATCGCCGGGCACCATAACGTGCTGATCACCAATCCGCGCGATATTCCCGGCTTTGTCGCCGAGCTGAAAAAGTGGCAGTTCTCGTCGATTGTCGGCCTCAATACGCTGTTTGTCGCGTTGATGGATCATCCCGAGTTTGAAAAGCTCGATTTCTCTCGCCTGAAAAGTACCGGTTCCGGCGGCACCGCACTGGTCAAGGCCACTGCCGAGCGCTGGCAGAAAAAGACCGGCTGCGTCATTGGTGAAGGCTATGGCCTGACCGAGTGCTCACCCGTTGTGACCTCCAGCCCGGGCGATGGTTTGGCGCGTCTGGGCTCGGTTGGCCTGCCGGCACCGGGGACAGCCCTCAAGGTCATTGATGAAAACGGCAACGAGCTGCCTATCGGCGAGCGTGGCGAGCTGTGCGTCAAAGGCCCGCAGGTAATGAAGGGCTACTGGAATCGCCCGGAAGCGACTGCAGAAGTACTGGATGCCGACGGCTGGTTCCGTACCGGTGACGTGGCGATCATCGACGAAGACGGCTTTGTGTCGATTGTTGACCGCATCAAGGACCTGATCATTGTGTCCGGTTTCAACGTCTATCCCAACGAGATTGAAGATGTGGTGGCTGCCCATCCCAAGGTCGCCAATGCGGCGGCCATCGGCGTGGAAGACGAGAAATCCGGCGAAGCGGTCAAGCTGTTTATTGTGCCCAGCGACAAGAGTCTGACCGTTGACGAGCTCAAGGCATACTGCCGCGCGAATTTCACCGGGTACAAGGTGCCCAAGCATTACGAGATTCGTGAGTCGCTGCCCATGTCGGCGGTTGGCAAGATTCTGCGTCGCGAGCTGCGCGACCAGTAATCCTCTGCCTGCGAGGGTGACCCACCGGTCACTCTCGCAGGCGCTCAAAGCCAAGCTTCATGCAC
>Ga0194137_10002401_pt1 | contig 11069 bp, 8 predicted proteins | sample TARM_MetaG_T3_14_FD_134025 | JGI IMG/M metagenome (GOLD analysis project Ga0194137, IMG submission 134025) | Freshwater microbial communities from Pennsylvania, USA, analyzing microbe dynamics in response to fracking - TARM_MetaG_T3_14 (version 2) | ecosystem: Environmental > Aquatic >...
CGCTGGGCTTTGCCGCTGGCCAGCAGGTATTGGCTGATCACCGCCAAGTCATTGAAGATGCAAAACCCAGCCGGGTGATCGTAATGCGCGTGGTGGGTGCCGCCAGCCAGGTGGCAGGCCAGACCGTGTTGCAGGGCTTGCTCAGCGGCCAGCAACGAGCCGCCTACGGCCCGCACGGTGCGCTGCGCAAGGGCGGCACTCCAGGGCAGGCCGAGGCGGCGCTGCTCTTCATACGCCAGTTCGCCGCTGGCAAAGCGCTGGATATAGGCCGGGCAATGCGCCAAAGCCAGCACATCGGCGGGGCATAAAGTCGGGCGCAGCAGGCTGGTTTCGGTGCACAGGTCGCTGTCCACTAGGTGATCGCGCAGCAGGCGAAATTTCTCCATGGGGAAGCGATGGTTGGCCGGGAAGGGCGGGCTGTAATCGTCGTGGTAGACCAGCGGCAGGCGCATCGGGCTGAGCTCAAACGGAAGTGACCGCAGTATGGCCAGCGGCCTAGCCCGGCTCAAGCCCATAGGCTGCTTGGCCGGAATGCTGCCATTATTGTCCACATCCATCGTTCGGATGGGCCGACAAAGCGGGCCGAAGCCTTTACCATCTCGCCCCCAGCGTTAACCGGAGAGCATGCATGAGTCAGGTGTTGAGTGAGTTGGTCGCCCTGCTGACCCTGGAAACCATCGAAGAAAATCTGTTTCGTGGCGTCAGCCAGGACCTCGGCTTTCGCCAGTTATTCGGCGGTCAGGTGCTCGGTCAATGCGTTTCAGCGGCCAGCCAGACGGTTGAGCCTGAGCGCCATGTGCACTCCATGCATGGCTATTTTTTACGCCCTGGCGATGCTGCGCTGCCGGTGGTCTATCAGGTCGATCGCGTGCGGGATGGCGGCAGTTTCAGCACGCGGCGGGTGACGGCGATCCAGAAGGGCAAGCCGATCTTTACCTGCAGCGCCTCGTTCCAGTTCGATGAAGAAGGCTTTCATCACCAGAATCCGATGCCGGATGTGCCGGGGCCGGATGAGCTGAAATCGGAAACCGAGCTGGCCCGTTTGGTGGTCAATGCCTTGCCCGAGCGCATGCGTGAGCGGGCGATTAGCGATAAGCCGATTGAAATTCGGCCGGTGACCCTGAGCAATCCGTTCGCGCCCAAGCCGTGCGACCCGGTCAAGCATGTGTGGTTTCGCGCGGCGGGTGAGTTGCCGGATGAGCCACAACTGCACAAGTTGCTGTTGGCCTACGCCAGTGATTTCAATCTGCTGACCACTTCGATGCTGCCTCATGGCGTGTCGGTGTGGCAGAAGTTTATGCAGGTCGCCAGCCTCGACCATTCGCTGTGGTTCCACGCAGACCTGCGCATGGACGACTGGCTGCTGTACAGCATGGACAGCCCCTGGGCCGGTAACGCCCGTGGTTTTGCCCGTGGCAGCATCTTCAATCGTCAAGGCCAGTTAGTGGCCTCGGTGGCGCAGGAGGGCTTGACCCGAATCCGTGAGGATTGGAAATGAGACGCGAGGACTGGAAATGAGCCTGAGCGCGGCCCGCCATTGGGTGTTCGACATGGACGGCACCCTGACCTTGGCGGTGCATGATTTCGAGGCCATCAAGCGGGCGCTGGATATTCCCTTGGCGGAGGACATCCTCGACCATCTGGCGTCCCTGCCAGAGGCGGTGGCCGCCGCCAAGCACGCTTGGTTGCTGGAGCACGAGCGCGAACTGGCGCTGGCCTCACAGCCAGCACCGGGGGCGATTGAGCTGGTGCGGGAACTGCGCGAGCGTGGTTGCCGTTTGGGCATCCTCACCCGCAATGCCCATGAACTGGCGCTGCTGACCTTGCGTGCGATTGGGCTGGAGGACTGTTTTGCCGTGCCGGACGTGATCGGCCGCGATGAAGCGCCGCCCAAACCTGATCCGGGCGGCCTGCTGCATTTCGCCAGAACCTGGCAGGTCGCGCCGAGCGAGTTGGTGATGGTTGGTGATTACCGTTTTGACCTGGAATGCGCCCGCGCTGCCGGGGCGCGCAGCGTGCTGGTCAACCTGCCGGAAAACCCTTGGCCGGAATTGGTTGATCATTTCGCCTTGGATTGCCGGGCGTTGCAGCAGGCGTTGTAGGGCAGATGTATTTACGTAGCCTGGATAAGCGCAATCCGGGAATCCGGCTTTATCGTCACAATCGACACCCCGGATTGCATCCGGGCTACGGTTAATCGCTGCGGTTGTAGGGTGAGTCGGGGCGCGTAGTTGACGCTCTTTTCATCGACCATAGGATCGCAAAGGGTGGATGGGTGAAGCGTCATCCATCCTACGCGTGATCTGCCTTATGGCTACAACCGGATTCCAAATCCTTGAGGATCGGGCAGTCCGGGCGGTCGTTGCCTTGGCAGCTGTCCATCAAGTCTCTGAGTGTGTCGCGCAGGCCGCTGAGTTCACTGATTTTGCGCTCCAATTCGCTTATATGCGCGGCAGCCAGGGCTTTGACGTCGGCGCTGGCGCGTTGACGGTCTTGCCATAAGGCCAACAGTTGGCTGATTTCGGCCAGGGAAAAACCCAGGTCGCGTGAGCGTTTGATAAACGCTAAACGGTGCAGGTCTGGTGCGCTGTACAGGCGATAGCCGCTGTCGCTGCGCCCGGCGGCAGGCAGCAGGTCGATGCTTTCGTAGTAGCGAATCATCTTGGCGCTCAGGCCGGTTTTCTTGGCGGCTTGGCCGATATTCATCAGGTTCTCCACGCGCTGTGGTGAGGTCGGGGTTTTAATCCTGTCTAGGTAGCCCGGATGCAATCCGGGGAAATTCGCACTCTGGCCAATCTCTCCCGGATTTCATCCGGGCTACGGGTTTTCCGAACGCTTCGGCTTCCAGGTTTTCAGCAGCAGAGCATTGCTCACTACGCTGACGCTGGACAGCGCCATGGCCGCCCCCGCGAGCATGGGGTTGAGCAGGCCGGCGGCGGCCAGCGGTATGCCGATCAGGTTATAGGCGAAGGCCCAAAACAGGTTTTGCCGAATCTTGTTGTAGGTGCGCCGACTAATATCCAACGCATCGGCTACCAGGCGTGGGTCGCCGTGCATCAGGGTGATACCGGCGGCGTGCATGGCCACGTCAGTGCCGCTGCCCATGGCAATACCAACATCGGCCGCCGCCAGGGCTGGCGCATCGTTGATGCCGTCACCGACCATGGCCACCACGCCATCCTTCCTCATTGCGTTGATGATCGCGGCTTTGTCTGCCGGCAGCACGTTGGCATGTGCGGCGCTGATGCCTAGGGCGTCGGCCACGGCTTGCACGCTGCCATGGTTGTCACCGCTGATCAGGTGGCTGTCGATGCCTTGCGCAGTCAATGCGGCGATGGCCTGCGCCGCTCCGGGCTTGAGCGTGTCGCCAAAGGCGAACAGGCCCAATACCCGTGGCTGCGGTGCCAGCACCAGTAGCCACGACAGAGTGCGACCTTCGGCCTCCCAGGCCAAGGCGTCGGCGGCCAGTTCAGTTGCCGGTAAGCCCTGTTCATCCAGTAAGCGCTGGTTGCCCAGCGCCAGTTGCCGTTCACCCATCTGTCCGGCAATCCCGCGCCCGGCCAGTGCTTTGCTGTGGCTGACCTCGGCGAGGGTCAAATGCTGTTCGGCGCAGCGGTCGAGCACGGCTTTGGCCAGCGAATGCTCGCTGCCGCGTTGCAGGGCACCGGCCAACTGCAGCAATTGAGCGTCGTCGCCGTCGACTGCGCGCAGGTGAGCAATGCGTGGGCTGCCGGCGGTCAGGGTGCCAGTCTTGTCGAAGGCCACTTGGGTAACGGCATGGGCGACTTCAAGCGCTTCGGCGTCCTTGATCAGAATGCCGTGGCGCGCCGCCACGCCGGTGCCGGCCATTATCGCGGTGGGCGTCGCCAAACCAAGCGCGCAGGGACAGGCGATCACCAGCACCGCCACGGCGTTGAGCAGCGCGGTTTCGATACCCGCGCCATACAACAACCAGCCGCTCAGCGTGGCGAGGGCGATCAGCAGTACGCTGGGGACGAAAATCTGGCTGACTTTATCCACCAGCTTCTGGATCGGGGCTTTCGCTGCTTGGGCCTCTTCGACCAGGCGGATAATGCGCGACAGCACGGTCTCGGCACCCAGCGCCGTGGTTTCGATCAGCAGGCGGCCCTCGCCGTTGATGGCCCCGGCCGTTACGCGGTCACCGGGCTGTTTGGGTTGCGGCAGGCTTTCACCGCTGATCAGCGCTTCATCGGCGTGGCTCTGGCCTTCAATCACCTGGCCATCGACCGGGAAGCGTTCGCCGGGCTTGACCACAACACGGTCGCCCAGCTTTAACTCAGCCAGGCTGACCCATTGCTCAGCGCCCTCTTGCAGGCGTAACGCCCGCTCCGGGCGCAAAGCCTGCAAGGCACGGATGGCGCTGCTGGTTTGCCGTTTGGCGCGGCTTTCCAGGTATTTGCCCAGCAGAATCAAGGTGATGATCACCGCCGAGGCTTCGAAATACAGGTGCGGCATGCTGCCTGCTGGCGTCACGGCCCATTGATACAGGCTCAGGCCAAATGCGGCGCTGGTGCCGATGGCCACCAGCTGATCCATATTGCCGGCGCGGGCGCGCAGGGCGCTCCAGGCGGCGCGGTAAAAACGTGCGCCGACGATAAATTGCACCGGCGCTGCCAAGGCAAACTGCGCCCAAGCTGGAAGCATCCAATGCAGGCCAAAGGGCTCAGCGAGCATGGGCACGACCAGCGGTAGGGTCAGCATAATGGCCAGCAGCAAGATCCAGCGTTCGTGACGCAATGCAGTGGCGGCGGTCTTCTCGGCGGTGCGTGGGTCACTGATCAGGCTGGCTTTGTAATCCGCGCGATTCACCGCCTGCAAAAGCGGTTGTGTGTCGCTGCCGCGCAGCATGTGCAGGTGTGCCCGTTCGCTGGCGAAGTTTACGCTCACGGCTAATACGCCAGTTTGTTGGGCCAGAACCCGTTCGATGCGCCCGGCGCAACTGCTGCACGTCATGCCGCTCAGGGCCAAGTCCAGTTGCTCGCTGGGCACCTCATAACCGGCTTGAGTAACAGCCTCAACCAGTTGCTGCATATGGCCTGTCGGCGCTTCGATACGGGCGCGCTCACTGGCCAGGTTGATGCTGACGTTTGCGACGCCCGCCACCTTGCTCAATGCGCGCTCAACCCGTCCGACACAACTGGCGCAGGTCATGCCGCTGATCGGCAGGTCATAGGTAATGAGCGAGGTCATAAGAGGTGCTCCATCAAGTGAGCTAACAGCATCAACCTTGCCACCTTGGTAAGGTCAAGCAGTGTTTGGTCGCACGCATATGACACTGACTGAGGCTTAAAATCTCGGCCGCGCACCAAATGAAGAGCGCGCGCCAAGATTGGTCAGGATGTGCTTTTCCGGTGATTGGCCAGGCGCTCAAGGGCTGCGCGCAGCTTGGGATCGCTGATGCCTTCAGCGGTGGCCTGAATGTTTTCCGCGGCCGAATCCGACAGGTTGATTGTGCGACCCGGCGCACGCCTTTCGGCAGTCGGAGGTTGCACCTTGAACAGGATCTTCGTTAAGGTCGCGAACTCTTCAAGGTTCTGCAGCTGTTTCAGCAGTCTTTTTTGCTGATAGCGCAGGCGGGTGGCCCAGTGGCCATCAGTGATTACCAGCAGCAGGCAACCCTCGCGCCATGAAGCAACATGGCAGTGCTCGCGGGCGGCAGGCTGCAATTGGCTTTCTAGCAGGTGCTGCAAGCGATCAATGCGTTGCGCTTGATTGAACAGCGCCTTTAGGGGTTTCGCCTCGCGCATCAGTGCGGCGGGAGCCCGAGCCGGCAAAGGACGAAAAGTCATGGCAGGACGCCTGAATAAGTGAAGCCGCCATGGTAGCAGAGTCGCTGCCAACTTCCGGGCTTCACCACAAGGGAACGCTCATGCAGATTATTTTGCTCAGTCGGCACCACGGTGCTGCACGCTCTATTAGCTTGGATTTGCGCTGGATTGTGCTGTCACTGTTGGTTGTGATGGCCGCGGCGCTGTCTGGCGGTGTAGCGGTCGGCGCATGGTGGGCACCTGCCACCGTTGTTGTCCCAGACGAGCAGCAGTTGAACCTGGCATTGGATCAACAGCGTGCTGAAGTGGGTGAAGTGCGCCGCGATGCTCAATTGCAACTGGATGCGTTTGCCGTGCATGTGGCCGAACTGCAAGCGCGCCTGACGCGCCTGGATGCCTTGGGTGCGCGCTTAACCGAACTGGCTGATCTGGACGCCAGCGAGTTCGATTTCTCCCTCAATGTCGGCCAGGGCGGTGCAGAAGAGGCCATGGGGGATGCTGCCTACGCCCCACCGCCCTTTATGGATGAGTTGGACAAGCTAAGCGTGCGCCTGGACAGCCGCGAGCAATTGCTCGAAGTGCTGGAGCAGATGATCGGTGAGCGTCAGTTGAGTGAGGGCGAATACCTTTCCGGCATGCCGGTACGTCAAGGCTATATGTCATCGCCATTCGGTCGTCGTGTGCACCCGCTCACTGGCCGTAATACCCAGCACAAGGGTGTCGACTTTGCCGCTAAACCGGGCAGCGACGTTGTTGCGGTGGCCGCAGGCGTAGTGAGCTTCTCGGGTATGAGGTCCGGTTACGGGCATACCGTTGAAATCAGCCACGCGGATGGCTACACCACCTTGTACGCGCACAACCAGAGTAACGTGGTGCACATTGGTGACCTTGTGCAGCGTGGGCAGACCATAGCCAAGGTTGGGCGCAGTGGTCGCGCCAGTGGTTATCACGTGCATTTTGAGGTCACCAAGGGTGGCCGTTTGGTCAATCCAGCCAGCTATATCGCCCGTGTTGGCGAGGACGAATAACGTAGCTTTCCTCATTCGCGTTTCCGGGTAGAATGCCGGCTTCGCACGCAGCCATGAGGGCTGCATGGGTCGCTTTTCGGCCACCCACAATCCATACGCCTGGAAGATCCCGTCGATATGTTTGCGCCTTTGTTGAAGAAACTCTTTGGAAGCAAGAACGAGCGTGAAGTTAAACGCATGCTCAAGGCGGTTCAGTCCGTAAATGCCTTCGAGGAGCAGTTGATTGCTCTGTCCGATGAGCAACTGCGTGCCAAGACTGAAGAGTTCAAGGCGCGGCTGGCCAAAGGCGAAACCCTTGATCAACTGCTGGCTGAAGCCTTTGCCGTAGCCCGTGAAGCCGGTAAGCGTGTGATGGGCATGCGCCACTTCGACGTACAGTTGACCGGCGGTATGACCCTGCACGAAGGCAAGATCGCTGAGATGCGCACCGGTGAGGGTAAGACCCTGGTGGCAACCTTGGCGGTGTACCTGAACGCACTGTCCGGTAAGGGCGTGCACGTGGTGACGGTCAACGACTACCTGGCCCGTCGTGACGCCAACTGGATGCGTCCACTGTATGAATTCCTGGGTATGAGCGTGGGTATCGTCACCCCGTTTATGCCGCCGGAAGAAAAACGTGCGGCCTATGCGGCCGACATCACCTACGGCACCAACAACGAATTTGGCTTTGATTACCTGCGCGACAACATGGCCTTCAGCCTGGAAGAAAAATTCCAGCGCGAGCTGAATTTTGCCGTGATCGACGAAGTGGACTCCATCCTCATCGACGAAGCCCGTACGCCGCTGATCATTTCCGGTCAGGCCGAAGACAGTTCGCGCCTGTACACCGAAATCAACAAGCTGATTCCTCGCCTGAAATTGCATGTCGAGGAAGAAGAGGGTGTCGTCACCCAAGAAGGCCACTATAAGGTCGACGAGAAGGCTCGTCAGGTTGAGCTGAACGAAGCCGGCCACCAGTATGTTGAAGAGATGCTCACCGAAGTCGGCCTGCTGGCCGAGGGTGAGAGCCTTTACTCGGCGCATAACCTGGGTCTGCTGACTCACGTTTACTCCGGTCTGCGCGCGCACAAACTGTTCAACCGCAACGTTGAATACATCGTGCAGAACAACCAGGTGTTGCTGATTGACGAACACACCGGCCGGACCATGCCGGGCCGTCGTTTGTCAGAAGGCCTGCATCAGGCTATCGAAGCCAAAGAAGGCCTGCCGATCCAGGCCGAAAGTCAGACCTTGGCCTCGACCACCTTCCAGAACTACTTCCGCCTGTACAACAAGCTGTCCGGTATGACTGGTACTGCTGATACCGAAGCGTTCGAGTTCCATCAGATTTATGGTTTGGCGGTGATCGTGATCCCGACCAACCGTGCGCTGGCCCGTAAAGATTTCAATGACCTGGTGTACCTGACTGCGGATGAGAAGTACGCCGCCATTGTCACCGACATCAAGGAAAGCATGGCCCTCGGGCGTCCGGTGCTGGTCGGTACGGCCACCATCGAAACCTCTGAGCACATGTCCAAACTGCTCAACCAGGAAGGCATCGAGCACAAGGTGCTTAACGCCAAGTTCCACGAAAAAGAAGCCGAGATCATTGCTCAGGCTGGTCGTCCGGGCGCGCTGACCATCGCCACCAACATGGCCGGTCGCGGTACCGACATCCTGTTGGGCGGCAACTGGGAAGTGGAAGTCGGCAACCTGGAAAACCCAACACCTGAGCAGATTGCCCAGATCAAGTCCGATTGGCAGAAACGCCATCAGCAAGTGATTGAGTCCGGTGGCCTGCACGTGATCGCCTCCGAGCGTCACGAATCGCGCCGTATCGATAACCAGCTGCGTGGCCGTGCTGGCCGCCAAGGTGACCCAGGCTCCAGCCGTTTTTACCTGTCGCTGGAAGACAACCTGATGCGCATCTTCGCCTCTGATCGGGTGAAGAACTTTATGAAGGCACTCGGCATGCAGTCTGGCGAAGCCATCGAGCATCGCATGGTCAGCAACGCCATCGAAAAAGCCCAGCGCAAAGTTGAAGGCCGCAACTTCGACATGCGTAAGCAATTGCTCGAATACGACGACGTGGCCAACGAGCAGCGCAAGGTGATCTACCACATGCGCAACACATTGCTCGCGGCTGACGATATTGGCGAGACCATCGCCGATTTCCGTCGTGAAGTTCTGGATAACACCATTAACGCGCACATCGCACCGCAGTCGCTGCCAGAGCAGTGGGACATCGCCGGTTTGGAAGAGGCACTGTTCAGCAGTTTCAACCTGCGCCTGCCGGTCCAGCAATGGCTCGACGAAGACGACAAACTCTACGAAGAAACCCTGCGCGCGCGCATTCTCGATGAGCTGATCAGCGCCTACAACGAGAAGGAAAACGAAGCCAGCGCCGAAGCCCTGCGCACCTTTGAGAAACAAATTCTGCTGCGCGTGCTGGACGATCTGTGGAAAGACCACCTGTCGACCATGGATCACCTGCGTCACGGCATTCACCTGCGTGGTTATGCGCAGAAGAACCCCAAGCAGGAATACAAGCGCGAGTCGTTCACCCTGTTCCAGGAACTGCTCGATTCGATCAAGCGCGACACCATCCGCGTACTCTCGCACGTACAAGTGCGCCGTGAAGACCCGGTTGAAGAGGAAGCGCGTCTGCGCCGCGAGGCTCAGGCACTGGCCGAGCGTATGCAATTCCAGCACGCCGAAGCGTCCGCGCTGATGGCAGAAGTGGCTGATGAAGAAGGCGACGTGGCGGTTGCCGCTGCGCCCGTGCGCACCGAGCCGAAAATTGGTCGCAACGAGCCGTGCCCCTGTGGTTCCGGCAAGAAGTACAAGCATTGCCACGGTCAGGTCAGCTAAGCCGACCGCTGTAGCGCGGGTTAAGCCGACAGTGACGTTGGCTATGCTTGACCCTGCTAGAACAACGCCGCGAACGGTCTGACCGTTCGCGGCGTTTTACCATCGCATTCAGATGTATCAAACCTCAAGGAGCGTTCGTTATGGCTGTTGGTCTTGGCCCGTTGTCTACCCTGCACCCGGTTCCAGGTTTCGAGTTGGGCATCGCTTCGGCGGGCATCAAGCGCCCCGGGCGCAAGGATGTAGTGGTGATGCGCTGCGCCGAAGGCTCCAGCGTAGCAGGCGTTTTTACCCTCAATGCGTTCTGCGCGGCACCGGTAATCCTGGCCAAGAAACGCGTGCTGGGTAACGTCCGTTACCTGCTGACCAACACCGGCAACGCTAATGCGGGTACCGGCGAACCAGGCCTGCAAAACGCTCAGCGCACCTGCGCGGCGCTGGCCCAGTTGACCGGCGTTGAAGAAAGCGCGGTGCTGCCGTTCTCCACCGGGGTGATCGGCGAGCCGCTGCCCGTTGAGAAGATCGAAGGCGCCCTACAGGCTGCGCTTGATGATTTGGACGAAAACCACTGGGCTGAAGCCGCCACCGGCATCATGACCACCGACACCCTGCCCAAAGGCGCCAGCCGTCAGTTCCAGCACGATGGCGTGACCGTGACCGTGACCGGAATCAGCAAGGGCGCCGGGATGATTCGTCCGAACATGGCGACCATGCTCGGTTACATCGCCACCGACGCCAAAGTGGCCCAGGCCGTGTTGCAAGACTTGCTGCGCGATGCGGCGAACAAATCGTTTAACCGCATCACCATTGATGGCGACACCTCGACCAACGATTGCTGCATGCTCATCGCCACCGGCAAAGCCGCTCTGCCAGAAATCACCCAGGCCAGCGGCGACCTGTTTGCCAAGCTTAAAGACGCTGTATTTGGCGTGAGCATGGACGTTGCCCAGGCCATCGTGCGCGACGGTGAGGGCGCGACCAAGTTTGTCACCGTACAAGTCAACGGCGGTGCGACGCATCAAGAATGCCTCGACGTCGGCTACGCCGTGGCCCATTCGCCATTGATCAAAACCGCACTGTTCGCCTCTGACCCGAACTGGGGCCGTATTCTCGCGGCCGTTGGTTATGCTGGCGTGGCGCAACTGGATGTCAGCCTGATTGACGTATTCCTCGGCGAAGTGTGCATTGCCAGCCGTGGCTGCCGCGCAGCCACTTACACCGAAGAGCAGGGCGCTGCGGTGATGGCTAAAGAAGAAATCACCATCCGCATTGAGTTGGGCCGCGGCACCTGCAGCGAAACCATCTGGACCACCGACCTGTCCCACGAGTACGTGAAGATCAACGCGGAATACCGCACCTGATCCGTCACGTCCCTGCTGTTTGACTGCCGGCATTCCCGTTGTTC
>Ga0194137_10002402_pt1 | contig 11069 bp, 8 predicted proteins | sample TARM_MetaG_T3_14_FD_134025 | JGI IMG/M metagenome (GOLD analysis project Ga0194137, IMG submission 134025) | Freshwater microbial communities from Pennsylvania, USA, analyzing microbe dynamics in response to fracking - TARM_MetaG_T3_14 (version 2) | ecosystem: Environmental > Aquatic >...
GCTGCAACAGCTGATGAAGAGCTTTGATTACGGCAAGCGCAGCCTGCTGACCCGCCTGTTCGCTCCTAAAATTGACCGCCTCGCCATTGCCGCCACCAAGGCGGACCACGTGACACCCGACCAGCACACCCACGTGGTGCAGCTGTTAGAAGCGCTACTGGCGGAGCCATTGAAAGACTTACGCTTTGCCGATATCCCGGTGAAAGCGCTGTCGCTGGCGGCCATTCGCGCCACCGAGGCCCGCGAAGTGCTTCATGATGGCAAGCGAACGCCAGCGCTGAAAGGCACCACGTTAGAAGGTGAAGACGTGCTGGTGTACCCCGGCGATGTGCCCAGCCGCCTGCCCAAAGCCGATTTCTGGCAGCAGCAAGGGTTTGATTTCCCCAGTTTCCGCCCGATGCCCGCCGATAGCGAGGCACTGCCACACATCCGTATGGACGCCGCGATTGACTGGCTGATTGGAGACAAACTGACATGAGCAACCCTCAGCCCCGCCGCGACTTCCACACCGAAGCGCCGCCCGAACCTACCCAGGAAACCCTGCGCCAGCACGAACGCTTTGCAGCGACTGAATCGCACCAGCCGCTGGCGACCCAAGCCGAACTCAAAGCGCTGCCGGAAGAGACTCTTGGCGCGCCCCGCAAGCGCCGCTGGGGGCTAATGTTCGCTTTGGCAGGCGGTGCCACACTCGGCACGGTAGAGCTGGCAACCGGCATTCCTGATGCGCTGTCCCAGTCTCAGTGGATGGCGATGGCGTGGCAGCTGTTTGGGATTAGCCTGATTGGCTTGGGCGGCGTATCGCTTCTCAAGGAGCTGGGCCGTTTGCGGCGCTTAAAGCAGCACGATCAGCTACGGGCCAACCTAGCCGAGCTTCCCCAGCGCTCCAGCCAGCAGGCCCAGGCGATGGCCGTTCAGTTAAAACAGCAGCTTGCACTGAGCAACGACGACCCGCACTGGCTGGCCTTTCAGCGGGCGTGCCAGCCGCACCATAGCGGTGAAGAGATTCAAACCCTGCTGCGCTACCACCTGCTAGCCCCCCGTGACCGGGAAGCTCAGCGGTTGATTACGCGCATGTCGGGGGAAACCGCCATCATGGTGGCGGTTTCCCCGCTAACCCTGGTGGATATGGCGCTAGTGGCGTGGCGCAGCCTTGCCATGGTGGATCGGTTGAGCCGCCTGTACGGACTGGAGCTTGGCTACGCCAGCCGCCTGCGGCTATTTCGCCACGTGCTGCACAACATGGCCTTTGCAGGCGCCAGCGAGCTGGCTACCGATGCCAGCATGGACATGCTCTCGCTGGATTTGGCAGGCCGCCTTTCAGCAAGAGCCGGCCAAGGCTTAGCAACGGGGCTGCTGAGCGCCCGCCTCGGTATGCGCGCTCAGCGACTGTGCCGCCCGGTGGCGTTTACTCCAGAAGAGCAGCCCAAACTAGCCGACCTTCGCCAAGACCTCTGGCGGCAGATCAAGCGGCTTGATAAAGAGCCCGCCCCCGCCGCACGCAACCACGATTAACACTGCTCACCCAGCGGCTCAAGCCAGCCGCTGTTCGGTTTCTGCATCGAACAGCACCGCCCGGGACATATCGACCCTCAGCGCCAAGCGCTCACCGGGCGACACCTCACACTTCGGCCCAACCCGCGCGGTAATCTCCTGCTCGCCCAGCGGCAGGCGCAGCAGAATATCGGCACCGGTCGGCTCCACCACGCTCACCTTGGCTTCCAGCAGCGTGCCTTCGGCCTGCTCGCTGAGCCGCACATCCTCTTCACTAAAGTGTTCAGGCCGCAGGCCGAGAATCACCGGCTTGTCGAGCTGCTCCACCAGCCCTGCCGTATGGCGGGCCGTTGGCCACGGCAGTAGCAGGTCGGCTTCATCGGGGGTGGCAATGCGCAGTGCATAGCCATCGCCGTCGGCTTCCAGCGTAGCGCGGATGAAATTCATCGAGGGTGAACCCATAAAACCCGCTACGAACATATCCACCGGGTTGTTATAGACCTCATCAGGGCTGCCTAACTGCAGAATATGGCCATCACGCATCACCGCGATGCAGTCCGCCAGGGTCATGGCTTCTACTTGGTCGTGGGTAACATAGACGATGGTGGTGCCTAAACGCTGGTGGAGCTTTTTGATCTCAGTACGCATATCCACGCGCAGCTTGGCGTCCAGGTTCGAGAGCGGCTCGTCGAACAGATAGACCTTAGGCTCCCGCGCTAGGGCGCGCCCCATGGCAACCCGCTGGCGCTGGCCGCCGGAGAGCTGGGCGGGCTTGCGCTCTAACAGGTGGGAGATCTGCAGCAGATCGGCCACCCGCTCCACGGCGGCTTCCCGCTCGGCCTTGGGCACTTTGCGCATCTCTAGGCCGAAGCTGATGTTTTGGCGCACGGTCATGCTGGGGTACAGGGCGTAGGACTGGAACACCATGGCAATATCGCGCTCGGCGGGAGTGCGCCAGGTGACGTCTTCGCCGTCGATATAGATATTGCCGCTGGTGACCGGTTCAAGGCCTGCGATGGCGTTCATCAGCGTGGATTTACCGCAGCCGGATGGCCCCACCAAAATCAAAAACTCGCCGGAATCGATGGAAATGCTGACATCTTTCAGCACCCGCTCGCTGCCAAACTCTTTGCGTACGTTGTGAATCTCTAACGCTGCCATTATCAAAATCCTATTGTTATTAGCCCTTTACGGAGCCTGCCGTCAGCCCACGTACGAAATATTTACCCGCCAGCACGTACACCACCAGGGTGGGCAGCGCGGCAATCATGGCGGCGGCCATATCGACGTTGTATTCGCGCACGCCGGTGGAGGTGTTCACCAAATTATTGAGCGCCACGGTAACCGGCTGGGTGTCGTGTGCCGAGAACGCCACGCCGAATAGGAAGTCGTTCCAGATTTGGGTGAACTGCCAAATCACCGACACCACGATAATAGGGGCCGACACCGGCAGCAGGATGCGCCAGAAAATACGGAAGAATCCGGCACCGTCCAGCTTGGCCGCCGAGACCAGCTCGTTGGGAATGCCCACATAGAAGTTGCGGAAAAATAGCGTGGTAAAGGCGATACCAAACACCACGTGCACCAGGATCAGCCCCGCCCGCGAGCTGGAAAGTCCCAGCCAGCCCAGGGTTTGTGCCATGGGCAGCAGCACCACCTGAAACGGAATAAAGCAGCCAAACAGCATCAGCGCAAACACCAGCTCGGAGCCTTTAAAGCGCCATTTGGTCAGGGCGTAGCCGTTCAGCGCTCCCACGGCGGTGGAGATCAGCACCGCAGGAATGACGATAGCAAAGGAGTTCCAGAAATAACCGCCCACGCCTTCGCAGCGCATGCCGGTGCAGGCTTCGCCCCAGGCTTTTGTCCAGGGGGCCAGCGTTGGGTTTTGCGGTAACGACAGCAGCGTACCGGCGCTGATTTCGCTCAGCGGCTTAATGGAGGTCATCAGCATGACCACCAGCGGCAGCACGTAGAATAGCGCAGCGATGACCAGCACCGCGTACAGCACGCCCCGCCACAACTTGGCCGCAGGCGTTTGGCGACGAATCACATTAGCCATGTTTGCGGCTCCTTAGTTCGGAGTAGAGGTAAGGAATCAGGATGGCCAACACACCGCCGAGCATCAGCATGGCACTGGCAGAGCCCAGGCCGATTTGCGCGCGGTTAAAGGCGTGGGTGTACATAAAGGTGGCGGGTAAGTCTGTTGCATAACCCGGCCCGCCGCCAGTGAGCGCCACTACTAAGTCAAAACTCTTGATCGCAATGTGGGCCAGAATCATCACTGCGCTGAACACCACTGGGCGCAGGCAGGGCATGACCACCCGCCAGTAAATGCGCGGCAGGCTCGCGCCATCAAGCTGGGCAGCTTTGATAATGCTATCGTCGATACCGCGCAGACCGGCGAGAAAGAGCGCCATTACGAAGCCAGAGGCCTGCCAAACGGCGGCGATTACCAGGGTATACACCGCCATATCCGGATCAACGATCCAGTCGAACTCGAACGACTCGAAGCCCCAGCTGCGCACCATGGCCTGGATGCCAAGCTGCGGGTTCAGCAGCCACTTCCACACGACCCCCGTGACGATGAACGACAGCGCCATAGGGTAGAGATACACCGTGCGCAGCGCGCCCTCCTGACGAATTTTTTGATCCAACAGCATCGCCAGCAGCGCACCCAGTACTAAGCAGATCACGATAAACAGCGTGCCAAAGATCATCAGGTTGGTAGAGGCCACCCACCAGCGCTCGTTGGCCATCAGCCGCGCATACTGGCCAAACCCGACAAAATCGTAGCTGGGCAGCATGCGCGAGCTGGTGAGTGATAGAACAAAGGTCCACAGCATAAAGCCGTAAACAAAAAACAGAGACACCGCCACCGAGGGTGCCAGCACTAGCCTTGGCAGCCAGGCCTGCAGCCGACCAGAGGCCGTTGGCCGCAACGCGGTGCGCGTTGGGGTTTCGCTCATGGGGAATTCCTCGCCAGTCAACCGCTAGCGCCGCCGTTGCGGCGGCGCTGGTTACGTACGTTCAGCGCATACTTGCGCTATTGCCAACGGTGCCGCGCTTAGAACGAAGCGGCTTCTGCGGCGCTGACCAGTCGCTGGGCAGCCTCTTCGGCGGGCATATCGGCGTCGTTGAAGTAGTTGGTCACAACGTCAAAGATAGCCCCCTGAACGTCGGCACGAACGGCCATACCATGGGCCATGCTGGGTACTAAGCCACCCTCATCAGCAGTGCTCTGGAAATCGGCCATCGACTGTTGGGCGCAGCTGTCGAACTCGCTCATATCCAGGTCAGGACGTGCGGGAATGGAGCCTTTGGCTAGGTTGAAGGCTTCCTGAAAGGTGGGCTCTAACACCAAGCGCGCCAGCGTGTGCTGAGCTTCACGCTCGGCATCATCGGTCACGCGGAACATCGCCAGGCTGTCGATGTTGAAGGTAAAAGCGTCTTCGGTGCCTGGAGCGGCGGCGCACAGGTAGTCTTCACCGGCGGTCAGACCTGCGGCGGTGAACTCACCCTTCGCCCAGTCACCCATTAACTGGAAACCGGCCACGCCTTCAATCACCATCGCGGTGGCAATGTTCCAATCGCGGCCCGGCATGCCTTCATCCATCAGCTCGCGCAGGCGTTTGAAGTCTTCCAATGCGGCGACCATTTGCTCACCGCCCAGTGCTTCTGGGTCTAGCTCCACCAGCGCCTGCTGGTAAAACTCGGTGCCTTGGCTGCCTAACACCACGCTTTCAAACACGGTGGCGTCCTGCCAGGACTGGCCACCGTGGGCTAGCGGCACAAAACCCGCTTCACGAATGGCTTCCCCGGCGGCAAACAGCTCGTCTAGGGTGGTGGGCATTTCTACGCCAGCGGCTTCCAGCACGTCCGGATTGGCCCACAGCCAGTTAACCCGGTGTACGTTCGCGGGCACGGCTACGTACTGGCCATCGTAACGCATAATATCGGCCACAATTTCTGGTAACAGGTCGTTCCAGCCTTCGGCATCCGCCACTTCATTTAAGTCACCTAGCAGGCCAAGCTCGCCCCACTCCTGAATTTCCGGGCCTTTAATTTGCGCGGCGGAGGGTGGGTTACCTGACATGGCGCGGGATTTAAGCACCGTCATCGCAGTTTCACCGCCACCACCGGCCACCGCAAAGTCCTGCCAGCCGTAACCTTCGGCTTCGAGTAGCTCTTTGAGGACGTTGGCCGCGCGGGCTTCACCACCGGACGTCCACCAGTGCAGCACTTCGACCTCATTGGCCTGCGCGGTGCTTGCCAGGGCCGTACCGGCCGCAAGGGCCAGCGCTAGGGCAGATTTTTTGAAGACGGGTAACGGAATACGCATGAGTCGCTCCTGCTGTTGTTTTTATGGAGATAACGATACTTTGTAACGGTGAGAGTACCGTTTTATCGCTGTTATCACGCCGCGCTTCTTGGGTGAGGCGGCTCATCGCAGAGTACGCCACCTGCGCCAACAACGGGAGTTACCGAGTCCTGCATAGTGTTAGCGATATATTACAAGTCTGTAACACTTGATTGGCGAGGCAGCGTTAGCGTGGCCAGCAAGCCGCCTGCGGGGTGATTAGCAAGGGTAATATCGCCTCCATGGGCACGGGCGATATGCCGGGCAATGCCTAGCCCCAGGCCGCTTCCACCGGTGTGGCGGCTTCTGGACACCTCCAGGCGTACAAAGGGTGAAAACACGCGGCCAAGCTGATCCTTAGGGATGCCAGGGCCACTGTCGTGAATATGTAGGCGCACCACGCCCGCCTGCTCTTCCAGCGTTACCCTCGCCCGCTGGCCGTAAAACACTGCATTTTCTAATAGGTTCGCCAGGCAGCGCTTCATCGCCAGCGGTTTGACCGTTAGTGGCGCCACCTGCCCGGCCACCTGCACTTCGCCCCCCTGCAAGCGCAGAGCCTCGGCCAGCTCGGTCGTTAGCGCGTTGAGATCCGTTGGCTGCGGCTCTTCATGCAGGTCTAACCCCTTGACCGAGGCGAGCGCGCCTTTGACCAGCTCGGATAGCTCATCCAGCGAAGCGCAGAAGCGCTCGCGCTGAAGCGGGTCATCCAGCATTTCAGCCCGTAAGCGCATTCGGGTTATCGGCGTTTTTAAGTCGTGGGAGATTGCAGAGAAGAGCCGCTCGCGCTCCTCCACCTGCTCGCGAATACGCCGCTGCATGCGGTTAAACGCTACGGCGGTGGCCGCTACCTCCTTAGGCCCGCTCTCTTTCAGCGGCGGGCTGTCCAGGTCATCGCCGAGCTGACGCGCCGCCCGGGAGAGCCTTGCCAGCGGCCGCGTCACGCTGGTAATGCCCAATAGCGACAGCGCCAACACGGTGAGCAGCACGACAACACCTGCCAGCAGCCGCTCTTCCGAGAGCCAGCGGTAGCCACTGAAAATATCCGGCACGCCCAGCAGCGTGGCCACATAGAGCCAAGTATCTGGGGCAAGCTCTAACTGCACCACCAGAATGGGCGGCGAAAGGGGTTCCATCAGCAGGCTGTGCTGCCCCCAGCGGGGCGGCAGGTCGTAGAGCAGTATTTCGTTATTAAACACCCGCAGGGTTTCCGGGCGGGAGAACTCCACCACTACATCGTCAATCGAGAGCTGCTGGGTAAGAATGGTGCGTACATTGTTCACCACTACCGCTTTTTCCGGGCCGCTACCAATGTCTTCCACAGGAATACGCCGCTCGTTCACGCTGACAAAAAAGCGTGTGCCCCCCATATTACGCAGCTGGTCGAGTACGATATGCCGGTAGTCCACCGGCAGCGAGCGGAAAAACTTCATGGTAGAAGCGATGCTAAACGCCATATTGCTGGAAAGCTCATCGAGCTGTTCGAGCTGGCTGGCGCGCACCTGGGAGGTCCAAATGGCGTAGCTAGCCACCTGGGCGGCCAGCACACCAGCAATCATGATAATGACAAAGCGGCCGCGCAGGCTGCTGGGTAGCCAGCGCGAATACCGTTTCAACCAGCGCCGCCACGCCTTCACGACGCTGTTTCTACCCTGGCCGTAAGTACATAACCTGCCCCACGCACGGTGCGAATAAGCTGAGAGTGCTGGGCATCTTCGCCTAACCGCTGGCGCAGCCGACACACGTGTACGTCAATCGAACGGTCCAGCGGCGGCGCATCGCGGCCGCGGGTCAGGGTATATAGGTCATCGCGGGTGATCACCTGCGCGGGGCGTTCTAAAAACACTTGTAGCAGCTGAAAATCTGCCCCTGAAAGCGCGGTGCGCTCGCCTGCCTGATCAATCAGTTCCCGGGTCATACGGTCGAGCTGCCACTCGCCAAAGCGTACCCAGCGTGCCTCATGGGGAGCCGTCGCCGAGCGGGAGCGGCGTAGCACTGCTTTAATGCGTGCCAGCAGCTCGCGGGGATTGAAGGGTTTGCCGATGTAATCGTCGGCCCCTAGCTCCAGCCCCAAGATACGGTCAGTATCGTCAGCGCTGGCGGTGAGCATGATGATGGGTGTGTCGTTAGTTTTGCGCAGCTCACGGCAGATGGTAAAGCCGTCATCCCCCGGCATCATCACATCGACGATCAGTAAATCCGGCGTGTGTTCGGCAAGCTGTTGATAGAGCGCATTCGCCCCCTCTGCGGTCAGCACGTGGTAACCGTGCCGCCCCAGGTAATCCGCCAGCAGCTCGCGAATTTCCGGGTCATCGTCGACCACCATCAAGGTCGCAGGCGTGGTTGTCATCGTGGAAAGCGCCCCTAAGTTATTATCGTTTTAGGGGCTAGATGATGGTGGAGCGCTCCGCCTACCGCAAGCGGCTATCGACTAAGGTGGCAGAGCGAAAATGACAGCGACAAATGCTAAAGCCCAAAGCGCTGCTTCAGGAATAACGCCACCGCTGCTTCGCCGTGGTGGCCGATCCGCTGGGCTTCTGGCACGCGATCGAACAGCGCCGGATGAGCGTTGGCCATCACCTGGGCCTCGCCTGCCAGGGTGAGCATTTCGGTGTCGTTGAGGTTATCGCCAAAGGCTAGGCAGTCGGCGGCGGTGAGCCCAAGCGACTCCAGCAACGCCGCTAGCGCCACGCCTTTATTCACCCCGCCCGCCATGATCTCTAGCGAGTCCACCGTGGAGTAGGTAATGTGCAGCCCATCGCCATGCGCCGCTTGGGCCTGAGCCTCCAGCTCTGCCAGCGCATCCGGGTCGCCCAAATAGAGCACTTTACCTACGCCGTTGGCGTCCATCTGCTCCGGTGGCACGACCTCATAGCGAAAGCCCGTCGAGGCGTGCAGTGAAAGCAGGTGTGGCGCTTCGGCGTCCACATGCCAGCCCGCTTCGCGGTAAAGGTTGAGGCGCACCTGTGGCGGCCGGGGTAAATGAATCAGCGCGTGAGCGTGATCCGGGTTAAGGTGCGACGCGCTAACCAAGCCATCGTCTGGGTCGTGGGTGTAAGCCCCGTTGGTGCTAATCAGGTGAGCAGGCACGCCCAGCTCATCGCGGAAGACGCGCATATCGTGGTAGTGACGGCCCGAGGCCAGCGCCAGGTGGTGCCCCTGCCGAACCAACTCTTGGAGCACCTCAATGGTGCTGTCATGTAACCGGTGGTCGCTGCCTAACAGGGTACCGTCAAGGTCGGAAACGATCAGGCGAGGGGTCATCAAAGCGCTCCTTGTGCGTTAGCAGAGTAACGTTGTAGTTCGCTCAGCTTAACCGATTCAGCCAACCGTAAGTAAGTCATTGACCTGCCGTCGCCGTCGCCACTTCCCCAGGGGCAACGATTGGCGCAGCCAGTGGGAATCCGTATAGTGGCAACCTACTCTCGCCAACTGATTGAACACATGCTTCAAAACAACTCCCTGCTTGCCCAGCTCAAGCAACAGATCCGTGAAACCACCCCGCGCGCTGAAGGGGTGATCAAAGCCACAGAAAAAGGCTTTGGTTTTCTTGAAACTGATAGCGGCGAATCCTATTTCGTGCCGCCCCCCGCCATGAAACAGGTGCTGCACGGCGACCGTGTGGAAGCCGTGATTCACGAGAACGGCGATAAAAAATCGGTTGAGCCTGAAAAGCTTCTTGAAGCCGGTTTAGACCGCTTCGTTGCTCGCGTGCAAAAGCGCGAAGGCCGCCTCGCGGTGGTGCCGGATCACCCCTCGATTCGCAACGTTCTAAAAGCACGCATCAAAAATAGCCTGGATGAAGACTCCATTGCCGACGGCGATTGGGTCGTGGCGCGTTTGGTTCGTCACCCGCTAAAAGAGAACGACCGCGGCTTCTTCTCCCAGATCGATGAGTTGGTGGCCAAAGCCGACGACCCCGCCGTGCCGTGGCGCGTGACGCTTGCTCGCCACGCGCTGGAGCAAGAGTGCCCGGATGCCGGCAGCGATTGGCCACTACGCGACGAGGGACTGACGCGGGAAGACCTCACCGCACAGCCCTTCTTTACCATCGACGGCGAAAAAACCCGCGATATGGATGACGCGCTGCACGTAGTGGCACGCCCGGAAGGCGGCTGGCAGTTGAGCGTGGCGATTGCCGACCCCACCGCTTATGTGGAAGAGGGCCACGCTGCTGACCTGGAAGCCCGCGTCCGTGCATTTACCGTGTACCTGCCGGGCCAGAACGTGACCATGTTGCCCGAGCAGTTGGCGGATGATCTTTGCTCGCTGTGGGAAGGCCAAGAGCGCCCTGCCCTGGCCTGCACGCTGAACATTAACGCCGACGGCAGCCTGGGCGACTACCGCTTCTTCGCGGCCAACGTGAAGTCCCACGCTAAGCTAGTGTACGAGCGCGTCTCTGATTGGATTGAAGGCCAAGGCGACTGGGCACCGGCAGATAATATTGCCGAGCAGCTACACGCCCTGCGTGAGCTGACCGAAGCGCGTACCGCGTGGCGCAACGAGCACGCGCTGGTATTTAAAGATCGTCCTGATTACGTGTTTGATCTGGATGAAGCGGGCAACGTGCTGGGGATTCATACCGAAGACCGCCGCATTGCCAACCGTATGATCGAAGAGTCGATGATTGCTGCCAACGCCTGCTGCGCGGATTTCCTGGCTAGCCATATCGGCCACGGCATCTTCAACGTACACCGCGCTTTCGAGCCGGAAAAAGCTGAAGCGGCACAAGAGTTCCTGGCGACTCAAGACATCGAAGTAGCCCAGGAAGCACTTACCGAGCTTGCCCACTATAAGGAGCTGAAGCGTGCGCTTGAAAGCCGCGACGACGCTTGGCTGGATGCGCGCCTGCGCCGTTTCCAGGGCTTCACCAGCATGTCGGCTCAGCCTGGCCCGCACTTCGGCCTGGGGCTGCCCGCCTACGCCACCTGGACCTCGCCGATTCGTAAGTATGGCGATATGGTCAACCACCGCTTGATCAAGCGCGTGCTGAAGGGTGAGCAGGCTCCGGCAGAAGCCAGCCAGCAGCTCACCGAGCAGCTCACCGAGCGCCGCCGTCTGAACCGTATGGCCGAGCGCGACGTGAAAGATTGGCTTTACGTGCGCTACCTGACCCCGGCGGCGCAGAATCAGGACACCTTCGACGCCGAAATCATGGCGATCAACCGTGGCGGCATGCGGGTTCGCCTGATAGAAAACGGCGCGACGGCGTTCGTGCCTGCCC
>Ga0194137_10002403_pt1 | contig 11069 bp, 8 predicted proteins | sample TARM_MetaG_T3_14_FD_134025 | JGI IMG/M metagenome (GOLD analysis project Ga0194137, IMG submission 134025) | Freshwater microbial communities from Pennsylvania, USA, analyzing microbe dynamics in response to fracking - TARM_MetaG_T3_14 (version 2) | ecosystem: Environmental > Aquatic >...
GTATTAAAAGTGGCATGAGTCGTACCCAATCACACGAAGCATTCGCTGTGGAAGCCGGTTACTGGCATCTGTACCGATTTAATCCAACCCTTAAAGAAGAAGGAAAGAATCCCTTTATCCTGGATTCAAAAGCGCCGGATATCGAAAAATTCACCGAATTCCTTGATTCAGAAGTTCGTTACACCTCATTAAAACTGACCTTCCCAGAAGTTTCAGCAACCCTTTACGATGCAGCAAAGGAAGAAGCATGGGATCGTTACCTCGGTTATAAACAAAAAGCAGAAATGTAATCTTTTCAATTACAAGAGAAACCCTTTGGGGTTTCTCTTTAAGTTAAATCACAAAAAGTGCTCCATTGGAGGGATCCAATGGAGCACTTTGATAATGAGGCCTTTTGATAAATAATTATTTACATTTTTGGGGAGAAGGGTGTCTTCTGGCAAAGCCATCGAGGTCATCATCGGGATTATGAACAGTTAGCAGCATCTTGTCCAAATCAAAATCAAAATCAAAACTCGTGTCTGATTTTAATTCATCGAGGACATCGATAATCATCTGGCCATCAGCCACGCCGTCCATACTGAGAACAGCTTTCCCATAATCATTAAAACTGGCAGCTTTCACTTTTTCATGAATTTCTTCAATAATTTGTTTCTTTTCCATAATCATACCTCTTTCTTTAATAAATTGTGATTAATCAATTATTACCCAAATAATTAATATATATCCACTGATCATAAAATTTTGAAAGATTATTGAAACTTTATTTTTGTTTAAATTTAAAAATAAAGGATATTAAAACAAGGAGAATGCTATTTTATTTAGAATAGAAATAATAGACTCTTAAAAGTCAAGACTTTTTAAAAAGGATAATACAATGACAACTTTCTACTCCGAAGAATTGATACAATCGGTCATCGAAGCAAATGATATTGTCGATGTCGCTTCGGGTTATATGACCCTAAAGCGGGTCGGCAACTCTTTTAAGGGCAAGTGTCCGTTTCATAACGAAAAAACGGCATCCTTCACAGTTTCCCGCGAAAAACAGCTGTATCATTGTTTCGGTTGTGGAGCAGGTGGTAATGTGATTACCTTTATAATGGAAATGGAAAAACTGCCTTTTATGGATGCCCTCAAATTTCTGGCTGCCCGGGCAAATATAATATTGCCTGAAAAGCAGAACCAGCAGGCAGACCATCAGGCCTACGAGAAAAAAAAGCGGCTTTATGAATTGCACCGGGAAGCGGCTAATTACTATTATAAAATCTTAAAAACAAATAAACCGGCGCGCGACTATCTAATGAAAAGAGGGATCAGCCAGGAAACGATCAGAGAATTTGGTTTGGGTTATGCCAGTGAAGAGTGGACCCGATTAACCGAATTTCTTAGCAGCAAAGGATTTTCAATGGAAGAGCTGCTGGATTCAGGCTTGGTGTTAGCTTCCGAAAGTAAGCGGCATTATGATCGTTTCCGCAGTCGGATTATGTTTCCGATTGTTAATCCACGGGGACAGATTGTTGGCTTTGGTGGTCGTCTGATGGTGACTGATCAAAATGGCCCCAAATATCTTAATTCCCCGGAAACTTCTATTTTTTCTAAAAGTTATGAGCTTTATAATTTGAATCATTGTAAAAACTATATGGAAACAGGGCGGTTATTGATTGTTGAAGGCTATATGGATGTGATTTCCTTGTATCAAAAAGGGATCAAGAACACGGTTGCTGCCTTGGGTACCGCTTTTACGCCATTTCATGGAAAAATTCTGGAACGTTATGCCAATGAAGTGATTATTGCTTTTGATGGAGACAGCGCCGGTAAATCGGCAACAGAAAAAGCCATGAATATCTTGAAAAAGACCAGCTTAAATGTTAAAATATTAAACTTGCCGACAAATGAAGATCCCGATTCCTTTGTTCAGAAATATGGTCAGCAAGGTTTTGAAGAGTCTGTTGCCAAAGCCTTAACGATCATTGAGTATGAACTGGAATTATTAAAAAGCCTCAACGACCTTTCGCAAACCGATGGCAGGCTGCGTTATGGCAATGAGGCAATAAAGATATTAAGACAGCTTGAAACATCGGTAGAAATCGATTATTACAGCAAAATGGTTGCTGGCGAAACAGGAATCAATCAGGAAGTAATCCGGCGTGAGGTGATGCGCTCAAAAACCCGAGCCGACAATCCGGCCCAGGTGATTAAGCCAAGCCGCAGTGGAGTAATAACGCAAAAGATCCCCAAGGCTTACCAAAAAGCTCAGGAATTGGCGATCCGCTATTGTTTAAAAAGACCAGAAATTATAAATACCTTTCCGATCGACTATCTGACCGATCCTTTTTATAAAGATTTATTGCTGACTATTTCAGAGACGCAGCAAACCGGGATCCGGATTGAAGTCAATCAGATTATGTCACACTTTGATGATTCAGAAGATGTCAAAAGAATCGTTGAGTTTATGATGAACGAGGATGAGGTCTCCCGGTCAGATTATCATGATGCTTTGGAAATAATGAATCGTTTCTATAACGAAGCTCAGTTAGACAGGCTTTCTGAACAGATCAAGCGAGAATCGGCCAATGGCAACGACGATGAGGTGGCCAGGCTAACCAATCAACTCATCGAGATTAAGAAAATGATGAAAGAAAACGGGAGGCACTAAGATGAAACTAGAGAAAGCAAAAACCGACGATGTGATCATCGATATTGACGACGACATCATTGCAATTGAGAAAGTTGCAATTGAACTGATGCCAGAAGTGCAGCAATTATTAAAATGCGGAAAATCCAAAGGGAATTTAAACAATCACGATTTTGAAGAAATCTTGGATAAAGCTGATCTTGATCCCGAGGAAATTGATTCAATCTACTTGTACCTGCAAAAAGAAGGGATTGAAATCGCCTTTACCGATCTGGAACTAGAAGCCTTAGAAGCAGCGGAGCTGGAGGAAGAAAACCAGAAAGAACTTGAGCTGGCAGATTCGGTCAGCGTCAATGATCCGGTTCGACTATACTTAAAAGAAATTGGCAAGGTTCCCTTATTGACGGGGGATGAGGAAATGGCACTGGCGCGGCGAATGGAAGCCGGCGATGACTTAGCTAAAAAAGAATTGGCCGAAGCCAACCTGCGTCTGGTGGTCAGTATTGCTAAGCGTTATGTCGGACGGGGGATGTCGTTTCTGGATCTGATCCAGGAAGGGAACCTCGGTTTGATCAAGGCGGTTGAGAAATTCGACTACACCAAAGGTTTTAAATTTAGTACCTATGCAACCTGGTGGATTCGGCAGGCGATTACCCGGGCGATTGCCGATCAGGCCAGAACCATTCGTATTCCGGTACATATGGTCGAGACGATTAATAAACTAATCCGGGTTTCGCGACAATTGTTACAGGAATATGGACGCGAACCGACCCCAGCAGAAATTGGTAAGGAAATGGGCTTTTCCGAAGAAAAGGTGCGGGAGATTCAAAAGATCGCCCAGGATCCGGTTTCCCTGGAAACCCCTATCGGAGAAGAAGAAGATAGCCATTTGGGCGATTTTATTCCAGATGAAGATGCCCCGGCACCGGCCGAAGCAGCCTCCTACGCACTGTTAAAAGAACAACTGATTGAGGTTTTAAACACCCTGACCGAACGAGAAGAAAAGGTATTGCGATTGCGTTTTGGTTTGGATGACGGTCGCGCTCGGACACTCGAGGAAGTGGGTAAAGAGTTTAATGTGACCCGCGAACGGATTAGACAGATTGAAGCTAAGGCTTTACGCAAACTGCGACACCCCAGCCGCAGCAAAAAATTAAAGGATTATTTAACCTAAAATGAAGATCAAACTAAGTCCCCGGCTGGAAGCTATTGCCGGCTGTGTCGACGGAACCAGCTCGATGGCTGATATTGGCACCGATCATGGTTATTTACCGGTCTACCTGGTAGAAAATGCGATGACTGCCAGCGCAATTGCTAGCGATACCAATCAGCAGCCCCTTAAAAAAGCAGAAAAAATTATTAGCGAACTGCAACTTGAAAAACAGATTGAGACCCGACTTGGTTCGGGTCTTTCTGTGCTTAAACCTGGCGAGGTTGAGACTGTGGTGATGGCGGGGATGGGCGGACTACTGATCCGCGACCTGCTAGAAGCGCAGTCAGATGTGGCCATGGAGACCCAAAAACTGGTACTCCAACCGATGAATAACCAGGCAGTGTTGCGAAAATACCTGGAAGCTGCCGGATTTCGGATTATCAGAGAAGAGCTGGCTCAGGAAGAGAATCGGGTTTATCAGGTGATCGTAGCAAAACCGGGAAAGATGGTTTTTACCAATGACCTGGAGTATGAATTGGGTTTTGAATTTTACACCCAGAAGCATCCGCTACTGACTGCGCTAATTGATCGGAAAATATTTCTGGAGCAGCAGATTGTTTTAAGTACCCGGGGAAAAACTACTGCAGTTGCGGCAAAGCAATGGCAGGAAAGTAGTTTGTTTATCGAAAAACTGAATGAGGTGAAAAAATGGCTGTCAAACTAAATAAAATCATTCAAACAATTGAAGCGTTGGCGCCCGAAAAACTGGCCGAAGACTGGGATAACGTCGGTCTCCAAGTAGGGTCGCGACAGCAGCGCATCAATCGGATACTGCTGACTTTAGATATCACTGTCGATGTGGTCGATGAAGCGGTTAAGAAAAAAGTGGATCTGATCATTGCCCATCATCCCTTTATTTTTAACGGCTTAAAAACGCTGTCAACAGACTTTGAAAAGGGTCAGATCATTGAACAGCTGATCAAAAATGAAGTTGCCGTTTATGTGGCTCACACTAATTTGGATAAGGCCGCAAAAGGCCTTAATCATTACCTGGCTGAGATGATCGGCCTGGAAAGCATCAAAACCCTGGAGCCTTCCAATCCGGCTGCTTATTATAAACTGGTCGTTTTTACACCAGTTGAAGCCAGCCAAAAAATTATTGAGGTGTTGGGGAAAAACGGAGCCGGCGCAATTGGCGACTATGATTATTGTACCTATCGTTCGACCGGTATTAGTACCTTCCGTCCACTACAAGGAGCCAACCCTTTTGTAGGTCAAATTAATAAACTGACCTGTGTTTCGGAAGACCGGATTGAAGCCATTGTGGCAGCACCGGATTTAAAAAATCTGATTGCTGCCTTAAAAAGAAATCATCCCTATGAAGAAATGGCCTATGACGTGATCGCCCTCGAAAACGGGGACCTGATCAATGAAAATGGACTGGGTAAAATCGGTGTATTGAGCCAGCCCTTGGAAGCTTCAGGATTTATTACCCATATCAAAACGCGGCTGGGATTGACAGCATTAAGAGGAGCCGGCGAGCTGCCCGATATCGTCCGGCGGGTGGCCATCTGTTCTGGCGCCGGAGCCGACATGATCGGTCTGGCCAAGGCCAAAAGAGCCGACGTGTTAATCACTGGCGACCTCAAACACCACGACGGCCAACGCGCCCTGGAAAACAATATCTGGGTTCTCGATGCCGGTCACTACGGCACCGAAAAATGGGTAACCAACTGCTTTAAACAAATGCTCGAAGCCGGTCTCGGAGACACTTGCCCGGAAATGATCGTGGCTGAAGCTTCCCGAGATTTTATTGTGACTTATTGATCAATTCATTTGCAGAAAATGCTTTAGATAAATGGAGTCACCAGTACCGACAAATGTTACATCATGTTGTTTGCATCGGGGCGAACAGGCTGCTGCCTGTCCGATCCCGCAGCAAACAACAGATTAACATGGGTCTGACCCCTTGGTCATTGGTCGGTACGGAAGTTTAACGACAATCTGAATTGGTTGTCTTTTGATGATGATTGGTGAAAAAATACTTGAAGTTTGAGTAAAGACAGGGTATACTATAGTGATTTAGTAAATCAGATAGTCGCACCCGGAGTAATCCGGTTGAGGAAAGTCCGAGCTCCGCAGAGCATGGTGCCGGGTAACACCCGGTGGAGGCGACTCTAAGGCCAGTGCAACAGAAAGTATACCGCCAGCAATGGTAAGGATGAAAGGGTGAGGTAAGAGCTCACCAGCGGTGTGGTAACACATCGGCTATGTAAACCCCACCTGGAGCAAGACCAAGAACGGACCGAGAAAGACGGCTGCTCGTCGTTGTCCTATGGTAGGTCGCTAGAATTTATTGGTAACAATAAATCGAGATAGATGACTATTTAAACAGAACTCGGCTTATAGATTTAGTAAATCACAAATGTCAATTAGGACGATTGCAGAACACTGCAATCGTCTTTTGCGTTATTTGACAGGGGGATGTATAATAAGGGGAGATTGATTTGAGTGGGAGAAGACCATGAAGAAAAAAGAAGCCATCGAAAAAATGATCCAGAATAGTTTGAAGATGAATAAACCGGTGATTGGGGTGGCCGTGGGATCGGGGCTTTTTGCCAAGCAGGCAATTAAGGGCGGGGCTGATTTACTACTGGCGCTTAGTGCCGGTCGGTTTCGCTCGGCGGGGATTGCTTCGATTGGCTGTATGATGCCATTTTCTAATAGTAATGAGCTGGTCTTTGATTTTTCCAGCCGTGAAATATTGCCGAAACTTAAAGATCGGGCGGTGATCTGTGGGATTAACGCCACTGATCCCAATTATTCCCATCAGGAACTGATTCAAAAAGTCAGGCACCTGGGCTTTAGTGGGGTCAATAATTTTCCGACGATTGGTCTGATTGATGGACAATTTCGGGAATGGCTCGAGGAAAAAGGACTGGGCTACGACCAGGAAATCGAATTCATGAAAAAGGCAGTCGAGGCCAACCTCTTTACCATTGCTTTTGTTTTTGATGAACAACAGGCTTGCGCAATGACCGAGGTGGGCGTGGATGTAATCTGCGCCCATTTTGGCTGGACCCGCGGTGGCGAAAAATCGGGCAAGGTTTTTTCGACGATAAACGAATGTCTGGAAATGACCGAAGCGATCTTTGATGCAGTCGATGCGATCAACCCTCGAACCTATAAGATGATTTACGGCGGCCCGATTAATTCCCCTGAGGATGCCTATTATTTCTATAAGAATTCCCAGACTATCGGTTATATTGGCGGCTCCAGCTTTGAACGGATACCCACCGAGCTGGCGATATCAGAGACCACCGATAAATTTAAAAATTATTATAAATTAAAGCAGGAAAACAAACATCTCAAGAAAGAGTTGCTAAAGAAGCGGGGCTTTGACGAAATTGTCGGTCAAAGTGTGATTATGCAGGATATGTATGAACTGATCAATAAAGTCGCTGACAAGGATGTCAATGTTTTGATTCAGGGCGAAAGTGGTACGGGAAAAGAGCTGGTAGCTAAAGCCCTGCATTTTAATAGTAAACGTTGTCTGAGCCCGCTGATTAAGGTGAACTGCGCGGCTTTGCCGCCCAACTTACTAGAAAGCGAGTTGTTTGGTCATGAAAAAGGCGCCTTTACCGGAGCCGACAAGCGGCGCCTGGGGAAGTTTGAGTTGGCTAATCATGGCACCCTGTTTCTCGATGAGATCGGTGAGATGGATGTCGACCTCCAGGCCAAGGTATTGCGGATTATTCAGCAGCAGGAATTTGAACGGGTAGGCGGCGAAAAAACCATTTTTGTCGATGTGCGGATTGTCTGCGCGACTAATGTTGATATCAAACAGGCAGTGGCAGATAATCGTTTCCGGGAAGACCTTTACTATCGGCTTAATGTGGTCGAAATAAATACCCCACCGCTGCGGCGTCATACTGAGGATATTCCGCTGCTTTGTAATCGCTTTTTAGAGGAGTTTAGAATAAAGTATCAGTTAGAAGAAAAACGGCTGGCACCTGATGCGATGGCTTATTTGATGGAATGCCAATGGCCCGGGAATGTTCGCGAAATGAAGCATGTCTTGGAAAGAGCGGTGATCCTCAGTGAAGGTAAATATATTCGTCGTGATGACATGGTAGTCGAAGAATTGCACAAACCAAAGTCAAAACCGAAACGCCAAGAACAGGAACCGGATCAGATCAGTTCTGATTTGTTGACCACCAGTAAAGACCACCTTGAAAGCACTTATATTCTAGGCATCCTCAAGGCCTGTCGGTGGAATCGCACCGAAGCAGCCAACCGGATCGGGATATCAAGGCGTACCCTTTATAATAAAATAATAAAGTTTAATTTATCGATGGAAGAGTAGAAATTTAGTAGAGATCGATGGGGTTATCATTGGGCAATATTTACTCACAATGGGAAGATATTGCCCAATATACATTTACCTGAGAAAAACCTTTCCCACGTCTGGATTTGGAATGGCGCTAACAAAGGGTTTGAAAAATTTAATACTTGGCATAAACCTTGCTTATTAATGCAGGTAGTGAGAAAAGCTATAAATAAATTCAAGGGGGCATGGAATGAAAAACGTGTTAATAGTAGGAACCTTTGATACAAAGGGTCATGAATTCCAGTTTATTAAAGAATTGATTGAAAAGCGGGGTCTTAGTACCACCACAGTCAACTGTGGGGTTATTGGTGAGCCTTTGTTTGTACCAGACATTTCAAGTGAACTCGTGGCTACGGCTGGAGGTTCATCGTTAGCCGAGCTAAAAGAAAAACATGATCGCGGTCTGGGCATCGATGTGATGATGGCTGGGGCGGCTAAAATAACCAAAGATCTTTACGACCAGGGTAAGGTTGATGGCATGATCAGTCTGGGCGGATCAGCCGGCACCACGATTGGCACCTTTGCGATGAGAAGTCTGCCGGTAGGAATACCAAAGATTATGGTTTCTACCGTGGCATCCGGAGATACCCGTCCCTATGTGGGGGAAAAAGACATCACCATGATGTATTCGGTGGTGGATATTTCTGGAATCAATAGCATTTCTAATCATATTTTGGCCAATGCGGCCAATGCCATTGCTGGTATGGCCAGCTTTGACATCCCTGAACTTAAAGAAGTAAAGCCATTGCTGGCAGCGACCATGTTTGGCGTCACTACCCCTTGTGTTACCGCTGCCAGAGAGTATTTAGAAGCGCAGGGCTATGAGGTGCTGGTCTTCCACGCGACTGGTGCCGGTGGGATGGCGATGGAAAGTCTGATCGAAGCTGGCTTTATCAAAGGTGTTTTTGATGCCACCACCACTGAATGGTGTGACGAGGTCGCCGGCGGTGTCTTCACAGCTGGACCAACCCGATTAGAAGCCGCTGCCAAAGCAGGAATCCCTGAGGTTGTTTCGGTGGGAGCTTTGGATATGGTCAATTTTGGTGCGATTGAAACCGTTCCGGACAAATATAAAGACCGCAACCTCTACAAGCATAATGCCAGCGTCACCCTGATGCGCACGACCGTTGATGAGTGTTCACAAATGGGCAAAATTATCGCCAGCAAATTAAATATGGCCACCGGTCCGGTTGCCTTATTTCTTCCATTAAAAGGCGTTTCGGCCATTGATGTCGAAGGGGCGCCATTCTACGGCCCGGAAGAAGATGCCGAACTATTTAAACAATTACGGGCAAACATTGAAGAAAAGGTTGAACTGGTCGAAATGGATACCGATATCAACGACCAAGCCTTTGCCCTGGCAATGGCAAAAAAACTGATTGCAATGATCGAACAACAATGATCGGTTTAGAGAAAACGAAGGAGAAAATAAGATGGCAATAAAACGAGAAGAAGTATTAAGACGCTTAAGAGAACAAGAAGCCAAAGGAATTTCAGTAGTTGGTGCCGGAGCTGGCACCGGGATTTCAGCCAAATGCGCCGAAGCCGGCGGCGTCGATCTGATTATTATTTATAACTCTGGTCGATACCGGATGGCCGGTCGGGGTTCGTTAGCTGGGCTTTTATCTTATGGCGATGCCAACGCGATTGTCATGGATATGGCCAGAGAAGTAGTGACGATTGTCAAAGATACCCCAGTTCTGGCAGGTGTCTGCGGAACCGATCCCTTTAGAGATATGGAAATATTTTTAAAACAGGTCAAAGAAGCCGGGTTCTCCGGGGTTCAGAATTTCCCCACCGTCGGTTTAATCGATGGTGTCTTTCGCCAAAATCTGGAAGAAACCAATATGGGCTATGATCTGGAAGTGGAGATGATCAGGAAAGCCCATGAGTTGGATCTGGTCACGACTCCCTATGTTTTTAATGTCGAAGAGGCCGAAAAAATGGCCAAAGCTGGTGCCGATGTACTGGTTGCCCATATGGGACTGACCACTAAAGGGAGCATCGGGGCCGGAACTGCAAAAACCCTGGACGACTGTGTCAAGCTGACCCAGGAGATCTGTGACGCTGGCAAAGCCATTAATCCGGACATTATGGTCATTGTTCACGGTGGCCCGGTGGCTGAACCGGAAGATGCCAAGTATGTTCTTGATCGTACAACTGGCGTTTGCGGCTTCTTTGGCGCATCCAGCATCGAGCGTCTACCAACCGAAATTGCCATCACCAAACAGGTTAAGGATTTTAAAGACATCAAACTGTAAAATTAATTATAGGTAAAAGTAATTGACATTGATAAAAGAAAGCACATACTGTACATAAGCACATGATGTAACAATTGGTCGGTACGGTACTTATGCAATAAACCAGGCGTTGAATAAAAAGTAAATTCTTTTTATTCAACGCTTTTTGTTTTACACTTTCAAACTATTTGGTATAATGATACGAAATGAGTTGATGTCGGGAGAATGGATTTTGGACAACACAAAAAGCATGCAAAATAAGAATTCAGTGTTAACCATCGATTGCGGCACCCGAGGACTTCGGGGAATTATTTTTGATGAGACCGGTAATGAGTTGGCTAAAAGCGAAGAATTATTCAAGGGCTATTATTCGAAACATTTCCAATGGAAAGAAGCTGCGCCAGAAATGTTCTGGAAGGCCCTGGTTAAAGTGATTTCGGAGCTTAAGGAAAACGCACCGGCGCTGTTTTTGACCATTCGGGGAATGACGGTGTCTTGTCAGCGGGATGTGATCACGGTGGTGGATGAAAGTGGTGAGCCGCTGCGCAATTTTATCAGTTGGTTGGATCGCCGGGAATTAGCCGAACCGCTGCCCTATCCCTGGCCCTATGCGCTGCTCTTTAAATGTATTGGGTTTAGCACCTACGCCAA
>Ga0194137_10002404_pt1 | contig 11068 bp, 9 predicted proteins | sample TARM_MetaG_T3_14_FD_134025 | JGI IMG/M metagenome (GOLD analysis project Ga0194137, IMG submission 134025) | Freshwater microbial communities from Pennsylvania, USA, analyzing microbe dynamics in response to fracking - TARM_MetaG_T3_14 (version 2) | ecosystem: Environmental > Aquatic >...
ATCGTAGACAAGCCGACGATCCAGTACATCGTCGAGGAAGCGATCGAGTCCGGCATCGAGGACATTATCGTCGTCACCGGCAAGGGCAAACGGGCGATCGAGGACCACTTCGACATCGCTTTCGAATTGGAGCATACGCTTCAGGAGAAAGGCAAGCTGGACATTTTGGAGAAGGTCCGCCGCTCATCCAACGTCGAGATCCACTATATCCGGCAAAAAGAAGCCAAAGGGCTTGGCCATGCGGTCTGGTGCGCCCGCAACTTCATCGGCAACGAGCCGTTCGCGGTTCTGCTCGGGGACGACATCGTGCAATCGGATGTCCCTTGCACGCGGCAACTGATCGAGCAGTATGACCAGACCGGGAAATCGGTCATCGGTGTCCAGACCGTAGGCGTCGAACAGACTCATCGCTACGGCATCGTCGATCCGATCGGCAATCTGGATCACCCGCTCAGCAGGCTGCATGGCGTCAATCGGTTCGTGGAAAAGCCGGCTCCGGGAGAAGCGCCGTCCAATCTGGCCATCATGGGCCGATATGTGCTGACGCCGGAAATTTTCGAATTTCTCGGCAGGCATGAGACGGGAGCGGGAGGAGAAATCCAGCTCACGGACGCGATCCAGCGGCTCAACGAGCATCAGGGCGTGTATGCCTATGATTTCGAAGGGATCCGTTATGATGTCGGCGAGAAGCTCGGGTTTATTCTTACGACGCTGGAGTTCGCAATTCGCAACCCTGAGCTTCGTCATCCTCTGCTTACCGAGATGGGCGAAATGCTGGAGCGGGAGCTGGGCAGGGGGCTGCTGGCGGCACGCGGCGAATAGGCTGCCGGGGAGCTGGAGGACCATACGGAAACGGAGTTGGAAGCATGAAGGTAACGGTCGCAATCTGTACGCATAACCGCGCCGCAGACACGAAGGAAGCGGTATGGAGCGTGCTCGGGCAGCAGTTCGATTCCAATCAGTACGAGGTGCTCGTCGTGGACAACAAGTCGACGGACGGCACATGGGAGACGATGCTCGAGCTGCAGCGCACGCCTGGCGTCGGACCGGAGCGGGTGCGCTGCGTACGGGAGGAGACGCTCGGCTTGTCGGCGGCGAGAAACCGGGCCATCAGGGAAGCGAGAGGTCAATACATCCTCTTCCTGGACGACGACGCCGTGGCGAAGCCAGGCTGGATGGGAGCGATCATCGACGTGTTCGAGCGGGATGCCGGCATCGGATGCGTAGGCGGCAAGATCGACCCGGTATGGGAAGGCGGCGAGCCGGCTTGGCTGCCGGACATGTTCAAGACGCTGTACACGGTGCTGGATTACGCGCCGGGCGTCACGGAGATGGAAGCTCCGCGGATTCCATTCGGAGCGAACGTCGCGTTCCGGGCGGATGTATTCAAGCGCCATGCCCCGTTCCGCGAGGATCTCGGCCGTGTCGGGAGCAATCTGCTGTCGAGCGAGGAGAGCGAGCTCATCGACCGGATCCGGGCGACGCATAAGGTATGCTACACCCCGCATGCCGTCGTCGACCATAAAATCGCCAAAAGCCGCATCAGCCGCAAATGGTTCCTGCGCCGGGTGTACTGGCAGGGCATAAGCGATGCCGCCCGCAAGCAGCGCGGCCCCGGATATCTCCTGAAGCAGGCGGTGAAGGTGCCGGTCTCGGCGCTGCTGCTGCCGTTCGCCTTGACGGACAGCCGCAAAGCGATCGTCCAGCTGCGCCGCATCCAGTACAGCAACGGCTATATCGCCGGCTGCCTCGGATTGTACAAGTGATCGGAGAGGCTTTCTCTTTTTTTTACCCTGGAGGTCGCGTTATGAATAATAAAATGAAAAAAATGAGAGGCGTCGATCTGTGAGCGCGGGTGCTGCCGGGGAGACTCCCGCTCCGAACGGAAGGCTGGCCAAAGCGCTGCGCCAGCTGAGAGGCAAAGGAATGGCGGCGACAATCGCCAGGACGAGCGGAACGAACATGCTGATCATGCTGCTCGGCACGCTGACCTCGATCCTGACCGCCCGGATGTTCGGAGTGACCGGGAAAGGCGAACTGGCCGCCATTCTGTTCTGGCCCTCCTTTCTGGCGGGACTGACCGGCTTCGGCTTGCCGACGGCGCTGATCTATCAGGTCAAGCGCGGCGCATCGATGGCTGGCAGCCTGGCGGTCAGTCTGGCGGTGCTCCTGCCGGCGAGCCTGATGACCGGAGCGGTCGCCTGGATCGGCCTTCCCCACTGGATGGACGGATACAGTCCGGAAGCGGTCGCTTCCGCCAGGCTGTACACGGTGATCGCCGTGCCGATGGCGCTGGCCGTCAATCTCATCGCGGCCGCGGCGCAAAGCGCGGGCCGCTTCCCGGTGTACAACGGCATTCGGCTGTATGTGCCGCTGCTCAATCTGGCCGGGCTCGCAGCCTTATGGGCGGCAGGCAGGCTGACGGTGCCTTCGGCCGTCATCGTTTATCTCGTCACGACGGCGGCCGTCATCGCGCTGGCTGCGGCGGGCTTGCGCCGCGAATTCGCTTCGATGAGCTGGAGACTGGCGTGGAACCGAAAGGTCGCCGCCCCGCTGCTGTCATACGGCAGCCGGGTGTTCGGCACAGACCTGCTCGGCACGCTGTACGGCCAATTCGACAAGCTCATCATCTTATCGCTGCTCACGCCCCGGGATTTCGGGCTGTATTCGGTCGTGTACGCTCTCTCCCGGATGTTCAACGTCGTGCAGACGGCGATAACGAGCGTTGTATTTCCCAAAGTAACGGGCGAGAGCCGGGAAGCGGTCATCTCCACCGTCAGCCGGGCGTTCCGGCTGTCGATGCTGCTGATGCTGGCCGCCGTCGTGCCCGCGATGCTGATCGGAAGCCGGCTGATCGGACTTGTGTTCGGTCCCGCATTCCTGGAAGCGAGCGGAACGTTCTACCTGCTGTCAATCGAATGCATCATCGGCGGGGGATCGTGGATTCTCGCCTCGGCCTTCAATGCGATGGGACGTCCCGGCATGGTGCTGATCCGCCAGATCATCGCTCTTGCGGCCACGGTGGCGCTGTTCTTCGTCCTGACGCCGCTGATGGGGCTTAAGGGACTTGCGCTGGCGCTGCTCTGCGGAGCGCTGATCCGCATGGCGGTGTCCATCGCTTCGATGCGGCTGCTGTTCGGCGTTCCTCTGCGCCGCATCCTGTACGACCGCGAGGATTTCCGGTTCCTCCTGAACCGGATTCAATCAAGAAGAATGGCGGCCGCGGCCGCCGGAGGAGGAACGAGGAAGGCATGAGCAAGCTTGAATCCTATTCGATGGAGCAGCTGAAGGAGCGGCTTTCGCTTATTACGAGAAGCATTCCGAAAGGCTCTGAAATCATCTATATCGACTATCCCGTGCACAGCAACGGCGGGGACATCCTCATCATGAAGGGCACCGAGGCGTTCTTCAAGGCATACGGCATCCGCGTCCGCGCCCGCTACAGCGTGCTGGACTTCCCGGATGGGCTCAAGGTTCCGCCGAGCTGCATTCTCGTGCTGCACGGAGGAGGCAACTTCGGGGATCTCTATACGAAGCATCAGCTGCTGCGGGAAAAAATCGTGGAGCAGTACCCGGGGCACCGGATCGTCATGCTGCCGCAGACGATCTTCTACAAGAGCGAGCTGAACTTCGGCCGGACCGCGGCCGTGTTCAACCGGCACCGCGACCTGCATCTGTACGTGCGGGACACGCTCAGCTACGAGATGGCGCGCAAGAAGTTCAAAAACATCAAGGTGTTCATGTCTCCCGACATGGCCCACCAGCTGTATCCGATCGCCTCGGCTTCTCCTCCGTCGGGCGAGACGCTGTTCTTTCTCCGGAACGACATCGAGAAGACGCCGCAGCAGGAGCTGCTTGAACGATCGGGGGGAGCGAGCAGCGCGACCAAGGACTGGACAAGCCTCTATACGGCGGCGGAGCGCAAGGCGCTTGTCGTCATGATGAAGCTCTATCGTCTTCCCGGAGCCCGCGGGCCGCTGCAGCGGATCTGGTACCGGTATTCCCAGTTCCTCGTGAACAAGGCGATCCGCGAATTCGGCGCTTACGGCAGCATCGTCACTTCAAGGCTGCACGGCCATATTCTCGCCTGCCTGATGGACAAGCCGAGCGTTCTGCTCGACAATTCCTACGGCAAAAATACGAGCTATTACAATGCCTGGACGAATCGGGTGCCGGGAGCCGAGCTGTCGGCGGAAACCCTGGCCAACTAGAAGCGTCTTCGGCAGCCTTTAATCCAAATGAGCGGAGGATGATTTCACTTGGCATTTCACGACAGAAGCGAGGAAGCGGTCGGCGGGGGCTGTCCGGCGCAAGCGCGGCAGCTGGCGATCTACGAGCAGCTCAAGCGGTCGGTCGACATCGGCTGCTCGCTGGTCGGCCTGCTGCTGCTGAGCCCGGTATTCGTCCTGATCGGGCTGCTGATCAAACTGGAGGATCCCCGCGGCACGGTGTTCTTCTACCAGACCCGCGTCGGCAAGGACGGCAAGCCGTTCCGCATGTACAAGTTCCGTTCCATGGTCTCGAACGCGGAAGAGAAGCTGAAGGAGCTGATGGCGCAGAACGAGGTGCAGGGGGCGATGTTCAAGATGAAGAACGATCCCCGCGTCACCCGCGTCGGCCGTTTCATCCGCAAGACGAGCATCGACGAGCTTCCCCAGCTGGTGAACGTGCTGCTCGGGGACATGTCCCTCGTCGGTCCAAGGCCGCCGCTGCCGCGCGAGGTGGCGGAATACACGCCGTACGACCGGCAGCGCCTGGACGTCACGCCCGGCTGCACCGGCCTGTGGCAGGTCAGCGGACGCAGCAGCCTGAGCTTCGAGCAGATGGTGGAGCTGGACCTGCGCTATGTGCGGGAACGCTCTCTCGGCATGGATTTCCGGATTCTGCTGCGGACGGTGAAGGTGCTGGCGGGCAGCAAGGACGCTTTCTAAACAACCCTACTGGAGGAGAACGGATATGGACAAGCAAGCAGCGATATACGTAGCGGGCCATCGCGGCCTGGCGGGATCGGCCATCTGGCGGGCGCTGGAGAGTAAGGGCTACCGCAATCTGATCGGCCGCACGAGCCGCGAGCTCGATCTCCGCGATCCGGTTCAAGTGGAAGCCTTCTTCGGCAGCCAGGCAATCGAGTATGTGTTTCTCGCGGCGGCCAAGGTCGGGGGCATCGTCGCCAACAACGATTTTTGCGGGGACTTCATCCGCGACAACCTGATGATCCAGACGAATGTCATCGAGGCTTCGCGCAGGCATGGCATCAAGAAGCTGCTGTTCCTCGGCTCGACCTGCATCTATCCGAAGCTGGCGCCTCAGCCGCTTCAGGAGGACAGCCTGCTGCGCGGCGATCTGGAGCCGACGAACGAGGCCTATGCGATCGCCAAGATCGCCGGGATCAAGATGTGCCAGGCGTACAACCGCCAGTACGGCACGAAATTCATTTCCGCGATGCCGACCAATCTGTACGGGCCGAACGACAACTTCGACCTCGAAACGTCGCATGTGCTTCCGGCCTTGCTGCGCAAAATCCATGAGGCGAAGGAGACCGGCTCCTCGGAGGTGGAGATCTGGGGAACGGGGACGCCGCGCCGGGAATTCCTCCATTCGGACGATCTCGCCGACGCCTGCATCTTCCTGATGGAGAATTACGAAGGCGATGACATCGTGAACGTCGGCGTCGGGGACGACATCAGCATCCGCGAGCTGGCGGAGATGATCGCTTCGGTCGTCGGCTTTGAAGGCCGGCTGGCGTTCAACTCCTCGCGGCCGGACGGGACGCCGCGCAAGCTGGTCGACACCGGCCGCATCAACGGCCTCGGCTGGAGGGCGGGAACGCCGCTGCCGGAAGGCATCCGCAAGGTCTATGCCGCCTACCGCCAAGCGGAGCCGGCGCTGGGCTGACCGCCGAGGCGCCCTGCCGCACGGCCCGCCGCGGATCCGGGAGCTTGGCGGCCAGAGAGTTTGATCAACCGGGAGTGGAAGCAGCGCTCCGCCGCACAGAAGCGCGGGAGAAGCGCATGGCGGAGCGAACCGGCAGGCATGAACCGTACTGTCGCTGTCCGGAATGGACGGCTTAATCTAACAAACTATTGGGGGATGCGGAAGATGAAGAGAGCGCTAATTACAGGAGTAACCGGTCAAGACGGATCGTACCTGGCGGAGTTCCTGCTGTCCAAGGGCTACAAGGTGTACGGCATGCGCCGCCGCACGAGCACGCCCAATTACGAGAACGTGGAGCGGATCAAGAACAGCATCACGTGGCTGTCGGGCGACTTGACGGATCTGGCTTCGCTCATCGAAGCGGTGCGGGCTTCCGATCCCGACGAGGTGTACAACCTGGCGGCGCAATCGTTCGTGGCCGCATCGTGGCCGCAGCCTCTTGCGACGGCGCACCTGACCGCGATCGCGGTGACGAACATGCTGGAGGCGGTCCGCATCGTGAAGCCGTCGGCCCGGTTCTACCAGGCGTCCAGCAGCGAGATGTTCGGCAAGGTCGTCGAGACGCCGCAGAAGGAGACGACGCCGTTCTATCCGCGCAGCCCCTATGGAGTTGCCAAGGTCTACGGCCACTGGATCACGGTGAACTACCGCGAAAGCTTCGGCATGTTCGCCTGCTCCGGCATCCTCTTCAACCACGAGTCGCCGCGCCGCGGCGTGGAGTTCGTCACCCGCAAGGTGTCGGACGGCGTCGCCCGCATCAAGCTGGGCCTGGCGGCCGAGCTGCGGATGGGCAACCTGGATTCGCTCCGCGACTGGGGCTTCGCCGGCGACTATGTCAAGGCGATGTGGCTGATGCTGCAGCAGGACGAGCCGGATGATTTCGTCATCTCTACCGGCGAAATGCATTCGGTGCGGGAGCTGCTGGATGTCGCCTTCTCCCATGTCGGCCTGGACTACCGGGACTATGTCGTCATCGATCCCGAATTCGAGCGTCCGGCCGAAGTCGACCTGCTGCTGGGCGACTGCACGAAGGCGAAGGAGAAGCTCGGCTGGGAGCTGGAGGTCGGCTTCAAGCAGCTCATCACCATGATGGTCGATGAGGACCTCAAGCGGGTCGGCCTGGAGAATGCGTACCTTCATGCCATGAGCGTGAACGCTTAGGGGCTGCCATGAAGAAGAGGCAGCCGGCGGCAGCCGCTTCCGGCGCCGTCCTGGAGGGCGGGTTTCCGGAGCCGGCGGAACGCAAGTGGATCGAGAGGGGCATCCTGCTGTACCTGATCTTCGCGGCGATGGCTTATCTGCCCGAGGCGCTGAACGACATTCTGAACGCCAGAATCTCCTACGCCAAATTCTCCATCAACGAGCCGCTGTTCGGACTGAACATCCGGTACTTCAAGGACGCGATTCTGGTCCTGATGACCGCTGCGTTCTTCGCCCTGGATGCCCGGAAGGGGGAGCGCTATCGGCTTGCCAAATGGTATTTGCCGGTACTCCTGCTGATAGCTTACGGCACTTGCGTGCTCGTCTTCCGCGAAGCCGGCCTCAATGTGTACCAGGTCGCTGCGGGAGGGCGGTCGCTGCTGCTGATCGTGTTCTGCCTGAAGGCGGCGGCTTACGCGGGACGGCCCGCGTTCGTGCGCAGGCTGTGCCGCTGCGCAGGATGGCTGCTCGTCATCGAGTTCGCGGTTCTTGTCGCCCAGTATGTATTGTTCACGGGAAGGTTCGGGGTCGTCAATCCGTTCTCCCTGCGTCTGATCGGAACCTTCGGCGGCATCTCGATTTCGGGTTATATGGCGCTGGGCAGCTCCATTCTCCTCTATTCTTCGAGGGGACAGCTCGACAGAACGATGCAACGCCTGTCTCCGCTGCTGCAGCTGCTCTGCCTGGGCATCGCCGGCTTTTCGGGAACGCGTTCGGCCATTATCGGCTGCTTCCTCATCCTGTTCTTCCTGCTGGTGGAGAAAGCGTTCGGCGGCCGCAAGCTTCCGGGTAAAAGCCTGCTTATGCCGGCTGTCGTCTGCTTCTCCATGCTGGTGCTCACGGCGGGCATTCAGGCCGCGACGCTGATGGCGGACCGCGGGAGCATCGTGGAGGCCCAGGTCAAGGGAGGAAGAATCGACATGGTCACAGGCTTCTTCACAGACAATCCGCTCTCCGTCGTGCTGTTCGGCGACGGCATCGGGTACGGAACCAACAGCGGCGTGAACCTCAACAAGCAGCTTGACGTGGAGCTGGAGCACAAAATCATGGACGGCACCATCAACTCGATCTTGACCCAATACGGCTTGTTCGTCCTGTTTCTGCTGGCGGCGGCCGCGATCGCGGCGGCGCCCGCCGTGCTCCGCAGGCTGAAGGGACAGTCGATGCAGCTGTACGTGCTGCTCGTCGTCAATGTCGTGTTATGCATTTCAACCAACATCCTGGAGCAGTTCGTGTATTTGTTCCTGCTCGCCCTATCGGCGGCCGTATTGGCCCGCCGGAATCAACAAGCCGCCGCGGAAGAAGAGCCGTCCCAAGGGACAGAAGGCCTCCTCTCCCGCGGACGGATGAAGGAGAGTCTAACATGAAGCCGCTCGTGCTGCTGTCCGACGCATACGGGGGACATGGCGGCATCGCCAAGTTCAACCGGGATCTGCTGACCTCGCTCAGCTCTTATCCGGGACTGCGGGAGGCGACCGCGATTCCGCGGTTGATGCCGTTCCCGCCTGAGCCGATTCCGGCCAACTTGAACTACGTCACGGATGGGCTCGGAGGAAAGAGGCGTTATCTGAGCGCCGTGCTGCGCTCCGTCCTGGGCCGGGCGCGGAAGAGCGATCTCATCGTATGCGGCCATATCAATCTGCTGCCGTTCGCCGTCCTGGCCAAAAAGCTGACGGGCGCCAAGCTCGCCCTTGTCATTCACGGAATCGACGCCTGGGATCCCGTTGCCCGCAAGGGAACGAGCTATTCTCTGCACCAGGTCGATGCGGTCATCGCGGTGAGCAAGCTGACGCTGGACCGCTTTCAAGGCTGGGCAGGCCTGGAGAACGTTCCCTCGTTCGTGCTTCCGAACTCCTTCGAGCCCGGGCTGTTCGTGCCGGGACCGGCCCCGGAGGCGCTTCTCGACCGGTACGGGCTGCAGCGGTCCGACCGCATCCTGATGACATTGGGCCGGCTTGCCGGCGAGCAGCGCCGCAAGGGCTTCGATGAAGTGCTCGAGGCGATGCCTTCCCTGCTGCAGGACGAGCCTTCTCTCAAATATCTCATCGTAGGAGACGGAGCCGACCGCGGCCGGCTGGAGCAGAAGGCCGCCAGGCTCGGCCTGGAGGAAGCCGTCGTATTCACCGGTATGATCAAGGAGGAAGAAAAGGCGGACCATTACCGCCTGGCCGACGGCTTTGCCATGCCGAGCCACGGCGAGGGCTTCGGCATCGTGCTGCTGGAGGCGATGGCCTGCGGCATTCCCGTACTGGCAAGCAAGGCCGACGGCAGCAGCGAGGCGCTGATGCGCGGCAAGCTGGGCATCCTGGTGAATCCATCGGTTCCATCCGAGGTGGAGCTTGGCATCCGGCGGCTGCTGGCCAAGCCGAAAGGCGAGGTTCCGGAGGAGCTCGGCTATTTCTCGTTCGGCAATTACACGGCCCGGCTCCACGACATCCTGGATCGGCTGGGCAAGCCTGCGGTTCCGCAGCAAGGCCGGGGTACGGGAAGGCGGCCTAGTTCCATTCACTGACAAGGGGGAAGCAAAGATGAAAATTCTGCATGTCATCGCGAATCTGGCCCCCCGTTACGGAGGGCCGGCCAAGGCCGGGCTGGAGATGGCCGCTGTGCTGGCGGCCAAAGGACATGAAGTGACGATTTTCACGACGAACCAGGACGGCGACGGCGTGCTCGACGTGCCCGTGGACACGCCCATCGTCAAAAACGGGGTGACGATCCGCTATTTCCCGGTCATCCAGCCTAAATTCTGGAGAACATCGCCGGCGATGGCGCTGGCGCTGAACAAGGAAATTCCGAAGTTCGACATCGTCCATATCCATTCGCTGTACCTGTTCCACGGCATGGCTGCCGGGCATTTCGCCCGCAAGCACGGCGTGCCTTACATCGTGCGTCCGCACGGCACGCTCGATCCGGTCATGTATGCCAGGCACCGCGGCCGCAAGCGGATCATGGAGACGCTGTTCGAGAACCGCAACATCAGGCTCGCCGACGCCCTCCACTACACGACCGAGGAGGAGCTCCTGCTGGCCAAGCCCTATGTCCATGGCAGCTCCGGCTTCGTCGTTCCGAACGGCGTCAACACCTCCGAATACGCGGACCTTCCGGTGAAAGGAACGTTCCGCCGCGGCTACCGCCTGCTCGACGGGAAGAAAATGCTGCTGTTCTTCAGCCGCATCAACTTCAAGAAGGGGCTCGACATCCTGGTCGAAGCCTTCCGCGATATCCATCGCCGACATCCGGACACGGTGCTGGTGCTGACGGGGCCGGACGACGAGAACTACGGCCACAAGGTTAAGGAGTGGCTGGCCAAGGCGAACCTGAGCGACTTCGTCATCTTCACGGGCATGCTGACCGGCAGGGACAAGCTTGCCGTGCTCCGGGACGCGGATGTTTTCATTCTCCCTTCGTATACGGAGAATTTCGGCATTGCGGTCGTGGAGGCGATGGCCTGCGAGGTGCCGGTCGTCATCTCGGACAAGGTGAACATTTGGCGCGAGGTCGTGCAGGAGGGCGCGGGGCGCGCCGTTCCATGCGATCCGGCCAAGGTGGCGGAGGCGGTGTCGGAAATTCTGGATCATCCGGAGCTTGGTGCGGAGATGGGCCGTCAGGGCAAGCAGCTCGTGGAGAAATATTACGAGTGGACCCAGGTAGGCGCGCAGCTGGAGCAGGAGTACCGGCAGCTGATCGGCAAGAGCGGACGGCAAAAGGCCGGAAGATCGGCCGGAGCCGCGCTGGAGATGACGAGATGAACCGCATCCGGCTGGACCGGTACAACCAGGACTGGTATTCCCGGGGCCGCAGCGGTCCCGTCGTGCTGCTCTGGTGGCTCGTGCAGGGAAGCCTGTTCCGCTATTCGCTGCATCCGATGTACGGCTGGAGAAGGTTCCTGCTCCGCCTGTTCGGTGCCCGCATCGGCAGCGGCGTCCAGATCCGC
>Ga0194137_10002405_pt1 | contig 11068 bp, 3 predicted proteins | sample TARM_MetaG_T3_14_FD_134025 | JGI IMG/M metagenome (GOLD analysis project Ga0194137, IMG submission 134025) | Freshwater microbial communities from Pennsylvania, USA, analyzing microbe dynamics in response to fracking - TARM_MetaG_T3_14 (version 2) | ecosystem: Environmental > Aquatic >...
AGCGAGGAGCGGTCGGCATAGCGCGACAGATCCTCGGTGACCAGCGCGATGCGCTTGACGCCCTCGGCCGCCATCTGCTGCGCGATCAGCGGCACCGACACCGTGCCGTCGACCGGCTGGCCGCCGGTCATCGCCACCGCATCGTTGTACAGGATCTTGTAGGTCATGTTGACCTTCGCCGCCACGGCGGCGCGGATCGCAAGATACCCTGAATGGAAATAGGTGCCGTCGCCCAGGTTCTGGAACACATGCGGCACCTTGGAGAAGGCCGCCTGGCCAATCCAGGGCGCGCCTTCGCCGCCCATGTGGGTGGTCAGCTTGTTGAATTCCGGGTAGATGGCCGTGGCCATCACATGGCAGCCGATGCCGGCCAGCGCGAAGCTGCCTTCGGGCACCTTGGTCGAGGTATTGTGCGGGCAGCCCGAGCAGTAGTAGGCGGGCCGCGGCGGCGTGTTCACCGCCTTGGTCAGCACGCGGTCCTTGGCTTCGAGGAAGGCCAGCCTTGCCTTGATCAGGTCGTTGGTCTGCGACGGCAACTGCAGGCGGGCGATGCGCTGCGAAATCACGCGCGCGATCTGCGCCACCGAGAAATCGGCCTTGGAGGTGAGCAGCCACTCGCCGCGCGGATGCACCCATTCCCCTTTTTCGTCGAACTTGCCGATCACGCGCGGGCGCACGTCGTCGCGCCAGTTGTAGAGCTGTTCCTTCAACTGGTATTCGACGATCTGGCGCTTTTCCTCCACCACCAGGATCTCGTCGAGCCCCTGCGCGAACTCGCGCACGCCGTCCGGCTCCAGCGGCCAGGGCATCGCCACCTTGAACAGGCGGATGCCGATCTCGGCCGCCAGGCGCTCGTCGATGCCGAGTTCTTCCATGGCTTCCAGCACGTCGAGATAGGACTTGCCGGACGCGATGATGCCCAGCCTTGCCTGCGGGCTGTCGATGGTGGTGTGGTTGAGCTTGTTGGCGCGCGCATAGGCGAGCGCGGCGTAGATCTTGTAATCCTGCATCAGCGCTTCCTGCTTGCGCGCCTGCACGCCCAGCGTGTCGGTCGACAGCCGGGTGTTCAGGCCGCCCTCCGGCATCACGAAGTCGTCGGGATAGGCGATCTGCAGGCGGAACGGGTCGGCATCGACCGAGGCCGTCGATTCCACGGTGTCGGCCAGCGCCTTGAAGCCGACCGCGCAGCCGGAATAGCGCGACATCGCCCAGGCATGCAGGCCGAGGTCGAGGTATTCCTGCACATTGCAGGGATACAGCATCGGGATCATGCAGGCGGAAAAGATATGGTCGGACTGGTGCGGCAGGGTGGAGGAATAGGCGCCGTGGTCGTCGCCCGCCACCAGGAGCACGCCGCCGTGCTTCGCGGTGCCGGCATGGTTCATATGCTTGAAGACGTCGCCGCAGCGGTCCACGCCCGGACCCTTGCCGTACCACATGGCGAACACGCCGTCATACTTCGCAGGGCCGATCAGGTCGACCGTCTGCGTGCCCCAGACGGCGGTCGCCGCCAGGTCTTCATTGACCCCGGGCACGAACTTGATATGGTTTTCCTCGAGCAGCTTCTGGGTTTTCCAGAGCGTCTCGTCGAGGCCGCCGAGCGGCGAGCCGCGATAGCCGGAAATGAAGCCGGCGGTATGGAGCCCGGCGGCCAGGTCGCGCTGGCGCTGCATCATCGGCAGGCGCACCAGCGCCTGTATGCCGGACAGAAAGATCTTTCCCGAAGTGGAAGTGTATTTGTCGTCGAGCTTGACGGGGGCAAGGGCGGGAGCGCCGCTGTCGGCGTCGCCGGCCTGCCCAGCAGTGGCCACTGCTGTATCGGCTTGCATTGGTTTGTCTCCAAAATGGTCATTTCAGATAGCGCCTGGCAGGGAGGTTCGACGGGTAAGCCGAAGTCATTGCCAGACTGCTGCACCGCGGTAGCGGATGGCATTCACCGGTGAGTAAGTGCCATGAAGGGAAGTGTAGGCGGATTGCCGGGTTGCGGCAAATAGGGAATGAGGATGGGGGTATAAGGGAAATTTATATCCCCCATTGGCCACACCGTTACACGGTAGTGCCAGTCCATGGGACATGGATGTCGACGGACATGGCGCATCCGTCGACTTGGCGGAAGCGCCAGGTTCAGGCTATGTACCCTGGCCTTGTCGACGAACGCAATGATCGGGAGCGCCTTGGAATCACTGCCTGCGAACCCTGGCGAGCCGGCATCATCGAGGGGTTGTTAAAGCAGAAGGCGAGCCCTCTGCCCCTGATCGTAGGGCATTTCGTCGTGTTCGCAGCACAAGTGGGCCGTCAGCGGTGCTCGTTGATTCGTTACGCCGAGATTTAACCAGCCGGCGCTTACCCAATTGGCGATTGCCGGCATCGTCATGCGACTCCTGTCCGGTAGGGAACAACACTTGCGTGGGGCTGTTCGGCGGCACCGCTCTCGCCTCAGGAGTGTTGGCAGGATTGGCATCATCCGCCGTTGCCTGCCCGCGCGGCGCCGCCAGGTGCGCCTCTGCCTGTGTCCGGCTGGTTTGTGCCGCCAGATGAAGAACGCCCAGCATCTCGTATGTCCATTTATCCGAAAGATTGCCGGCAACCATGGCGGCCCAGCTGTTTTCCAGGCCATTGCCCCGGCCCTGCTCAAACTGCCGCCTGATGAAATCGACGGTCTGGTCCGTATAGCTGAACGCCACATTGCTGACCTTGCCCGCCGGGTTGAGGCCGGGAACACGAGCCCCGTCGTATGTCCGGTCGCCGATCCTGGCGGTCAGCAGGCGTGGCGTGGTCGAAGGCAAATTCTCGTGGTCGCGCACCATTGCGATGGCATCCTTGCGCGACATGGTATCGGCGACAACGTCATGCACAATCAGGTAGCGGATTCTGAGATCGTCGAACTGGGTTTTCGTTTCGGGCCTGAACCTGCGTCCCAGTTCGGTCGCGTATGCCGTCAGTTTTTCATGAAGATCGCTGCATGCCTTGTATCGTCCTTGGACGTGATTGAGCTCGGTGGCCAGCGAGCCGGCGTAGACATTCAGTCGATCCAGCAGCGCCGCTGCCTGTTCATTGGAAGCATTTCCATTCATCCCGCTGGCTTTCGAGAGTTCTCTCAATCCGCTGGTGACTTTTTCCAGTTCGCCGGACAGTTCATCGACATAGGTCTGCAGCCAGTTCAGTTCATGAATGTTGGTGTAGTACATGAATAGGACTTGCTCATCCTTGGTCTCCTCCGCATGACGGGCAATCACCTTGGCCAGCTCCTTGCGATGAATATCGGGCGCCAGCCACCGCAGCTTGCGTGTTGTCTTGAACGTCTGGCGGAACTGGCGCGCTTCCGCCAGGTCGCTCGCTTCAAGCGCGCGGTCACTGATCTTGTTGATGAGTTCGCCAGCCATTGCGCTCTTTGCGCCCAGGTGATGGAGCGCCCGGTTGCGGCGAAAATTCGTGGTGAGAAAGTTGCCTTTCAGTAGTGTAGTGTCTTCCGCTGCCAGCGTTGCGACGCCGCGCCATTCCCGTCGCGGCGGCAGATAGGCACCGGCCGCGCCGCCGAAGATCATTGCACCGCCCACGCCGATCAGAACGGGACCGACCGGCGCTGCGGGCGTAGCCAGCAAGCCTGTCCCCACGGCCGCCATGGCCCCGCCGACTGCGAGTGTGGACTTCGCACCGATATCCCACTTCAAGGCTTTCCGGCGATTCTCCAGTGTCGTATTGAGCCTGCGCCGGATTCCGCTATCGATGCAAAGGCCTGACCCGGTGATGTCAGGAGTGACCTTGCGATCCTTCCGAAGCTCATGCATGCTCCGCGCCGCGCCCGCCGCGCCGAATCCCGCCAGCAAGGCGCCGCCGACAGGGCCGCTGGCGATTGTGGAGACGCCGGCCAGGCCCAACGCGGTGGTCGTGATACCCGCGGCAGCCGCCAGCGACAGCAGCGGGTTGTTCGCCATGTTGAAGGCTTGGGCGTGCGACGCCTGGCGGAGAATCTTGAGCCTGTCGTCGACGGCATTCAACCGCGCGGCAACGGTATCGGCAAGGTTTTCGATTCTTTTCCGGTCGAGCGGCGATTGGTGTGCCGCTTCCTGTGTCGCTTCCCGAGCAGCTTCCGGTCCGGTTTTCCCGAGCTCCGCCTTGATGGCATCGATCGATTCCCGCAAATTTCTTTGCAGTTGTTCCAGCTCCCCTTTCTTTGCCTCATAAGCCGGAATGGTCTTGTCCACGCGCTGTTTTCCATACATTGCGTTCTTGGTGCCCTCGACGCCAGCGGCGAAAAGCGTGGCGCTGAACAGGGTGGCGTCGGCGGCGGTCAGCGCAGTGAACGCCTGGCTCGCGGCTTCCGATACATTTTCCGCAGCTTCGATGATGGCATTCAATGCCGAATTGACCGGGCCGCTGGTTCCGACCGTGGCGGTCACTCCTGTGCCCAGCTGCCAGCCTCGGGCGGGAAGGGCGCGGAAACGCCGCTGCGGTCCATCGGCGACCTGGTCTTTTGGCGCCCTGCTGTAGGCTTCAATCATGTCATTGAGGGACCTCACCTGCGCGGTGACGGACTCGATGACGGCAAGCCGGTGCTCGATATCGGTGTGCGCCGCTGTTTCGTTGAGCATCTCCCGATCGTTCAGCAAGCGGTTGAATTGCGCGGTCCTTTCTTCCGGCGTGTCGCCGAGATGATCGAGCAAGCTCGTGCCGGCCAGGACGTTGGCAACATGATTCTTCCATGTTTCGACGTCCTCGATCGGCTTGCCGTCGAATACGGCCTTGACCAGTTCCCGTGCATGGAGTGTCTCGGTCAGTGCGCCCAGCAGTTCTTCATCCTCTTCCGGAATCGTTGGAAGCCGCTTTGCCGCCGGCCCTGCGTTTCTCGGCAACCTGGGCGCCTGCGGCTGATCGGCTGCGGGCGCGTCCGAGGTCAATGTCGCCCAGCTTGCGAGTACGTCATCAATGAACTTCAAGTCGTCCGTGGACAAGGAATCCGGTTCGGCACGGCGCCTTTCCAGTTCTGCTGCCAGCGCCTCCTTGTCGGCGCTTGCCTGTTCCGTAGCGAAAAGCTCGTAGGCCAACTGTCCCAGCGTCGCCTGTTCGAGCGATGCCGTTGGATCTCGACGCAAGCGGTTGTAGAGCTCGGCGTTACGTGTCTGCAGCGTTTGCAGGCGAGCTTCCTCAATTGCACCCGAGGGGCGCAAGTCGGTCACCCCAATTGCTTGGACACGGGTTCTTGCCTCATCGACCAGGGTCGTTATCCAGTGCCTTAGGAGCTCGGTATCCACATTCATATCCAAGACAATGTCTTGCAAGGACTTCAGCGCCTGCTTGCATTCGTCCGGTGCATGAAGAGCAATTTCCATGGTATTTGGACTGAGAACATCCACCAGCCCTGCGAGTTGTTTCAGCTGCTCTTGAAATAAGCCACCCTCAATGCGCTGTTGCGTTTGACTTTCACCTTCAAATGCGCCAATGCCTCTCAAGTGAGATAACAGACTCTCTCCCAATTCCGGATCTAGAGCCGCGTTGCGGGCTGCCTGCAATGCATCTCGATACGCGGCAATTGCGCGATTCAAGTCGAGTATCGACCTTCCACGTGTCAAATTCTCCAGCCTCCTGGCACCGGGCAGGTCTTCTATCTTGGCGGCCAACGATTCGCTTTCGGGATGGGCCAAGCTACGTAATGCATTCAGGCTGTCCCTGTATCTTTCGATAAAGCTGTTCGGGGCAAGATCATTCAGATACGTCAGCATGGCCTGCTTATCGGTGGCTTCTTTGGCCAGGGCCAGATTGCCCGCCGTCTTGAGTTCCGCAAGCGTCCTGCGAAGATTGCGCAGGTGCGTGCCGGTCAGGACTCCCTCGGCGTTCCCTTGCCTTTGCCCTCTGTACTGGGGGAGGATTTCCGTGGAAAGTCTTCCCACGGCGTACGGGTTGGCTGCAACCGGATTGCCATTGGCATCGACGCCGCCTTCTTTCTTGATCATATCCGAATGCGGCTGATGCGAAGTGATGGCGTTCCCTTGTCCCAGCACATTCAACGCCGTTTCGTTGATATAGCTTTCTCGCGGCTGGCGGGGGTCTGCCGCAATCGGATGCGGCGAGGGATTATCCAAGCTCACGCCAAGAAGATGCCGCCTGCCGCCCGGGGTATCGTTGGGCTTGACGGCGCTTCCCGTCACCTCCACAGCCCCGGTCGGGCGGTCCCATGGCGTATTGATGCCGTTCTGCGAATGGACGCAATTGATCCTTGTGTACATCGGATCCCGCAGGATGGAGACGTCAAGGTTCTGGTCTTCCACGTTCTGCACCCTCTTTTCATAGGTGCAAACAACATGTTCGTTTTCATCGAGCCTGGCCTTGTCCTTATCGGTCGGCACCGACAGCGGAACCCGGACCCAGCGTTCAATGCCGGTGATGCCAAACTGGATCACCGGCTTGCGTTCGCGCTGCAGTGCGACGGGCATTGCAGCCGGATTGCCCTCACTGTCGAAGAACGCCGGAGGAGCATTGTTTCCGGGCTTGGGAAATACGCGATTTCCTGCGCTGTCATGCCAGATTGGCTGCAGCTTTCCTGTCTCGTCACTCTCCATTCTGTACACTTCCGTCGTGCCTGGTTGCGGGACGATGCTGATCTTCTCCAGCAGGCGTACGGGCATTCCCTGTTCGTCGAGAATGTCGCGCCCTTCATCGTCTTTCAGGCAATATCCCTCCGGCAGTTCGTGCTTGAGTTCGATTCGTTGCCATGTCGCCAGCTCATTGGCCTCGGGAAGGCTGCCGTCTTCCAGCTCGACGTGATTTCCACGGGCGTCAATGCCTGATGCGAGCTTGAGATTGCCGGAGGCAATCACCGGGCGGCCTTCATGATGGAAGGTGAACGGGCGCACCTCCATCACCGTGACGGGCCTGCCGCTCTCGTCAAGAACCGGCTGACCGGTATCCGGGTCGATGTCGGGTGTCTTGCTCAACAGCGGCAACGATAGCGGAGCGGCTTCGCGCGGCGCCCAGACCGCGCGAAGCCGTGCATCGGTGCCTTGATCGTCATCGCGGCTCTGGGCAACGGAAAAATTGCGCTGTTGAGCAATCGGTGTATGCGGCGTGGCGCCCCGCAGGCGGTCCGGACCGTCATCGGCCATGCCGATCGGCTTTTCGAAGATGGCCGCACTTAGCGTATTGGGCGCAATGGCCGCGTTGGATTGTTTTTCTTCAACCGTAAAAGGATCATTGCCGTGTCTGGCATCGGGCAGATACGTCTTGCCGAGCATGTCCGGAATGTTTCCGATATGCACCCCGCCGACGTTATAAAGCAGGTCCTGATGGCCGCCGCATGAGGCAATGATGGCGAGCTTGCCTTCTCCGGCAAGCTCATGCATGAGTCCCATCATGACGCCGCGGTCATTGACCGCCAGGTTTTCGCCGTAATGACCGTAGTTGTAGGAAAAGCCGGTCATCTGCACGCTGGTGATATTTTTTCCGCCGATATCGGCAATTAGCGCCTCCTTCAGAGGGCGGTACACGGACTTGCGCACCTCTGCCATCAACACCTGCTGTGCCTTGTACTCGCCATAGAGCTCCGCGAATCCAGATTTGCCCAATTCCGTATGGTCGTTGAAAAGGCGGCTCAGATCCGTTTTGTTCATGTACTGATCCAGCACTGAACGCGCTTCAGTCGGATCCTCCGGCAGTGGAATCGGCGTGGACTCTCCGCCTTCTGAAATGCGCAGCAGCTGCATCTCAAAACGACGGGTCCCTTCGGGCGCGGTGAATCTCAGTTCATAGCCGACAGGCTGAAACTCATGTTGTCCGTATGGCTGGCGCAGGCGAAAGGCGAAACCGTCCCCCTCCTTGCCCTTTTCCAGGAACAGCGAGCCGCCATTGATCACCAGGGTGGCCGCGTCTCCCTTCAGGCAGCGCGCGACGGCTGTCTGGTGCACACGTTCCTGCACCACCGCTTCGGCAATCTCGTATGTGCTTCGGTTGGCCGGAAGGCCATTGCCAGGCGCGCCCCAGGGAATTTTTCGCAGCAAGGCGTTGCGACAGCCGGCAAGCACCTCTTGCCTGGCCGCGTCCGTGGCGGCATTTTGAAAAGCGTTTTCAAAGCGCCTGGCTTCGCTCTTCTCCAGTGACACCTTGAAGTATTTTTGGAAAAATATCGTTAGCAACCGCATGTTGGCACCCTCCAATACATGCTTACCCTGTGCAACAAACAAGTATTGCAGCTTCTCGACATCGCTCGTCAATTTGTCCCGCACGTAATCAATCACCCTCTTATCGATTGCCAAGCCTTTCTCAAAGCGTTCGCGGTTCTTGCGTTCCAGGTACGTCATGTTTTTCAATGTGGCGTCCGGATCGGCATGCTGCAGGTTGTAGGTGCTGGTCGCGACGTTTTTCAGTGCCTCGCGGGCGCCAAACGGCAGGGAAGAAAGCTTTGAGGGAAATTTCATTCCCTGTGCCTTCAATTCCGTCTTTAGTGTTCGCACCCCGGCACGATAGGAAACGTCATAGTCGATCTCGGACACGTCGATGCTCGGACGCGGCGCTGCCGGATCGCTGGCGAGGACCGGGGTGCTTCCTTTCAGTTGCGCCATGAATGTCTGGTGCCGGTGCATCGACTGCTGCGCCGCATCTCTGGCCTCATGCACCACGCGTCCGGTTTGGGTCGCATAGACGTTCCGCTCAGGGTCGCCTTTTTTGTCCAGAAAGGTATAGGCCGCATTGCCGACGCTGCCTTCAGGTTGCGGGGAAGGTACTGCAGGTGCTGCGGAGCGAGCCGTGGACCCGAACGTTGGGAGTCTCATGGATGGTTTTCCTGATGAAGATATATGTTGAAAGCGGGCCGGACTCGACATGCAAATCGCGACCCTTATGTGCCTTGTGGTTTGTAGATTTCAAAAAAATCAGTGTTCGAAACTGCATTAAAAGCGGCATTGCTTGTCTGCCGAACCTGACATGAGCCATCAAAGTCGTAGGCCATTGCCAACTTTGTAGGGGTGGGTGTTGACGTGAACGCACCTGTTCCATTGCATTTTTTTATGCCAGGTATCAGGATCGCGTGTGCTAAATCGGGGATTTTTGCGGAAGCAGGTGGGATGGCATGCACCCCGGCGGTGCATTTTTGCCAGTTAATGGTTTTGGGGTGGGAGGAAACCGGGAAGCTGGTCTTCCTGTGCAGCTTTGGTATCAGCTTTGCCCGGATTTTGCCGCGGACGTCGCCCCCAGCCAGCGCCCGCTCGTGCACAAGTCATGTGCGACATTGATCACCAGCCGCTGCACCGCATTGCCGGCATTGGTCAGCGGGATGTTCCTGGACGAGCAGAGCGTCACCGAGCGTGAGATGGCCGCGCCGGTGATCGGGTAGGCCGTCATCTGTCCATGTTCGATTTCCGACAGCAGCGGGGCAACCGGCAGGATGGTTGCGCCCAGGTCGGCCAGCAGCGCCGACTTCAGGATCGCCACCGAGTTGATGTCGATGACGTTGTTGATGGACAGGCCTTCGGCGCGCACGATGTTCTCGATGCGCGGACGCACGCCGTGCTGCAGGCCGGGCAGGATCAGCGGCAGCTCCACCGCCCTGGCCAGCGGAATCGATTTCTTCTTCGGCGCGAACCGCGACCCGGCGCGGGTGACGAACATCATCTCTTCCTCCACCAGCGGCGGGCCGGCGAAGGCGCCGAGCTGGCCGTCGTCGAACAGCACGGCGAGGTTGATGCGGCCGGACTTCAGCTGCTCGATCAGGGTGCCGGACAATTCCTCGGTCAGCTGCAGGGTGATGTCGGGATAGGCTTCGCGCACTGCGGTCAGGAGGGGCAGGGCGAGGGCGCTGGAAACGCTCTGAGGAATGCCGAGGGCGACCGTGCCGGCGGGCTTGTCGGAAGACTGGGCCACGGCCGACCTGGCATCTTCCACCTGCTTGAGGATGGCCTGCGCATGCTCGTAGAAGGTTTTGCCGGCATCGGTGGAGATCACGCCCTGGGCTGAGCGGTGCAGCAGCTGCGCGCCGAGCTCCTCCTCCAGCTGCTGCACCTGCTGCGTCAGCGCCGGCTGCGCGATATGCAGCACGCGGGCCGCGCGCGAGAGCGAGCCGTGATCGACGATGGCGACGAAGTAGCGGAGTTGGCGCAGTTCCATGTGCGAATGATAGCCCGACTTACCTCGCCGGCTTGATGGCCTTGCGTTCGATGGACGACGACAGGATCAGCGAGGTGGATGTCACGCCGCAGCGGGTCAGCTCGACGATCACCTTTTCCAGCTCGCTCACCGAGCAAGCCACGACCTTCACGATGCTGCAGTCGTCGCCGGTGATCGAATGGCATTCGATGATCTGCGGCACCTGGGCGGCGACCACTTCCACCGGCGTTTCATGGCTGCGCCTGGAAACCCGGATGAAGGCGGTGATGCCGTAGCCCAGCGCGGCGGGGTTGACCTTTGCGTGGTAACCGGAGATCACGCCGGAGGCTTCCATGCGGCGCACCCGTTCGGCCACCGCCGGCTGGCTCATGTGGATGCGGCGTCCGATTTCGGCCAGCGTGGTGCGCGCGTCCGCCTGCAGGATCTCCAGGATCCTGGCGTCCATGGTGTCGAATTCAATGTTCATGGAAAACCCGCCTCATTTCGATGAGTTTCAAGGTGCGATGCCGTCATTGCCTTGCATTATCCATTCATTCCACGCTTTTTGGTAACTACACTAGATCTCCGTACAAAGCTGAATCAATAAAGGGGAGCACCATATGAACTGGGATACGTATCTGATTTTTGTCGTGACCACGGCGGTGGTCTGCCTGACGCCCGGGCCGGCCGCATTGCTGGTGGTGGCGCAGGGGATGTCGCGCGGCTTTCGACCGTCGTACTGGGCGATTGCCGGCATTGCGCTGGGCAATGCGGTGTATTTCGCCTTGTCGGCGACCGGGGTGGCGGCGCTGATCGTCGCCAGCGGCACGCTGTTCTCGGTGATCAAGTGGATAGGCGTGGCCTACCTGTTCTATCTCGGCCTGTCGGCGCTGCGCAGCAAGGCCAGCGCCCTGACCGTCAGCGGCGACGCCCGGCAGGCGGCCAGCGGTCCGCGCGCCTTCTGGCAGGCGATGGTGGTGGAACTGTCCAATCCCAA
>Ga0194137_10002406_pt1 | contig 11067 bp, 12 predicted proteins | sample TARM_MetaG_T3_14_FD_134025 | JGI IMG/M metagenome (GOLD analysis project Ga0194137, IMG submission 134025) | Freshwater microbial communities from Pennsylvania, USA, analyzing microbe dynamics in response to fracking - TARM_MetaG_T3_14 (version 2) | ecosystem: Environmental > Aquatic >...
GATTCACTCCGTTCGACGACTCCGTATGCGTCGATTCCGCGGTCGATTCCCTGCGCGAGCTGATGGAAAGCAACGGAATCCGGGACGTGGAGGTTGGCGCTTATCTGTTCTCCCAATTCTCGGTCGGCAACGTGAAGCTCGTCTCGGAGCGGCTCGGCATCGACGGCTCCAAGGTCGCTTATGTCGGGGACAAATACGGCTACACCGCCAGCAACAGCCCGTTCCTTGCCCTTCATGACGCTCTGCGGGACGGCAAGATCAAGCGCGGCGACTATCTGGTGTTCTGGACGGTCGGCGCAGGCTGGCAGAACGTATCCATGCTGATGGAATACTGATTCGTTATTCTTGTCTTAAAAAAGCTGTCTCCTTGCCGAAAGGCAGGGGGACAGCTTTTTGATTTGTCGTACAGGATGAATCCGCTATGGCCAGAGATGAAGTGACAGCATCATTTGATTTATAAAAAAGATATTTATACAGAAATAATATTAATGTGAAATGATTTTTTTCTCCTAAATAGAAATTAGTAATTTTTTACTATTTCCATGAACAAAAAAGATTGATAGGATAAAATTGCTTTAAATTCCAAATAAAAGAAATGAGAGGTGCAATTGTGAAAAAGAAGATAGTCATCCCGGCTCTGCTGGCTGTATCGATGGGATCATCTTGGGCGACCGGAGTTGCCGATGCGAAATGGACGCATGGGTACAGCGGACAAAGCGCCTATCAGAGAACGGGCAGCTGCGCGTACGGCGATCGTGCCGGAGGAGAATATGTGCAAGCCTTGCATGATGGCATGGTAGGCAACAATCTTGCCGACACAGGCACCGTTTATAGGGATAATCAATCCTGGTCCAGCGATTTGACGGGTTCCTTTGCAGACTCCAAGCAATTTTTCGCTTTTGCGGGACATGGACTGGATGCGAATGCCATCGGCAATGGAAAGGGAGCAGCCTCGCATTTCTATACCTTGAATTCCTCCACCCAATTTCACTCAAGCCACTCTGATGATGCGGCAAACGCGCAGTGGGACGAAATCAGATGGGGGAGCAACGGATTGAGGTGGGCAACGATGTACCAATGCAACTTCCTGCGGAATCTGGGTTCGACGGCCAACGATACCAAGATTCTGAATATGTTCAAAGGAATGCGGCTCATGATGGGTTTTGCGAGCATTATGTACCTCGACTCTCGCGAAGGGGGCAGGTATGCGGCCAGGATCGGCGCTGGATGGACTCTCAAGGACTCCTTCTTCGATGCGGCGGCTTACTATCAGCCGGCTCTCAAGTACGGCGAAACAAATCCGACTGGAAAGGTTATCGCAAGAGTTGTAGGCCCTACTTCCCTCGGGGGAGACAAATGGGACAGCTCTACGGGCGCAGGCCTTTCCTTCAACGGCAGCAATGCAAGTTCGTTTACCACTTGGACAAAAGAAATTACTATAAATCCTTAAGGAGGGAAAACCATCGATGAAAAAGCTCATCATTTCGGCAACCGCGCTTGGCGTTCTCGCTTTTGCAGGATATTCGTTGTCCGTTGAAGGCAAGAGCGAAGAAAAGCTGCCCGAATTGTTCATTCCGGGGATGGGGCAGAGCGTGGCGAACGACTTCAAGCTGTCGCTTGAATCCATGGACAGTTCCGAGCTCCCGGAAAAACAGCAGGTGTATAAATTCAAGAAGTTCAATATTACCCTTGAAGACGCCAGAAAAAAAGCAGCTCAATTCGATCCAAGCTTCGAGAAAGCGGCTCCCAAACAGAATGCTCAACTGAATTCGTATTCATTCGAAAATGAAACGGTATTAGTGGAAATAGAAAAAGATACTGGAAAGATGTACTACCAGGATAAGACTTATCCATCCGAAGTGGCGAAAAACATACCGAGCGATGAGGAAGCCGTTGCATCTGCAGAGGAATTTCTCGAGAAGTTCGGATGGCTGCCTGAAACTTTCGAGCCTGCGGGAGTGACGGCCAATACGATCGTTCCTGGAGATGTCAATTCCGAAACGGAAGCAGGAGACTATGTATCGACGAAAACAGTTCATTTCTACCAAAAGATCGATCAATTGCCAGTTCTCGGTGTTTCACGGATCATGGTAGAGGTTGGAGATAACGGGCAAATCGTATCGGCGAGAAAATATCACAAGGAAGTGGGGGCCTTTACGAGCTACGGCCTGAAATCAGTCCGGGAGGCCGCTCAAGACCTGCAGACGTCCAAAGGTGTCCACAATATCTCGGAGGACGCAAAAAACGTCGTTCTCGATAAGGTGGAGCTGGCTTATTACGAAGATCCGGCCAGCTTGGATCAGCAGACTTATTTGCAGCCCGTATATGTTTTTGAAGGAACCTATTATTATGAAGGAAAGAAAGTAAGCTTTTCCGGAGTTGTCCCGGCAGTCAGCAGCGGTTCTATTAAAGCCATGGATGCAGACGTTCCGCCAGCTGTAAGTTATAAGGAAAAAGAGGGGAAATAAGGTTTGAATCGAATGATGACGGTACCGCTAAAGGGGGAACGGAATTCCAGCGGCGGTCACCTTTTTTGGCACAGGAGGATGGAACTTGAAATCAAAGTGGAAGTTAGGCATGGCAGGGGCAGTTGTGCTCCTGCTCGCTGCCGCGGCATTATGGCGCTTGAACCCATGGCAATCGACGCTCCCTGCCCGTATCTTGGTTCCGCTGCCGGGCGTATCGGAGAACGGGAAGGTCAAGTGGACGTACGAAGAAAACAAAACCACTGCTGCTATCGATTCCCTCGTGCTCGTTGAAGACGAGCGGAACAAGCACTACCAGCCCGGTGATGAAATCAAGCTGATGAATACCGTTTTTGTGCTGAAGGAAATCAAAAAGGTTGGCGGAGACGAGTATGCGGCTGAGCTCATTCTCAAGAAGTAGCGCAGACGGAGGCCGAGGGAAGCGGCAGCGCATGATTCAGGGAGGCTTGCTGGCAGCTGTCCTTGTGTTGGCTATTTATGCCGTATACGATGCTTCCAGTTCCTCCGAAGAGGCTGCGGATGAGATCCTGCTGAAAGATAGGGCGGGAGGCGAGCATAACCTGAATCTATCGGACGGAAAAGTAAAGCTGATCAACATATGGGCTTCCTGGTGCGTTCCTTGCCAAAAGGAGATTCCTGTCCTGGACAAGCTGTTCCAGACATACAAAAAGGAAGTCGATTTCTATGCCGTCCATGCAACCCGGCAGGATACGGTCTATGAAGCGGTCAACTTCCAGCTGAAAATGAAGATGAAAACGCCGGTTTATTTTGATGAAAAAGGCGAGGCAGAGGAGTACTTCAAGCTTAAGTCCATTCCGACGACGATACTGGTCGATCAAGACGGGAAGAAGCATTTTATTTATGGCCCTTTGGAAAAAACGGAAGTGGAAGGTTTGCTTGAAGCCTATTTATCCCGATAAGAGAAGCGGGTCCCAAATCGGAGGGATTTCAATATTTCCTCGGAAATAGGGCTCGATGAACGAAGCTCGGCGACTGTAGCGGTCAAGCGCTTGTCCCGTCCATGAAGCGAAGCGGCAGCCCCTCTAATCGGCCTGGTTAGAGGGGCTGCTTCTCTTCTAAGAGCTTGCAGGGAGAAGGGAACATCCGGCCAAGGCCCCTAAAGCAATAAAAGCCCTCAAAGGTAGGAGAGGACTTCGGCAGCACGGGATCAAGCCCGCATGAGCATTATTCGGGGGCGTCTTTGTTCAGGCTTGGGGCTGGAGAAGGTCCTGGTACGATTTGTACGCCAGAATGGCGACAATCAAAGATCCGATAAAGAAAAAAACGGATCCTCCCAGTGTAAACAATCTGCCGATCAGGGTGTATTTAGCATCATCGATCTGGGCAAGCTGGTTCATTTCTGTCCCTCCCTAGGCCATTTATCCTAGTGTATGCATCCCTGATCAATCGGTTCTGCTCCCAGCCTGAAGCGGCAGGCTGGGAACGAGCCTTCGCATTACAGGGAGTACTTCCTGTACATGCCGACGGAAGCGGGCTCCGTATAGGCAAAGCCGTATTGCTTGTACAAGCGGTCAGCGGGCACATCGGCAATGAGGCTTACGTAGGAGCCCTTCGGCGCATGGTTGTCCAGATACTCCGTCAAATGAGCCATCACGAGCTTGCCGAGTCCTTTCCCTTGATAAGAGGGCTCTACCGCGATGTCGACGATCTGATAGAAACAGCCGCCGTCGCCGATGATCCGGCCCATTCCGATCAGCCGGTCTTCATGCCGGAGAGATACGCAGTAGATCGAGTTCCGAAGTCCGATCGCAGCTCCTTCCGGACTTTTGGCGCTCAATCCTGCGGCCTTTCGGAGACGGATGTATTCTTCCGGGGCGGGAGCTGCATGGTGGACGGATGGATTCAGGGTTCATTTCCCCTTTCAATTTTTCGTAGATACGGATCAGCCCTTAAGCAGATCCTTGGCGGAGGATTCTATCTTGTGCCGATACCGGGGCAGATGGCCGGCGAGCGCGGCGAGCGCGATCGACGCCGCCTGGCGCTCTTCGCCGGCATCGGCCAGGCATAGGGCCAGGAAAGCCTGGACGGCGTCGTCCAGATGATCGGACCCGCGCCGCTGCTCGGTAGAGAGCAGGGCGATCGCCTCCGGCAGCGCGCCGATGCCGCGCAGCAGGCTTGCGAGCTGAATGACGGCAAGCCTCCTGCGCTCTCCCTTCAATCCTCCCGATAGGGCGCGCCGGTACAGCGGCACGGCAAGATCGGACTGCCCGGCGTGCTCCAGGGAGGCGGCGCGTTCGAAGGCCGCTTCAGGACTGTCCTCGGGAAGCTCGGAAGCGAGCCGTTCCATTCGGGCGACGAGTTCCTCTCTGCTCAAGGCGTCTGCGGAGCCCCACAGCAGCGCCACCCGTTTATCCCAATCATGAGGCATAAGGCATCTCTCCTTGGTCCGTTTCCTCTCCACTATTATAGGGCTTGACTTGACGGGAACCAAGCTTGCGCGCCTGATCGGGACGTTACATTTTCGGCGGAGTCGTATACAATCGGTGTATACGAATTCGGCAAAAAAAGCGCAGCCGGACGTAAGCACCGGGAAAGAAGACAGAGGAGGAGCTCCATGCATTCGAAAGGAAAGAAGCTGCTGGCATGCTTGCCGGCCGCATGTCTGGCCATCCAGCTGACGGCTTGCGCCGCCCCGGCCGATGCCGTGGATTCCTCCGGCAGCGCCAGCCCCGCGGGGCTGAAGAACGGAGCGGACGAAGCCGGGCATGAGGCGGCAGCGGCTGCCCGTACCCCGGCCCCGACTGCCTCTGTTCCGGTGGATTCGAGCGCGCCGCAGCCATCGAGTGTCAGCCCGCAGCCTTCCCCCGCCGGCAAGGCCGCGCCCGCCAAGCAAGGAGTGAAGCCAGTGGCAGAGAAAAAGCATCGGCTGCCGGAGGGCTTCGTTTACTTGGATGAAGTCATCCCGACGCTCAAATCCGATATCCGCTATTACACCGACTACAATTTCGTGGGAAGAAGGCTGGACGGCTATAAGGCGCCATACGCCATCCTGTCCGAGCAGGCGGCCCAAGCGTTGAAGGCGGTCAGCGACGATCTTGCCGTGAAAGGACTCGGTCTGCTGGTCTACGATGCCTACCGCCCGGTCAAGGCTGTCCAGCAGTTCATGTCCTGGTCCAAGGATGGGGACGATACCGCCATGAAGGACGTCTTTTATCCACAAGTGGACAAGGCCGACGTGTTCAAGCTTGGTTTCGTATCCTCCCGTTCGGGGCATTCCAGGGGCAGCACGATCGATCTCACGACCTACAGCCTGAAGACAGGCAAGCCGACCGACATGGGCAGTCCTTTCGATTTTTTCGGGGAAATCTCGAGCCACGCTACGAAGCAGATCGGAGCCGTCCAAGCGGCTAACCGGGCCGTTCTCAAGAAAGCGATGGAGAAGCGCGGCTTCCACCCCTACAGCAAGGAATGGTGGCATTATACGCTCGAAAAGGAGCCGTTTCCCAAGAAATATTTCGATTTCGACATTGAGTGACGAGAGGTTCGATGCGGCGATTTTCCCGACGCTGCAGGCATTCATTTAACGCAGGAACTGACGCAGTGGAAACGAAGCGATTCCCATGCCCGGCTTGACCAACCGGTGGTGGGGATCGCTTTATTTATTTTCGGGGAAACAAAAAAATCTATGATCCCATCCAATTTTATCGAATTTATTTAATGAAACCTTTTCTTGCCGTTGACGGTTCCCTGACACAGGTCTTATATGCTTAGAGCATCAAGACATTGATCAGGAGGATGTTCGATGACAACCATTGTCCGCCGCAAGCGCGTTACCGCCCTTCTCGCCCTGTCGCTCTCCCTCGCCTTATCCGCATGCGGAGCCCAGAATGCGTCCCAGAATGCAGCCGGCCCGGCTGCAGAAGGACAGGCTCCGGCCAACACGGAAGCCTCGGCCGCTCCGGAAGCTTCGACGGAGCCGTCCAAGTCGGACGAGCCGCTCGTCGTCTACCTGAACGACTTCGACGAGATCATCCAGCCGATGTTCGAGCAGGCGACCGGCTACAAGCTGGAGCTCGTATCCGGCAACGGAGCGGAGCTCGCATCCCGCATCGAAGCGGAGAAGGGCAATCCGCATTGGGATGTCGTCTGGATGGATTCCATGCCGATGATCGACCAGCTCGGCAAATCCGGCCACCTGCTGGAGGGCTGGACGCCGGCCGACATCGGCAACCTGACGGACTTCGCCAGCGGGCTCGTTCCGGCGAGCGGAGCCTACTATCCGACCGGCGCCCACGCCGCCGCAGTCATCGCCTACAATACGAAAGCCTTCACGAAGGACACGGCTCCGAAGACATGGGCCGATCTGACTGACGCGAAGTTCAAGAATACGCTGGGCATGGCCGACCCTGCTGTCGCCGCTCCTGCCTATCCGTTCGTCTCCTGGTTCTTCCAGAACCAAGGCATGGACGCCGCGAAAGGGTATTTCGACAGCCTGTTCAAAAACGGCATGCATGTGTATCCGAAGAACCCGAACGTCGCCAAAGCGCTGACCGGCGGAGAGATCAAAGCGGCTGCCCTTCAGGAAAGCAACGCCTACGCGCTGAAGAACAAAGGCGAGCCGGTCGACATCATCTGGCCTGCCGAAGGAGCTCCCGCGTCGGTGCGCGTCGCCGCCATCCAGAAAGAGACGAAGCATCTGGAAGCGGCCAAGGCGTTCGTCGAATTCCTGCTCGATCCGAAAACGCAGCAGGAGCTGATCGACAAGGGCGAGGAGAGCTACTTCGAGCCGTCCGCCAAAGGAGTGAACGCCAAGGCCGACCGCGCGGCGGATGCCAAGCTTGTCGTGGCCGAAGCGGCCTGGGCCGGCGAGAAGGAAGGCGAGATCAAGCAGTGGTTCGCGGACAAAGCGGTGAAATAAAGGGATGAAGTTCATACCGAGTCAAGGCAACAGGACGGGCTGGCTGATGCTGGCCGTCCTGTTCGTCCTCATCCTGCTGCCGCTGCTCGCGGTCGTCGTCCAGGTGCTCTTTCCCGGCATTTTCTTCGGCACCTTGAAGATAGGCGATCTTTCCCTGCTGCTCGACATCTTCAGACGTCCGCTATGGTACGCCTCGCTCAAAAACTCGGTCCTGCTCGGCCTGGGCACGACGGTTCTGGCCACGCTCCTCGGCGGAGCGCTGGCTTTTGCCCGTTCCCGCTGGGCATTCCGGACGGCCAGGCTGCTGGACGTATCGGTATGGCTGCTGCTGATCACCCCTTCCTTCATTCTGGCTCAGGGGTGGGTCATGTTCGCGGCTCCGGACGGCCTCGCTTCCCAGTGGCTGGGCTGGAACGGAGCGACCCGAATGGTGTTCCAGCCTGCCGGGCTGATCGCCGTCATGACGCTGAGCAAGTTCCCGCTCGCCTTTCTGACGGTGAAGGCGGCGCTGGAATGGAGGGTCGAGAGGCTGAGCGACGCGGCGCGGCTGTCGGGCGCGTCCCCATGGACGGTGCTGCGCACCGTGGAGCTGCCGCTGCTGCTGCCTGCCATCTGTTCGGGAGCGATGCTGGTGTTCATGGACACGGTCGGCGACTTCGGCCTGCCTGCCTCCATCGCAGCGGTGTTCCGCTTCCCGACGCTGCCCTATTCCATTTATTCCGCGCTGTATACATCGCCGATCCGCTTCGACATGGCCGGGGCGCTGTCGTTCTATCTCGTGCTGCTGATCGCGCTCGCGATGAGCGTCCAGCTGTACGCCATGCGCAAGTCGCGCTTCGACTTCCTCTCCTCCCGCGCGGTCAAGTCCGAGCCCCGCCGTCCGGCGAAGGGCGGCGCTCTGCTGGCGCTGGGCAATGCCGCCTTCCTCGCGGTCGCCATCGGCATCCCGCTCGGCTCCAATCTGCTGATGTCGCTGCAGGGCGACTCCGCCGGCGGAGGGTTCACCCTGGAGCATTACCGCGCTCTGTTCCGGGATGGCGGGCGGCTGGCGCAAGGGCTGGCCCATTCCCTCGAAATCGCGCTCGCCGCGGCGGCCATCGGACTTGTCGTCGGCTTCCTGACGGCATATGTCCTGAACTATACCCGCTTCAAGCTGAAAAAAACGATCGACGTCCTGTCTCTCGTCTCGCTGGCGGTGCCCGGCATCGTGCTCGGCATCGGCTACATCTTCATCTGGAACCAGGCCTGGCTGCAGCCTATCGGACTGCTTCTGTACGGCACGCCGTGGATTCTGGCGCTCGGCGGCGTCGCCGGAGCCATCCCGGTCATTACCCGCATCATGGCGGGAGCGATGGCCCAGGTGCCGGAGCGGCTGCTGGCCGCAGCGCAGCTGCAGGGAGCCGGCTTCTCCCGCCGTCTGCGCACGGTGCTGGCGCCGCTCGTGAAGGGCGCGCTCCTGTCTGCCGGACTGACGGCGTTCGGCTCCAGCGTCTTCGATCTGGCGCTGTCCTCCGTGCTGTACCCGCCCAACTACATGACGCTTCCGGTCGTCATCAACAAAGCCTTTGAGGACCTCCGGTTCGGCTACGCGTCGGCGGCGACGCTGACGGGAGCCGGGCTCGTCGTCCTGATCATTCTGAGCGTGGACCTGCTGGCCAGAGGGACGCGCCGAAGTTCAAGGAGAACGACTTCATGACATCGATACTCGAGATCAGGCAAGTAGGCAAATCGTACGGCAAGCAGGAGGTGCTTGGGGGCGTCGACCTGACTGTGCAGGCAGGGGAAATCATCAGCGTGCTCGGCCCGTCCGGCTGCGGCAAGTCGACGCTGCTGCAGCTGATCGCCGGCCTTCAGCAGCCCGACCGCGGCGAGATCCTGCTGCGCGGCAAGGTGGCCGCCTCCCGGTCCGGCATGCTGGCGCCGGAGAAGCGCGGCATCAACATGGTGTTCCAAGACTATGCCCTGTGGCCCCATATGACGGTGTTCGAAAATATCGCCTACGGCATGCGCCGGGGCAAGCAGGACCAGACCGCGATCAGAGCTTCCGTGGCGGAGCTGGCCGCGCTCCTGAGGCTGGAAGGCTTGGAGCAGCGCCTGCCGCCCCAGCTGTCCGGCGGCCAGCAGCAGCGCGTCGCCATCGCGCGGGCGCTTGCGACGAAGCCGGATCTGATGCTGCTCGACGAGCCGCTCTCGAACCTCGACATGCAGCTGAGAGTCGAGATGCGCACGGAGATGGCGTACCTGTTCAAGAAGCTGGGAACGACCGTATTCCATGTCACCCATGATCCGGAAGAGGCGTTCTCCATGGCCGACCGCCTGGTCATCATGCGCGAGGGCGCGATCGACCAGACCGGCACGCCGCAGCAATGCTGGCGCCTGCCGGCTTCCGCCTCCGCCGCCAAGCTGCTTGGCGCGGGCAACCGGCTGCGGGCCATGGGCCGGAGCGGCGGAAGGGTTGCCGCAGGCGGAGCGGAGCTGGCCGGCGTGTGGCCGGGAGCGCCGGGAACGGCAGGCGCCGAAGGGGCTGCGCTGCTGCTCTTCCGCCCGGATGCGGCGGACTTTCTGCCGCGGGACGGCTCGTCCTCCGGCGATGCGGCCGCTGCCGAGGCCGCGGCTTCGCTGGAGCCGGGCATGGAGCCAAACCGCTTGCCCGTGCATGTCATGCACAGCGTCTTCGAAGGCAAGGGCTGGAGAGTGCTGGCCCGCACGGCCGACGGACAGCCGCTGACGTTCCTGCATCATCGGCCGCTGGCGGCCGGAGACGAGGGCATGCTGACGATATCCCCGAACGATCTCTACCTTTATCCACAGCAGGAGGCAAACTGACCATCATGTCCCGAATACTGGCACTATCCGACATCCATGGCTTCACCGCCGAAGCTCGCTTGCTGCTGGAAGCGGCCGCATACGAGCCGGGCAGGGACAGGCTCTTTCTGCTTGGCGATTATATCGATTACGAGCCGCATACATGGAGCTCCCTGAACGACGTCATGGAGCTGGCCTCCGGCGGCGCCGTCGCGCTTGCCGGCAACATGGAGCGGCATCTGCAGCGGCATCTGGAGCGGGAGCTGGCGAGCCGCGGGAGCCTGGATTCCGCAAGCTCCGCGCAGCTGCAATTTCTCCAGAGCCTTCCGCTCCATGCGGCCGAAGGCGGCTGGCTGTTCGTGCATGCCGGCATCCGTCCCGGCCTGCCTCTGGAGCGGCAGACGGAGCCGGATCTGATCGGCATCCGGGAGGAGTTCTGGGGCGCCGCCGATGCGCCGCCGATGCAGCCCTTCGGGACTGGGGAGACAGGCGGCGCAGGGCTGCCGCCGGCTCATGTCGTGTTCGGCCACACGCCGACGCACAAGATCGGAGCGCCGCCGGGAGAGCTGTGGCATGGCCCCGGCAAGCTCGGCATCGACACCGGGGCCAAGCACGGGCTGCGGCTGACGCTCGTCGATCTGACGAGACGGAAGGACTATTCTTGTCCGACTCGTCCCCAAGAAAGGCAGGCCGGCATCCGGATCAGCGCTTGGGGATGACCGGACGGCACGAATGGCAGGAGAACGGCCGGGAGGCTCTCTTTTTCAACCAGGATGAGGAAGGCGGGACAAGGGAATGAACCTTCTGAAGTTCCAGATTGTCGAGCTGCTCGACAAGCACCGCAAAGTAACCGCCGTGGCCGAAGTGCTTGGCCTCAAGCAGCCGACGGTCACCTAC
>Ga0194137_10002407_pt1 | contig 11064 bp, 9 predicted proteins | sample TARM_MetaG_T3_14_FD_134025 | JGI IMG/M metagenome (GOLD analysis project Ga0194137, IMG submission 134025) | Freshwater microbial communities from Pennsylvania, USA, analyzing microbe dynamics in response to fracking - TARM_MetaG_T3_14 (version 2) | ecosystem: Environmental > Aquatic >...
GGATTTACTCTGCTGCATCAGAACCAATGCGATCATGATGATTGCCAGTATAAATTCAACTACGATTAAAACAGTTTCCATACTATCCCTCCTGATTATCTAACAACTTATTTTATCATACTTATCCTATCACTACAATAAGTACGCCCTCTTAGACCTTTTTATTCTTTCCTATCATAACATATAAACGCCATGGGACCAAATACTTTTCATAAAGAAGACACCTCCACGTAATGGAGGTGTCCGTCCTGTGTTTCTTTATCTTACACTCAGGGATTTCCTATTTCTTCAGGTTGAAGAATCCGTTTAATCCTCTGTACTGAGCCACTTCATCCAGTTCTTCTTCGATTCTCAGAAGCTGGTTGTACTTGGCAACTCTTTCACTTCTTGCAGGTGCTCCAGTCTTGATCTGACCAGCATTCAGTGCTACAGCCAGGTCTGCAATGGTAGCATCCTCTGTTTCACCGGATCTGTGTGAAATAACCGCAGTGTATCCTGCTCTGTTCGCCATTTCGATGGCATCCAGAGTTTCTGTAAGGGAACCGATCTGGTTCAGCTTGATCAGAATGGAGTTTGCCACACCAAGATCAATACCTCTCTTCAGTCTTTCCACGTTTGTAACGAACAGATCGTCACCAACCAGCTGAATCTTGCCACCAAGCTTTTCAGTCATAAGCTTCCAGCCATCCCAGTCTTCCTCAGCCATACCATCTTCGATGGAAATGATTGGGTACTTTTCAACCAGTTCTGCATAGTAGTCCACCATTTCTGCTGGTGTAAGCTTTCTGCCTTCTCCTGCCAGGTTGTACATTCCGTCTTCAAAGAATTCGGATGAAGCTGGGTCAAGAGCGATGAACATATCCTTACCAGGTGTGAATCCGGCCTTCTCAATGGCTTCGATGATGATCTGGATCGCTTCTTCGTTGGAATTCAGGTTTGGAGCAAATCCACCTTCATCGCCTACACCTGTAGCCAGTCCCTTGCTCTTTAAGATGCCCTTCAGAGCATGATAGGTTTCAGAACACATCTGAATGGCCTGTGAGAATGTTTCAGCACCCAGTGCCATAACCATGAATTCCTGAAGGTCCACATTGTTGTCTGCATGGGATCCACCATTGATGATGTTCATCATTGGTGCTGGAAGTGTCTTCGCATTGACACCACCGATATACTGGTAGAGTGGAAGTCCAACTGAACCAGCTGCTGCCTTGGCCACTGCCAGAGATACACCTAAGATGGCGTTGGCACCAAGGTTACCCTTGTTCTTTGTTCCATCCAGCTCGATCATCAGTTTGTCGATGAGGATCTGGTCAAATACGTTCAGTCCTATGATTTCTGCAGCGATTTCATTGTTCACATGCTCTACAGCCTTCAGAACACCCTTTCCGCCGAAGACTTCCTTGTCTCCATCTCTCAGTTCAACGGCTTCGAACATTCCAGTTGAAGCACCTGAAGGTACAGCAGCTCTTCCCACGGTACCGTCTTCAAGGTATACTTCCACCTCAACGGTTGGGAAAGCTCTGGAGTCCAGAATCTGTCTTGCGACAACGTCAATGATTTCTACGTAATTTTTCATGAATGAATTCCTCCTTGGAATATCTATATATTTTATTTTGTGATTACTTAAGCAGGGAGTGTCCGGTCATTTCCTTCGGGATTTCAAGACCCATTTCTTCCAGCATGGTTGGTGCCAGATCCGCAAGTCTTCCACCCTCTATGAGCTTCTTTTCAGGGTTGTTCGTCACATAGATCAGCGGTACCGGATTTGTGGTATGTGCAGTCATGGGACCACCGGTCTCATAATTGATAAGCTGCTCTGCGTTCCCGTGATCCGCGGTGACAAAGACGGTTCCGTCTTTTTCAAGGACCTTGTCGATGACTCTCTTCATGTACATGTCGATGTCCTCGAGGGCTTCCACAACGGCTTTCATGATTCCGGTATGACCCACCATATCAGGGTTCGCATAGTTCAGAATCACCAGACCGTAGTCTTCCTGATCCATGGCTTCCACGACTTTTTCAGTGATGCCTTCTGCGCTCATTTCCGGTTTCAGATCATAGGTGGCAACCTTGGGAGAAGCCACAAGAATACGATCTTCGCCAGGGTTTGGCACTTCCACTCCACCATTGAAGAAGAAGGTCACGTGCGCATACTTTTCCGTTTCTGCAATTCTCAGCTGCTTGATTCCCTTATCGGAAACGTACTGACCGAGGGTATTGCTGAAATCCGTCGGATTATAGGCTACATGCACCCCTTCCAGCGTATTGTCATACTGGGTCAGGGTCACATAGGTGAGATCAAGGGGCTCTCTGTCAAAGCCTTTAAAGACCTTGTCATTCAGCGCTCTTGTCATTTCTCTTCCTCTGTCAGGTCTGAAGTTGTAGAAGATTACAGAGTCTCCGTTTTTGATGGTTGCTGTTGGTGAACCTTCCTTCCCGATGACGGTAGGCAGAACGAACTCATCCGTGATGCCGTTCTTGTAGGTTTCCTCCATGCATGCCACTGCAGATTCCTTGTATTCTCCTTTTCCGTGGACCAGAACATCGTAGGCTTTTTCAATTCTTTCCCATCGGTTGTCTCTGTCCATGGCATAGTATCTTCCGCTGACCGATGCAATCTTCCCTGCACCTACCTCGGAGAAATATGCTTCCAGTTCTCTGACAAACTCGATACCTGATGTAGGTGATACGTCTCTGCCGTCCATGAATCCATGAACGTAGATGCGATCTAGCCCTTTGTCCTTTGCAAGTTTGACCAGCGCTTTAATATGATCGATGTGGGAATGCACGCCGCCATTGGACAGCAGCCCAAGAAGATGCAGGTCTCCACCGTTTTTTAAAGCATTATCCACTGCAAGATTCAGGTTCTCGTTACTAAAGAAATTGCCTGTCTCTATTTCATGGGTGATTTTTGTAAGTTCCTGGAAGATGACTCTTCCGGCACCGATGTTCATATGCCCTACTTCGGAGTTCCCCATCTGTCCTTCAGGAAGCCCTACAGCAAGTCCTGAAGCCTCGATGGTTGTATGAGGATAGTTTTCCCAGTAGTGGTCAAAATTCGGTTTTCTGGCAGCCTTGACGGCATTGCCAAGTTCGTTGTCTGTTAAGCCGAATCCATCCAGGATCATCAGCATTACAGGTTTTTTCATGAATATTCCTCCAGTTTGTCTTCAATTTCCTGCTAAGTATCCTTAGTCATCAGGAAGCATCTTCTGTTCTGATGCTAGAACTTGACGATTTTTGAGAAGTCCTCTGCAAGAAGACTTGCTCCGCCAACCAGCGCACCGTCAATATCAGACATTGCCATCTGTTCCTTGATGGTGTTCGGTTTTACGGAACCGCCGTACTGAATACGTACTTTGGAAGCCACACCGGCACCATAAAGTGTACTGATCATATCTCTGATCTGTCCGATGGTTTCGTTCGCCTGCTCACTGGTCGCTGTCTTTCCGGTACCGATGGCCCAGATGGGTTCGTAGGCGATGACAGTATCCTGTGCATGATCCGCTTCCACATCCAGGAATGCCTTGTTGATCTGGTTTGTGATGACATCATTCGTTGTACCAGCTTCTCTCTGTTCCAGAGACTCTCCGACACAGAGTATCGGTTTCAGGCCATGACGATAAGCGGCCTTCAGCTTCATGTTCACTGTTTCATCCGTTTCATTGAAGTACTGTCTTCTCTCGGAATGACCGATGATCACATATTCCACACCAAGATCTGTAAGCATGGAAGGAGCGATTTCTCCTGTGAATGCACCCTTTTCTTCAAAATGCATGTTCTGGGCTCCGACTTTCACGTTGGTTCCCTTCAGCTCTTCCACTAAAGCGGGAAGCTGTATGTATGGAGCACAGATGACCACATCGGCTTCTGCGTCTTTTACGAGTCCCTTCAGTTCATTGGCCACTTTCACGGCTTCCTTCACAGTGTAGTGCATTTTCCAGTTACCCGCGATGATTGGTTTACGCATAGTAAAATCCTCCTTATTTGTCATTTAAAGCAGCAATCCCTGGAAGAACCTTTCCTTCAAGGAATTCCAGTGAAGCGCCTCCACCGGTTGAAATATGAGTCATTTTATCCCCGAATCCGAGAATATTCACAGCTGCAGCGGAATCTCCTCCACCGATGACTGTCGTCGCATCGGATTCAGCCATGGCCTCAGCCACCTTAATGGTTCCTTTTGCGAAGTTGTCGAATTCGAATACACCCATAGGTCCATTCCAGATGACGGTCTTCGCATCCTTGATGGCATCCGCATAAAGCTTCGCGGTCTTCGGTCCGATGTCCAGTCCCATGTAACCGTCCTTTATGTTTTCATCCTCTGTGGTCACAGGTTCTGCATCAGCACTGAACTTGTCTGCTACAACATTGTCTACTGGTAGCAGCAGCTCAACATTCTTCTCTTTCGCCTTTTCAATCATTTCCTTGGCATAGTCGATCTTGTCTTCCTCCAGCAGGGATGTACCTACTGTGAAGCCCTGAGATTTCAGGAAGGTGTAGCTCATACCGCCACCGATGATTAAAGTGTCCACTTTATCAAGCAGTGCATTGATGACATTGATCTTGTCTGATACCTTGGCACCGCCGAGAATGGCGACAAATGGTCTTTCAGGCTTGTTCACCGCTTCTCCGAGGAACTTGAGTTCCTTGTTGATCAGGTATCCTGCCACAGCAGTGTCCACAAACTTTGTGACACCTTCAGTGGAGGAGTGCGCTCTATGTGCTGTTCCGAATGCATCGTTCACATACACATCACACAGTCCTGCCAGATCTCTGGAGAACGCTTCTCCGTTTTTGGTTTCTTCTGCTCTGAATCTTGTGTTCTCAAGAAGAACCACATCTCCGTCTTTCATTTCGGATACGGATTTCTTTGCATGCTCACCGACTACGGTGTCATCTGCAGCAAAGACTACTTCCTTGTTCAGCAGTTCAGACAGTCTTTTTGCTACAGGTTCCAGTGAAAACTTCGCATCTGCTCCCTTTGGCTTTCCCAGGTGGGAACAGAGAATCACTCTCGCACCATTTTCCATGAGATACTTGATGGTTGGAAGTGCACCCAGCAGTCTGTTCTCGTCTGTGATCTTCCCCTCCTGCAGTGGAACGTTGAAATCACATCTTACGAGCACTTTTTTGCCGGAAACCTTGATGTCTTCTATGGTCTTTTTGTTATAGCTCATTCATTTCACCTCATTGCTTTCATATCCTGAAAAGGCCTGGCCATATAGCCAAGACTATTAGACCAGACCTTTATAGTATTAGATGTTACTACTTAGCATCTACCTTGGCAGCATATGCTACAAGGTCAACCAGTTTGTTGGAATAACCCCATTCATTGTCGTACCAGGAAACCAGCTTCACGAAGTTATCGTTCAGTGAGATTCCAGCTTCTGCATCAAAGATGGATGTTCTTGGGTCATGGATGAAGTCTGTTGAAACAACAGCATCTTCTGTGTATCCAAGAATTCCCTTCAGCTCATTTTCTGAAGCCTTCTTGATTGCAGCCTTGATTTCTTCATATGTTGCAGCCTTTTCCAGTCTAACTGTCAGGTCTACAACAGATACGTTGATTGTTGGTACTCTGAAAGCCATACCAGTAAGTTTTCCGTTCAGTTCTGGGATAACCTTACCAACTGCCTTTGCAGCACCTGTGGATGATGGAATGATGTTTGCAGATGCAGCTCTTCCACCTCTCCAGTCCTTCTTGGAAGGTCCGTCAACAGTCTTCTGTGTAGCTGTTGTGGAGTGAACAGTTGTCATAAGTCCTTCCACAATACCGAAGTTATCATTGATAACCTTAGCCAGTGGTGCCAGACAGTTTGTTGTACAGGAAGCGTTTGAAATAACAGTCATATCGCTTGTGTACTTGTCCTGGTTAACTCCCATTACAAACATTGGTGCATCAGCTGATGGTGCTGAAATAACAACCTTCTTTGCGCCACCCTTAAGATGTTCTTCTGCCTTTTCCTTTGTGGTGTTGATACCGGTACATTCAAGAATATACTCAGCACCTACGCTCTTCCAGTCAATGTCTCCTGCTTTCATTTCTCCGAAGACTTTGATCTTTTCTCCGTTTACGATGAGGCTGTGGTTTGCTTCATCAATTTCCACTGTTCCCTTGTATCCGCCATGTACGGAATCATACTTGATCATGTATACCATGTAGTCAAGATCGATGAAAGGGTCATTGATACCTACCACTCTTACGTCTGGGTTTTCCAGAGCTGCTCTGAATGCAAGTCTACCTATTCTACCAAAACCATTTACTCCAACTAAAACTTCTGCCATTGTTGAATCTCCTCCTAAAATCTGTTTATTTATTTAAAACTCATTGTATTGAGATTTTAATATCGATACGATTTTCCTTGCTGCTCCCTCATCTGTGATGAGTACAGCGTTTCTGTTGTGCAGTCTTACGGCTTCAATTGCTTCCGCTTTTGAAGAACCGCCTGTTACAGCAATCATATGCTGTACATCCTTGAAATCATCCAGACAAATTCCTACGGAATTGATCCTTCTGATGCTTTTGCCCGATTTTCCGAAATAGGTTCCAAAGGCTTCGCCCACAGCACCTTCTTCCAGAAGCTTTCTGATTTCCTCTTCTGACAATCCCCGTCTTGCAGCCATCTTGTCCGCACGTCCGATACCAAGCACAAGAATCTGCGTATTGCGTATGTAATCTACAACCTCTCTGATTTCCTTCTCCTTCAGCAGAACCTCCAGGGATTCATTGCTTAAATTATCCGGAACATTCAGGAGCTTGTAATTCGCACCTACCTTTTCCGCCAGCGCCGCTACCACATTGTTGGACTGAATGTCGATGATCCGTCCAAGACTGCCTCTCGCAGGAACGATGAGATTGTCTCGAAAATCCATCTTCGGAAAACTGTTGACCATTTCCTTGATGGTGCTTCCGCCTGTCAGAGCGATGATGTCCTTGTGTCTGATGACACTGGACAGATACAGCGCTGCAACATTGCCAAGCTCTTTCTTGACATTGGGATCCTTGTCCGAGTCTCCCGGGACTACAATGATTTTCTTGTACCCCAGTTCCCTCTTCAGGATGCTTTCCATATCATCCAGCCCTTTGATCTGAGAAACCAGTTCTCTGAGATTATTGAGCATTTCAATCCCCTTATCCGTGAGCATCACCCCCGGAATGGAAACATCGATGAAATCCATGGATTTAAAAAAATCCAGATCTCCTCTGACGATTCTCTCTCCCAGTTCGAGCTTCTGGGATAATGTTCTTCTGCCGATGGGCTGATGATTGAAGATGGTCCTCAAAATGTTGTATCTTCTTTCAAGAAGAGCGGTTGCCTCAGGAATAATTTTCTGCTGTATCTTTAAAAAGCTATTCACTAGATTTCACCCCTTGGCCATTTTTGTCCCACCGTATTCAAATTTGTCCCACATGTATATTATACTCCATGTGCTTCCATTTTAAAATAGATTTATTGAAAAAAAGAGGCATATCGTGTAAACAGATTATTAACTATACTCCTCAGTTGTTAATATCTTGAACTGCAAGGAAATTGAAAAAGCAATTAAAGCGTATCCAATTTTCCTGCTGAAAATTGTCCCACCGCCTCCACCTTGACTTCAAATATTATTAACATCTCTTTTTCTCTGCTATGATATAATGAATCATTGAAAAGACAATAAAAATCACAGTCTTAGAGACTGTTTTTCAGTGATATTTGGAGGTCAGCGAAATGAATAAAGACATAGACAGCAGTACGAATAAATCAAAAACCACCATGATCATCTTCGGTGGAACAGGAGACCTGACTCACAGAAAGCTTATCCCGGCACTTTATCAGCTGCATATCAATGGCTTTCTTCCAGAGGATTTCACAGCCATCTCCATCGGAAGAAGAGATAAAACCACAGAGGAATATCGGGAAGACCTGTTGTCATCCATCAAACGATTCTCCTCTAGAAATTTTGAAGAAGAAAGCTTTGAATCCTTCAGCAAAATGATCACCTATTACAGGCTGAACTTTGAGGATCAGAGTGACTATGAGGATCTTCGCAGGGAACTGGAATCCCGAGATAAAGAAGGCGTGAGAGACAGCTATATGTTCTATCTGGCCGTATCCCCCAGCTACTTCAGTGAAATCGTCCTGAATCTCAAAGCAAGCGGAATACGGGAAAAAGACTCTCTCTGGCAGAGACTGGTCATCGAAAAGCCTTTCGGTCAGGACCTGGAAAGCGCAAGCAGACTCAATGATTCCATATCCAGCGTTTTCGATGAAAAAGACATCTATCGTATCGATCATTATGTGGCCAAGGAAATGATCCAGAACATCAATATGCTCCGGTTCCAGAATGCCATATTCGGTTCCATCTGGAATAAGGATCATATCAGCAACGTTCAGATCACCGTTCTTGAAAAGGAAGGCGTAGGCACCCGCGGGGGATACTACGATGGAACTGGAGCCCTCAGAGACATGGTCCAGAACCATCTTCTTCAGCTTCTGGCAATTACAGCCATGGAACCACCTGTGAGCCTGGATACGGATGATGTGAGAAACGAGAAAGTGAAAGTATTCAGCTCCCTGAAGCCTTTCACAGGTGAGCATCTTGATGAGAAGCTGATTCTCGGGCAGTACAAGGGATACCAGGACGAAGAGAAGGTGGATCCGGATTCCGGCACGGAAACCCTTGTGGCTACCAAAGTATATATCGAGAACGAACGCTGGGAAGGGGTTCCCTTCTATCTCCTTACAGGAAAGGGGCTCAAGAACAAAACAGCACAGATCACCATCGAGTTTAAGCAGAGCAACAGATACAATTACGGCAAGGAATCCGAACCCAACATTCTTGAAATCAAGATCCAGCCTGATGAAGGCATCACGCTCCATCTGAACATCAAGGAACCTGGGGTGGTGGATAAAATCGCCATGGTGGAGATGGACTACTGCCAGAGCTGCCTGTACCTCTTCAATTAACCGGACTCCTATGAAAAGCTGCTTCTGGACGCTCTCAACGGAGATTCCACCCTTTTCACTCGCTGGGATGAACTCCAGCTCACCTGGAAATATGTGGATTCCATTCTGGAGAATGTCAATGAAAGCAGGAAATCCATGCTGAAGTCCTACGAAGTAGGTTCCAACGGACCAGAGGATCTTTCCTCCTTCATTGATTCAGGAGCAAATCACTGGTGGTATCTCAACAGAGAATACTGATCTCTAAGAGAAAAAGATAGAGCAGAAGCATCAAACGGATGGTCCGTTGATCGCTTCTGCTCTTTAATGTATCCCTTCCTTCATTCAGTTTATAATCTTTCCATTATTTCGTTCCAGTTTCTCCATCCACTGACGCTTTTCATCTGCTGTCATTTTCTCCCAACCTAGTATCTCTCCAACGATTCTCAAGGGTTCAGCCGATCGATAAGAACGTGTCAGATTCCCTGGAAATCTCTTATCCGTAACATTCGGATCATCTTCGAAATCCCCCGTCGGTTCCACCACATAAATCCGTTCTGCACCCTCTCCTTTTGCCAGCGTTGCAGCAAGCACCGCGCCATTGATATTGGCCGTGAAATAGATGTGGTTCATTTTCAGTTCAGGCTGATAATTGGATTCTCCCCCTGCTGTCAGCATATCACCAGCAGCAAGATCCGCCTTCGTTCCATGAAAGAATGGCCCCTCATCTATCGGTAAACCCTCATACAATTCAGCCTGCTTACGGCTTTCATCCGCATTTTTCCGGTCACTGAGCTCTTCATAGCAGGCTGCGATGCTGCTGTAAAGCATTCTGTATGCACTTCGCACAGAAGCGTCTTCTGTATTCAATGCGCAGGTCAAGGATTTTTTCAGCCATTTCAGTTTATCCTCATTATTCTTCTGAATACGCCCCACATGAAAAGCTGCCAAAAATCGTTCAAAATCATTCTGTGATTCCTCCCATGAAAAAGTCAGCTGCATCTTCCTTTCGCCCTTTCTCCTCCAGACTCATGCCCACCATACATAGTCTCACAATCTCATTGGCGGGATCAAAGATATTTTTCATACTCATTACCTCCATACAGTTACAGAATAAACCTGTTCAGCACAGGGATTCATACTGTGCCTCTTTGAGTTTCCTCGATCAATGCAAAAGAAGAAGACAAGCGTATTCTGATGCTTCTCTTCTCCATTCTTCTATTTAGTTCAAAGTAAGCTCGGGCAGTGCGATTGTTGTGACAACCGGATCTCCGTTGATGTATCGGAAGGATCCGAAATCATACCTGTAGGTGAATCCCTGCTTATCTTTCAGGATCACTGAAAAATGAATGGTATCCAGCTCTTTCGCCTCGATTTTCAGATCGTGGACATGACTTTCATATACCATCTGATCAGGATAATTCACTTCGGAAGTCTCCATCGGGATTCTTTCCAATACGATACCGTTCTTTTCCACCACCATATCTGATTGCACCAGATCGATGCTTTTACTGGTGGAAAATATCACTTCCGCATCATAGGATGCTGTCAGCTGTGAGGTATCTTCATTATAGGCTGATGTGAAGTCCAGAAGATTGAATGCTGTGTCCGCAATGTATTTTCTATAGATTTCCTCTTCGTCCACAAGATTCTCCAGTCTCTTTTCTCCGTACTTCTCCACCAGAAGATCGATCCTTACAGGTTCCAACACATTGATTTCCCGGTCCACTGTATAGGTCGTATCATTGAGAAGATGCGCTTCCACAAGAACCGCTTCCTCACCCCCAGTTTCCACAGCTGCGTATACTTTTGAGGTGGAGTCCATGGATTTCAGCTTGAAATCAATGTGCAGCATGGCCGTCTTCTCGTCGCCGCCCATGAGCTCGGATACTGTCCAGTTCACATCCTCAAGAAGAGACTCCGCAAAGCCTCCGCTTTTCACAGCCTCTTCCACTGCACTGTCTATATTGTCTTCCAGATACTGCAGTCTGTTTGAATTTCTGCTTATACCTTTGTTCATCTGTCTTACTTCTGTGATCAGATAAGCATTCAGTACTATGGAGAAAAATAGAAATACCGACATTACTGTCATCGCTTTCTTATTCAATTCTCCTGCCCCCCTTGTCCCCGTTATTAA
>Ga0194137_10002409_pt1 | contig 11062 bp, 9 predicted proteins | sample TARM_MetaG_T3_14_FD_134025 | JGI IMG/M metagenome (GOLD analysis project Ga0194137, IMG submission 134025) | Freshwater microbial communities from Pennsylvania, USA, analyzing microbe dynamics in response to fracking - TARM_MetaG_T3_14 (version 2) | ecosystem: Environmental > Aquatic >...
AAATGTCTTTACTTCCTTTTTGTTCGAAACCAGATCTTTGTTTAAAAGTTTTTGTCCCTCAGTGAAGCTTATTTTATCGAGTCGAATATGTCCTTTTACCATGAAAGATTCTTTCTTTGTTTCTTCAAAATACACATAATCCTTTACTTGTTTTTTAAAGGTTCGTTTTAGCACTTCTCCATGTTCGTAAAATTCAATCAAATCAAATGCGTTTGTATGATAGTTCTCTCGTTTCCAGTGTATAAGTCGCGGGCGCATAATAGTCCTCCTTTTATTTATAAATATTCTTATTAATTATATTTTAGCATGAAAGAGTTTTCATATCACACAATATACGTTGCTAATTTTTGGATAAAAAAACACATCAAGATTTTGATGTGTTTAGAAAATCATATAGGCCTACTGTGCGTGGTTCTTTTTTGCGAAATGGAAGTGAGAGTAAAACCCAGTAGGGGATAAGTATCACAATTGTAGCGGGTAAAATATAGAAGAAGGGAATTGGTTTTGTAATAAGCTGATTATTGATTTCTTCTGTGTAGACTATAAATGGGGCGAATCGTTCTGCGATTCGGTAAATAGAGTCTGTGTTTCCCCATAAACCTCCATAATTGATTAACTGATTAACTAAGCCAACTTCTACAAAGAAAGCGGATAAAGCCATGTTATACCAAGCCGCAACAACCAAGATGAGGTAAGCATAAGGAATGCTTTTTATACTAGGTCGATGTAAGTCTAGTAAGACCATCATCAAAGGTACAGTTACTAATGCGAAGTGGGCATAAAAGAACCGTAGTGAGTTAAATACAAAAATTGGATCACCCTCTATATTGTTTGGATAAAGCATACTTAAAAATGCGAAAATGGCACTTGCGAAGACCATGTAATCTTTAAATACTTGTTTTTTTGCAAGAAAGAAGAGTGGGTAGACAAGTGTAGAGAAACCACAAAAATCAGTAAAGAAGAGTTCATGGTATCGTAAATTTGGATCAAGAAAGTATCTAGAAAAGTGGACAAGCCATGAGAGTGCGATTAGAACAACTAAGAAAAAAAATTGGAATCGATTCGTTTTGTTTTTTAAAAAAAGATAGGTAAGTAATAGGAAAAGAAAAAACGTGAGAACCCATGTGATATGACCGATACTAAAAACATCTAAGTTCATCTTGCTAACCTCCCTCTTAGAAATTATCCTTAGTTCATTATACTATATGTTGGAAAAGACAACCAGTTTTTTTCATTTTGCAGAGGTTAATGTAAAGGTTTGCTTTTCAAACATTCTATTTTTGTGTATAATGTATCTAGATACTAGATGAAGGTGATTTGATGGATGTTTTCCCTATGCATTTCGAAGACTTTTTTCAAAATTTACATACGGACATGTTTTTTAACGTGGCCCTTTTACTTGCTCTTGGGATGCTTGGTGGGAAGTTGGCACAACTCGTCCACTTACCTAGAGTAACAGGTTATATCATCATTGGGATGATTTTTGGTCCTAGTGGGTTTAGTTTGATTAATGAAGCTGTGCTTTATGATTTTAAGATCTTTAAGATTTTAGCTCTTGGTTTTATTGGATTTAATATTGGATTGGAACTGAAATTTTCTTCACTCAAAGAATCTGGAGCCCATGTGATATTTATTACTTTGGTGCAAACAGCCATGACTTTTTTACTTGTTTTCTTAGCAGTTTATGCTTTAGCTGGGGAACATAAGTTAACTTATGCTTTAATTTTCGCAGCAATCGCAACGGTAACCACACCTGCTCCGATTGTTGCTTGTATAAGAGGATATAAAGCAAAAGGGAAGGTATCAACCTATGTCTGTCCTATGGTTGCTTTAGATGACATTTTTGGTATTTTAATTTTCTCTTTTATGTTACCAATTGGTGTTTATATTGCGGGGCATGAAAATGAAATCATTACAGGTAGTTCTTTATTGATTGGTCCAGTCTTTGATATAGGATTCTCGATAGTTGCAGGTGCTCTTGTTGGGTACTTAGCTTCTAAGTTTTTATACCGTCACAAGCAAGATGATAACATTTCAATCGTGTTAATAGTAGCGACCTCTGTACTATTTGGGATAGGGCTAGGACATGCGGCAGATACAAGTGCCATACTCTTACCACTTATTATCGGTATGATGATTACCAATTTGCTAGATTTCACCTTTGCAGCTCGCGTTAAAACCAACGCAGATGCGGTTACATTACCACTCTTGTTATTCTTCTTTACTTTATCAGGTGCAGATTTAAACATTCGTATGTTGCCACTAATTGGGATTTTAGGATTTACATACATCCTTGTACGTATGATTGGTAAAGTATTTGGTGCTTACCTAGGGGCCCTTGCAACCAAAGAGTCAGAAAGTGTACGGAAGTATTTAGGGTTTACCTTGGTTCCTCAAGGTGGGGTTGCATTAGATATGGCAATTTTAGCGGAAGTACGATTTATTCAAATCGCAACCGATACAGGTAATACGGAGTTTGAAGTTATTGGATCAACCATTTTAACGGTTATTTTGGGCGCCGTTATCATCTATAAAATTATTGGTGAAATTGTCGTCAAATGGGCCTTTGTTAAAGCAGGAGAAATTGAGCACGATGCGGTAGATGATACCAAACATGTTTGGTAGAAATTACCTTAGAATGAATTCTAAATAAAGGGCTAAAATTAGCCCTTTTTATAGTGCAAAACTTTTGAATGAACCTCCTATATATTGTATAATATAATTGAATATAAAGGAGGAATAAAGTAATGGAAAAACAAATGAAAAACATGAATCAATATGTTGCTGATTTAGCTGTATTAAATGTGAAATTTCACAATTTGCATTGGAACGTAGTAGGTGAACGTTTTGAACAAGTTCACGTACACTTAGAAGCCTTATATGACGATCTATTCGAAAAATTTGATGAGGTCGCAGAACGTATAAAAATGTTGGGTGAGTTTCCAAAAGCTTCAATCAAAGAGTATTTAGAGATTTCTAAAGTTGAGGAACTACCGAATGAAGATGTTGCAATTAAGCGAGTATTTGAGATTGTGAAAGAGGAAGTGTCATATTTAAAAGAACTAGCAACTTCAATCCGTTTAGAAGCGGATGGTAACGATGATTTCGTAACAGTAGGATTGATGGAAGATCATATCGCTGCTTACGATAAAGAACTCTATTTCATCAATCAAGCAATGAAGTAGAAATGAAGTAAAGAGCTCCTGTTGGATTTCCAACAGGGGCTTTTTTATAGAAGTTCGTGTTAGTAATTTAGAAATCTAGATATGTCAATTGCTCTATTATTGGAAAACTTTATAATGGTAGATGATAAAGGGGGTCTTTGTTTGAAAATTTTAGATCTTTCGAAAACGGTCTATCAATTGGCAAAAGATGATGAGGATTTTATTAAACATATGGAGACATTAGGCTTTGCTGGTATAGTAAATAAAACTAGTTTACAAACAGTAGGCCGAATAATGACCATAAAGAAGGGTGCTAAGGTGAAGGGAATTGATTTAGATGAGGTATGTTTGTATTTTAAAAATCATGGGTATACGATAAAGGAGTGATTTCATGAGTGAGTTTATTGATAATTCAAAGTTTCGACGAGAACAACTAAAGAAGTTAATTAAACAATTACATGATGGAGCAAGTGTTGATGAGGTAAAAGAAGAGTTTCAAAAGAATTTTGGAGAGATATCTACGACAGAGATTTCGCAAATTGAGCAAGAACTTGTGAAGGATGGATTGGCAATTGAAGAAGTACAACGACTTTGTGATGTTCATGCTTCTGTTTTTGATGGATCCATTGAAGATATTCACCATACAAAAGATCAGACAAATATAAAGGGGCATCCAGCTTATATCTTCAAGAAAGAAAACGAGGCATTAGAAAAGGTGATTGCTGAAGAGATTCATCCTTATGCAAACATGTTGGAAGAAGGAATGAACCAAACTGCTGTTTTAATGTTAAGAATCGGTTTGGAGCGATTAAGTGAAGTACATGTTCATTTTGCAAGAAAAGAGAACGTATTCTTTCCATTATTGGAGAAATACGGTATCACTGCACCTCCAAAAGTCATGTGGGGAATTGATGATGAAATTAGATCAGAGTTAAAAGAAGTATTGGCTATTCTTTCACAAGACGAGTTTGATTTAGAGGAAACATTGAACAAGGCAAAAGCTGTTGTACAAAAAACAAAAGATATGATCTTTAAAGAGAATAATATTTTATTGCCATTGATGAATGATACGTTTACCATTGTGGAATGGTATAAAATTGATAAATCACAGCGTGAAAATGGTCTTTGCTTAATTGATGATGTTGCCTGGGTGAAAAATGAAGAGGATTTTGAGGAAGAAGAGCAGGTACAGGAGACTTTAAATGGTGAGATACCTTTTGATGCTGGTACCTTAACGAATGAAGAAGTGAATGCAATATTAAATACCGTTCCTCTAGATATGACCTTTGTGGATAAACACGATAAAGTGAAGTATTTTACACAAGGTAAGGAGCGTATATTTGACCGTCCACATACAATATTGGGTAGGGATGTGAACATGTGTCATCCACCAAGTAGTGTCCATATTGTTGAAAAAATAGTGAGTGACTTACGAAGTGGTAAAAAGGATAATGAGGACTTTTGGATTCGTATGGGTAATATGTTTGTCTATATTCGTTATTTTGCTGTTAGAAGTAAAGATGGAGAATTCTTGGGTACCTTGGAAGTTACGCAAAACATTAAACCTATTACTGAATTAGAAGGTGAAAAACGGTTACTAGAAGACTAGAAAAAAGACTATTTCTGAGAAATAGTCTTTATTTTTGTTTTGTTGGTTTATGGATCAAAAGAGCTAATATCATGGCGAACAAAGTCATCACCATCATCCCGTATATAACAAGGTTATACTCTCCGCTTAAGTCGTAGTAAATACCAAAAGGTAAAGGTCCTAAAGCGGATCCAATAACCATAAAGACAGTAGCGGCTCCTCTTATACTTCCCAAGTATTTTCGCCCGAAATAGTCTGGCCACAAAACATTAAGAGCTACGCCTTGAATACCTGCACTTAAACCATAGAATAAGATAAATAGTATTGCACTTGCGACACTATTAACAAATAGTGCCAGGTAAAGCATACTGATGAAAATCATCACTTGTGTGAGTAAGAATACATATTTTAGTTTGTACCTATCAATAATCAGTTTAGCAAAGAAAGGAAGAACTGCTGCTGGTGCGGCAATTAAACCGATAATAATGGCGGCTTGTTCATTGCTGATGTTTCTTAGTTCCATCATTGTATAGAAGTGGAAGGTAACACCAGTGGTGAACATTGGGACGATAACACTCATTAATCCTGCATACCAAAACTCTTTTGTTCGAACTGCCTCGCTTAGATGCCAGGAGTTTTTTTCCAGTTTACGTAAATCTTCTTCATGGTCTTTGGAGGATTCTTTGTTGTCCATCTGTAAACCAATATCTTCAGGTCTATTGATGACAAAAAGAGCGGTTAAAGGTACAAAGATAAAGATAAGAAGAAGACTCCAAATTCTCCAAGTTTCTTGCCATCCTATTGTGTTAATCAAAAACAAGTTTATTGCTGGTACACTTAAGGTCGCAAGCAATCCTCCTATGGTACTAAGACTTAAGGCGAATGCTCTTTTATCTTCAAACCATTGTGGTATAAGGCTATTCGGTATTAAGGTCATAGATCCTTGTCCAAAATAGCGTAAAAAGAAAAAACCAATATATATCATAATTAGGTTGCTAACAAAGCTGTTAAAGAACGTTGTGATTGCCAAAAGTATTCCAACGAGAATTAGCATTTTACGTTGTCCAAACTTATCGGTCGCTTTTCCCATAAAAACAAGTAAGGACCCACTTAAGATTGTCGCAATGCTGTATCCTGTGGATAATGCAGTAGAAGAGTACTGCAATTCATTTTGATAAATATTTATGAATACACTAATGGAATAGGTTTGTCCTGGTGCTGAAAAAAAGAATGTAAATGCACTAAAGAAAACCATTAACCATCCATAGTATAGTGTTTTATTTAAACGTAATGCGCGCTCTTTCATTGAATAACCTCCTTGATGTCCTTAACAATTCTAACAAAGGACATCAAGAAAGAAAAGAAAAAACCTCTAAAAGATAGAGGTTATTCTTGAATAGTATCTGTTTGTTCTTTTCCTTGTTTTGTTTTATAGGCTATTTGGAAAGTGTTTTGGTTAAGATTGTAGTTGATAATAAACGGGTACATATACTTGTTTTGCATACGTTTAAAGAAGGCATTTTTAAGTGGGATAAAGTGTTTGTAGTCTGTCATTTTTAGTTCCACACCAACTAATAGCTTATTGGAGTAGTTATTTTGTACAATGGCAAAGTCTACATCTAGTGCTTCATCTTCTGTTATTGTACGGTAGTAGTCACTTACAAAATGTGCTTGCAAAATACTCGCTAAGGTTTCTTCAAATTGTCCAACTTGACTTTGCTTTAATGCACCATCTTTGGTACGAAAGTCATGTAGATATTCTTGTAAGGCAGATACTATGTTCCCTTTTACTGAAGTAACATTTGGAAAAATTTTGTCAGAAATAAATTGCGCATTTTGTTGTTCGAAATACTTGGTTAAAGTTAGAATTTTTTGGTATTTCTCTTCATCTACTGTAGTGTCCGTATAGTTATGAATTAGATTGTTTCTATGAAAAATGATTTCTTTAAAGTCATCATAATATTGTTCTAAAGATTCAAAGTCCTTAGAAAGTTCATCAACGATGTCATATAATGGTAAACCATCTACAAGTTCGTTGTCTCGTTCGTTGGAAATAAAGTCCTTTACTGCTTTTTCTAAATCTAAGTAAGAAGTAATAAACTGATCTAAAGTAAAGGATTTTTGTGAGGGTTCTTTTTTGGTTGATTGGTCAAATTCTTTCAGGAGTTGTTTGACCCTATCTGGATCAAACAAGCGGTAGATATAAACAACCACAAACTGCATACTATAGAGGGTAAACACAGTTGCTATGATGGCTAAGTATTCCTCGTATTCAGAGAATAGGAAAAAGAGGTTGATGAGGATCGTGATGATGGAAAAAATGATGACAAACATCATTTCATAATAGACATCTTTTTCAAGTTTCTTGAGAATATATCCATCATAATGCTTTCCTTTTTCGTCTTCAACCTTGCGTAAGTAGTAACTGTAAGAAATAGGCAACAATGCAATGATGGCGGCTAAGGTTTGCATAGAAGAAGAATATATCCATGTAAAATTCCCTGTTTGTTGTTCTAAAGAACTTAACAAGATTAACAAAAGAACAATTATGAGGGTAACCGGGTAAAGTAGTAGATTACTCTTTCTTGATAAAAAGGTAAAATTTTGCCTTAAGAATAGAAATCCTTTTTCTTTTTTCATAGTATCACCTACTTGTATTATACTATGTTTGTTTCTTATATGACAAGTTTCTCACAGTTGTTTATTTAAAATCCGAAAGACCTTCGCTATAATGAACAAAAGGAGAGATAATATGAGAGTGATCAAAAATGCAAAGATTCATACCATTACAAGTGGTATTGTTGATGGAGGGTATATTGCTTTTGAGGGGAAAGTTATCAAAGAAATAGGAAATGATTTTGATCCTAAGCAATGGGAAGATGCTGAGATCATTGATGCTGGAGGAAAGGACTTAACACCTGGTCTAGTTGATCCTCATTGCCATATTGGGATTATGGAAGAAGGTATTGGTTTTGAAGGAAATGATACAAACGAGATGTCAGGTCCGATTTATCCTGAACTTCGTGGTATTGATAGTGTCTATGTAAAAGATATGGCCTTTGAACCCACTTATAAGAGTGGGGTTACAACGGTTAATACTGGTCCAGGTAGTGCCAATGTGATTGGTGGAACCTTTACAGCTTTAAAAACCTATGGTGAGACGGTTGATGAAATGATCATCAAAGAGGAAACTTGTATGAAGATGGCCTTAGGTGAAAATCCAAAGCGAGTTTATGGGTCAGCTAAAAAGAATCCAGCAACAAGAATGGCAAGTGCTGCTTTGATGCGTGAATGGTTGTTTAAAGCAAGAGAATACCATAAAGAATATCAAGCATTTATTAATAAAGTAGAAGACGCTAAAGAACCTAAGTTCGATATGAAGTTACATTCTTTAATGCGCGTGTTTGATGGTATGCCTGTTAAAATTCATGCACATCGAGCGGATGATATCATGACCGCTATTCGTATTGCAAAAGAGTTTGACTTAAATGTAACCATTGATCATGCAACGGAAGCCTACTTGATCCCTAAACAAGTGAAAGAATCGGGTGTTCCACTTATTATTGGTCCAACTTTAGGGTATGCAAGTAAATATGAGTTGGTCAATAAGTCTTTTACCTCAGCTAAGGTGTTGGAAGATCATGACATTGAGTTTTCAATTATGACGGACCATCCAATCATTACACTAGATACAACACTTGTACAAACTGCCTTATTCATTAAAGAAGGACTAAGTAGAGAAGTGGCTTTAAAGACATTGACTTATACAGCTGCGAAATTAAACGGTATTGAAGATCGTGTTGGTTCTTTAGAGGTGGGTAAAGATGCTGACATCGTTTTATGGGATGGCGATATGTTTGATGTATATACAAGACCATCCATGGTGATTATCAACGGAGAAATAGTACACAAAGTATAAGAGAAAAACTTTTCAATAAATTTTTTCTTGCTTTTTATCCCCCTCTTATGGGATAATATGATTGAGTCTTAGACTTAAAGAGAGAGATTTATTTTGATAGGGTTTCTTAAGGCATGGGGGCCTGAAGCTCTGCCTAAGAATTTGGAACAGACCTTTTGTCTGTTCCTTTTTCTATGAAAAAAGGGAGTACAAATGTACTCCCTTTGCTTTATATTTTCTTTCCTGGTGAATAAGATGTATGTAGAATTTCATGTGCCAAATCGCTATATGGATGTTTTAAATATTCATCGTATAGTTTTTTGACCATTCTGTTTTCATGAGATTTTCTTCTTGGCATTGATTTGTCAATTTTATATAAGGCTTCTTGACGTTTCTCAATCACAGAAGAATCACCGTGATGGTAAGGTTGACCTCCTCCACCAATACATCCACCTGGGCAAGCCATGATTTCAATCGCATGGAACTCTGACTTACCAGCTTGGATATCTTCAAGAAGTTTTCTTGCATTACCAAGACCGTGTGCGATCCCGATGTTGAGATCCATATCGCCAATTGTAATAGTGGCTTTTCTTACACCTTGTAAACCACGTAGTTCTTCAAAGTCGATCTTCTCTAGTGGTTCACCCGTCATAAGTTCTTTAGCGGTTCTTACTGCGGCTTCAATAACTCCACCGGTTGTTCCAAAGATTGCTCCTGCACCGGTTGATTCACCTAAAATAGAGTCGAACTCATCACCTTCAAGTTTTTGGAATTCAATTCCTGCCTCTTTGATCATATGACCAAGTTCTCTTGTGGATAAGACGTAGTCTACGTTGAAGACATTTTCTTTTGATAATTCTGGTCGTGCAGATTCTGCTTTTTTCGCTACACATGGCATAATTGATATAACTTTCATATCTTTTGGGTCTATCCCAATTTTCTCCGCATAATAGGTTTTTGCGATAGCTCCTAACATGGTTTGCGGGCTCTTACAGCTTGATGGAACATCAATTAAATCAGGGAATTGGTCTTCTATGAATTTAACCCATGCTGGGCAACAACTTGTTAACATTGGTAGGCGTCCACCATGTTCGATTCGGTGGATAAGTTCATGTGCTTCTTCCATAATGGTTAGATCCGCTGCGAAGTTGGTGTCAAAGACACCATCAAATCCTAAACGTTTTAAGGCACTAACTAGTTGTGGTGTTGAGATGGTCCCAGGGTCCATCCCAAACATTTCACCGATTGCTACACGAACTGCAGGAGCAACCTGTACAACTGTATGTACTTTTTTGTTTGATAGTGCTCTCCATGTTTTTCCGATGTCACTTCGTTCTGTTAAGGCACCTGTTGGACACACTGCGACGCATTGTCCACAATAGGTACATGATGTTTCTGCCATGTCTAAGTTAAATGCTGGCGCGACTACTACATCAAATCCTCGGTTTATTGCTGAAAGTACGCCAACTGTTTGTACATCGTTACACATTGTTTCGCAGCGTCTACACATAACACATTTGTTTGGATCTTTTACAATGGCATTCGAGGAATGATCAATCGGATAATCCATTTTTTCCCCTTTAGCATAGATGTCACGAATGTTTAATTCTTCTGCTAGAGATTGTAGTTCACAATCCAAGTTCTTAATACAAGTTAGACATTCAAAAGGATGGTTCGATAGAAGAAGTTGTAAGTTATTTCTTCTTGCATTGATTGCTTTTAGAGAGTCTGTTTTGATGTGCATTCCTTCTGTGACTAGTTCTGCACAAGATGGTACTAAGTTTGGTCTGTTTTCTAGTTCGACCACACAAACTCGACAGGAAGCAACTTTATTAACTACACCAAAGTCATGAAGATCTAGATGGCATAATGTTGGAATATGGATGCCAACTTGTTTTGCTGCATCTAATATGGTTGATCCTCTAGGTACTTTGATGTCCATATTATTGATTTTTACATTGATATCACTCATTGGTATCCTCCTTATGGTTTTTCTATTGCGTTGACTGGACATGCATCATAGCAAGCGCCACATGCAATACATGCATCTTCATCAATGATGTGTACTTGCTTGACTTTTCCAGTGATACAGTCTACTGGGCAGACTCTTGAACATTTGGTACATCCAATACACTTGTCTTCAATGATTGTGTAGGCAGTTTTCTTTGTACGGAATGCGTAGGCTTCGTACTCTTCTCTAAAGTATTCCATGGTTGATAACACAGGGTTTGGTGCACTTTGTCCTAGTCCACATAAGGATGTGTTTTTAATATTTTCCCCTAGTTCTTCTAAATTATCAAGATCTTCTAATGTTCCCTTTCCTGCAACTATCTTGTTTAATATCTCAAGCATTCTTTTGGTACCTTCTCTACATGGGGAGCATTTACCACATGATTCATCAACTGTAAAGTC
>Ga0194137_10002410_pt1 | contig 11059 bp, 8 predicted proteins | sample TARM_MetaG_T3_14_FD_134025 | JGI IMG/M metagenome (GOLD analysis project Ga0194137, IMG submission 134025) | Freshwater microbial communities from Pennsylvania, USA, analyzing microbe dynamics in response to fracking - TARM_MetaG_T3_14 (version 2) | ecosystem: Environmental > Aquatic >...
CAGATGATCAAGATCTTCATCGACGCCGGCTCGGACGCCGTGTTCGGCTGGCTGTCCGACAACACCCGCACGCGCTACGGGCGCCGGCGGCCCTTCATCCTCGTCGGGGGCGTGCTGGCCGGCGTCGGCCTGCCGCTGATGTTCGCCGTCGGCAAGGGCTGGAGCGACATGCAGTACTTCGCCTTCATGCTGGTCAGCATGGTGGTCTATGTGCCGGTGATGAGCTGCTTCAACATGCCCTGGGTCAGCCTGGGGGCGGAGATGACGCCGGACTATCACGAACGCACGACCGTGATGGCCATCCGCAATGCCATCCAGAAAGGGCCGGAGCTGGCGATGTTCTTCGCCGCCCAGTTCACGACGCTGTCCATCTTCAACCAGGCCGACGGCAAACCCGACCTGCTGCGCGGCGCCCAGACCTATTGCGCCATCCTGGGCGCCATCATGGTGGCCGCCTCCATCGCCATCTTCCTGCTGGTGCGCGAGCGCTACTACGAGAAGCTGGTGGCGCGCACCCAGACCCACATCCCGTTTGCCGACACGCTGTGGCGCACGCTGCGCTGCAGGCCCTTCCGTCACATCCTCGGGATGATGCTGGCCTACGCCACGGGCACGGCCATGGTGGGCACGCTGGGTTTTTACGCGACGGTCTATTACGTCTGCGGCGGTGACATCGTGCAAGGGGCGAAGTGGAACACGGCCATGGGCCTGGCCGGCATGGCCTTCGGCTTTGCCGGCATTCCCTTCTTCGCCTGGATCGCGCGCCAGCACGGCAAGCGGGTGGGCCTGGCCGCCGTGCTGCTGCTGGCCATCTGCGCCTTCATCGGCGACTGGTGGCTGTATGACCCCGCGCAGCCTTATCTGCAGCTCCTGGCCTGCGGCTTCGTGGCCTTCACGGGGGCCGGCTTCTGGACCTTGTATGGCTCCACCCTCAGTGATGTCGTCGACTACGACGAACTGCAGACCGGCCAGCGCCGCGAGGGTTCGTTCTCGGCCTGCCAGTCCTGGATCTCCAAGGTCGGCATCGCGCTGGGCACGGGCGCCTCGGGCTGGATCCTGCAGTTCACGGGCTTTGATGCCAAGTTGGAGGCGCTGCAGTCGCCGCACGCCATCTTCATGATCCGCCTCCTGCTGTCCAGCATTCCCGTCATCGGCCTGGTGCTGGCGCTGGCGTCGCTGCTGCGCTTCGAGCTGACCGAGGCGCGCATGGCCGAGATCCGCGGCAAGCTCGAGGCCACCCGAGGCAAGGTATGAACATCTCGCGCCGCATGGCCGTGCAGGCCGCATTGGCAGGCGCCGCAGCGAGCCCGGTGCTCGCAGCACCGCCGCGCTTCGGCGCCGGCATCGAAGGCCAGCGCAAGGCCGACCGCGGCGACGGGACCTATCTGAACCCCATCGTGCCGGGCGACCACGCCGACCCCACCATCCTGAAGGACGGAGCCGACTACTGGATGACCTTCTCGTCCTTCCAGTCCTACCCCGGCGCCGTCATCTGGCACTCGCAGGACCTGGTGAACTGGACGCCCGTGACCGCCGCGCTGCAGCAGCCCATCGGCACCGTCTGGGCCATGGACCTGATCAAGCACCAGGGCCGCTACTACCTCTACATCCCGGTGCTGCAGGACGCCGGCACCGGCATCTACGTCATCCACGCCGACGACATCCATGGCCCGTGGAGCGCGCCCATCGACCTGAAGATCCCCGGCTGCATCGACCCCGGTCACGTCGTCGGCGAGGACGGCAAGCGCTACCTCTTCGTCAACGGCGGCCGCCGCGTACGGCTGAAGGACGACGGCCTGGCGACCGACGGCCCGCTGGAGGCCAACGCCTGGACGCCTTGGCAATATCCCAAGGACTGGGTGGTCGAGATGTTCGCGCCCGAAGGCCCCAAGCTGTTCCGGCGCGGCGAATGGTTCTATCTCGTCTCCGCCGTCGGCGGCACGGCCGGGCCGCCTACCAGCCATATGGTCACCGTAGCCCGCGCCCGGTCGGTGAACGGGCCGTGGCAGCACTGCCCGTACAACCCCATCGTGCGCACCCAGAGCGCCGACGAGCCCTGGTGGTCGCGCGGCCATGCCAGCGTCGTCGAAGGCCCGGCGGGCGACTGGTGGATGGTCTACCACGGCTATGAGAACGGCATGCGCACCCTGGGCCGCCAGGCCCTGCTGGAGCCCATCGAGTGGACGGCCGACGGCTGGTTGCGCGCCAAGGGGGGCAGGCTGGACCAGCCCCTGCCCAAGCCGCGCGGTGGCAAGGCCAGCCGCGCGGGCTTTGCGCTGTCCGACGACTTCTCCAGCGGCAGGCTCGGCCTGCAATGGGCCTTCCACGCACCGGCGCCGGATGAAGCACAACGCCTGCGCTTCGAGGACAGGACCCTGGTCATCCGCGGCAAGGGCAAGTCCCTGCCCGACTCTTCGCCGCTGACCTGCGCCACGGGCGACCGCAGCTACGAGGTCACGGTCGAACTGGAGATCAGCGGAAGCGACCCCCACAGCCATGGCGGCCTGGCGCTGTTCTACGAGGAGCGCGGCCATGTCGGCATCGCCTTCAGCACGACGCAGTTGCTGACCTATGGCTACGGCCAGGAGCACTCGTGGATGCGTCAGCCCATGGCCACGCACCGCGTCCATATCCGCCTCGTCAACCGCGAGAACGTCGTCACCTGGCACTACTCGCACGATGGCGGCGGGAGCTGGACCCAGCACCACTGGCAGATGGAGGTGTCCGGCCTGCATCACAACGTCTTCGGCGGCTTCGTCAGCCTGAGGCCCGCGCTGTTCAGCGCCGGCAACGGCGAAGTCCGCGTCCGCAACTTCATCTACAAGGGACTGCCCGCGTGACCTCTCGCCGCCAACTTCTCGCCGCCGCTGCCGCTTTGCCTCTCGTCGCCCAGGCCCAGCCGGCCCAGCGCCGCATCGTGCTCGACCTCGCCCAGGCCAGGCAGCCACTGGACCGTTTCTTCGACCACTGCGTCGGTGCCGACTTCCCCGGCACGACCTATCGCGAGGACGCGCTGGCCCAGCTGAAGACGGCGGTGGACGAGCTGGGCTTTCGCTATCTGCGCTTCCACGCCATCTTCCACGACGTCTTCAAGACGGTGACGCGCGATGCCAGTGGCCAGCTGGTGTTCGACTTCACCGGCATCGACAAGCTCTACGACGCGATGCTGGCGCGCCGTATCAAGCCCTTCGTCGAGCTGGGCTTCACGCCGCTGGCGCTGAAGACCTCGGACAACAAGATCTTCTATTGGGCCGGCAACACCTCCCATCCCGAGCCCGCCGGCTGGGTGGCGCTGATCGAAGCCTTTACCCGCCACATCCTGCAGCGCTACGGTGCCGCCGAGGTGCGCAGCTGGTACTTCGAGGTCTGGAACGAGCCCAACCTCGACGGCTTCTGGGAGGGTGCAGACAGGCAAGCCTATTTCGACCTCTACACGCGCACTGCCAAGGCCATCAAGGCAATCGACCCGCAGCTGCGCGTCGGCGGCCCGTCCACCGCCGGCGCGGCCTGGGTGCCGGAGTTCCTCGTACACGCGAAAGCGACGAACTCGCCGGTCGACTTCATCACGACGCATACCTACGGCGTGGATGCCGGCTTCCTCGACGAGTTCGGCAAGGAAGACCGCATGCTGTCGCCCAACCCCGACGCCATCGTGGGCGACGTGAGGCGCGTGCGAAAGGAGATCGAGGCCTCCCACCTGCCCGGCCTGCCCCTCTTCTTCACCGAATGGAGCACCAGCTACAACCCGCGCGACCTCGTGCACGACTCCTACATGAGCGCGGCCTATGTGCTGACCAAGCTCAAGCAGACGCAGGGCCTGGCCCAGCACATGAGCTACTGGGTCTACAGCGACCTGTTCGAGGAACCGGGGCCGCCGGACGCACCCTTCCATGGCGGCTTCGGTCTGATGACGCGCGAGGGCATCCGCAAGCCGGTCTGGTTCGCCTACCGTTACCTGGCGGCACTGCAGGGCAAGGAGATACCCACGAGCGACAGCTTCACCTGGGCCGCCACCGACGGCCAGCAGGTCCAGGCCCTGGTCTGGGACTGGCGCAACACCGGGCAGAAGCTCAGCAACCGCAGCTTCTTCGGCAAGCCGCGGCCCTCGCATGACGTCGGCACGGCCACCGTCGAGGTGCGCCATCTGCCGCCGGGCCGCTGGCAGCTCACCCAGCGCCGCACCGGCTTCGAGGTCAACGACGCCCACACCGCCTATCTGAAGATGGGATCGCCGAAGAATCTCGACGCGAAGCAGCTGGCCGAGCTGCAGGCGCTGACGACCGACCAGCCCGACGTGCAGCGCGAAGTGAAGGTCGGCGCGGATGGCAGGGCCACCGTCACGCTGACGCTGCGCAGTCACGACGTCGTGCTGCTGAGCTTGAAGAAGGTGGCCGCATGAAGCGCCGCCAGCTCGTTCTCGCCCTGCTGCCGCTGGCCGGTTGCGGTGGTGGCGCCGCTGCAGCCGCGACTCCAGCGCCCGCGCCGGCTGCTGCACCCGGCGGCATGCGCGACCTCACCAGCCTGCAGCTCTCCCGGCTGATGGGCGCGGGCTGGAACCTGGGCAATTCGCTGGAAGCCATCGGCGGCGAAACCGCCTGGGGCAACCCGGCCACGACGCAGGCCTTCATGACGGCCATCAAGGCGGCCGGCTTCAAGACCGTGCGCATCCCCGTTTCGTGGAAGCAGTACGCCGATGCCAACGACGTCATCAGCGCCACCTGGATGGCCCGTGTGACCCAGGTGGTGGACTACGCCAAGACCGCGGGCCTCTACGCCATCATCAACATCCACTGGGACGGTGGCTGGATGCAGCCCACCTATGTCGCCCAGGCGATGGCCAACGCGCGCATCAACAAGTTCTGGACGCAGATCGCCAGCAACTTCAAGGCCTACGACGACACCTTGCTGTTCGCCGGCACCAACGAGGTCATGGTGGACGGCGACTACGGCACGCCCAAGGCGGAGCACGTCGCCGTGCAGAACGGCTTCAACCAGCAGTTCGTGACGGCCGTGCGCGCCACCGGCGGCAACAACGCGGTGCGCCACCTCGTCGTCCAGGGCTTCAACACCAACATCGACCACACCGTCAATTTCGCCGTGCTGCCGACCGACTCCGCCAAGGACAGGCTGATGATGGAGGTGCACTTCTACGACCCCTTCAACTTCACCCTCAACGACAAGAGCACGATCTGGCAATGGGGCGCCGGCGCGACCGACGCCAAGGCCACCGAGACCTGGGCCAGCGAGGCCTATATCGACGCCCAGTTCCAGAAGATGAAGGCCAAATACGTCGACCAGGGCGTCCCGGTCATCCTCGGCGAGTTCGGCGTTATCCGCCGTGCCGAACACGCCGGCGCCGAGACCTACCGCCTGGCGTGGGACCGATACGTCGCCCGCTCCGCCTGGGCGAACGGCATGGTGCCCGTCTACTGGGACGCCGGCGCAGCAACGGAGAACCACAGCATGGGCCTGTTCGACCGCAAGACTGGCGCCCTGGTCTACCCGGAGATCATTGGCGCCCTCGTCAACGCCGTGAAATGACGCGCAGCCAGCCGTAACGTCGGCAGGTCGCACTCCTGAGCACAGCACTGCACACTTCGACTATCCTGTTAGCGGCCCGGCAGTTTCGGGCCCTAAGGGAGTCGACTTGGACACAAGCAGCCTGCACCGGGAGGGCGGCCCCCCTTTGGAGGAAGCCGGGCCTGCCCACGCCCGGCCCGCCTTTCTGCTGGACCAGCCGGCGGGTCCGCGCGAGCGCCGCCATGCGCTGATCGTCGCCCTCGTCTCGGTGGCCGTATTCGCGGCCCTGGTGCCCTTCGCCAAGACCAAGCTGGCGCCCGTGCCGGCCTTCATCCCCCTCTACCAGTCGGCCCTGGTCCTGACCGACCTCATCACGGCCGTGCTGCTGTTCGGCCAGTACCGCATCCTGCGTTCGCAAGCCCTGCTGGTGCTGGGCTGCGGCTATCTGTTCACGGCCGCCCTCGCCACGGCACACGCGCTGAGTTTTCCTGGCCTGTTCAGCGCCACCGGCCTGCTCGGCGCGACGACGCAGACCACGGCCTGGCTCTATATGTTCTGGCACGGCGGCTTTCCCCTCTTCGTGCTGGGCTATGTTGCGCTCAAGTCGCGGCCTCCGCTGGCCCTGCCCGCCCTGGCTTGGCCGGCGGCCACGCTGCTGGCAGCCCTCGGCCTCATCGCGCTGGCGACGACGAGCCACGACGGGCTGCCCGACCTGTTGGTGGTAGGCAGCTACTCGCCCACCTACCAGGGCACGGTGGGCAGCGTCTGGCTTCTCGGCCTGGTGGCCTTCATCGCGCTGTGGCGGCAGCGGCCGCGCACCGTGCTGGACCTGTGGTTGATGGTGGTCTGCATGGCCTGGCTGTTCGACATCGCGCTGTCGGCCACGCTGAACGCGGCGCGCTTCGACCTGGGCTTCTACGCCGGCCGCATCTACGGGCTGCTGGCCTGCTCGGTCGTGCTGATGGAGCTGCTGCTGGAAAACAGCACGCTGTATGCCCGCCTCTTCAAGTCCTATGAGGCCGGCCACCGCCAGGGCGAGGCCCTGGCCCTGGCACGCGACCAGGCCGAGGCCGCCAATGCGGCCAAGAGCCTTTTCCTGGCCAGCATGAGCCACGAGATCCGCACGCCGATGAACGCCATCATCGGCCTGACCAATCTGGTGCTCGAGACCCGGCTGGAACCGCGCCAACGCGACTATCTCGCCAAGGTGCAGACCTCGTCGAAAGCCCTGCTCGGCCTGCTCAACGACATCCTCGACTACTCCAAGGTCGAGGCCGGCAAGATCACGCTGGAGGCGGAGGAGTTCAGCCCCGAGGAGCTGATCGAGAACGTCGGCCATCTGTTCTCGGCACGCCTGGAAGAAGCGGGGCTAGACCTGCTGTTCGAGTTCGACGACAAGCTGCCCGACCGCCTCGTGGGCGACGGCCTGCGCCTGACCCAGGTTCTGAACAACCTCGTCGGCAACGCCATCAAGTTCACGCCCAAGGGCGAGATCGTCGTGCGCGCCGAATGCCTGGGCGAAGCGGATGGCCGCGTGGGGCTGCGCATCACTGTGCGCGACACCGGCATCGGCATGACGCCCGAGCAGGCCGGCCGCCTCTTCCAGGTCTTCGGCCAGGCCGATGCCTCCATCGCGCGCCGCTACGGCGGCACCGGCCTGGGACTGGCCATCTGCAAGCGCCTGGTGGAGCTGATGGACGGCAGCTTCGAGGTCAGCAGCACTCCCGGCCAGGGCAGCAGCTTTGCCTTCAGCTGCCGCTTCGGCAAGGCCAAACCCGGCGCGGAGCGCATCGACCTGCACCGCATCCGCGGCATGCGCACCCTGGTCATCGACGCCCAGCCCACTGAAAGGCTGATCCTGCAGCAGATGCTGCAGAGCTGGCATTTCCAGGTCGGCATGGCCTCCTTCGGCGACGAGGCCCTGTACCGGCTGCGCCAGGCCGACCCGGCCCACCCCTACGAGCTGTTGCTGCTGGACTGGAAGACGGCCGGTGCGGAATTCGTCGACATGGCGCGGCGTATCGCCGTCGAGCGTGGCGCACCGGCACCCGCCGTCATCGCGCTGGGCAGCCTGCATGCCAGCGAGCGCGTCGCCGAAGAGCTGCAGGGCCGGGCCGACGCCCTGGTCCTCGTCAAGCCGGTCACGCCGTCGCGGCTCTTCGATGCGCTGATGCAACTTCAGCGCGGCGAGCCGGCGAGCGCCGCACCAGCCACCAACAGCATGGCCGACCTGGCCGAGGCGTTGCGCCCCATCCACGGCGCCCGCGTGCTGCTGGTGGAGGACAACCCCGTCAACCAGCAGGTCGCCTGCGCCTTCCTGGCCATGGTGAAGCTGGAGGTCGAGGTGGCCGACAACGGCCTCGCGGCGATGGAGCGCCTGCGGCACGACAGCTTCGACGCCGTGCTGATGGACATGCAGATGCCCGAGATGGACGGTCTCACCGCCACGCGGCTCATCCGCGCCATGCCCCAGCACGCCCGCCTGCCCATCATCGCGATGACGGCCAGCGCCATGGAGCGCGACGTGCAGGACTGCCTGGCCGCGGGCATGAGTGCCCATGTCTGCAAGCCCATCGACCCGCGCCAGCTGGTGCGCACCCTGCGGGCCTGGATCTCTCCGTTTGCTCGCGGCGCCGCGCGTGGTGGCCGTTAGGCCAGTCTCTCGAAGTCCATCTCCCAGTTCGCTTCCCAGGTCTTGCCGCCATCGGGCGAGAAGGCCTGCTGCCAGTGCGGGCTGGCGGTGCGGGTGTTGGACCAGCGGTAGCGCACGCGGATGGGCCGGCCGCGCAACTCGTCGTCGCCATAGAACTCGCCGATGCCATCGGCAAAGCCGCCGAAGACGGGAGGCTCCAGGCTGTGCGGGTTGCGGCCGTCCACCCACCAGATGGCCCATTGCTTCTTGGCCGGGTCGAACGTGCGCATGGACAGGGCGCGGTAGGTGCCGCCGGGCAGCTCCAGCACGTTGTCGTCGATATTGCCGCGGCCGTCGAGCAGGGGCCACATGCGGCAGCTGCCGTCGAAGTGCTCCCATTCGTCGCAGCCCAGCAGCCTCTCCTTGAGGCGGCGGTGGCTGACCTTCCAGTGGCCGATGAAGAAGTCGAAGTCTTGCGGGGTGGATGTCATGTTCATGGTGTTCAGGCGTGAAGGGCGGAGCGGGCAGTGGGAAGCAGGCGCAGGGTCTGGGTGGGCCTGCCCAGCCAGGGCTGGAATGCAGCGGCGAAGTCCCGCGACAGGCCGGCGCCGGCGTCGTCGAACAGGGCCAGCGAGACCAGCACTTGCTCGCCCTCGCGCACCGGCAGGCGCGGGAAGTTGTTGGCCGCAGCCTCGGTGGCATACCAGGCCAGCCGGCGGGCGCCCGCGGCGCGCAGCGCATCGCTGAGCGGACCGCGGGCGAGATCCAGTGGCTCGGGGCCGGCTGGTGCCTTCAGGTGGAAGACGGTCGCCAGCAGCAGCCCGCGCGGCAGCGCCGTCGCACCGCGCTCGGCGCGGGGCCGGGCCGGCTTGGGCAGGGCCGCACCAGGCCAGGCGGGACGCAGCAGCAGCACATTGTCCGAATCGATCATGGTCGCGTTGGCCGCATTGCGGTGCTGGGCCCAGACCGGCCCGCCATAGAAGACGGACAGGCCGTCGCCACGCGCGGCCATGCCGGCAAAGCCGCGCAGCCAGACAAAGCGGTCGGCGTCGTCCAGGTCGCGGAACTGGCCGAGCACGTTGACGCCAGCGGCTTCCTGCGGCTCGACGAATTCGCGGTCGAAGAGTTCGATCAGCTTGTCGCGTTGGCCGGGATGCAGGGTGTACTGGCGCAGTTCGACGACCTGGCAGTCGGGCGCTGCGGGTGGCGTATGGGGAGAAGCAGGAGGCATGGCGCGGAGCCCACGGAGTTCAAGGTCCGTGCAGTCTGCGCCGTCATACATGCCAATCCATGGCATGTATTTCGACAGCCCCGAACTCAATCGTCCGCGGGTATGGGCAGCGCCAGGCCGCGCTTGAGCACGCCCATGGCGACCTGGGTGGTGTAGCGGCGCACCTGGGGGTTGTCGGACAGCAGCCGCGCCATCAGCGCTTCATAGGCCACCGCGTCCCAGGCCGTCACGACCAGGACGAAGTCGGCCTCGCCGGTCACATAGAAGGCCTGCTGAACGGCGGGCTCCGCGTCCAGCCAGGCACGCAGCCTGGCCATCAGCTCGGGGCGCTCGTTGTCGACCTGCAGGCCGGCGATGAAGGTCGTCGGCCGGCCGACCTGGGCTGCATCCAGCACCGCGATCTGGCACTGGATGACGCCCTGCTCGCGCAGGCGCCTGAGCCGTCGCTGGATGGCCGAGGCCGACAGGCTGACGTGCTCGGCCAGCTGCTCGGCGGTCAGGGCGGCATCCTGCTGCACCAGGGTCAACAACTGGCGATCGAAGCGGTCCAGATCGGTCATGTCCAAAGAATGCGGCCAAACGGCGGAAGGCCGATGCATCTTGCCGGATTTCGTCGCAGGGCCGTTCCTAGGATGACCGGCATCCCCACAGGAGTGCTTTCCCATGATCGATCACGTGTCCCTGGGCACCCGCCGCTACGCCGAATCGGTGGCCTTCTACGCCCGCGTGCTGGCGCCGCTGGGCCTGCAGCTGCTGCGCGACATCGGCAGCGAAGCCGCGTTCGGCACGCCGGACCGCTGGTGCTTCTTCCTCTACCCCGTGCCCGAAGATGTGCCGGTGACGGCACACGGCGCCCACATCGCCCTGGGCGCGCCGGACCGCGTTGCCGTGGCCGCAACGCACGAGGTGGCGTTGGCCGGATCGGCCCGCGACATCTTCAGCCCGCGCATCCGGCCCGACATCAGCGACACCTATTTCGGTGCCATGTTCCATGACCTCGATGGCCATCGCATCGAGGTGCTGACGAACGCGGTCTGAGCCCCCCACCCGACCCTCGACCGGCACCAGCAGCTCGCAGCGTTGCCCTGGGGTGGCATGTCCTGGGTGCCCCCCCTGGAACGCCGAATTCACGCTCGGCGGCGCGGATCCATCCCCCTTTTGGGGGTGATGGCGCGACATCCCTCCCCCCTCTCCCCCTTTGCTCCCCTCCTCGGGGCGATATCCGTCACGGCTGCTGGCGCCGAAACTGCTTGCATCCACAGGAGACCGCCATGACCGCTATGACTGCCAACCGCACCGCCGAACTGATGAACCGCCTGCCGGGCTGGTTCGTTGAACACGCCCGGGTCACCGAGGAAAAGGCCCGCCGTCGCCGCGAGATCCTCGCCAAGCGCTACGAGCTGCTTTACGGCGAGGAGGTCAAGTGCTGCTGGAGCCACACCATCATCGAATTCGCCAGGAAGCCGCAGCTGGCACGGTCGGTCTCCGCACCGACGCCGGCGCCAGCGCCGGCACCCATCGCCGAACCGATCCTGGAGCGCCGCAAGCCAACCCCGGCCAGCGCCCAATGGCAGGAATTCATGACGCCTGAAGAACTGCGTGAGCTGACGGGCCGCCGTTCGCTGAGCAGCCAGATGGACGCCCTCAAGGCCGACCGCATCCCGCACCGCGTCATG
>Ga0194137_10002412_pt1 | contig 11051 bp, 7 predicted proteins | sample TARM_MetaG_T3_14_FD_134025 | JGI IMG/M metagenome (GOLD analysis project Ga0194137, IMG submission 134025) | Freshwater microbial communities from Pennsylvania, USA, analyzing microbe dynamics in response to fracking - TARM_MetaG_T3_14 (version 2) | ecosystem: Environmental > Aquatic >...
ACTGAAAGATACAGCAACAAAGGAGGAAAAGCATGAAGAAATGGTACAGCCTTATCGATAAAATTTACCGAAAAGAAAATTTAGAACTAGCCTTCAAAAGTGTAAAGAAGAACAATGGGGCCCCTGGAATAGATGGGGAAACTGTCACTGATTTTGCTGAAAGACTAGAATTAAATATTGAGTTTCTTCATGAAAGACTGAAAACCAACAAGTATGTACCAAGTCCAGTAAGAAGAGTAGAAATCGAAAAACCGGATGGGGGTATAAGATTACTAGGTATTCCAACCGTGAAAGATAGAGTAGTGCAACAAGCCATTGTAAACATCGTAGAACCAATATTTGAACCTACCTTTCATACATCTAGTTATGGATACAGGCCTAAACATTCACAACATCAGGCAGTAGCAAAAGCAGAGCGGTTTATGAATAAATATGGATTAGGTCATGTAGTAGATATGGATTTAAGCAAATGTTTTGACACTCTAGACCATGAAATCATCATCAAAGCCATATCAGAGAGAATAAGTGATGGTAGAGTGCTAGACTTGATTAAGAAATTTCTAAAATCAGGCGTAATGCATAGAGACAATTTTTGTGAAACGGAAATCGGCTCTCCGCAAGGTGGAGTAATTTCACCATTAATTAGAACATTTACCCTAATCAGTTTGACCAGAAGATGAAGAATAAAGGCATAAGGATAGTACGCTTTGCTGACGATATTCTTGTCTTTGCAAAAGACAAGAATACAGTAGGAAACTACAAAACTTATGCCACAAAAGTCTTAGAGAAAGAGTTGAAGCTAAAAGTTAATGATATGAAAACTAAATTAACAAGTGTGGATGAAGGTGTAAGCTTTCTAGGATTCGTAATATATAAAAGAGCACTTACGGTCAATTCTAAAAGGATAAAGCGTTTTAAAGAAAATATAAGACAAATTACTAGAAGAAGCTCGGGAAGAAAACTCGAAGAAATCATTAAAGAGTTAAATCCAAAGCTAAGAGGGTGGATAAACTATTATCGTATAGCAAATATTAAAGGATTTATCCGAGGATTTATGGGATGGCTGCGCAGAAGATTAAGAATGATAAAGATGAAACAATGGAAAACCTATAAGGCAATGCATAAAGAGATGAGGAAATTAGGAATCAAAGGAAATGGACTTAAAATGGCTGTAGTAAAGTGGAAGAATTCAAATGTTCATATTATACACCAGATATTGCCCAATAAATATTTTGAAGAACTAGGCCTCATAGATATTGGAACATATGAAGTTGGGTTGTTGTCGAATTACTATTAATTCGGAGAGAAATTACAGGAGCCGGATACGGCAAACGTAAGTCTGGTTCTGTGAGAGCAATGAAAACAGGATTAATTACCCTGTTTTCTAGCTACTCGATTGAGCCGCATTATATGATAGCATATGACTTACTTATGCATTTACTGACTATCTTTGTTAAAGACATAGGTGGAAGTGGATATCACTAATAAGTATCTAAAGATATTCACGTGATATAGTTAGAACTTTCTGAATCATATAAATACTAATTTTCAACATACATTTTTCAAGGGTTTGAGGAGAAAATAGGTATAAAAATATATGTACAAATATAGGGGAAAATTCTATTGAAATGGTACAACCTTAGTGATATAATGTTAACGTTATAAAGGTAGGTCGCCAATAATGGGCGACCTAAATAGTTTTACTATCACTGATAAATTCTATGTTTATGAATATTTTTTTTGGGTTATGCTAAATTAGATTTATGAACTAATGAATTCTCATTAATAACAATTTAATGTATATATACAAAAGAGGCAAATAGAAAGGATGTTTTGAAAATCATGACCACCAAATATGTATTTATTACAGGGGGAGTAGTTTCCTCACTAGGTAAGGGTATTACAGCTGCATCCCTAGGGCTGCTTCTGAAGAGCAGAGGGTTGAAGGTATCTATTCAAAAATTTGATCCATATATTAATATTGACCCGGGAACAATGAGTCCTTATCAGCATGGAGAAGTATTTGTTACGGATGATGGTGCTGAGGCGGACTTAGATTTAGGCCATTATGAAAGATTTATCGATAGTAACTTAAGTAAATCAAATAGTGTAACTTCAGGTAAGGTTTACTGGTCAGTGTTAAATAAGGAAAGAAAAGGTGACTTCTTGGGAGGAACAGTTCAAGTTATTCCTCACATTACGAATGAAATTAAAGATAGAATTTATAGAGTAGGTAAAGAAGGGCACTTTGATGTAGTTATTACTGAAATTGGTGGTACTGTAGGAGACATCGAGAGCTTACCGTTTTTAGAGGCTATTAGACAGATTAAATATGATGCCGGTAGAGAAAACGTTATGTATATCCACGTTACTTTAGTTCCTTACTTAGGTAAGGCTGGGGAGCTTAAAACAAAACCGACTCAACATAGTGTCAAGGAACTTAGAAGTATAGGTATTCAGCCAGATGCGGTAGTTTGTCGTACTGAAAAACCTATATCTCAAGAGATGAAGGACAAGATATCTATATTCTGCAACTTAGACCCTGGGCATGTTGTACAAAACATTGATACGGACAGTCTATATAATGTACCACTTCTACTTAAAGAAGAGGGATTAGATACAATGGTAATTAACAGACTTAATATTCAGGCTGGAGACTATGACTTAACTCAATGGGAAGAAATAGTAAAGAGACACATGAACTTAAAGGATACTGTTAAAATTGCTTTAGTAGGAAAGTATGTGGAATTAAGAGATGCATACTTATCTGTTACAGAGTCACTAACTCATGCTGGTATCCATAACGATGTTAAAATTGATATAGACTGGGTAAAAGCAGATGATTTAAATGATGAGAACGTTGAATCCCTATTAAAGGATGCCCACGGAATTTTAGTTCCGGGAGGATTTGGTGATAGAGGAATTGAAGGTAAAATCGCAGCTATCAAATACGCTAGGGAAAAACGTGTGCCACTATTCGGTATATGTCTAGGTATGCAACTTGCTGTAGTAGAGTTTGCTAGAAACGTTGTTGGATTAAAGGGAGCTAATAGCTCTGAGCTTAATCCAGATACTGAGTATCCTGTAATAGATATTATGCCTGACCAAAAGGATATAGAGAACAAGGGTGGAACTATGAGGTTAGGTCAGTACCCATGTAAAATCTATGAAGGCACTAAATCAAAAGAAATATATGGTGAAGAATTAATACATGAAAGACATAGACATCGTTATGAATTCAATAACGAATATAAGGATCAGTTAACAGCGGCTGGTTTAGTAATCGGTGGTATTTCACCTGATGAAAGATTAGTAGAAATCATAGAATTAAAAGACCATCCATGGTTTGTAGCTGGACAATTCCACCCGGAATTCAAATCTAGACCAACAAGACCTCATCCGCTATTTAAGGACTTTATACGAGCATCAAAGGAAAATAGATAGGTTCTTTGTCAACTGGTGTTGGTGAAGAAAATGAAACAATTTTGACCTAAGAAAATATAATTAAGTTAGTGGCTTAGGATAACATAAAAGTTATCTTAAGTCATTCTTAATGTAGCTAAGTTTTGGGAGATAAGTATTCTATTTTTGGCTCTTTGTCAATAGTTCGGGGGGTTAGTTAATCACGTTAAGCAGTGGATAATTCTATTCCTGAAATCTATTGAAATTCTTAAGCCCAAAGGATACCCTCTTTAAGACCTTAATCTTATTATTAAAACCCTCAGTAGGACCATTAGTAAAACCATATTTAAAAGCATTCTTTATTTCTTTAGCCCATCTTCCATATGTAGCTGCACATTTCTTAAACTCTGGGATATTAGAGCTTTGTGAACTAACAATCCAATCAAAGAAAGCACTAGCGTTGATATGAGTACTTACCGTTTTGACATATCTCATAGAATGACTCTTTCAGATTATGAGCTAAGCGAAGATCTTCATTGTATAACAACATTAAATAAACAGCTTTCTTATTTTCATCTTTGAGCTTATGATAACGGGTGAGTATAAGCTTTCTGCTTCTTTTATAGTACTTTCTAAGGTTAACAGGCATAGTTTTCTGTAAGAGTTTTCTAACACTCTCAATAGCCCATGTTACTTGCCTAATAAAATGGTATTTATCAATAATAATCGTGGCATTAAGAAAATAGATTTTAGCTAAGTCAACAAAATGCTGCCAGATATAGGAAACATATAATTTAACATTATATCTGTCTTTCTTAGTAATTTCTTTGAAGTAGCTTATAAGGTACTTTGAGAACGGAAAGGAAGAATATCTAAAACTTTGTTTTTTTATTCAGATATCGGTACTTAGAATATCATTTGCTAAACGATTAAGGTTTGTAATTTAGGCTTAAATTATACACAAGAAATAAAAATAATAGTGGCACTAGCAGGAATTTTGTATAGACCGTAGAATATACAAAAAAGTGGCATTGAAAATGTGTACAAAGCAGCAAAATTAATAATTATAAAACTATTTGTAACAATTCTGTAATGGTATTTATACAACTATTTATGTATAATACAAATAGAGGAGTACATCTGAAACTTAAAGCACTAATTTATTACATTAATATTACAAAGCTGGAAACAATGTTGACTCACTTCACAGAATTGGTTATAATCGTAGAGTAGAAACATGGTTGTTGGCTCTTCTAAGCTTAAGATATGAAATGAAAATAATTAAGTATAGTAAGCTTAGAAGGGGTAATGACTGCAATAGTACATACTTACCCTAGAAAAAAATCAAAAAACAAACATTTTAAAGGAGGTTTTTTTAGTGAAGAAGAAAATATCAATCTTATTGGTATTAGCAATGGTATTAACATTAATACCAATGACGGCGTTTGCTGGAATCACAAAATCTGGTTCAGTTGCAACTGTAGCAGATGATTCAGTAGTAAACTTAGGGCAAGCGAGAATTGAGATCCCTGCAGGTTCTTTATCAGTTGGGGACGAACTTATTATTAGCTTACCAAGTAAAGTAACATTTTTAGACAAATTTACTGGTGGGGTAGAAATCAATGAAGCAGGTAATGATCTTGCGCTTACTGGAGTACTTTGGAATTATGTTAACACTGTTGCTCCAGGAGTTAAGTTTTATGGAGAATTAACTAGTGCTCTAGGAACTGAAGCAGGTACTTCTATAAGAATACCAGCAACTAATGCAAACGGAAATGCAAATGCTCTTTATACGGCTGCACCTGCATTAGATGTAACAACATTAGGGAATGGAGAATTTAAACTTACAGTTACTGCAGCAGCTACAACTTTGTTATCAGAAGATTCTACAATTTTCTTTAACTTAGGTGCAGTAGCAATTGAAGATGGTTTTGAAGGACCAATCAACCTTAATGTATTAGCACCAAACGGTTCAGGGTTCCCAGCGGGAACTGTTACAGTAGGAACAGTAGCAACTTCAGGAAAAATTAATGTTTCTACATCAAGCACAAAAACATCAAGCGATAACTTTACATTCAGATTAAATCTTCAAGAATTACTACCAGGTTCTTTAAAAAATGAAGCTCAAGCTTTAAAAATTAAATTACCAAATGGTTACAAATTCACTCAAACTCCAGCTGCAGCAACAGCTACTATTAGTGCTCATGGCGGAACTGTTGTTTATGGTCAAGATTTAAATACAACGATCTCATATCAAAACAACAATACTGAAATGGTTATTAGACCAGCTACAGCTGCTACAACTCAAGCATCTTTCTGGAGAATACCAGCAATCGGATTCAGATTAGATGATGTTACAAAAGCACAAGCTGGCGACATTATGGCTCAAATCTATGGTGCAAGTAGCACTGATGTTACAGAAATAAAAGTAGGTACTTTTGGAGAGTTCGGAGTTCAAGTAACAGAAAAAGAAGTTAAAGATGTAGTTGCTGGAAAAGTTGACCAAGAAATTGGAAGCTTCTTTGTTGAAGAGCTTATGAGCAATTCATTAGTTACTTCAAGAAACGTTATTTTAGAATTACCAGAAGGCGTAATCTGGGATTACAATCCAGACGCGTCTGTAGTAACGCCAACTGTAGATGACTACACTAATTATCACGCTGATATACCACAATTTGCTAACAAAGGTGTAACTTTAAATGGCGGTGGTGCAGCAGCAGCTCAACTACCAAGCATCGTTAATTCTGGAAGAGAATTAAGATACATTGTATCTAATACAAGCGACAAAGCAAAATTAGAAATTAAAGATCTTAAAGTTGCAATTAGACCAGATTTCGAAGGTGACCTAGTTGTTAAAGTAAGAGGAACAGCTGGAGCAGCTGGAGAAGTTAAAGTTGCTAATGTAGTACCATCAGTAACAGCTGAAATTAGTGAAGTTAAAGAAGTTGTTATTGGTAGATCTAGCCAAAAAATAGCAGACATTACAATTACAGAGGCTCTAAAAGAAGCATTCTCAAATGTATCTGGGGCTACAAATATTGTTGAACTTGAGTTACCAGTTGGATTCGAATTTACAAGATTACCAAAAGTTGAAGTAGTTGAAGGTGACTTAGATATTCATCAAGTAGGTTTCTCTAGTAACAATGCTAACACATTAGTATTCAATGTTAGAGGAGAAAGTAACAAGCCAAGTACAATTAAAGTAAGTGACGTAGAATTGACTACGTTTAGACATGCACCAGAGGGTAATGTGACATTAACAGTTAGTGGTGGAGACTTAGTAGAAACTGATGCGCATTTTGCAAATCACGATGTTGCAGCAGAAGTTGTTATAGCTAAAGTAATCACTCCTGCACAAGGTCAAGATGGAAAATTTGAAGATAGACAACCAGTTACTTTTACAATTGGTCAAAAATCTTACGTAGTAGGAAATGAAGTAGTAACAGCTGACGTTGCTCCTTTCATTCAAGATAGCAGAACAATGGTACCGGTAAGATTTGTAGCTCAAGCTGTTGGAGTATCAGAGTCTAACATCATTTGGGACGATGCTACAAGAACAGTTACTATCTTTGGAGAAAGAGTAGTTCAATTAACAATTGGAAGCAGTGAATTATTAGTAAACGGAGCAAAAGTAACTATGGACACACAAGCTATTATCTCAGCTGACAGAACATATGTTCCAATCGCTTTCATTGCTCAAGCTTTAGGTGTAGAATATACTTGGAATGCTGCTGACATGTCAGTAACGTTTGAGTAATTAATACTAACTAAATAAATTATTATTATTGCAAAGGAAGACTTTTAAAAGTCTTCCTTTGTCTATCTGTAATTATCTAAACCGTTTAAGTAACAATGAATGAATGTTGGGAGTTGAGTTCATATGAATAGAAAACTAAAAATTGCAATACTTTTAACGACGTTTTTGATTGTAAGTAATATTGCACAGGTTTTTGCTATAACCGAATTAAGTAATAATAGTAAAGACTCTGGTATACAGGAGTCCAAAACTCTAATACTTACTTATGATCAAGCTATTGAAAGTGCATTAAAAAGTAGTCGGCTTATAAAAAGTGCTAATCTGGATGTTGAACGTTCAAATGAAATACGAAATAAGGCAGATGATCAATTAACATATATGCCTACATGGTTCAACAATACCCAAGTAACTGATGTATCGAGGGGTTTATTTTATGGTTTAATTCAGGCAGATATAGGGCTAAAAACTTCTAAGAAACAGTTAACAACTGCAGAACAAAGTGTTGCTTTTACTACTTTAAGAACATATAATGAGTTGTTGAGTTTGCAGAAAGAGGTAGAACTCAATAAGTCTGACCTGGAACGATTAAAGAGAAAAAAGAATATAGTTAGTTTAAAAAATAAGTATGGGCTTGCTACAAGTATAGAAGTACAAGAGGCGGAGAAGACAATAAAGGAAAGTGAATATAATTTACTAAGCAATATTGAAAACGTTAAAGAAAAAAAAATAGTGTTTAATAATTTACTAGGTTTTTCACATGATAAAGAATATATTCTTATTGATGAACCTGAATTCCACATCTTAGATTATAGTGATGAAAAACTGTTATATCATATTAGAAATGTTATAATGGATAGTAATCTAGTTTGGATTGCTGAACAAAATATGAAATTTGCTCAGATAGATTTAGATTTATATGTGTATAATGATCCAAATAACTTGCCATATAGAGCAAAGGAAATTGATTTAGATAAAGCAAATATGAATGTAGCCGAAACTAAAAAGAAATTGGAAGAAACTATACACTCAACATATAGAAATATTAAACAATTGGAAAACCAATACAGTATTTTAAGATTGAAACGCGAAAATGCTGAAGTAATGTTAGCAAAAGCAAATATTCAGTATGAGTTAGGATTAATCACCTTAAATGATGTGAAAGAAACTGAATTTATTATAGAACAGTTAAATAAGAATATGCTAGATGTAATATTACAGCATGAACAGTTGAAGTATATATTTCATATGCCTTGGACTATTATGAATTAAAGTAATTTGTAGGTTAATAATCAAATGAGACTTAATCGAGGGGCCAAAATGTCGATTGAGCATATAATAAAATTGAAATTGGAATCGAACATAAAGATTATTAGTTAACGAATCAAACTAATTATTTTAGTTAATATATTATTAAAAATGATATGTGAATATTCAGGTTCTTTCACAATAGAATAGGTCTGAAGAGAAAAATGAGTTAATTGAACTACGCTAGTAAACAGAAGTCTAAAAGTGAAATTTAAAGTAGCCTTGTTGATAATTGCATGAAAATCGCTATCAGGAACAAGTACATTATCATGTAATTTATAACGTTCTAAGGATAAATACGAATCTTTCTTACTACAGTTATAAAGAAAATCATGTGGTAGGAAACTGTAAATAAATATGACGCAAGAAAAATAAAAAAAGAATTCCCAAATTGCAATAGCAAATTGAACTAATTACTAACTTTAATATTATGGAATTTATTGGTTATATCAATGCGGTACGTTTTTCTCAAACGCTTTGGTTGAAGTAACGGATAAGGATTTTTCTAGGCAATGTATTACACCAGTTTTCAACCTTAGTTATAGACTCTATGGAGAATACGACTATACTCTTACTCTTTGGTATTAAGCGCCAATTATTCCGTTATGTCGCTGATGTTTCCATCTCTCACCTTATGAATATGGATGAGTAAAGTATAACTTAGTGTCAGTAGTTTTTTCTAAATGGAGTTGGACCTTGTGCATTTAACAATTCAATCTGACCTCTTTCATTAAAAGCATTTAGTTTTAAGGGTTATACAGTAGTGGCTTAGGATTAAACTCCTAGGCTATTTTTTAGTTACGCTATTTCCACTATAATATATTCAAATTCGACTAAGGGCTTTAGTTAGTAGTTTATATGCTAGGTAGCATTATTCTAAGCACTGGAAAATATTAATTAGAATGTATATTTAATTCATATGTAGTTCATAATCAGCTGTTATAATAATCCGGGAAATAATACCTATTGTTATTAAATATGAGAGTTAAAAATAGGTTTATTTGAAACTCTTTTAGATATTTAAAGAAGAAACTCAAAATGCAGGAGGTAGTAAAGTGAAAGTTAAAAAGAAGTTTATTTTTATTCTAGTTTTTGTTCTTATAAGTGTTGTTGTAGTTACTGGAATTAATAGGTCAAGAAATGAGAGTCTAAGTGCAGACCAAGAACTAATCGAAGAGGATTACATACCTGTAGAGGTAGAAAGCATTAAGAAAGATACTATAGCAAACCAAATTTCTCTAAATGGTAAAGTTTTTGCAAATGAAGAGTTAATGGTTATGCCATTAATACCTGGTAATATAGTAAAGGTAAACGTAAGCACTGGAGATTATGTAAAAAAAGGTGATGTATTATTTATCGTAGATCAGGATGATGTATTAAGGGGTATAGAGCAGGCCCAGAACAGTGTAGATTTAGCCGAAAGTGGAGTTGAACAGGCTGAAATCGCAATGAAATCTGCAGAAATTAATTATAAAACAGTTAAGGCTAATGTAGATAATGCTTTACTAAACTTAAAGAGGTCAAAGGCCCTATATGAGGCTGGAGCCTTATCAAAAAGCCAACTTGAACAGGCGGAAATGGCCGCATCAACAAGACCTATTGAGGTAGCTGAGGCACAGGTCAAACAAGCTGAAATAAGTTACGAACAGTCATTAAGCCAATTAAGCCAAGCTAAAATAGGATATGAGCAGGCTAATAGCAATCTTAGTAATTCAGTAATTACTGCACCAATTAATGGCTTAATTTCAAATGTTAATGCAATAGAAGGGCAATTCGCAAGCAACGCACAGTCGGTTGCAACTATTATAGATATAGAGCAGGTTTATATACAGGTGGATGTTGCAGAAAATACAATTAATAGATTATCTATGGGGCAGGAAGTAACAGTTACTGTACCATCAGCTGTAGAAGGAGAATTAACAGGAAGAATAGATTATATTAGCCCTGCGTCAGACTCTAAAACTCAATTGTATAAAGTAAAGGTAAACCTATCTAATAAAGATAATAAAATAAAGCCGGGAATGAGTGGCTCTGTCGTATTAGATATTGAGAGTCGTGAAGATGTGCTTTCCGTAAGGAACAAAGCTATTATAGACAGTGAAGGAACAAAATTCGTTTATGTTGTAAAGGACGATAAGGCAGTTAAACAAGAAATAGCTTTAGGTCTAGATACAGGATCATATATCGAAGTAACAAAAGGACTTGAAGAAGGTGATATTGTAATTATAAAAGGGCAAAATTATGTGGTTGAAGGTCAGACGGTTAAAGTAGTAAGGGGTGAGTAATTATGAACTTATCAAAGTTATCGGTTAAAAGACCCGTCATGACCTCAATGGTTATGCTTATCATTATATTACTAGGAACAATCTCTTTAACTAGATTACCAATAGATTTATACCCAGCCATGGATATACCTGTGGCAATTGTTAGTACTTCCTACTCAGGTGTAGGACCCCATGAAATAGAAAACCTTATTACAAGACCAATAGAGGGGGCAATCTCTACTGTAGGTAGTCTAGACACTATTTCCTCCTATTCTTCCCTAGGAAGTTCCATCGTAGTAGCAGAGTTTAATTATGGGACTGAT
>Ga0194137_10002414_pt1 | contig 11043 bp, 6 predicted proteins | sample TARM_MetaG_T3_14_FD_134025 | JGI IMG/M metagenome (GOLD analysis project Ga0194137, IMG submission 134025) | Freshwater microbial communities from Pennsylvania, USA, analyzing microbe dynamics in response to fracking - TARM_MetaG_T3_14 (version 2) | ecosystem: Environmental > Aquatic >...
GTCAATATCAAGACAGACCATCTTTGCAGCTCTTCTTGTGGTTCCGCCTGATTTGATTGCTCCGGCATTTCTGTCCAGACCTTTAAGGAAGCTCATAAGACCTGATGAAACTCCACCGCCTGTCAGTTTTTCTCCTACAGCTCTGATGCTGGAGAAGTTTGTTCCTGTTCCTGAACCGCCCTTGAAAAGCTTGGTTTCTGTTACATACTGCTCGGAAATCGAATGGTCTCCAAGAAGCTTGTCTTCAACCGACAGGATGAAACATGCTGATGCCTGAGTTCTTGTGTAAGTGTCTGCAGACTTTACCACTTTTCTTTCTACAGGATCAAAATAGAAGAGGTCATTCTGTCCGCCTTCAATACCATAAGACTGCTTAAGTCCTGTGTTGAACCACTGAGGAGAGTTTGGTGCATACATCTGATTCAGAAGACCATAAACCATCTCATCATAGAAAATGTCTTTCTGGTCCTGTGTGGTGATGATTCCCTCATCAGCCAGAGATTCCATCCAGAAACTCACCATTCTATGTGCGACCATTTTCATGGAGTTCTCGTATCCCTGTTCGTTATTGACGCCTGCTTTTCTGAAATACTTTGAAGCGATGATGTCCACTGCATTCTGGGAATAGTGGGTAGGGAATTCCAGGTCCTTCATCTCGACGATGATCTTTCCGTTCTTGTGATTCTTAAGCAGAACGTCCCTCTTGCTCCAGTCAAATAAGTCATAAACAGTTTTGTCTTTATTAATGTCCAGCTCTTTAGTATAATAACGTTTAAACAAGTCTTTAATATCCTTCATTGCTAACCTCCTGAATAAATTGCGATGGATTAAGTATAATACTATATGTTGTGATAATCAATACCGAAAACCACAATATATAGTTTTTTAACAAATGAATAATGCGAAATCCTAATGTCGTTGAAGGTGTTAGCATAATATGATTTAAAGAAATTATGAGAAAGTCCGGATTTGAAAATTAAATCAGATCAGGACAACAATATTTAAAGGAAATGAGGTATGATGATTAAAGAATTGAATGGCCTGAAGCCAAAAACAGACGAAAATTGTTTTATTGCGGAAAATGCGCTGCTCATCGGAGACATCGAGGTGGACAGTGAATCCTCTGTCTGGTATGGCACGGTGATCCGGGGAGATGTGGCACCAGTAAGAATCGGCAGAAGGACAAACATCCAGGACAACTCGGTCCTTCATTCCGACAGCGGCCTTGAAATGGTTATCGGTGATGATGTCACCATCGGTCACGGATGCATCATTCACGGTACATCCATTAAAGGAAAGTCCATCATCGGTATGGGGAGTATTCTCCTCAATCATTCGGTGATTGGAGAAAATACGATCATCGGTGCAGGAAGTCTGGTCACAGAAGGGAAAGTGATACCGGATGGAGAACTGTGGATCGGAAGACCCGCCAAATTTGCAAGAAAGCTGACGGAAGAGGAAATCAGTAAAATCAGAACCTCAGCAGAACACTATTATGAATATGCGATGATGCATAAAGGAGAAAGAAATGATTAAATTCGGAGATTTCAACATATTGAAGGTCAAGCGTGAAGCGGCTTTCGGACTATACCTCGACAAGGAGACAGGCAACACCTCAGATGATATCCTCCTTCCAACAGGGAATATCGTAGGAGACAAGCCGGCGGTAGGGGATGAAGTCAATGTATTCATCTATAGAGACTCAAAAGACAGACTCATCGCTACAATGAAGAAGCCTAAGGTCACAGTGGACCACCTGGCCGTACTTAAAGTATCTCAGGTAACGGATTTTGGCGCATTCCTGGACTTCGGACTGGAAAGAGACATTCTGGTACCGAACAAGGAAATGAAATTCAAGATGATACCGGAGAAAGAATATCTTGTATTCGTCTATGAAGACAAGACAGGCAGACTTGCCGCTTCGACAGAAGTAGGCAGATACCTGGATGTCCCTGAAGAAGACCAGTACAACCCTGGCGACATCGTTACAGGAATCGTCTATGACAAACAGACAAACGGCACTCTGGAAGTCGCTGTAGAAGAAAAGTATATGGCGATCATTCTGAGAAACGAGTATTTCACGGATATCGAACCAGGTGACAGAGTAACAGGAACCATCAAGAAGATCATGGAAGACGGCAGAATCAGCTTCACCCCAAGAAAGAAAATGATTGAAGAGAAAGAGGAACTGTCCGATACCATACTTGCCTACCTCAAAGAAAACGACGGTTTCATGCCATACAATGACAAATCCACTCCTGACGAGATCAAGAAAAAATGGAACACCAGCAAGAATTACTTCAAGATTGCTTTAGGTAACCTGATGAAAAAAGGTCTGATCAGACAGGATGAAAAAGGGACCTACCTGAAATAGAAGAGAGACAGAAAAGGAGCACACAAAAATATGATCGAAACACAGGATCCAAAGGGAATGAGCAGAGAGAAAAGACTGAAAAGCGCCATCCTGTTTACAAAGGCTCAGCTGAAAAACGAGACGGATACGCTGGCAAATCTTGCGAACATCAGCGCTGTGATCAATATGTATATGGACGACATCAACTGGGTCGGATTCTATCTGATGAGAAACGGAGAACTGATTCTTGGACCTTTCCAGGGAAAACCCGCCTGCAACAGAATCGAAATCGGCTCCGGTGTATGCGGAACATCTGTAAAGGAAGGAAAGACGCAGCTTGTGGATGATGTCCTCTCACTGGACAATCACATCGCATGCGACTCGGCTTCCCGTTCAGAGCTTGTGGTGCCTATCTATAAAAGCGGAGAAATCTTCGGTGTCCTTGACATCGACAGTCCTTCGCTGGCGCGCTTTACAGAGCTTGAACAGAAATATATGGAAGAGCTTGTGGGCCTTCTTGAAGAATCACTTTAACCGCAAAAAAAATAATGCATGACATCTGCGTCATGCATTATTTTTTTGCAGTTTTACTGCATTTTTTTCTGATAATCAAGTATGGTGTTGAACTCAGTATAGATCAGATCCACGTTTTCAAGAATTCTTTTTGCACCAGTTTCCATGTCTTCCATGTCTTCCATGTCGGCACTTCTATGAACCATGTAGGTGATGCTGTCATCTCCAGGCATAAGGAAACTCATGGCGTTCAGCTTATCCGTAAAAACCGCGAACGCGCTGAGTTCGTTTTCTCTGAATATGCTCTTATAGGTGTCTTTAGTGTAGCAGCTGTCGTACGCCAGATGCGCCATTACTTTAAGCCGCTTTATGATTTCTTCGGCACTTGCAAGATTTCTCTTTTCCAGCACATTCAGAGGAATCAGAGGTTCCTTCTTCAGCGCATCAATGTTCTTCACGACGCCTTCGATATCCGCAAAGATATGCGAAAAAGGTTCATTGTAGTTCATGCCGCTTGTCCTGTCTCCATCTGTAAGATAGTCCAGTGTGAGGCTCATGATGTGGTTAAGCTTCAGTCTGACAAATTCAAGCCGTTTTCTGGTGATTTTTCTGTAATACAGAAATGAGAAGATGAAGTTGAAGATAATCGCGATCAGTACACCCAGACCTAAAGCAAGCATTCTCAGTCTGATGGTTAGAAGAATACTTGGACTGCCCATGGCATCACTCTGTATAAACTGTGTCATGTATATGCTGGTGAATATGGCTACAGGTGATACCGCGCGATAATCGATCTTAAGCGCAATGAACAGGGTAAGCCCCATACCCAGCATGATGGTGAACACGTTGACACCCATGAAATAAACGAGTATCCCCGTTGTGACTGCACCAAGGAAGGAGGCGAGCAGCTGGTTTATTCCACCCTTTACTGCCGAAATATTGGTCGCTTCAAGGTTGTACATCACACCCAGAAGGACGGAGATCATATCAAGCCTTGTCACATCAAACATCATACCGAAAATATACCCGGTACCGATTGCCAGCATCGATTTTAGAATATAGAGCCCCGAGTCCAGCAAGACAGCTTCTTTTCTGAGACCGATCAGTTTCTTAATCTGTTCCATAACTGCTCCTTTAATCAATCAAAAAGTATATGATTTCATTTATTTTAAAAATAGTTGCATTAAATATATTAACATAACCACGAGAAGATGTGTATGCCCACTGAAAATATATCTTATTTTTCCACCATAGCTCACCGCAAAATCTGTGCCTGTTCCTCTGACAGAAGAAACCCTGAAGTTTTCACTTCAGGGTCATTTCTTTATAGTGGAAGATTGTTTTTCTTTCGATATGCCCGCATGAAGATTTTGATGACTTCATTCACGATGAGCGGCAGCAGTGAAAGTCCGAATACGATCAGCCAGTCATTCAGAGGCAGTGCATGTACTTTAAACGCATCAGCCAGGAATGGAATGGAGATCAGACCAAACTGCAGCACAACACCTGCTACGATGGACATGAGCAGATATTTATTTTTGAAGAAACCGACCTGGAAGATGGATTTGGTTTCACTTCTCATGGTCAGCGAGTAGAAGAGCTGCGATACAGCAAGTACGACAAATGCCATGGTTCTGGCATAGATGATTACATCCTCCGGAGCATCAGCTGATTCCCAGATGGATGATCCTCTTTCACTGAGTCCGATGGCAAAAGTGAGAAGTGTCAGTGAACCGATCAGTACACCACCAATAATCGCTCTGATGCCTGCGCCCCGAGCAAAGAAGCTTTCCTTCGGATCTCTCGGTTCTTTCTTCATGACATCAGGGTCTCCAGGGTCTATTCCTAAGGATATTGCAGGCAGAGTATCTGTAACAAGGTTTACCCACAGAATCTGTGTAGGCAGCAGCGGAATGGCAAAGGAGAAGAGTACGGATACAAAGATCGCTACGATCTCTCCGAGGTTACACGAGAGAAGGAAAATAACCGATTTTTTGATGTTGTTGTAGATGTTTCTTCCTTCTTCTATTGCCGCAACGATGGTTGTAAAGTTATCATCAGTCAGGATCATATCAGCTGCACCCTTGGATACATCTGTACCGGTGATACCCATGGCGACACCGATATCCGCATGCTTCAGGGAAGGAGCATCATTGACACCGTCACCGGTCATGGAAACGATGTTGCCCTGAGCTTTGAAGGCTTTGACGATTTTCACCTTATGATCAGGGGATACTCTTGCAAACACTCTATAGTTGTTGATGCTTGCTGCAAACTCTTCGTCTGAAATCTCATCGATCTCAGCGCCTGTCATAGCCTGGCTGATATTATCCGCAATGCCCAGCTCCTTGGCTATGGCAACTGCCGTATTCTTGTGGTCTCCTGTAATCATGATTGAAGTGATGCCTGCACCATGAGCTGAAGCGATGGAGTCCTTGACCTCAATTCTTGGCGGGTCGATCATGGCCACAAAGCCGATGACAGTCAGGTCTTTTTCCATTTCTTCAGGACTGATCTTAGTCTTCGTATCTTTAAACGCAACACCAAGTACTCTCAGTGCCTTGTTTGACATTTCCACTGATTTGTCGAGCAGTGTCTTCTTGTGTTCCTCTGTAAGCGGTACACTTTCACCATCAATCAGAATACTTGTAGAGATCTTCAGGATGTTGTCTATGGCACCCTTAGTATGAACTCTATAACCGTCACCTTCCTGGTTCAGGGTGGACATGAGCTTTCTGTCTGAATCGAAGGGCTTTTCGTCAACTCTAGGGAAAATCCTGTTCAGTTCTTCCTTGGTCATGCCATAACGGTTGCCTAGAACGATGAGTGCGATTTCAGTAGGGTCTCCTGTAGATTCTTTTTCAGTGGCAGTGGCGTCGCTGCAGAGCACAAAAGACTTGATAAGCTCTTCGGCATCTTCATCACTGGTTTCTGCAGTCTCCGCATGGATATCCACATCCACTTCTTCTTTATGGGTATAGTACTTTAGGACAGTCATCTTGTTCTGTGTAAGTGTTCCGGTCTTGTCTGAGCAGATGATGTTCACAGAACCCAGCGTCTCAACTGCAGGCAGTTTCTTGACAATTGCATTGATCTTACTCATTCTTGTTACACCAAGTGCAAGCACAATAGCCACGATTGCAGGAAGTCCTTCAGGAATTGCTGCAACAGCAAGACTGATGGAGGTAAGAAGCATGTCCAGAAGATCTCTTCCCTGGAGGAATCCTATAATGAACATGAGGATTGTGATGCCCAGTGCGAGTTTTCCGAGGGTTTTGCCCAGTTCATCCATTCTTTTCTGAAGAGGGGTCATGCTGTCTGTCTCTTCATTAAGACTCTTGGCGATATTACCGACTATGGTCTCCATTCCTGTGCCCACAACAACGCCTTCTCCACGACCATAGGTGACAAGAGTGGACATGAAGGCCATGTTGGCACGGTCACCCACAGGAATATTCTCTTCAGTGAACTCTCTGTCGTAGAACTTGTCTGAAGGAACGGACTCTCCTGTAAGCGCAGATTCTTCAATCTGCAGATTGGAACTTGAGACAAGCCTGATGTCTGCAGGAACATATCGTCCTGCGTCAAGGATAACCACGTCTCCCGGAACAATCTGAAGGGAACTGATTTCCTTTGTCTCTCCGTCTCTTCTTACCAGAGACAGGGGTGTGGTGAGCTTATTCAGCGCTTCAATGGCTTTTTCCGCCTTTGCTTCCTGAATGATACCGATGGTGGCATTCAGAAGGACAACGGCTAGAATGATGATGGAGTCGGCATATTCGGCGACGATGAGCGTCACCACTGCCGCACCCAGAAGCACATAGATGAGTGCATCATTGAGCTGAGCTAAAAATAATTGAATCAAGGTTTTCTTTTTGGCTTCCTGGAGCTTGTTTTCTCCATATTTTTCCAGTCTCCGGCTGACTTCAGCCTCGGACAATCCCGTGGACACGTCGACATCCAGTTCCTTAAGGACCTCGTCCTGTGATCTGTTAAACCACATAATTAACACCTCTTTTACTGTTATTCTATCGTCTATCTTAACTGCATGGTCCTTCTGACTTAAGGACTACTAAAGTATTATACCTTCTAAATGTTCACAACTCGTGAAGTTATTCTAAAGTATCCATGAAAGTCTGAAATGAAGCATCGGAAGGCATTCGGAGATCACCGCGTGGTGAAAGGGAAATACTGCCGACCTTCGGACCGTCGGGCATGGCCGAGCGTTTGAACTGCTGAGAATAGAATCTCTTCACAAACACCTTGAGCCATTTCTTTATGGTCTCAGTGTCATAGCTGCCTTTAAACGCCACCTCCGCCATAAAGAGGATCTTCCTGAAACTTGCTCCGTACTTCATATAGTGATAGAGGAAAAAATCATGGAGCTCATAGGGGCCCACAATATCTTCCGTCATCTGGAGAAGCTCGTCGTCCTTTCCTTTTGGGAGCAGCTCAGGACTGACCGGCGTTTCAACGACGTCTTTGAGCACCTCTCTAAGCCTTCCTGAAAACTCTTCTTCGTAGAAATACCGGACCAGATACCGGACAAGGGTCTTGGGTATGGAGGCATTGACGCCATACATGGACATCTGGTCGCCATTATAGGTGCACCAGCCAAGAGCAAGCTCTGAAAGATCGCCTGTACCGATAACGATACCGCCTTCCTTGTTGGCAATATCCATAAGAATCTGAGTTCTTTCTCTGGCCTGGGCGTTCTCGTAGGTTGCGTCATGGACATTCTCGTCATGACCGATATCTCTGAAGTGCAGAAGTGTCGCATCGACGATGCTGATTTCTCTTAGGTCTGTTCCCAGTTCTCTGCAAAGCTCCATGGCATTCTGATAGGTTCTGTCTGTCGTTCCGAACCCGGGCATGGTGACCGTGACGATCTGATCAAGGGGAATGCCCATAATCTGGTACGCCTTGACGATGACAAGCAGCGCAAGGGTAGAATCCAGTCCGCCGGAGATGCCGATCACCGTCTTTCTCATATTGAGATGAGTCAGTCTCTTCACCAGTCCATAGCTTTGGATCTTCAGAATCTCTTTCGCTCTTCTGTTTCTTTCAAGCGGATTCCCCGGCACAAAGGGGTGAGGGTTGATGGCGCGGTCAAATCCTTTGATCTCATAGCTTTTATGCCTGAAGGATACCTTCTCCGCGCGGAAGGCATCATTGACGACTTCATTTCTGAACGTGGTGTTTCTCAGCCTTTCACCGCGTATTCTTGATACGTCCACAAAGGCAGTGATGAAATCGGATTCCATGGAAAACCTCTCGTTTTCTGCCAGGACATTGCCGTATTCACAGACGAGAAGGTGTCCGCTGAAAACCACATCCGTTGAAGATTCATTGGGACCTGCAGAGGAATAGACATAAGCTCCGATATTCTTGGCGCTTGTGATCCTCACCAGGTCTCTTCGATAATCGTTCTTGCCGACGAGTTCATTGGATGCGGATAGATTGAATATGATCTCAGCCCCCTGAAGGGACAGACTGGAGGAAGGGGAAACCGCGGCAAAAAGATCTTCACAGATTTCCACTCCGAAAGTATACTTCTCTCCCGAGAACACCAGGTTTCCGAATGGGATATTCCTGAAATCGCCTATGTCCACATGATGACCGTGAGATGCGTTATAAGCGGTAAACCATCTGCTTTCATAGAACTCGTTGTAGTTCGGCAGATTCTGCTTAGGCACTACACCAAGGATCTTTCCGCCGTAGAGCACAGCGGCGCTGTTGTAGAGCCTTCCACCATGCTGGATCGGGAATCCGACGATGACCACCATGTCCAGATTTTCTGTCTCTTCGGTGATTCTAAGAAGCGACTGCTCCGTCTCATGAAGAAGATCATCGGAAAAGAAGATGTCCGCTGCCGTATATCCCGTTAGAGAAAGCTCGGGAAAGAGCGCAACCTTGACATGATCTTCTGCCAGTTCTCTGATCAGTTTAAGGATTTCAAGTCTGTTGTATTCCACATCTGCCACCCTGATCTTGGGGGACACTGAAGATATTTTGATGTAATCCATGTTTTATACCTCTCCATATCATTAGATTATCCTGCAAAAAGCAAGGATATATTAAAGTCATTATACCACCAAGGAAGAGCGCTTTAAATAAGAGTAGAATTTTGTCCGGTATTTAAAAACCCGTACGTTCGTCTTATTGTTCGTACTTGTACGAATTATATGACGAATTTCTCAGTTTATATTGACTTATAGACCTATGATGTTATGATTTATTTATAAAACGTTCGGGAGGAATACATGAAAACAGTAAAGAATATTTTTGTTGAAAAGAGAAACGGATTCAGAAATGAGACTCTGGCTCTTGATAAAGACATTCACGAAATGTTAAAAATCGTGACCAGATCAAGAATCATCCATCTCTACCTTCTCAAAGGTCTGAGTGATGAAGAAATCGGAAAAGTGGAGTATACCGTCTTCGGTGATCCATCATCTGATCATGTCTTCCATGACAGAGGATTTTTAGAGGATACTCCCGGATTCATACTTGAGCTCCTTCCGGGGCAGTATGATCAGAGAGCACAAGCTGCAGAAGACTGCATCAAGCTTGTGCTTGACCGCTATGATATTGAAGTCCGTTACAAGACCGTCTTTCTTTTTCCGGATGTCACGCCGGAAAATCTTGTGAGAATCCGGAACTCTCTTCTTAACCCCGTGGAGATGAGAGCAGGAAACCTTGATGACGGTTTTGAGGCTTTTCCGGTAAAAGATATGACAGTGGAAATCCTTCATGGCTTCCGGAACTATGATGATTCATATCTTCATACTTTTCTGAAAGAACGTTCTCTGGCCATGAACCTTGAAGACCTGAAACTCATCAGGGACTATTTCATAAAGGAAATGAGAGATCCCACCATTACAGAGATCAGGGTTCTTGACACATACTGGTCCGATCACTGCAGACATACCACATTTCTTACGCATCTCACAGATATCTCCATAGAAGATGATGATCCAGAGATTCTAAAAGCATACAGAACCTATCTTTCCATCAGAAAAGAGCTTAACCGGGAAGATAAGCCCGTCACCCTCATGGACCTTGCGACCATCGGAGCGAAATATCTGAAAAACAGCGGCGCAGTATCCGATATCGACGAGTCGGAAGAGATCAATGCCTGCAGCATTATGCGGCCTATAAGAACCAGTGAAGGTGAGAAGGATGTGCTCATCATGTTCAAGAACGAGACCCACAACCATCCTACGGAAATCGAACCTTATGGTGGAGCGGCCACCTGCCTGGGCGGTGCCATCAGAGACCCCTTAAGCGGCAGAGCCTATGTCTATCAGGGCATGAGGATCACAGGATCGGCAGACCCAAGAATGACGCTGGAAGAGACCATGAGCGGAAAACTCCCTCAGAGGGTCATCACAAAAGGTGCTGCAAAAGGTTTTTCTTCCTATGGTAACCAGATCGGTCTCAACACCGGTTTTGTGGAAGAAATCTATCATCCCGGATATCAGGCGAAAAGGATGGAAACCGGTGCCGTCATCGCCTCCGCGCTCAGGGAAAATGTAAGAAGAGAAGTTCCTGAGAAGGACGACCTCATCATCCTTCTTGGCGGAAGAACAGGAAGAGACGGAATCGGAGGTGCTACAGGTTCCTCGAAAGGACACAGCATTTCATCCATAAAAGAATCCGGAGCTGAAGTGCAGAAAGGAAACGCCGTTGAAGAACGTAAGCTCCAGAGATTCTTCAGAAATGAAAAAGCATCGAAGATGATCAGAAGATGCAACGACTTCGGAGCAGGAGGCGTATCCGTCGCCATAGGAGAGCTGGCTGAATCCATAGACATCTACCTCGACCTCGTGCCCAAAAAATATATGGGTCTTGATCCCACAGAGATTGCCATATCAGAATCCCAGGAAAGAATGGCGGTGGTGATTGAAAAGGATGATCTTGAAGCTTTCATTGCCTATGCAGAGGAAGAAAATCTGGAAGCCACCATGGTGGCTAAGGTGACGGATACCGGAAGACTGAGGATGTTCTACGAAAAGCAGATCGTAGCTGATCTTTCCAGAACATTCATCGATACCAGCGGCGCAGTATCTCTGATGAGCGCCACCATCGAAAAACCGGCGGAAAATACGGCCCCTGCATACGACGAAGAAATCACGCTTCAACACCTGACAGAAGAAGTTCAGAAACTCCAGAAC
>Ga0194137_10002416_pt1 | contig 11037 bp, 10 predicted proteins | sample TARM_MetaG_T3_14_FD_134025 | JGI IMG/M metagenome (GOLD analysis project Ga0194137, IMG submission 134025) | Freshwater microbial communities from Pennsylvania, USA, analyzing microbe dynamics in response to fracking - TARM_MetaG_T3_14 (version 2) | ecosystem: Environmental > Aquatic >...
ACAATGCACAGCTCGTCGGGGCCGAGACGGGAAAGCGCGCCTATGCGCTCGGCGTGGTGATCGGTGCGCCGCTGCTGGCGGTGCTGTCTTCAGGCTGGCCGCGCAGGAAACTGCTCATCGCGCTCATGCTGGCCTTCGGTGTTGGCAATTTCGCAAGCGCCATCGCTCCCAATTATCTGCTGCTGAACCTGCTGCGCTTCCTCGCCGCCCTGCCGCACGGCACCTACTTCGGCGTGGCGGCGCTCGTTGCCGCCTCGATGGCGGCGCCTGGACGGCGCGGACAGGCGGTGGGCCAGGTGATGCCTGGGCCTGACGGTAGCGACGCTGGTCGGCGTGCCGATTGCGGCATGGCTCGGACAGATGCTGGGATGGCGCTCGGCATTCGTGTTCGTCGGCGCGCTCGCCCTCCTCGCTGCGGCGCTGATTCGCCGCGAACTGCCGGAGATACCCGCCGCGGCCGGCGCGAGCCCCCTGCGCGAACTGGGAGCGCTCAAGAGGCCGCAAGTGTTGTTCACGCTTGCCATCGGCGCCATCGGCCTCGGCGGCCTGTTCTCGGTGTTCAGCTATGTCAAGCCGACGATGATGACGCTGGCGGGCATGCCGCTGGGCCAGATACCCGTCGTACTGGCACTGTTCGGTGTCGGCATGGTGCTGGGCAACCTTGTCGGTCCGCGCTTCGCGGACCGCGCGCTGATGCCGACCATGTGCGGGCTGCTGGCGTGGGGCGCGCTTATCCTCGGCGCCTACTCCTTCACCGCCTATCATCCCTGGCTGGGATCCATCAATGTCCTGCTGGTTGGCACGCTGGTCGCGATGGGGCCGGTGCTGCAGATCCGTCTGATGGATGTTGCGGGCGACGCGCAAACTCTCGCGGCGGCACTGAATCACTCCGCCTTCAATGTTGCCAATGCACTCGGTGCCTGGCTGGGCGGCGTGGCGGTGACCGCCGGCTTCGGCTGGTCGGCGACAGGCTGGGTGGGCGCCTTGCTGGCGCTGGCGGGTCTTGCGGTGTTCGCGATGTCGGTCAAAAGCGCAAGGCGCGAACGCGGTCCTGCTCGCTGAGCTTCATTGCTGGTGGCGCGCGGTTGACGACGGCACTCTCTGCAGCGAGGACATTTCCATCGGCTTCACGAGGTAGTGCTGGAAGCCCGCCGCCTTGGCAAGGACCTTGTCGTGCGCCTGCCCGTAGCCGTCCATGTCCGGCAAGCCGATGTCCGGGATGAAGGCTTCCGGAGGCGAAACTCCGACTTCCTCCAGCGCACTCTGCGCATTGATGCCGACTGCCACGGCACGACCTTGTGCCCGAAGGACCGCAGCCAGCGATGCCGGCGCATCGGCGTTGTCATCGACGATCAAAGTATTCAATGGCTGCAGCGCCTGACAGGATCCAGGGCTGCAATGAGTGAGCCCGTTCATTTCATCTTCTTGTCCCAAAAGCTCTGCGCCGCCTTCATACGCCGGCGATCTTCGGTCGTCACGTAGATCGTGGTCGTGTCCAGCAACGCATGTCCCAGCGTCTGCTGCAGCACCTCCAGCGGCATGGCGGCGGTAAGCGACCAGCCATCCCACATTGACGGGATTTTGAATCAACGAGCGGAAGTTTAGGCGGGCGTCCAGCGAAGCGGCAGCAGTTCAGTAATGCGACTGGCTGGCTGTGTTGGCAAGCGCTTGGGGATGTCCTTCATGTGGGCGTGCACATCATGGCCGTTCAGCCGATAACCGGACACTGCGGAGGCAAGAAAATTGACGGGATGCAGCATGAACCGAAGACGCTAGCTCGTCGTCATCGATTCAAATGTCAATGCCGGATTCCAATTTTTCGCACTGCGCCAAACTCGGTCATAATGGCAATGACGCGCGCTCTTCCGCCGAAAGCGGCGTTTTCAAGGATGAAGCATGGAGGCCGTGAACGAACCGAAGATTATGGCCGCTCAGGGTCGCAGGGGCATGGAGGAGCGGCTTTGGTCGACGCTCGGAGCCGCGGGCGTGGCGCGCTGGACGCGCAATCTGGACGGGTCCTTTCACGATCCTCAGCCCTCATGGAGCAAGCTCACAGGGCAGACCCAAGGCGAACTGGCCAGTTTTGGCTGGCTCGCCGCCGTCCATCCCGATGACCGTGACCGCGTTCGATCGTACTGGGCCCAAGGTGCAAAAGGCCCCGTGCTCGGCTATCGGCTTCGCGACGCGACGGGGACCTGGCGTGAAGTGGAGGAGCGCACGGCGCTTTTCGACGGATCCGACGGGCTGCCCCCGCAAGCCTTGGGTATCATTGAAGAAAGACGTTGGCGCTCTGCGCCGAGCACAGCAGCGACTCCGGCTGGCCTTGGATGGGGGGAGGATGGGGACTTGGGACATCGACCTTTCAACTGGAAGGATGGAATGCTCGGGCCAGTGCAAATTGAATTACGGCAGATCTCCCGATGCGGAATTCACTTACGAGGACTTGGCGGCCTCGGTGCATCCAGTTACACGACGACACTTGCCAGCCGGATTTGACGAACGGCGTGCTCATGGCTATAGTGACGGCCTTCTCACGCGAAGTAACTGGCATTTAGGGGAGTCGCCAAGCTGGTCAAGGCACCGGATTTTGATTCCGGCATTCGAAGGTTCGAATCCTTCCTCCTCTGCCAACCGCACCGTATTACCGCTGGTGCGCACGGACAGACTCGAACCCGAACACTCACTGGCGACAAGGCCTAAACCTGCTGCGTCCACCGGACAGGCTTGCCAAGCTTGGCCGCATTGCCGGCGCGGCAGCAGCTCGGCGCCATTCCTGTCTGGATACGTATAGCTATCTATGGGCAGCGGTGTTTCGCTGGCGGGGGAGCCGTTGTTGACGTCGGATTTGACCAACGTCGGCTGGCATATCGGCCATGCACTGCGTCTTCCCGTGCACCATTGCCCCTCTGTGCAGCGCGCCCCTGATCATTGCAGGAGTCGGCACGGCGAATCCGTGCCAGTACCACAACGAACCAATGATCGAGGGGTGCGATGCCGTCATGGCTACAACGGATAGACCGCAGAAAGCGGCTGAGGAAAAGCATCTGACTCTTTTCCAGTCGCCCTCTACCTAGGCTGTGTTTGATTAGCTGCTGCGCGGTCCGGATGGGCGCCTGCGGTGCTCGGCGTATCCTGCGTACGCGTGCGCTCCTCGGCGCCAATCCGGACCGCTCGCGACGCTGATCAAACATCGCCTGGTGCGCCGTATTCCAAAAACGTCGGCCGCGCCCTACCCGTCTCTGCACAATACAATCCAACCGTACCGGTGCCGGTGAGCGCCGACCAAGGCATTAATCCAATTGAAGCTTGTTGTCCCGCACCACTTTACCTAGCAAATCGGACTGTACCTTCATGAATGAGAGGAATTCATCCGATGAACTGCCGACGATTTCATAACCGGACTTCGTCAGTCGGTCAGTGACATCCCTGTTGTCGAGCGCTTTGCGAATTTCCTTTTGCAGGCGGGCGTTGATATCGTTCGGCAGGCCTGCCGGCGCAACAAGGCCCACCCAGGAACTCGCCGTATAGCCAGGGAGCGCATCAGCGATTGGCTTGAGTCCGGGCAGGTTAGCGAGAGGACGAGCACTGCCGACTCCCAGTGCCTTGATGCGTCCCGCCTGAACATGCGGCATGGTGCTTGGAGCGGAAACAATCATGAACATTTCGGTCTGGCCGCTGGCCATGTCGATCATCGCAGGCGCTCCGCCTTTATAGGGCACATGCGTTGCCTGGAAACCGGCCTGCTTGGCAAGGAGCAGCGCATTCAAATGGTTGGAACTGCCAGCCCCGGTCGACGCATAATTAAGTTTGTTGGGATTCGCCCTCGCATATTTGATCAGTTCGTCCGGTGTATTGGCCGGGACGTTGTTAGATGCAACCAGGATTTGCGGGGCGGTCACCAGTCGACTGATGTAAGTAAAAGATTTGAACGGGTCATACCGCAATTTCCGGTAGAGATGATGGTTCACAGCATGGCTGTCAAATACCAGGCCCAGCGTGTAGCCGTCCGCCGGGCTGCCCGCAACTTCAGCGGCGGCAATGGAGCCTGTGGCACCTGGCCGATTGTCCACAACAACCGCTTGCCCAAGCGCTTCCGATAACGCCGGCGCAATGACGCGCGCGACGCCGTCTACCGTACCCCCTGCGGGAAAACCAACAACGAGCCTGATCGGTTTGGTCGGAAATTCCTGAGCCAGTCCAATAGCAGGCGCAGTGGCCGACAGTGAAGTGATGATGAGCGCCACCATTTTCTTTAATGCTTTCATTGTTCCGTAGTCTCCATACGAATTCATAAGCATCTGCATTGTAGGTGATTCGCCGCCGTGAGATTGACGGTCCGGCGCCGCTGTTTTTTGCTGGGCGCTGAGCGTTGGTGATGGCTTCACATACAAGCGGGACAACAGCAATGCTGCGACGGCCGACTTAAATTACCAGCTCAATGAGGAACGGTCCATCCCGCCGGAAGCTTGCGCTCATGAGGTCCCTGCATTCTTCCATCGTATGGGCGCGGGCAGCCTCCACTCCCATGCCGGAGGCGAGCCTCACCCAATCAAGATCTGGATTACCAAGATCGAGCATTTGCATTGCAGTGGCACCTGGCGTTGCCCCTACTGCCTTGTACTCACCGATCAAAATGTTGTACTTGCGGTTGGAGAGAAGCACGGTCGTGCACGGCAGCTTTTCGCGTGCCTGTGTCCACAGCGATTGCAACGTGTACATGGCCGAGCCATCGGCCTGGAGACTTAGCACACGACGTCGCCCGCCTGCGGCAATGGCGGCGCCCGTCGCTACCGGCAGACCGCCGCCGATGGCACCGCCCGTGACATGCAGCCAGTCATTCGGCGCGGCGCTATGCGTGAACCGGTAGAAACCGCGCCCAAAAGAAATGCTTTCGTCAGAAACAATCGCATTTTCCGGCAACAGGGCCGACACGGTCTGCGCGAGTCCCTCCGGCGTCGGCGCGCCACTTGCCGGTGGCGGCTTCTCTCCGGGTGAAGGAATCTCCGCGGCCTTGACTCTGAGGGCTTCGGCCAGAGCCCGAAGCGCCGGTACCGCGTCCTGCTCCGGACGCGACAGCACGTGTAGCTGTGCGTTCGATGGATATTGCGCGGAAGGTTTGCCCGGGTATGCGAAGAACGCTACCGGCGGCTTGGCATTGACTAGCACGATGTGTTCGAATCGCGCCAGCGCCTCGATGGCAAGATCGGTGTTGTACGGCATACGCTCGAGCTGTACCCGTCCACGTCCGCGCGCGATCGTTGCGTTGGTGTAGTCCGCCATTAGCTGCGCACCGGTTGCCTGTGCAATGCTCCAGGCCAGTGCCTGCCCCTCCACACCTGCAGCACTGCCTGCAAGAAGAAGCAGTACGTTGCCGCTGGCACGCAGCACGCGCGCTGCGTGATCGACGGCGGCCGCGTCCACCGGTTGAACGGGGACCGGTGGCAGCTCCCCTGCCACGATTCCACCTTCATCCCAGGAAGTGTTCGATGGCAGCACGAGTGTCGCTATCTGACCTGAGCCTGTGCGCGCAGCCTGCACGCAGGTGGCCGCATCACGGCCGACATCCTCCACATGCGCCGATGTGCGGACCCAGGCCGAGACAGTGCGAGCAAGCCCTTCGGTGTCGGCCGCGAGGGGAGGATCGAAGGGGCGATGGTATGTAGCATGGTCGCCTACGATGTTGACGATGCCAGATTGAGCGCGCCGCGCATTATGCAGATTGGCGAGGCCATTGGCCAATCCAGGACCGCAGTGCAGCAAGGTAGCCGCCGGCCTGCGCGCGATACGCCAGTAGCCATCGGCCATTCCTGTGACGACATTTTCCTGAAGGCCCAGCACACAGTGCATACCAGGTGTTTGGTCGAGTGCCGCGACAAAGTGCATCTCGCTTGTACCCGGATTCGCGAAACATGTATCCACTCCATTGGCCAGCAACGTCTCGACCAGGCTTCTTGCTCCGTTCATGTATTCTCCAGTTGGCAAATTTATTCTGCTTTCATACCTGCAGTCCTGGCTATCTTCGACCACTGCGCAATCGTATCGTTGCGGGATGTCACGGCCTCTGTCATTTCTTTCGAGAGGCGATCAACGCTGCTATTGGGTTCTGCGCAATCGTTGCAGCAATTGTTCCATAAACGACGCGCTCACGCAGAAGAGCTCTGTGATGGCGCGTTCTCGTCCAGTCTGGGGGCATGGGCCTGCGGTATCTTTTAGAGCCTGTTTGAAAACTGACTGCGCGTCCCGATCCCGGCCCTGCGGTGCTCGGCGTACCTCACGTACGCGATCGCTCCTCGTACCGGGCTCAAGCCGCTCGCTACGGCTTTCAAACAGGCTCTTACGGAGATCCAGTAATACACCTATGAAGGTATATGCAGCTTTGGATGTGTCGCAGCTTGATTTGCATCTGCATGTCTTCTGTCCATGTATCCTTATACAATAGACCGAAAGACCTTAAGACAGAAGCCATTCAATTCCTCACAACTATGCTGCGGAGCGACAAATGAACTTGCAAGACCTTTTCGGGATATCCCTGCCTATCATTCAGGCTCCGATGGCGGGAGCACAGGGAAGTGCGTTGGCGATCGCCGTTTCCAACGCGGGAGGCCTGGGGTCGCTACCATGTGCAATGCTGAGTGCGGACTCCATGCGCAAGGAACTTGCCGCAATAAAGGCACAAACTGACAAACCGTTTAACGTCAATTTCTTTTGTCACACGCAGCCGGATGCGAACGCCGAACGTGAAGCGCTCTGGCGGAAGGCATTATCGCCTTACTATGCCGAGTTCGGAATTGATCCCTCCGCCATTGTCACGGGACCTGGCCGTATGCCATTCGATGCCCAAGCCGCTGACATCCTGGATGAGTTTCGTCCTCCTGTGGTGAGCTTTCATTTTGGTCTTCCAACCGATCAGTTGCTCAACCGTGTTAGAGCAAGCGGCGCCAAAATCCTTTCCTCGGCGACCACCGTGGAAGAGGCACTTTGGCTGGAAGCGCACGGCGTCGATGCCATCATTGCGCAAGGGCTTGAAGCTGGCGGGCACCGCGGGATGTTCTTGACGGAGGACTTAACGACCCAGATGGGAACCTTTGCGTTACTGCGCCAATTGGTACAGGCAGTGAAGGTGCCGGTCATTGCCGCAGGTGGCATAGCCGATAGCAAAGGGATTGCTGCCGCTATGGCGCTGGGAGCTGCTGGCGTGCAAATTGGGACGGCTTACCTGCTTTGCCCGGAAACGACGATTAGTGCAATTCATCGCTCAGCGCTTGCAACCCCCGAGGCTCGTCATACTGCGCTGACCAACATCTTTTCCGGCCGGCCGGCACGCGGCATAGTCAACCGGATAATAAAAGAAATTGGGCCGATCAATGCAGAAGCACCAGCATTTCCACTGGCCACCTCGGCGATCGCGCCGCTGAGAGCCAAAGCGGAAAGCTTGGGTTCGGGCGACTTCTCGCCGCTATGGAGTGGACAGAATCCAAGTGGATGCAGACCTGTTCCTGCGTACGAACTGACTCAATTATTGGCCACAGAGGCTGGTCTGCATCACCCGGAAAACAACGCGACGATGCCTGCCTAAAGACTGTTTCGGGCGAAGCCGTGCTCCCAGCAAATATGCGATATCGTGTCGGAGCAGAATCGGATTTTTTCCAGGCCTGATTTTTAGATTCAGCGTCTGGAGATCTTGTATTGAATCTGCTTCTTCCGTTACCCCCTCGCTGCCCGAATACTGTTTCCTTAATGGATGCGAAGCCACCCGTCTTCAGGCAAAACCTTCCACAAGGGCTTTGATGACTGCCAAGCATTCAGTCTCGCGGCACTGCGTCGATGCGGTCGACGCGGCCCGGGTAAAACGCGAGGTGTCCCTTGATAATCAGCATGTGGTCGAACGGGTCCTCGTATGACCAGGCGACATCCTTTGTCGTCCCATCGCGTACGCTGAAATAGCTTGCATCTCCTTTGTAAGGGCAATGGCTTCGTGTCGTGCTGTGGCTGAGCTGCTCCAGCGCAACGTCTTGCCGCGGTATGTAGAAGACCGGCGGCAAGCTTGCCTCACGAAGTACCAGGGCATTGGTGCTGTCTGCCAGGATCGTATCCCCGATCCGTACGATAATCCGTTCTTCTGCCCGTGCAACACTGATCGGATGACCGGGATTTGGCTGTTTTCCACCTTGCATGACTTCTCCTTGCTGATGCAGGCTCACATGTCGCATCGCCGGCTGCCTGACCGTAGTGCGGCTAGTTAAGAGCGGCCACCAGACGGCAGCTGTGGCTATATCCGGTGCTGATGCTTTTCCTATGAACGGTCCGCGCACTCGTAAGTTCAAGGAACGGGGCGCCTTGCCCTATCTGGTGTATCCCGTCTTTCTGATGAAGATGCTGCGCTTTCCGCTGAGCGCTTTGCTTTTCGGTGAACAGATTAGAGCCATGCCTGCGCCCGCACGCGGCAGTTAACGTGCACGTTCCAGAATGCTGACATAGTTGGCGACGGCGGCGCCGCCCATATTGAATACGCCAGCCAGCGACGCATCCGGAATCTGCATGTCGCCTGCGGCGCCATGAAGCTGCATCGCCGAGACGACATGCATGGATACGCCGGTGGCGCCGACAGGATGCCCTTTGGCTTTCAACCCGCCGGACGGATTGACTGGAAGTCGGCCATCCCGCATGACGACGCCTTCATCCAGCAGGCGGGCGCCATGCCCTGGATCTGCCAGCCCCATCGCTTCATAACTCAGCAATTCCGCAATGGTGAAGCAGTCATGCACTTCGGCAAACGAGAGGTTGTCGACCGTGCAGTGCGCAGCCTTCAGGGATTGCGACCATGCGTGGCGCGGCCCTTCGAATGCACTGGGATTTCTCCGGGACATGGGTAAGAAGTCGTTGACCTGCGTACGCGCACGAAATGCGATCGCCTTGTTCATGGCGCGCGCGGTTTGCGCATCGGCCAGTATCAAGGCGGCAGCGCCGTCCGACACCAGGGAGCAGTCGGTCTTGCGCAATGGCGCTGCAATCATCGGATTCTTGTCCGATACCGTATTGCAGAAATCAAAGCCGAGGTCCTTGCGCAGCTGCGCATACGGATTGGCGACCGCATTGGCGTGATTCTTTGCGGCGATTCTGGCCAGTGTCGAGGAGTGATCGCCATACTGGCCGAAATAGTCGGCAGCCACTTTTGCGAAGATCCCGGGAAAGGTCAGGCCTTGCTCCGCCTCTTCTTTCACATAGCTGGCGCGCGCCAGCACTTCGGTGACTTCAGCGCCAGTAACGGCAGTCATTTTCTCCGCACCGACAACGAGTGCGATGCGGGCACGTCCTGCCTCGATGGCGTCGAGTGCAGAATAGATCGCCGCGGAGCCGGAAGCGCAGGCATTCTCGACACGTGTTGCGGGCTTGAAGCGCAGGCCGTCATCTGCCTGCAGCACCATGGAGGAGCAAAAGATATCTGGCACAAAGCCGCCATTCAGATTGCCCAGCCAGATGCCGTCAATGTCTTGTGCGGCAATTCCCGCATCGGCGATTGCTTCGCGCGCCACGGTGGTTATGAGTGTTTCAAGATCGATGTTGTCGAGCTTGCCGAATGTCGTATGGGCCCAGCCAACGATGCATGGTTTCATGATTTTCCCTTCTTAGATTTGGATTCGCGCACTGCCAGAGCAGATACTTAGCCGTATGCAGGTGATGCGCGCCTGGTCCTGGAAAGATATGGCTGCTCCAAAAGCAGTTGCACACACGGCTCCAGGGCTGCCGGCGCCAGTCATGCCCTTGCTGCTTCTCGCGGCATGACAGCCTCGCGTATCGGCAGATGGATCAGCGCGGCGCCCACGGCCAGTACGACGTCGATATACCATAGCCAGTCATAGCTTCCACTGGCTTCAAACACCTTGCCGCCTAGCCAGGCGCCGAGAAAGCCCCCGACCTGATGCGACAGCATGACGATGCCAAACAGGGTCGCCATGTTGCCGACTCCGAACAGCTTGGCCACCAGCCCTGCCGTTGGCGGAACCGTCGACAGGAAGGTCAGGCCCATCACTGCGGAAAACAGGAGCACCACGGTGCCGGTCTTGGGCGCCAGCAAAAAGGCAAGAATTGCAATCGCGCGCGACGCGTAGACCAGGGACAGCAGCGACTTCATGCGCCAGCGTCCGACCGCCCATCCCATGCCAATGCTGCCGACGATATTGAACAGGCCGATCATTGCCAGCGCCCATGCCCCGTACTGCAGCGGCAGGCCGCAGCTGGCGATCACCCCGGGAAGATGGGTAGCAAGGAAGGCGACATGAAAGCCGCAAACCAGGAACCCGCCTGCCAGCATCAGATAGCTGGGCGTGCGCAGCGCTCTCCTGATCGCCTCGCGCGTTCCCAGCGACTGTTGCTGCGGCCCGGCTGCCTGCGGTGCACCGCGCAGCAGATAGGCGGCCGGCAGCGCGAGGAGCACCAGCAGTCCCAGCACCTGCATCGCGCTGATCCAGCCGGTTGAAGCGATCAGCGCTCCTGCGATGGGCGCCATTGCAAATTGGCCGAACGATCCTCCGGCGTTGATCACCCCTGTCGCCAGGCCGCGCCTCTCCGGCGCGATCATCCGGCTCGCGGTCGCCATCAGTACCGCCGGTCCGGCCAATCCGGCGCCGCCTGCAGCCATTACCCCAACAGCAAAGATCAGGCCGGCCGTGCTTTGCATCCATGGCGTGATGATGGTGCCCAATGCGACCAGCAGGATGCCGGCCAGCAGAACCCGTCCTGACCCCGCCCGGTCGGCGAAGGCACCGGCGAATGGCTGGGTCAGTCCCCACCACAATTGTCCGAAAGCGAAGGCCAGGCTGATATTGCCAACTCCCAGCCCGGTCGCGGTGTTCAGCGGACTCAGAAACAGCCCCATGGTCTGGCGCGTTCCCATGGTCAGCATGAAGGTGCCCGCGGCTGCCAGCAGCACCAGCCAGAATGCGGTTTGGCGCACTGCGCCTGCAGCAGCGTTATTCATCGGCGGTTACCTTTTCAGCGGCGCTTGTGTGGAGTGGTATGGTGGAAGCGAGATGTGCA
>Ga0194137_10002418_pt1 | contig 11032 bp, 8 predicted proteins | sample TARM_MetaG_T3_14_FD_134025 | JGI IMG/M metagenome (GOLD analysis project Ga0194137, IMG submission 134025) | Freshwater microbial communities from Pennsylvania, USA, analyzing microbe dynamics in response to fracking - TARM_MetaG_T3_14 (version 2) | ecosystem: Environmental > Aquatic >...
CGCAGCGCGCTGCGCCGCGTTGCCGAGCGTCTGCAAAAGCCCGAGCTCTGTCCATCCGCCCGCATGCTGACCGTCATGGCCCAGGACTTCGACGAAAGCTATGTCGGCTTCATCCGCCGCCAGAGCGAGGCGACGCGCGCGGCCCTGCTGGCTCTGCCCTTCACGGAGGAGCTGCAGCGTCGATTCGAGAAGCTGGCCGCCGATTCCCTGGCCGAGCAGGCCCGCATCGAGGCGGCGGACACGCTGGACTTCGAGACCTTCCGGCGCTTTTACGTGGCGCCGGAGCGGATGGCGGTCTAGGCCTCGGCACCGGCCTCCAGGCCGGCATAGACCGACGCGCTGAAGCGCGGCCGATCGTCGGCTGTGCCCGTCGCCCACCGTGTCAGCTCCTCGGCCGGCATCGGGCGGGCGAACAGAAAGCCCTGCAGCCTGTCGCACTGCTTGCCGCGCAGCACTTCGGCCTGGCCTTCGGTCTCGACACCCTCTGCCACCACCTGCAGTCCCAGGGCATGGGCCAGCTCGATGACGGCATTGACGATGGCGCGGGCATCGGCGCTGCTCTCCAGGTCCTGGATGAAGCTGCGGTCGATCTTCAGCTGCGACACCGGTAGCCGGCGCAGATAGGCCAGGCTGGAGTAGCCGGTGCCGAAGTCGTCGATGGACAGGGACAGGCCCAGGCTGGACAGGCGTTGCAGCGTGCGCTCGGTCGCCAGGGCGTCGTCCATGGCGACGGACTCGGTGATCTCGCAGGTCAGGTAGCGGGCGTCGACGCCGTGCTGGGCCAGGGCCTCCTTGAAGCGGCGCAGCAGCGCGTCGGGCTGGCGCAACTGTTGCACCGACAGATTGATGGCCACGCGCATCAGCAGGCCGGCCTGCTGCCACAGGGCCACCTGGCGGCAGCATTCCTGGATGACCCAGTCGCCCAGCGGCATGATGAGGCCGAAGCGCTCCGCCACCGGGATGAAGACGCTCGGGCCGACGGCGCCGCGCTGCGGGTGCTGCCAGCGCAGCAGGGCCTCGACGCCGTTGACCTCGCCCTCGCGGGTGGCGATCTTGGGCTGGTAGTGCAGGGCCAGCTGGCCGCTGCCGGGCTCGCCGTCCAGGGCGGCGCGCAGGTCGCGGGCCAGCTCCACCTGCTCGCGCACGCCGGCCTGCATATGGGCCTCGAAGAAGGCAAAGCCATTGCCGCCGGCACGTTTGACCGATTGGGCGGCCGAGTTTGCCTGGGCCACCGGGGACTCGCCCGGGGCGCTGCCGTCGTAGAGCGCGATGCCGACCGAGGCCGACAGCCTGAGCGGTGCGCTGCCGGCGGCGGGGACGTCGGTCATGGGCACGGCCAGTGCGTCCAGCAGGCGTTGGGCGATCTGGGCCAGCACGGCCTCGCCGACGTCGCCCTCGACCAGCAGCACGAATTCGTCGGCGGCCAGCCGGGCCAGGGTGTCGTGGCTGCGGGCCAGGCCCTGCAGGCGGCGGGAGGTCTCGCGCAGCACCTGGTCGCCGGCGGCCAGGCCGAAGCTCTCGTTGATGGGCTTGAAGCCGTCCAGGTTGACGGCCAGCAGGGCCAGGCGCACGGCTTCGCGCTGGCTGCGCGCGGCGGCGTGCTGCAGGCGGTCGTCCAGCAACTGGCGGTTGGCCAGGCCGGTCAACGGATCGCGCAGCACCAGGGCCTGCAGCTCCGTCGTGGCGGCCTGCAGTGATTGCTGCAGCTGGTTGGCCTGAAGCTGGCCGCGGGCATCCAGGGCCGAGGTGATGAGGGTCAGCAGCAGCAGTGCGGAGGTGGCGCCGGCGACGAGAACGCCGAGGTTGTCGCCACGTAGCCCGTCGGCGCTGAGGCAGACCGTACCTTCGACGATGACGGCGGCGGCCATGCCGGTGTAGTGCATGCCGGCCACGGCCGCACCCATGACCCCGGCCGCGCCGAGCTGGCCCCAACGCGCCCAGGCCGGTGGCAGCTGTCGCAGGCCGAAGAAGATGACGAGAGCGGCCGCCGCCGCACCGGTGGCCACGGCGGCCGAGGCGGCGACCAGCGTCCAGTTCCATTGGATGCCCGGCGCCAGCACCAGGGCGGCCATGCCGGTGTAGTGCATGGCGCAGATGCCGGCCCCCATGCTGAGGGCGCCCAGGGCCAGGCGCGCCGGCGTCAACGCCTGCTGGGCAGCGACGCGCAAGGCGATGGCCGACGCGGCCACGGCGGCCAGCCAGCTCAGCAGGGTGATGGCGGTGTCATAGCCGGCGAGGAAGGGCAGCTTCAGGGCCAGCATGCCGACGAAGTGCATGGCCCAGATGCCCGTGCCCATGGACAGCGAGCCGGCCACCCACCAGGCCCGGGCTACCAGCGCGTCGGGCGTGCGCACCCGCTGGGCCAGGTCCAGCGCCACATAGGATGCGAAGGCGGCGGTGAGATAGGACAGCACGACGACCGCCGGGTCGAAGCGCAGCGCGAGTACGGCGGCGGGCATGCCGGCAGTATCAGAGCCCGGCGCAGGATCGGGCCGACGCCGTCGCCGAAGGGCGTGAAGGGCTGCCGAAACTCTTCGCTGATCCCAGACCGGCCTCGCGCTCCGTCGGAGCGCGGACGGGCCTCGGGGCACACGGCCGCAGGCCGTATGGCGCGCCAGCGCCGAGCGGCTCTCGCCAGCGAAAAGCACGCCCCACGACCGGCATAAAAAAGACCCGGTCAGCATGCTGCCGGGTCATCAAGCCCTCGGGTGAGGGCGTCGTTGGGATGGGTTCACTGTAGGACGCGCGCCGTCGCGCAGGTGGGCAATATTTACGGCGCGCCGCCGCATTTCGGTCAGTTGGGGACGGGGCTTCTCGCTTCGCTCCAAGGTCTGTCCCGCAAAATCACGAGCTATGTCCGCCCCCCAGCATGCCACTGCCGAAACCTTCTCCGAAGCCGAACTGGAGCGCCTGCAGGCCCTGCTGGATGCGCTGCCGGCGCCGCTGGAGCCGCTGGACGTCAGCATGCTCGACGGCTACCTCTGCGGCGTGCTGCTGCAGCCCGAGGCGGTGCCGCTGAATGCCTGGCTGCCGCCCCTGCTTGACAGCGAGGGCAGGCCGACGCCGGCGCGGATCGATGATGAGTTGCTCGCCCTGCTGCGCCGCCGCCACAAGGAGCTCAATGTCGCCATTGCCGGCCGGCAGTGGTTCGACCCCTGGATCTTCGAGCTCGACGAGGTCGACAACCCCAGCGAGACGGTGCTGCCCTGGGTGGCCGGCTTCGCCCATGCGCTGGACGCCCATCCGGCGCTGATGCGGGGGCCCGAGGAGCCGCTGCTGGAGCCCTTGGCGGCAATCTATCTGCACCTGGACCCGGACGACCTCGAGGACGCCGACGCGCTGCTGGAGGAAATCGAGTCGCTGGAGCCGCCGGCCGACCTGGAGGAGGCCGTCGAGGGACTGGTCAGCGCGGTGCTGATGCTGGCGGACGTGTCGCGGCCGGTCAGGCCGCAGGCGCAAAAACCCGCTGGGCGTGCAAGCCCAGGCCGGTCGCGACCGAAGCAAACCGGTCGCCGCTGACGCGCGCCGCTTGCGGGAAGCCGGCGGCCATGCCGTCCACCAGCAGGCGCAGGCCGGTCGAGCCGCCGGTGAAGTAGAGGGCGTCGATCTGATCGGCCTTCAGGCCGGCCAGGGCCACGGTCTCGTGGGCCGTGGCGATGATGCGGTCCAGGTCGGCGCGCAGCGCGTCCACGGCCGTCTTCTCGCTCAGCGGCAGCACCAGGCCGGGCTCGACATGACCCAGGTCCACTGTCGTGTCGGCGCCGCCGGAGACGGCGATCTTGGCACCCTCGGCGCGTGCGGCCAGCTCGTGGCCCAGCCTCTCCTCCAGCACCGTCATCAGCCGGGCGTGCTGGCGTACGTCGTTGAACCAGCTCTTCATGCCGCGCCATTCGGCGACGCGCAACGGCGAGTAGCAGGTGTTGATGAGGTGCCAGGTGGCGAGGTCGAAGTAGATGCCGCTGGGAACCTCACGTCCGCTGGGACCGAGGGCCCGATAGCCGAACTCCTGAAGCAGCCCGGCCAGTTCTATGTGGCGGTCGAAATCGGTGCCGGCGATGTGGATGCCGTGGCTGGCCAGGATGTCCTCGCGGCGCGTGATGCGCTGCATGCGCTCGGGGCCGACGCGCACGATGGAGAAGTCGCTGGTGCCGCCGCCGATGTCGGCCACCAGCACGATCTGCTCTTTCGTGGCCTGCTGCTCGAAGTCGAAGGCCGCCGCGATGGGCTCGTACTGGAACTGCACCTCGCGAAAGCCGACGGCGCGGGCACAGGCCTCCAGTTGGGCCTGGGCGGCGGCGTCGCGCTCGGGTTCGCCGTCGACGAAGAACACCGGCCGGCCCAACACGGCGCGTTCGGGTTCGCCGGCCAGGCGGCGCAGCCGCTTCAGATAGCCGGAGACGATGTCCGCATATTTGGCGCCCCGGCCCCCCCCGACATCGGTGGTCTGGTCGATCAGCGGCGAGCCCAGGATGCTCTTCATCGAGCGCATCAGCCGGCCGTCGTGGCCCTCGACGTAGGCGGCCACGGCGGCGCGGCCGAAGGCGCGCGGCGGGCCGTCGGCATCGTGGGGGCCCTCGGCGTAATAGAAGACGGCCGTGGGCATGGTGCGCTGGCCGGGCTCCAGCTCGACGAGGCGCATGCCGCCGTCGGCCTTGGGCACGGCGACGGCCGAATTCGACGTGCCGAAGTCGATGGCGCAGAAATTGGGCGAGGTGTTCATGGTGTCACACCGATTCTTCCCCTGGGGGCTTCACTGACGAGGGGCGCGGATTCTAGGAACACAATCGCGCGCCTGATTTGGGAGATTCAATGAAGACGCGTCATTTCGCCCCCTTGCTGCTGGTCGCTGCGCTGGCCGCCTGCAGCCAACGCTCGGAGCAGGACCTGCTCGTCGCTGCGCAAAAGCGCATGGAGCAGAAGGACGCCGGTGGTGCCGTCATCGAGCTGAAGAACCTGCTGCAGCTGAACCCGGATAACGCCGTCGGTCGCCAGATGCTGGGCAAGGCCCTGCTGGACGCCGGTGACCTGGCGGGCGCGGAGATCGAGTTGCGCCGTGCCTGGGAGCTGGGTGCGCCACGTGACGAGCTGGCGCCGCTGCTGGCCCAGACCCTGCTGCTGTCGGGCCAGTCGCGCAAGCTGATCGGCGAGTTTTCCGACCAGACCCTGGCCGACCCCAAGGCCCAGTCGACGCTGCAGCAGTATCTGGCGCTGGGTTTCCTGGCCCAGGGCAATGTGAATGAGGCCAAGGCGGCCTCGGGGCGCGCGCTGCAACTGCAGCCCGACTCCGAGGACGCGGTCATCGTCAGCGCTCGCACCAAGCTGGCGGCCGGCTTCCCGGACGAGGCCATCGCCGCCCTCGACCAGGTCATCCTGAAGAATCCCAAGGCCGCGAAGGCCCTGCTGCTCAAGGCCGAGGTGTTGCTGTCGCGCGGCAAGATGGACGATGCCGAACCGCTGTTGCGCGAAGTGCTGGCGGTCGATCCCGCTTCCTACGAGGCGCGTTCCCTGCTGCTGCGCCTGGCCTTCGGCCGCCAGAAGATCGATGTCGCGACCAAGCTGGTCGAGGAGCTGCCGCCGGACCTGGCCAAGAAGCCTCAGGGCCGCTTCATGCAGGGCCAGCTCGCCCTGGCCAAGGGTGACGCGGCCAAGGCCAAGGAACTGGCCCTGCCGCTGCTGAAGGTCATGCCCAACTATCTGCCGCTGCTGCGCCTGGCCTCGGGCGCCCACCAGCAGCTGGGCGAGATCGCCGACGCTGAGAACCTGCTCAACCAGGCCATCAAGCTGGCGCCGGATGATCTGGCGCTGCGCCGCCAGTTCGCCGGCCTGCAACTGCAAAGGCGCGCGCCCGCCAAGGCGCTGGAAACGCTGCAGCCCGTGCTCGAGGCGTCCAAGGCCGACGCCGACACGCTGCTGCTGGCCGGCAAGGCCCATCTGATGCAGGGCAATTTCGAGGCCGCCGACCAGGCCTTCGCCGCTGCCGCCAAGCTGCGCCCCGACGACGCCAAGACCGGTGCGGCCCTGGCTTTGTCAGCCATCGTGCGCGACAGCGCCGCGCCCGGTGGCGCCAGTCGCGCCAAGGCCGATGCCGCCATCGCCCAGCTGCGCGACATCGCCGCCAAGGACAGCGGCAGCAGCTACGACCTGATGCTGATCAATGCGCTGATCCGGCGCAATGAGCTGCCCGCCGCGCTCGCGGCCCTGGACAAGCTGGCACCCAAGATGCAGGGCAGCCCCATTCCGGACGGCCTGCGCGGCCGCATCCACCTCGCCCGCAAGGACACGGCGGCGGCCCAGGCCTCCTTCGAGGCCGCGCTGAAGGCGGATGCCGGCTATCTGCCCGCCGTGCTGGGTCTGGTGGCCCTGGACATGCAGGCCAACCGCAGCGAAGCCGCCGTGAAGCGGTTGGAGGGTTTCGTTACTACCCAGCCTCATTCGGCCCAGGCCCGCCTGGCCCTGGCCGACCTGCTGGTGCAGACGCGTGCCCCGGCCGAGCGCGTCACTGAGGTGCTGGCCGCCGGCGTGCGCGAGGAGCCCACCGAGGCCGGTCTGCGCCTGGCGCTGATCGACCAATACCTGCGCCTGGGCGACGTCGCCAAGGCCGGCCAGGCGGCGCAGGAGGCGTCGGCCGCCCTGCCGCTCAACGCCGACCTGATGGAGCGCCTGGCCCGTACCCAGCTCGCGTCGGGCGACAGGGCCCAGGCCGCCAAGACCTATGCGCGGGTGACCGTGATGGCGCCGACGCGCGCCCAGGGCTGGCTCGGCCTGGCCCAGCTGCGCTCGCTCGAGCAGGATCTCCCCGGCGCGGAGCGCGAGGTCAAGCGCGCACTGGAAGCCGATCCGGGCTCCGTGGCGGCCCAGCGCCTGCTGATCCAGCTCGCCGCCCGCCAGGGGCGCGTCGACGATGCCCTGGCGTCTCTGCGCGAGCGCCAGAAGAAGTATCCGCAGGAAGCCTTTGCGTTGATCGCGGAGGCAGACATCGAAACCGGTCGCCAGCACTACGACGCGGCCGTGGCCGCCCTGCGCAAGGCCGTCGCCCTGCGCGAGACGAGCGATGCGCCGGCGCGCCTGTTCGCCGTGCTGATGCTGGCCAAGAAGCGGGACGAGGCCTTGGCCTTCGAGACCCAGTGGCAGGCTGCTCATGCCCAGGACCTGTCCTTCCCCGCGGCTACGGCCGACCTGCTGCTGGCGCGCGGCGAGATGGACATGGCCCTGGCCCGCTATGAAGCCCTGCTCAAGCGCAGCCCCGATGCGCTGCCGATCATCAACAACGTCGCCTGGCTGCGCAGCAAGACCGGCAAGCCGCAGGCGCGTGCCCTGGCCGAGCGCGGCCTCAAGCTCAATCCCGACTACGCACCGCTGCGCGACACCTATGCCACGGTGCTGGCCAACGAGAAGGACTTCAGCAAGGCGATCAGCGTGCAGCGCCAGCTCATCAGCGACCAGCCCGACCAGTCGAGCTACAAGCTCAACCTGGCCGAGATCCTGATCCAGTCCGGCGACAAGGCAGCCGCCAAGGCCGAGCTCGAAAGCCTGGCCAAGCTGGGCAAGAAGTTCCCGCAGCAGGCCCAGGTCGAGGCGATGCTGAAGGCGCTTTAAACGGGACCGTAGAAGCCGAAGGCCATCTCGGGCTTTCGGCCGGCGATGAGTTCCGCCATCGCGTGGCCGGAGCCGGCGCCATGGGTCCAGCCCAGGGTGCCGTGGCCGGCGTTGATCCACAGGTTGCGCGCCTTCTTGCTGCGGCCGATGTAGGGGATGTTGGTCGGTGTGCTGGGGCGCAGGCCGGTCCAGTAGTTGGGCTCGCTGGTGTCGGCCACGCCGGGGAAGAGCTCCTCGTAGCGCCGCACCAGGGCAGCGCAGCGCACCTTGGCGGTCGGCGAAGCGAGGTTCAGGTCGAAACCCGACAGCTCGGCCGTGCCGGCGATGCGGATGTGATCGCCCAGTCGCGAGATGGCGATCTTGCGCGTGTCGTCCAGCAGGCTGACGACGCTGGCGGCCTCGGGCTTCTTCAGTCGCAGCGTGGCCGAGTAGCCCTTGGCCGGGTAGATGTTGAGGCACTCGCCCAGCGGCCGCACCAGCTCGGGCGTGTAGGAACCCATGGCCGCGACGAAGGCGTCCGCCTTCAGCGTCTGGCGCTCGCCGCTGCGGGTGTGGGCGATCTGCACGGCCTCGATGCCGTCGCCGGCCTTCTGCAGGCCGAGGATGTCGCGCTCGTACAGGAACTGCGCGCCGCGCCCGGCGCAGAGCTGCGCCAGCTTCTGCGTGAAGACCTTGGCGTCGCCGCTTTCGTCGCTGGGCGTGAAGGTGCCGCCGAAGATGCGGCTGCCGAAAGCCGCCAGCGCTGGCTCGACCTTCAGCACTTCGTCGCGGTCCAGCACGCGGCGGTCTACGCCATGGCGGCGCATGATCTCGGCGCCGGCAGCACCGCTGTCGAAGTCGGCCTGGCTGGAGAAGAAATGCAGGATGCCGCGCTCCAGGCGGTCGTACTCGATGCCGGTGCGGGCGACGAGTTCCTTCAGCGAGGCGTGCGAATAGCGGCCCAGCTGTACGAGCTCCTCGACATTGCGTTCGAAGGCTGCGTTCGTGCACTGCATCAGGAAGGCCAGGCCCCAGCGCCACTGGTTGGGGTCCAGGCGGGGACGGAACAGCAGCGGCGAGTCGTCGCGCAGCAGCCATTTGGCGACCTTGAAGGGCGCGCCGGCATTGGCCCAGGGTTCGCAGAAGCTGACCGAGATCTGGGCGCCGTTGGCGAAGCTGGTCTCCAGCGCCGCGTCAGGCTGGCGGTCGACGACGATGACCTCATGCCCCTCGTCGAGCAGATACCAGGCGGTGGCGATGCCGATGATGCCGGCGCCGAGAACGACGATCTTCATGGCGGTCCTTCGAGTTCTTAGAGGGGTTGCAGGAGGAGTTGTAGACCCAGCGCGGTCATCAGCAAAGCGACCAGGGCATCGATGACCCGCCAGGTGTGGGCACTGCGCAACCGCGGCGCCGCGGCGGCCGCGCCAAAGCCCAGCAGGCCGAACCACATCGCCGACGCGACGCCGGCGCCGGCCGCGAATGCGGCCCGCAGCTCGGCCGGCTGGCGTGCGCCCAGGCCGCCCAGCAGCACGACGGTGTCCAGGTAGACATGGGGGTTCAGATAGGTGAAGGCGAAGGCGGCTGACAGCGTGGCGGCGAGGCTGGAGGCGGTACCGCTGGCGTCCAGGCCGGCCGTCGGCCGCCAGGCGCGGCGGGCGGCCAGCAGCGCATAGCCGAGCAGGAAGGCCGCGCCGCCGAAGCGGAAGACTTCGAGCAGCAGGGGCTGGCCCTGGATCAGCGCGCCGAGGCCGAAGACGCCCAGGGCGATCAGCAGCCAGTCCGACAGCGTGCAGACCGCCACGACGGCGCCGACATGCTCGCGCTTGAGCCCTTGGCGCAGCACCAGCGCGTTCTGCGCGCCGATGGCCAGGATGAGGCCGGCGCCCATGGCCCAGCCCTGCACGAAAACGGCAGGTGCGGTCGAAGAGGCCAGGGCAGCGACGGGCATCGGCGGATTCTCGGCAGCTGGCCCGAATTCAAGAAGAATCATTCATATTATTGGCAGTACATTAATTTTGCTTATGAACGAGTTCGATCCCGCGGCGCTGAATTGCCTGGCGGCACTGGCCGACGAGCAGGGCTTCGAGCGCGCGGCCCAGCGCCTGTCCATCACCCAGAGCGCCGTCTCGCAGCGGCTGCGTTCGCTGGAGGCCCAGGTCGGCCAGCCCCTGGTGGTGCGCTCACGGCCGCTGCGGCTGACGGAGGCCGGCAAGGTACTGCTGCGCTTCGCCCGCCAGTTGCAGGCCCTGCGGGTGGATGTGGCCCGGGAGCTGGGCGAGCGCGTCGCACCGCAGTCGCGCCTGGCCATCGCCGTGAATGCCGACAGCCTGGCGACCTGGGTGCCGCCGGCCCTGGACGCCCTGGTGCAGCGCGGCCTGCGCGAGGGCTATGGGCTGGAGCTGGTCGTCGACGACCAAGATTTCACCCACGACAGCCTGCGCCAGGGCGCGGTGCTGGGCTGCATGTCGACGGTGTCCGAGGCCCTGCAAGGCTGCCGTGTGCAGGCCCTGGGCGTGATGCGCTATGTGGCGGTGGCCAGCCCGGGTTTCCTGGCGGCCCAGCTGCCGCAGGGGCTGCATGCCGGCAACTTCGCCGACACGCCCTTCCTGGTCTTCAATCGCAAGGACGACACCCAGGTCCAATGGGTGTCGCAGGCCTTTGGCGTGCGCGCTCCCAGGCTGCGCGAACGCTTCGTGCCGTCCAGCGAGGCCTATGTGCGGGCCGCCGTGATGGGCTGGGGGGTGGGCGTGGCGCCGGAGATCCAGGTGCGCCCGCTGGTCGAGGCGGGGCAGCTGGCCAGGATCAGACCTGAGATCAGCGTCGATGTGGCGCTGTACTGGCACCAGTGGCAGTTGCAGGGACGGGGCGCGCTGCTCGACCAGATTGGCGAGGCACTGGCCGACGGCGCCCGGCTCGCGCTGGCCTGATCAGCGTGTGGCGGTGGCCGGCGCCGAGGCGGCTTGCCCGGGCGCTGCAACCTGGGCGTACATCAGGCTGGCACCGCCCTGCTCGGGGTGGGCGGCGTGGGCTATCCACAGCGTGCTGGCGAGCACGGCCGCAACCAGGGCGCTTGCGACCCACTTCAACAGTTCTGAACTCATGCAAGAAGCCGGGGGGCTTTGAGGTGGCGCAGCTTAAGCGCCGAAGCCTGCAAACTTATCCTGAGCGCTAGGGAAGGGCAGCAAAGAATTGCAAAAGCGCAACGGACTGCACGGTTTGAGGGGTGTCAGCCCGCAAGGCCGATCGCCACTGGGAAAAACAGGCGTTGCGGCCGTGCGGTAATGCCAGTAGAGGCAATATTTACTCACAGATGAGGGGTTCGGTTGTCACACGAATCCCGCACACTGGGTTCACGGTGCTGATGTTGTTGTCGGCCCGTCAAGCGAGTGAGGCCTGCCATGCGATTCGTTCCCGCGCTGCGTTTCTTCCGCCGTGACGTCGCTGCGCGCAGCGA
>Ga0194137_10002421_pt1 | contig 11024 bp, 8 predicted proteins | sample TARM_MetaG_T3_14_FD_134025 | JGI IMG/M metagenome (GOLD analysis project Ga0194137, IMG submission 134025) | Freshwater microbial communities from Pennsylvania, USA, analyzing microbe dynamics in response to fracking - TARM_MetaG_T3_14 (version 2) | ecosystem: Environmental > Aquatic >...
GATTTTGGTTGCTCAGCTCAAAGTTTTTGCGAAAGCTTTTAGTGGCATGTCACAGGGGGACTTTACAGGAAAGCTTGATTTTAAAGGAAGCGATGAAATCTCCAATCTTGGCACTTTGTTTAATACGATTGTCCAAACCCTCAGCTCAAAACTGGGTCTTGTAGTCAACACCTCCAAAGAGGTCAAGTCCGTAGCAACCGTAGTTGATAGCACAGCCAAAAACCTTGAAGCCACCGCTAAATCCATGCTAGAACAAACCAAAACCATCACAACCCGCAACCATGCCATTGCCAACATTAGCGAACAAATCGACACCACTACCACCAAAACCATTCAAGAATCCCAAGAACTTCTTAAAACCAACGCGGCTTCCATTGTCAAAGTGACCGCTGCTCTTAAAGACTTAGAGCGCGTTTCGGTAGATTCGGCACAGATGATTGACCTCGCCCGCTCCTTGGAAAACGCCACCACCGAAGTGGCTACCATTTTACTAAGCATTGAAGACATTAGCGACCAAACCAACCTTCTCGCTCTTAATGCCGCCATCGAAGCCGCGCGCGCAGGAGAACACGGGCGCGGGTTTGCAGTTGTTGCCGATGAAGTGCGTCACCTAGCCGAAATGTCCCAAAAAGCTACCACCAACATCGAACACATCGTCTCCATGATTCGCGCTTCGGCCAAAGACGTCTCATCCAACATTGAACAAAACGCATCAAGCTTACAGCACGTCATTGGCGACACCCAAGAAGCGTTACAAGCCTTTGAAGTCACCAATGATGGCGTTAAGGCCCTTGAAAAAGACTTGCTTGGCGTGCAAGCGTACTCCAAAGACCAACGCACCCAAACCAGTGCCATTGTTTCTGTGACCGAAGGACTTTCTAAAGAAGCTTCTTCCATGGAAAGCGTTACTTCCAAGATGCTTTCCCTAGCTTCCAATCTTAATGATTCTGCAGCACATCTTGAGGAAAACCTTCGCGCCTTTACCCTTTCTAAATAATCACTTCCCTCCTTGTGCTACACAAGGAGGGCTTCTTTTGCTATAATGACCTTCTTTCTTATCTCACAATATAAAACACTTAAAACAACACACAGGAGGCTTTATGGACAGTAGTCCCAAAACAACAATGCTCAAACCGGTGTTTATCCCCTCGGTTGTCATTCTTTGTATTTTAGTGCTCTACGCCGCACTCATGCCCACCCACGCGGGCGAGGTATTTAACGGTGCAAAGGAACTCCTTGCAGAAAAATTTGGGTGGTTTTACATGCTCAGTGTGGGTATTTTCACCCTTTTTGTGGTTTTTTTGGCGGTCTCTCCCTATGGTCGGTTTAAATTAGGACCAGACCAATCAAAGCCAGCTTACTCTTACCTTTCGTGGTTTGCGATGCTCTTTTCAGCGGGCATGGGGATTGGTCTTATGTTTTGGAGTGTGGCCGAACCTGTGATGCACTACACCTCTCCACCTGTGGGCGAAGGAAGTACCATAGAAGCCGCACGCGAAGCCATGCAGATCACCTTTTTTCACTGGGGGATGCATGCATGGGCTATTTATGCGGTTGTGGGGTTAGTGTTAGCCTACTTTTCCTTTCGCCACGGGCTTCCCCTTTCTATTCGTTCTGCGCTTTACCCGCTCATTGGAGAGCGCATCTATGGAGGTATCGGACACAGCGTTGACACGGTTGCTGTCCTTGGCACCATCTTAGGTGTGGCCACGTCGCTAGGCTTTGGAGTCTTGCAAATCAACTCAGGGCTTAATTATCTCTTTGATATTCCTGTGGGCATCACTACCCAAGTTATTCTCATTACCCTTATTTCTGCTATTGCAACCGTATCGGTCATACTCGGCCTTGATGGGGGCGTTAAACGCCTTTCGGAACTCAATTTGTACCTCGCGGGACTCTTGTTGCTCTTTGTTATTTTGGCGGGGCCAACCTTTTTTCTTTTTAGTGCCCTCGTGCAAAACATTGGAGCGTACCTCAGCGGTATAGTTTCCATGACTTTCAACCAACACGTCTACGACAGCACCCCATGGATGGGATGGTGGACACTCTTTTATTGGGCATGGTGGATAGCGTGGGCCCCTTTTGTGGGCATGTTTATCGCCCGTGTTTCAAGAGGACGCACCATCCGTGAATTTATCGCGGGCGTGCTTTTTGTGCCTGTAGGCTTTACCTTTGTCTGGATGACTGTTTTTGGCAACAGCGCTCTTGACGCCATTATGAACAAAGGAGCCGATGCTCTTTCGGCTGCGGTTTCTGCGGATGTTTCCACTGCCTTGTTTCAATTTTTGGAACTGTTTCCTTTCTCGGGCATCACTTCAGTGTTGGCGGTGCTTTTAGTGGTGACATTTTTTGTGACTTCTTCGGATTCGGGCTCTTTAGTAGTGGACACCATCAGCTCAGGCGGTAAAGACAACAACCCTGTGTGGCAACGCATCTTTTGGGCCGTACTTGAAGGGGTTGTGGCCGCGGCCTTACTCATCGCTGGAGGGCTTGGAGCGCTGCAATCAGCGTCCATCGCCATCGCGCTGCCTTTTGCATTGATTATGCTTGTGGCGTGTTGGGGCTTGTGGCGCGCGTTGCACCTTGAGGCGATTCGCTATGAGAGTTTACAGCACCACATGAACGCAGGACGCCATGGCAAAATCAGTGGTACGTGGAAATCACGGCTCAGTCGGCTTATCGAGTTTCCTTCCGTGGAAGAGACCAGACGTTACATTCGTGAAGATGTGGTCAAAGCCATGCTTTTGGTAGAAAAAGAGCTTGAAGACCACCACTGGGAAGTGGACATTAACCATGATGACACCAAAGGAGTTGCAACGTTTAGGGTTGAACACTCAGGTGATATGGATTTTATTTATGAAGTGCGCATCAAAACGGGCGACACCCCCACCTTTGCCTTCCCTGATTCTGTTAATCCTTCAAGAGCCCAGAAAAAATACGGGCGCGCGGAAGTCTACTTGCAAGATGGCAACAAGGCGTACGACATCTACGGCTACGATGAAGACGTCATCGCCACGGACATCATCGACCAATTTGAAAAACACCGCCACTTTTTACACAATACTTCCAGTCTTAATCCTGCTATTCCTATCGAGTGAGACACTGGCCCTGTAAAGGGCCAATCTCCTTTACATGTAAGGGTTTAGTAACCCTTTTGCGTTACACTTTTTTATGAAGATACTTCTCTTTACCGACACCCTATGCGACACCAACGGCGTGTCGCGCTTTTTGCAAGACCTTGGCACCCACTGCCCTGCCTTTCATCTTGTCACGGCAACGCGTAAATCTTGCAACCTTCCTTTTAAAAACTGGACAAACCTTCCTGTACGCCTACACCTTGCCATGCCTTTTTACCCCCAACTTGACCTTAGTTTTCCCTCTTACGCCCACGCCAAAACTTTGTTTGAAACCTTTGACCCCGACCTTGTGCATGTTTCCACGCCTGGCCCCGTTGGTTTGCTTGGACGCGCCTTGGCACGCAAATACCACAAACCCCTTGCAGGGGTGTACCACACCGATTTTCCTTCTTACGTGCACAACAACCTGCCCCTTTGGGGGTTAAAACGCCTCACCCAAATGTCTATGCGTTGGTTTTACAAACCCTTTTCTTTGCTCTTTGCCCGTAGTCAAAGTGAAATCCCCAAACTCCAACCCCTTCTTCACAAAACCCTCACACTCTTTAAAGCAGGAGTAGACACACAGGTATTTACGCCCTTAGCCCTCCCCAAAGAAACGCGGTTGACCTTGCTGTACGTAGGGCGTATTAGTCCTGAAAAAAACATAGGATTTTTGTGGGAAGTGTGGGAAATCCTCCAAAACCTCTTAGGCCCTCAGGCGGTGCAGTTGTGGTGCGTAGGGGAATGTACCCATCCGCTTTTGCGCACCCAAGGAGAGGCGCTTGGGGTGCAGTTTTTGGGAAAACAACCCAAAGAAGCGTTGCCTGCTTTGTATGCCAAAGCCCATTTGTTTGTTTTTCCCTCACTCACCGAAACCCTAGGGCAAGTGGTGCTTGAGTCGTTGTCCTGCGGCACGCCTGTTGTCGTTTCTGACCAAGGGGGCCCGCGCACTATTTTGGCAAGCACTACTCGCCCTTGTGGACTCATTCTTTCTACACGTTTTTCCTCCACGTGGGCACATGCCATTAAATCACTTTTATTAAATGAACCTAGGCTTTCTGCGATGGCAGAAGCAGCGCGTGCAGAAAATTACGACATTAAGACGAGTGTTGAAGATTTTTTAGCAGTACATGTAAGGATGTGCAAAGAAGAAGCCGAGCCCGAAGGCTCGACGAAAGAAGAAGGTTAGACGAAAATAAACACACCCACCAATAAAACAGCGATGTAAAGGGCACCAAATACGCCACCAAGGAGCCAAAAAGTTCCTGTTGGAATAAAGCGTGAACCAAACCAAATCGGTGATGGTCCTGTGGCATACGGAGTTAAAATACCCATGATACCCAAGGTACCAGCCATCAAGATACTAAAGGGAACCAATTGCTCAGGCGCGATCATCTGCACAGCAATCGCCATGAAAAGAGGCAAGAGTGCTGTAGTATGTGCTGTAACAGAAGCAAAGAAATAGTGAAGCACAAAGAAAATGAGAAGCATAGAAAGCATCAAGACAGTAGGTGTCATGCCCACTAAATAACCCTCAAGTCCTGTACCCATCCATTTAAGCACACCTGTTTTACTAAGCCCAGAGGCCATCGCCACCAAGGTCGCAAACCAGATCAAGATGTTAAAGGCTTCTTTATTAGAAAGCACGTCATCCCATGTAATAACGTTAGTAAGTACCATCACCGCTACAATCGCAATCGCCGCGGTTGTACCATGAATACCCACTTCTTTTCCAAAAATCCACAACACAAGGGCCACAACGGCAAGTACACCCATCAAAATCTCTTTGCCTTTAACCCCGCCCAAGGTTTTAAGCTCAGCTGCTGCCCACGCTGGAGCCTCAGGAGAGGTTTTTTGGGTTGGTGGGTAAATCACATAAGTGATGAGTGGCACCAATAAAAATAAAGGCAACATTAAAGGAATCATAATTGAAGCCCATTGTCCCCATGTAATGACCGCATTACCTGTGCCCTTAGCAATCAAATCGACCGCCAAAAGGTTGGGCGCAAGCGCGGTGAGAAACATAGAGCTTGTCACACACGTAGAGGCAAGAGCAACCCACGTAAGGTAAGCACCAAGTTTGCGTGGCTCATTATCTGGGGTAGAGTTAAAAATAGGAGGAATGTTGCTAGCCACTGGATAAATAGTACCCGCACTACGCGCTGTGTTAGAGGGCATAAAAGGAGCAAGGATTAAATCTGCAAAGGCGACCGCATAACCAAGACCCAAAGAGCTTTTGCCAAGGTATTTTACTAAAACCAGTGAAATACGTCGCCCAAGGCCCGTCTTTTTATAACCAAGGGCAAACATGAACGCCGCAAAAATGAGCCAAATAACCGTGTTAGAAAAACCCGATAAAGCCCACTTGATATTTTCCGATGATTTTGGGTCAATAAGCCCAAGCACCGCCACAAGCGAAATTCCCGTAAAGCCCACAAGTGCGGCTGGAATAGGCTCAAGCACAAGACCCACTACCACACCCATGAAAATAGCGAAGAATTTCCACGCTTCAGGGGTTAGCCCTTCGGGTGTTGGCATAAACCAAAACACCGCCACGACCGCCACAGGGGCGATCATCTTCCAAATTTTTGGTGACATACGATCTCCTTTAAAGATTTGCATTCTGGTGACTATTATAAATTAAGATATGGGATATTATTGAGACTTTTTTGGGGTTTTCTTCAGTAAAATCTTAAGAAAATATTTTAAAAAGTGCTTTTAATTATTTTGTTTTAATGCCACCAACTGCTCTGGAGGCATGGGCTTGGCATATAAATAGCCTTGGACCAAGTGGCATCCCTCCTTTTTCAAAAACAACGATTGCTCTGGTGTCTCTACTCCCTCGCCAAGGACCTCCAAGTGAAGGTTCTTGGCTAAGGCTATAATGGCCTTCACAATCGCGCAATCTTCTTCGCTATGAGGGGTGTCTTTGACAAAAGAACGGTCAATTTTGAGCTTATCAATGGGTAACTGTTTTAAGTAACTCAAGGACGAATAGCCCGTACCAAAATCATCTACTGAAAGCTTAAACCCTGCTTTTTTAAGAGCCAATAACTTACTGATACTCTCTTGGGTATTTTTCATAACAAAACTTTCCGTCACTTCTAGCTCTAGACACGAAGGTGCAATCTTTTCGTGTTTACATAGGGCTTGCATTGCTGAAACAAAGCTCTCTTCTTCGATTTGAAGGGTTGAGATGTTAATGGCAAGGGTTCCTTTAAACGCCCCAGTTTCTTGCCAAAGCGCTAATTGCTTTAAAGATTCTTCAATAATCCACCACCCAAGTGGCACGATAAACCCACTCTCTTCTGCCCTAGGGATAAACGCATAAGGCGACAAAAGCCCTCGAGTAGGATGTTGCCATCGCACCAAAACCTCTGCCCCAACAACGCTTAAATCTGACAAATCAAATTGAGGCTGGTAATGCAACACAAAGGCATCTGATTCAAGGGCTTCTTGAAGCTCTTTATCTAAGGTATCCATGTTGATAATGTGTTCTGTCAAGGCTTTCGTATAAAGAGCAACCTGATTTTTGCCCAAATTTTTTGCCTCGTGCAAAGCGGTGTCAGCATTTCTAAAAAGCTCTTCGGTGCTCTTAGCATCAGAGGGAAACAACGAAACCCCGACACTTGCCTTTACATGTATCACCCTTCCCTCAACCCTAAAAGGCGTTCTTAAACTCTCAAGCCAAGCAATCCCGTGCGCATAAGCATGGTCTGTATCTGAGGTGATCATTACAAATTCATCTGCTCCCATGCGCGCAAGAAAGCCCACATCTTGGGCAAAATCCCTAAATCGAGCTGCCACCGCCTCGATGAGCTTATCTCCAAAACTGTGCCCATGCACATCGTTGACCCGCTGAAAATGGTCCAAATCCAAAAACAACAGCGCCACTTTTTTGGCGTAAAAAGGCTTAGCAAGTTCGTCTTTTAGGCGAATACGGTTTGGAAGTTTTGTTAGCGGGTCATAGTGGGCTAGAAAAGTGATGGCTTCTTGGGCTTCTTTACGCTCGCTGATGTCTTTATGTGTTCCTGCTAGGCGCAACGGTTCTCCTGTTTTTTCGTCACGTTTTACCACGGCACCTGAACTTTCAATCCACACCCAACGGCCATCACGGTGACGCATCCGAAACTCAACAACATAAGAGGCAAACCCTACCATCGCTTTGGCGATAGCCTCTTGGGCAAGGGTTTTGTCCTCCGGATGCAAGAGGCTTAACCAGTCCTCAACCTCGCCTTTTAAATTTTCTCGCGTAAGTCCCAACATACTCAGCCACGTCTCGTTAACAAAATGTTCTTTGGTCACACAATCATAATCCCAATACCCAAGCCCTGCCCCTTGAATGACGTATTCTAAGCGCTGTTTTTGCTCTTTGAGTTGGGATTGAATGTGTTGGAGTGAGCGAAAGTGAGAAAGAATTAATCCGTATAACAACACCGTGGTTGTCACCACAAAAGCGAGGCCTTTGTACGTTTGCAAGACATTAAGCAGCGAAACATCATCAACAAAAAAGCCCAACACGGCATCGGAAAACAAAATCCAAAGCACGGCAAAAAGCGCATATACTCCAACAATGCGAAGGGAACCATGGCGAAAATTCACAGTGGACTCCTTGGAAAATAAGCTTTACATGTAAAGGTATTTTCTCTTTTTGCTTTTTAGCCGATAGGTTAAATTATAGCCTAAATGGCAACATAAAAACATCCCTTATTGCACTAATACCGCCGTATCAATTCTTTTTTAGAAATCTCATTTTCCACATTTTTGTACCAGTTCGTCATACCATGCTTCGTTATTGCGTGTGCGCTTGGTGCGCTCAAGGTTATCGCGAATTGCCTTGAGCTCGGCCTCTTCCATCAACATCAACACTTCATAATCGAGCGGTGTTGCGTGAGGGTCCGACTCGACAAGTGCGGCTATTTCTTGGGCTATTTCTGTTTTTTTGGGGTTTTCCATGCGAGATTCCTTATAGAACACTAAAATTTAGCTTTGGTTTACTCAAGGCTTGTATAATGGGCGCATTTTAACATACGAAAGGTTCTTTATGAAACACCTTAGTCTTGTCGCCCTTCTCGCCACGTCTTCGCTTTTTGCTGCCACCGATGCGCAAGTAATCGAATACTTCAAATCCCAAGTCCCCGAAAACATTAGCGTCACCATCGAAAGTCGCCAAACCCTTAGCGAACTTAAAGGCTACGACATAGTATCAACCAAGTTGAGTGATGGCACCCAAAGTCAGGTCATTACCTTATTTGCCAAAGACGGCTTGATGTTTCCTGACATCATTGACCTAAACTCTGGTATCTCCATGAAACAGTCTTTTGAACAAAAGCAATTGGGACAAAAGCTTGGCACCTTATACAAACAAGAGAGCAAAAACAACATTATTGCCCTTGGAAATGACAAAAACAAGCCCACTATGGTGGTTTTTTCTGACCCAGAGTGCCCTTATTGCCGCAACGAACTGCAAACTGTAGAAGAGCGCCTAAAGACCCACAACCTCCGCCTTATCCTCACGCCCGTCCACGATACAACGGCATTGCAAAAAAGCTACCTCATCTACCAAGGTGTAGCAAAAGCCAAAGATGACGCCACCAAAATCGCTCTTTTGCGTAAGTATTTTGACGAAGCAGCAACCGTAGATGCGACTGTTTCGGATGATAAAGTCGAACAAATGAACCAACTGCGCCGTAAGTACCTCCAAGCGGGACTCAAAGGTGTTCCTTTTTATATCGATGAAAAAGAGCTTCTACAATAACTTCTTTTCTGTGGCTCAAAAGGCCACAGAATCCGAACTTTGTTAACACTCCATCAACCCACCCGTGTTATACTTTCCAAAACCTTTTAGGACCTTGCCATGAAGATTGCGATGATTGAGGATGACACCGAACTCGCCGAACTGTTGTGTGCTTTTTTAGCCCAATACAACCTCCACGTCACCAACTACGAAGACCCTTATCTTGGCATTAGCGCTTTAGCCATCACTCCATACGATTTGCTGATTCTTGACCTCTCCTTACCAGGCATGGACGGGCTAGAGATTTGCCGCGAAGTGCGCCAAAAAAGCGACATCCCCATCATCATCTCTTCCGCACGCAGCGATTTGGATGATAAGGTCATTGGCCTCTCTTTGGGAGCGGATGATTATCTGCCCAAACCCTATGCCCCCAAGGAGCTTTATGCGCGCATCCTCAGTGTTGCAAGGCGCTACAAAAAAGGAGTTCAAGACACCCCTGCTCCTGCTTCTGTTTTTACTCTTGATGAAAAAGCGGGACTTATATACTTTCGCCAAACGCCCTTGAAGCTTACCCGTGCCGAATTTGAAGTTCTAGGTGCGCTAGTACACCAACACGGATGTGTGGTATCACGGGAACAGCTCATCGGTGCCGCGCCAAGCCTTGGCGAAGAGAGCGAAAGCCGAAGCCTAGATGTGCTCATCAGTCGTATTCGCGCTAAACTGGGCGAAAACTCCAAAGAACCCAAACACCTCCACTCGGTGCGCGGCATCGGGTACAGGCTAGCTGGATGAAGTGGTACCATAGCCTTTTTTTTAAAATCACGCTGATTTTTGGCATCGCTCTAGCAGGGCTTGTGGCAGTGGGAACAAGCTTTACTTTGCACCAAAAAAAAGAGCAATTGTTTGAAGTGCGCCGTTTTACCCAAAACCTCTTTCGTAGTGCCTACTCACCCCATTCTGGACAACTTGATACAGCTTTACTCGCTCAAGAAGGGTATGTAATCCCCGAAAATGCTGCATCTTTAGCACCCTTACTTAAAAACCTTTCTCCCACACCTTTTCGCCGCCAAGGAGAGATGGGACGGCGTATGCTTCCTTTGGAAATTGTTGCATTTAAAGGCAAACTCTATGCCTTGGCTTTTTTAAAGGAACACCCCACGCAGGTTTTTGAGACTCCTTTTCCCCCCTCGCACTCCTTACATGTAAGCGTGTTTGGACTCATTGGATTAGCGTTGGTGTTTTTATATGTTTTGACCTTGCGCAGTATTCGCCCTCTTTTGCCCTTAAAAGCCCGCATTGAAGCCTTGGCGGAAGGGGATTATTCTTTGCCCTCTCGGAGCCAAAGCAAAGACGAGATTGGTGCCCTTGCCAACGCCTTCTACGACACGGTCTCAAAAATCAAAGACCTCAAAGAAGCGCGACAACTCTTTTTGCGCAACATCATGCACGAACTTAAAACCCCCATCACCAAGGGGAAATTAGCCCTTGCCATGTTGGAAGACTCTCCTTACAAAACCAAACTTGACGTACTTTTTGACACCCAAGAACAGATGTTGGAAGAGTTCGCGCGCATTGAAAAACTTGGCGCTGGCGAACTCACCCTCGTGCCCAAGCCTTATCACATCGACGATATTATGGCCCAAGTGCGCGACTTGCTTCCCGATGAAAACGCTCCTGTGGATGTTTCTGTGGACCCTCAAACCTTACATGTAGACTTTGATTTGTTTTGTGTGGCCCTTAAAAACATGGTCGACAATGCCCTGCGTTACAGCACCGATGGGCACGCGCGCCTTACATGTAAAGGCACAACCCTTTGCATCTCCAACCACGGCGACCCTTTGCCTCACCCTCTTGATGCTTACGCTAAACCCTATTTTCTAGGAGGCTCTAAACAAAAAGAGTCTCGCGGTCTTGGCTTTGGACTTTACATCGCCCTAGCCGTTTTTCGCCTCCACGCTTTACCTTGCCACTACACCCACGAAGCAGGGGTTAGCACCTTTACCCTTGAGCTTACTCCTGTACTTTAGCCCCGTGCACAAACTGGTACATGAGCACCGAGGCGGCCACGCCCACGTTGAAGCTTTTGATGCCCTCTTCCATCTCGATTTGCACGCACGTATCGCACGCGGCTAACACCTCAGGGGAAAGCCCTTCGCCCTCATTGCCTAGCA
>Ga0194137_10002423_pt1 | contig 11017 bp, 9 predicted proteins | sample TARM_MetaG_T3_14_FD_134025 | JGI IMG/M metagenome (GOLD analysis project Ga0194137, IMG submission 134025) | Freshwater microbial communities from Pennsylvania, USA, analyzing microbe dynamics in response to fracking - TARM_MetaG_T3_14 (version 2) | ecosystem: Environmental > Aquatic >...
AAACTCCACTTTGGAGAATTAGCTGATGTACCTTTCTTAGTGGATTTAATTAAAGAAGTCACTTTTGGACAAACAAAAAAGAGCAGATAGTATAAACTATTAGCTCTTTTTTTTGAAGTATTATTGAGTTAATTCAGATGATGAAAAAGTCCAAATTGCTTTACCTGTCTTAAACGGATTAGAGTAGTGAAGTTCATAACTTTCTGATTCTGCTACATCAAAAGGAATCTCTCCTCGTAATTTCCCACCAGGTTCAACTGACCCATCGAATTGTCCTTTTGTCCCGTCAATCAAGATTGTTGTAGAATACGTGTAGGCATCTTGATCTTTTAGTTCAACATTTAGTATTGATGAAATAGCTTGCTCTTCATCTGTTGTGTTTTCAGCCGTTAAATTAACCACAATAAATTTGTCTTCTTCAGGTGTGTCAAATTCTCCACCAGGCTCAACTCTGGCTTCATTCAATGTGATAATTACGCCATCGAAATCAACAGAGTCTCCAATAGATAATTTCTTAATTTCTTCAGTATCCGTTTCTTCTTCAGATTGATCTTCTACATCTTCTACGTTTGTTTCTTCATCTTTTTCAACAGTTTTGATGTCTGACTCACCGCAACCGATCAATAAGAAAACGAATAGAGCGGACACAAATAGTGCTACTTTCTTTTTCATTTAATTTCCTCCTTGTTTTTAATTCTTTATATTATATGTAGTCTCAATTTAAAATATCAATAAAAAATAAATAAAGAAAAAGAGCCAGTGGTTATTAAACACAAGCTCTTTTTTTATTTAAAGTTTTCGTTCGTAAAATTCCAATCCCGAAGCGTAGACTTCACTGGGTAGCAAACGATAGTTCATAGGTTTTGAATACTTCTTGAGTATGTTTAAAACTTCAACAATCAAATTAAGTCGTTTCCGATCTCGTTCACTTCCATAAGAAACCACTCTTTTGTGTAGGTACGTTTTTGAAAACTCGATGATGAAAGGTTCTGTTTTCCATTTTTCATCAAAATTTTCAACCGACAAGAACCCTTCACTAAGAAAATAAGATGGATACAAATCTTTATTTCTATCTAATAATTCTCGCAACTCTTTTTCCATATCTCTATACAGAAAAGGAACTTTTCCATAAATAATAATTTCTTTCATTTATCTCACCGCCAAAAAAGAGTAAGACAGTCATTGTGTTGACTGTCTCATAATCATGCTATTTTCTTTAAAACCATTTTAATCTTCACTATCGATTGAATCCGTTTGATTCAAAATACTTTCAAGTTCTAATTCTGAAATTGTTTCCTTTTCAAGAAGTGCCTCAGCTATTTTTTCGAGATATGTCATATTGTTTTTAACAAAATCATAAGCTTCTTTGTATAGAGAAATTGACAGGTGCTGTGCTTCTTTAACAATATGCGATGCTTGTTGCGAACCATTAAGTAAGACGTGTGGATTAATCATTCCTAATTCATCGCTCATCCCATACTCAGTGATCATCAATCGAATAAGATTCGTTGCTTGTTTGATGTCCTGAGAGGCACCAGCGGTGATATCTTCGTCATTTTTAAATAAAAGCGACTCAGCAATACGACCAGCATAAAGCATCTTGATACGATTTTTCAAATCTTTCTTCGATGGTAAGACATTATCATCAGGCGTGATAAATGTTACGCCACCGGCACCAGATGTACTGGATAGGATAGATACCTTGGGAACAGTATTATTTGCCAATTTTTTAGCAACCAGTGCATGTCCTGCTTCATGCCAAGCTACGACTTTCAATTCATCTTTGTTTCTTCCTTTTTGATTCTTTTTCTTATGACCTTTCATAATCATTTTGTAATGGGCATTATCCAAATCTTCGCTCGTAATTTTTTTCCGATTAGCAACAACAGATAGGATTGCCGCTTCATTCATTAACGCTTGAATATCAGCACCAGAGAACCCAATCGTTGTAGCGGCCCAATCTTCAAAATTAACCGAGTCATCAAATTTCTTTCCTTTAGCATGAACATTTAAAATCTTAAAACGATCATCTTTGTCTGGAAGGTTAATGGCAACCTGTTTATCAAATCGACCTGGTCTAATTAAAGCTGAATCAAGATCTGACAATCGATTAGTCGCCGCAATTACAACAATATTATCATTCTTTTCAAATCCATCCATTTCACTCAATAAAGCATTGACGGTTTGTTTGTATTCCGTGTTTGAGTCTCCGGTACGTTTGCCACCAACCGCATCAATCTCATCGATGAAGATAATACAAGGAGAGAGCTTTCGAGCTTCTTTAAACAGCTCACGTACACGCTTAGCTCCTGTGCCTACATACAACTCAATAAAATCCGATCCATTGATTGAGATAAACGGAACGCCCGCTTCCCCTGCAACGGCTTTTGCCATAAGCGTTTTACCTGTTCCGGGAGGTCCATAAAACACGGTTCCTTTAGGTAATGTGGCACCGCTATCTGTAAATCGTTTTGATTCTTTAAGGAAATCAACGAGCACTTTCATTTCCTCTTTGACTTCTTCATTTCCTGCCACGGTACTAAAATTAACACCCGGGATCCCTTTTTCTATTACGTTCATTTTTTTAGAGCCTTTCATCCCTGCCATCATTCGTTTCACAAAGAAAAAGATGAGGAAAAGCATAGTGAATCTGTACAAGTTATTTAGGAAGATACTCAATGTCTGAGCATCGCTATTTAACTTTTCTTCAACTTCAATACCCGATTCTAACAGTTCTCGTTTAAACCCTTCACTTCTGGGGTTCTCGGTTACAAACGATTCTTCAGATTTCGTCTCGAAAATAAAGAAATCTTCATTAAAATTAATCACAACACTTTTTACTTTATTATCACCAATCATCTCCGTGAATGAAGTAAAAGGAACTTCTTCAATGTTATCCTTTTCATCATTACTAAAGAACACAAAATACACAAGGAAAAGTAATAACCCAATGAGGATGGTTTTTTTTATCCTCTTTTTATTTGTTTTAAACCAACTAACTACTTTTTTTCTCACGTAAAACATCCCTTCTTTCTTTTATTAGATTAAACAACTATCGTTATTATAGCACTTTTATAGACAATTGTCAATATAATATCAAGCAAAAATGAAATCCCCGAACAATACATATAGGTAAGATCAAAACTTCTAAACCCTTGAGAGAACGACACGCACTGAATGAAGATTGATTCATAAAGTCCAAATTTAAACCCGTCCCAACAAAGCAAGTAGTGATACACCATTCACTTGATGGGGAATGTTTTTTTTGTTTAAGTGGCGTTCGGATAATAGATGAAAACGAGAGCATAAATCAATTGTTTGCTTAAAGCAATATTTCAAGCCGTATTAATGATGAATTCTGTAATAACTGCATAGAATATATCAAGTTACAAAAATAGGCGTTAGAGAAAAAATTCTAACAAACATAAAAAAGGAGCGTGTTGATTTTGAATAATAATTATAGTTGGGTTACAGAAACAGGGGAATTTCAATGGTTCACACCATGGTATATTAGAGTGGGGTTAAATTCTCCAGCACGATTTTTCATGTTTATCATGGCTGTGCTTATCATTGTAGCTATTATTTCTTATTTAGTAGAAAACCAAAATTACAAAAAGGTATGGCGGAACATAGGCATCTTCTTAATTAGAATGATTGTCATTGTTGAAACGATGGTAGAAATAAGCAAAGAAGTTCCAGAGAGAATAAAAGAGAACTTCGTCAAAGAGAGAGTCTAACTTAAAAGTTAGGCTTTCCTGCTTTATTCTGCACAACATTATAATGAAATAGACGTTGAATGTATACAATACAGAGATAAAACTACTATTAATAATAAAGAAAGGTTTGATCTGTATGATAACGGAATTATTATGGGCCATCGGATTTATAAATGTGGGTGTAATTATTTATTTCTCAATAAAAGCATATAAAATCTATCGATTATTAAAAAAGACGGATCGAGATGAAACGAGAGAAATCACACGCACAAAACAATCATTTAAAGAGTTAGTTGCTGAGTTTTTCCCAGAAGAAAACAAGAGACGAAAGGTTATAAACAAAAGTGAATTATAAGAACGTATTTATTGACAATAGTCCATAAATATGTTATATTATAATAAAGATTAATTAAAAAAGGAGGCTAATTTATTATGGCTACACGTGTAAAAAAAGTTGAAAGTTTGTCAGTTGATGAGATGTTAGGTTGTTTAAATGAAGAAGAATATGTTGTTCTTGACATTGAAACAACCGGATTATCTCCAAATAAGGGAGGGTTCTTGATTGAAGTCGCAGCAGTAAAAATCGTCAATGATGAGGTTGTCGATACTTTTTCAGAATTAATTAACCCGGGTGTTAAAATTTACGGGAAAACGATTGAATTAACAGGAATCACGAATGAGATGGTAGAAGGTAAGCCTACGTATGAAGAAGTTCTTCCAAGACTGTATGAGTTTATGGGGAATAGCGTTATTGTTGCCCACAATTCTCAATTTGACTGGAATCGCTTCCTTCTTTATTACTTTGCTACACTTGGATACTATCCATCTAACAATGCCGTATGCACAAAACGACTATTCCAAAAATTAGAACCAGAAAGACGGGTTTTAAAGCAAGGTTATGGTTTGACAGAATTGGTTCGACACTACAATGTTGAATTTGATGAGATGGATCATCACCGAGCGTTAGTCGATACACAGGCTACAGCCGAAGCTTTCATTAAAATGCGTAAGGACGCAATTGACCGAGGTCTCGTTAAGACGCCAACAATTATGTATACCGTTAAATCGACAAAGGAAGAAAGTAAGATGGTAACGAATGTGACAATTAAAAATGTTCGTTATTGGGAAAGAAAATTCGGTAAAAAAATGATGAAGCGCGTCTACGTTAACTTTGAGGATAATGATAGCCAATATGGTACGGTTTATTATGATTTAATGAATTCAACGTGGTTTGTTAAAGAATATTGGAGAGAAATCGATTTAAAAGCAGTTGAATCATTAGTACTCAAAAAGGTGAGAAAAGACTCTATTGAGGATTATGTTTCTTGTTCAAAATAATAAATTAAACAGGAGGGTTTCATATGAATATTCAGGTAAATAGTGACGTGCGTAAAACAGGTGAATTTGAGACATTCAATAAAGAAGTAAGTGAGCTGGTAGAAAGACGCTCTTTCTTAGAGTCAGAAAAAAAGAAAGAAAGAGGGAAAGAAGATAGATTCTTCAACTTTTTATTTTTAGGATTTACTTCTTTATGGTTCGTTATTATATGGATATTATTCAAAATTGAAGTTAATTCGCCAGATTCAAAGTTCGATAAAGGTGTAGATTCTGGGAGTTCATTAATAATGACGATTCTTATCATTCTGATATTAAGCGGTCTACTTTCTATAGTATCGTCATTAATCGTATCTAATTTCGTAGACATAAAAAATGCAAAGAAAAGGGATAATGTTATCTTGGGTCTTGTACACGAAATGAAGGGATCTTCTTTTTTTACTGACCAAGAAACGGAGGATTTTCTTCGCACTGGTTCTTATGGTGATATTGGATTGTCACAATACACGAAACAACTTTTTGATTTAATAGAGGAAAATGAAGGTCAAAATTATGAAGTTATTCATACAGACAGAACTTTTTACACGGAAAGAGAAATTTCTTTAGAAATACCTAATGATAGTGTTATCTTGTCTTCTAACATATTCCCTTACGTATTCAAAAAAGATCATTCGATTTACCAGTTTTATCTACTTAGAAGCGGTAAATTAGCAACTGTTCGAATGAATATCGAAAACGGAAGAGTTAAAAGAACTCAACCATCTGAATTAGATATTTATTTCACTTTTAGTTTGGAAAAAGAGTAAAGAGGTTCCATCGTTCATATGGATAAAATAGCATCTTCCCCTGCGTCTAATTATAGTCCAGGGGAATCTTGCTATAGAGCAATGTGATGCCACTCTCATTGACAATTGTCAATAAAAATGTTATAATAGTAAATAAAAAGGTATGATAAACAGTAAAGAAAGGGGAATATGTAATATGACTATTAGTGTAGATAAAAAAGAATTTAAAAAGGCATTTAATTATGTTTGGAGTCTTTATACCGCAAAAGAACAAAAAGAAACACAGGTGCTCTTTTTGAGGTTTGATCAAGACACGTTAACGATCATGGGGGTTAAAGAAGATTCTAAATTTGATAGCACGATTAAAGTTGAAGGTTCGCTCCTTGAGAATTTGTCAGTTCAAGTTAAGACGTCGTCGCTATTAAGCATTCTTGATATGATTGGCGAACGCTTATCCTTTAGTTTGAGCGAGGACAACATTCACGTTACGTCAGAAGTTGAAGATGACAGCGTATCTTTCGGTCGAACAGATGTTGTTTTTCCTGAAGGGGACCGAGCGGAGCTGTTTTCCGCTTCACACGATGACTTGTTGTCAATTTTTTCCGAGCCTTTATCCAGTCCACTTAAAACAGCACGGTCATTCACAGACACTTTGTTGTTAAGACTAAGGAAGGATAGATTAAATGCCAGAAACATCACACTTCAAACAATTGTGATTACTTCAATTAAAGTAGAAACTGATAACAAAGGGATTGTTGATACCTACTTAAGTAAAAAGGATGCACAGGCCATCAACAAGGCTCTGAAGAACATGAAAAAAACAGAGCGTGTTTCGGTATTAAAAGAAGATGAGTTTTTAGTCTTTAAATCAGAAGATTATACCTACACGTTCCGATACAGAGAGCATGTTGTTGATATTCCTGATATCACTTCGCTCATGAGTCGATGTTTGAAATTAAACGCTGATGAAGGAATGACTTTATCAGTAGACAAAGTAAAGAAAAATCTGTCGTCCACTCAAAAGGAAACAGATAAAGAAGAACGAGACACATTGAATTGCTCATTGATTGATGTGGATAGCGAAATCTTTTCTCAAGACCTCTATATCCCCGTCAAAGAAACACTAAAAATACTCAAGAGTTTAAATACGAAATCGATTGAGTGTTTCATTCTTGAAAAAGCTTTAGTATTCAAGTATCAAAAAGAGGACCGCATTCATTGTAGTGTCATCACTTTTATAAAAAAAGGATTAAAAGATAAAGGAAGAACTTAATCTTCCTTTTCTTTCTACATAAAAGGGAGGGTGTTAACAGTTAATAAATATCTATAAAAAACTATTAACTTTTATTATATTACGTATGTTTCTTAAAGAAAGAATATCTTTCGGAGAGTGATATAGAATGAAGAAGTACAGTATTGGTCAATTCGCAAAGGAAGAATATCAAATAAGGCTAAGAAAATGATAAAGGAGTTAAGAGAGGATGATTAAAGCCTACAAAATCAAACTCAATCCGAATAATAAGCAACGTACACTGTTAGAACGTTCCGCAGGGGTGTCGAGGTGGGCGTATAATTGGGCGTTGGAACAGAAGAAAAAGCATTATGAGGAAACAGGGAAGTCGATTTCACAAGCTGATTTAAGAAAGCAGTTGACGAAACTAAAACAAACAGACGACTATCAATGGTTGTTCCTGTTTAGCAATAACATCACAAAACAGGCGATTAAGGATAGTGACGAAGCGTTCAAACGGTTTTTCAAAGGCCAAGCGAAGTATCCCCAATTTAAAAGTAAGCGAAAATCGAAGTGGTCTTTCTACAACGACAATCATAAAGTCAAATTGTCTGATACGCACATTCGCCTTGAAAAGATTGGGTGGATTCGTTTCGCAGAAACAGGTTATTTACCAAATGATTTCAGACCGCTATCTTACCGTATCAGCCGAAAAGGCTTGCACTGGTTCGTCAGCATAACGGTTGAGAAACCCGATTTATCTGACTACTCAACCCTTGTGAATAAACCGATAGGTATTGACTTAGGTATTAAGACATTGGCAACAGCCAGTGACGGTAAACCATATCCAAACATCAACAAGTCGCACAAGATCAGAAAGATGGAGAAGCGTCTGCGGAGGTTGCAACGACAGGTTTCTCGTAAATATGAAATGAATAAGGAGGGAAACCGTTATCGAAAAACGTGCAACATTATAAAAATCGAACAAGAGATTACAAGGTTGAGGACGCGTTTGAATAACATCCGAACTGATTATATTCACAAAATGACGAGTGAGATTGTGAGAACCAAGCCGTCACACATTGTCATTGAGGATTTAAACGTTCGGGGCATGATGAAGAATAAGCACTTAGCTGACCACGTTGCAAAATGCAATTTCTATGAGATTCGCAGACAACTGACTTATAAATCAGAACAGGCGGGGATTGTACTAATCGTGGCAGATCGTTGGTATCCTTCTTCCAAAACGTGTTGTGAATGTGGCGTGATTGACAAAACATTGAAACTATCTGACCGTAAAATGAAATGTAAATGTGGTAATCGGATGGATAGGGATTTAAACGCCAGTATTAACCTTTCAAGATTAGCTGTATAGTCACCAAAAAGACACGGCTGATGTGTACCGTGAGTTACACGGGAATTTACGCCCTCGGAGTGTTACAGCAAACGAGAGTAGTATCTGTGAAGATACAAAATCGGACATGATGAACAGGGAAGAAAACCAAAAGTCTCTTTTATAGATTTTTATAAGTTTTTCGTAACGGGTGTTAACTATTGGAAAACAATAATATAAATCAAAGAAGTTTCAGACATAATAAAAAAGAAATGAAAAAATTAAAAAAACAAGAAAAGAAAGCGAGAAGAAAAGCGAGAAAATGGTATGTAAAATTACCTTTACTGTTCATTAAATTATCTTTCTATAGTCTGTTGTTAGGGATAGTGTTGATTGTTGGCGCTGCTGGGTGGTTTTGGAACCAATATGGTGAACAGATATCTGCGAATATAACGGAAGGATATCGCATTTCAGAAACGATCAGTCCTACGCATTTTAAAAAAACAGATCCGACACTAATGCTTGATAGCAATGGCGAAGTCATTCGTGAGTTTAAAGAGCGAAATTTCGACTATTTAGACTTGCAGGAAGATGATGAGTTGTTCAACAAGGTCAGTGATGTCGTTGTGTCTATTGAGGACGAACGTTTTTATCGACATGAAGGGTTTGATTATTATGGTGTAGGTGTCGCTGTTTTCAATAAAGTAAGAGGAGGAAAACTAAGAGGAGCGAGTACGATTACTCAACAAGTAGTTAAGAACACGTATCTTACTCAAGCACAAACAGTCGAACGAAAAATACAGGAAGCGGTTATTGCGCAAGAGTTAGAAAACAGATTTTCTAAAAGAGAAATATTAGAGTTTTATGTCAATGGGAACTATTATGCGAATGGTCAGTACGGATTATCTACCGCATCCACTTATTATTACGGTAAACCTGTTTCTGATCTCACGTCAGGTGAATTGGCTGTTTTAGTTGGTATACCTAACAACCCAACAATCTATAATCCAATTAAAAACCCTGAAAATGCCAAAGAAAAGAGAAATGTTATCCTTGGTAAAATGCTCGAATTAGGTAAGATAAACGAAGAAGAGTACCAAGAGGAAAAAAGAAAAGACATTAACTTAGAAATAACAAAAACGCCAATCAACAATAGTGTCACAGCTTACACCGAAAGTTATGCGCTTCATCAAACCATTGAAGAAGTCATGAGATATGGCGGGTTTGAATTTAGGTACCGATTTGTGGATGCTGAAGACAAAGAAGCTTACAAAAACAAATATAACGATCGTTATCTTCAGATGCGTGAAGACATCCTTAGGGGTGGATACAAAATAGAGACAACTATCGACAAGGAGAAGCAGTCGATCTTGCAAGAAGCTGTTGATAATAGAATGAGGCTCTACCAACAAGTGGATGAAACAACGGGTCTCTATAAGAAGCAAGCAGCAGCCGTTACAATTGACAACAAAACGAATGAAATTGTAGCCATTGTCGGTGGACGTACACAGGATGGAAATAGTTATAATCGCGCCTATCTAAGTGCAAGGCAACCAGCCAGTGCAATTAAACCATTCGTTGCCTATGCACCAGCGTTTGAAAGGGGTTATTACCCTCAAACGATTGTTGAAGATAAGGCTACAGAAAACGGTCCTAAAAACTGGTATAGCGGGTATTGGGGAAAAATGACGATGCGTTACTCAATGGAACAATCGGTCAATACGATCCCTTATCAGTTGGTTGCTAAGAATGGGGTAGATAGTGCCTTAACACCTATGGAAAACATGAGATTTAGCGCTCTCGATCCCAGAGATGAAAATCCAATTATTTCTATCGGTGGGTTTACTTATGGGACGACACCTCTCGATTTAGCAAAAGGGTTAAACACATTGGTAAATAATGGCCAGTACATGAACCCGACAAGTATCAGAAAAATAAGCCATCTTCATACAGAAGAAGTATTTTACGATAAAGAGGATCAATTGCCTAAAGAAATTTACACACCAGAGTCCAGTTATATGACGTTAGACTTGATGAAAGATGTTGTTAAAACAGGAACAGGTGGTCGTGGTGATTGGGGATATCCTTATTTAGCGGGTAAAACGGGAAGTAGTAATGATCGCAAAGATCAATGGTTTATTGGTGCTACAACTTATTATTCAACATCTGTATGGGTGGGGAATGATCAGCCTGAACCACAAACAAACAATGAAGCATATCGACCAATGGAGATTTTCAAAGATGCGATGGCTGTTTATCATCAAGGCTTAAATAAAGAGGACTTTAAAAAGCCTGTCAATGTAACAAAGCATTTAGATGGTTCATTCACTGTTGTAAAAGAAAAAGAAGCGGTTGAGAACCCGATTCAGGTTAAACGTGTACAGGAGAACAATAAGCGCAAAGAAAAAGAATCGATTTTCTTAAAAGAGCGTATTAATAATTTAGACTATCGACTGGTTCACGGATTGACTTGGGAGGAAGAAGAAGAAAGAGAAATAAAAGCAGAAAGTGCTGTTGATGAGTTAAAGAAATTTGAACTCAACTCCTTAGAAGACATGGATGAAGTGAATGAACTTTACCAAATGGCGAAAGAACAGATTGCTGAAGTCAAAAGAAG
>Ga0194137_10002426_pt1 | contig 11010 bp, 10 predicted proteins | sample TARM_MetaG_T3_14_FD_134025 | JGI IMG/M metagenome (GOLD analysis project Ga0194137, IMG submission 134025) | Freshwater microbial communities from Pennsylvania, USA, analyzing microbe dynamics in response to fracking - TARM_MetaG_T3_14 (version 2) | ecosystem: Environmental > Aquatic >...
TCAAACACGGGTTGCCCACCGCGTCGGTCGGCCGGTTCGTCGCAAGCGCCGACCGACCGCCGCCGTGGACAACCCTGCATCCGTTGCGATCCAACTTGGAAGGCAGGGTAGTCCAGTGAGCGCTGGGCCGAGGGTGGCGTCGGACTGATGCTGACCGGCAATGTGATGATCGACCCCGCCGCGCTGACCGGTCCGGGTGGTGTCGTGCTGGACGAGCACTCGCCGCTGGAAGGCTTCAAGGCCTGGGCCGAGGCCGCGCGCAGTGGCGGCGGCCAAGTCTGGATGCAGATTAACCATCCCGGCCGCCAGGTGTTCGCGGCCATGGGCGAGGTGGCCCTGGCGCCTTCCGCCGTGGCCCTGGACCTGGGCAAGCATTCCAAGCTGTTCGGCCAGCCTCAGCCCATGAGCGAAGCCCAGATCGCCACGGTCATCCAGCGCTTTGCGACGACGGCGCGGCGCGCGGCCGAGGCGGGTTTCGACGGCGTGCAGATCCATGCCGCCCACGGCTATCTACTCAACCAGTTCCTGTCGCCGCTGAGCAACCGGCGTGAAGACCGCTGGGGCGGCAGTCTGGCCAACCGCGCGCGGCTGCTCATCGAGGCGGTGCGCGCCGTGAAGGCAGCGGTACCGGCGGGCTTCGGCATCGGCGTCAAGCTGAACTCCGCGGACTTCCAGCGTGGCGGCTTCAGCCAGGAGGACGCGCGTGGCGTCGTCCAACTGCTGAACGCCGAGGGACTGGACCTGCTGGAGCTGTCCGGTGGCAGCTACGAAAGCCCGGCCATGCAGGGGCGCACGGCCGACGGGCGCACCCTGGCGCGCGAGGCCTATTTCCTGGAGTTCGCCCGCGAGCTGTCCGCCGTGGCGACCATGCCGCTGATGACGACCGGCGGCATCTCGCGTCCGGCCGTCGCCGAAGAAGTGCTGGCCGGTGGCGTGGCCCTGGTGGGCCTGGGCACGGCGCTCGCCATGGCGCCCGAGCTGCCGCGCCAATGGCAGGCGGGCGACGTCAGCATTGCACCGCGGCCGCAGGTGGGATGGAAGGACAAGGTGCTCGCCGGCCTGGCGACCATGGCCCTGGTGCGCCGCCAGTTGCAGCGCATGGCCGCCGGCAAGACGCTGCAGCGCCAGGCCTCGCCGCTGTGGACGCTGATCGCTGACCAGTTGCGCACCAGGCGGCTGACGCGCCGCTACCGCGGCTGGCGGGCCGCGCGCGCCTGAGTTCACCCCGTTTGGGGCGCGGCTCCGTAGAAGCAGAGGTCACCCCTTTTGCGAAGGATCCGCCATGACTTCACCGCTCCCCCTGCGCCGCCGCAGCGCCTTGCTGCAGCTGGCTGCGCTCACCGGCCTGGCTGGCCTGCATGCCAGCTGCGCGGCCATCGCGCCTGCGTCCCTGCTCGACATGCAGCTGGTCGGCCGAGATAGCGGCGCGGTGCTGGCCCAGTACGCTAGCCGCGGCCGGCGCTTCAGCCCTGGCACGCCGGGCGCGCGCTACGCCATCCGGCTCAGCAACCGCAGCGGCGAGCGCGTGCTGGTGGTGCTGTCGGTGGATGGCGTCAACGCCATCACCGGCGACACCGCAGCCTGGAACCAGTCAGGCTATGTGCTGAGTCCGGGAGAGAGCTTCGACATCACCGGCTGGCGCAAAAGCGACCAGTACGTCGCGGCCTTCGAATTCACATCGTTGGAGGATTCCTATGCGGCGCGCACCGGCCGGCCTGCCAATGTGGGCATCATCGGTGCAGCCGTCTTTCGCGAGGCAGCACCGGCGCCAGTGCTGTACGAGGCCCCACCCGCGGCGCCCGGCACCCTGAGTCGCCTGAACGGTGCGGCTGCCGACGCCGCCGCCCAGGTACCAGCCCGCGAGAGCGCCGGACGTGCCGAAGCCGAGCACAGTGCGCGCGCCAAGCTGGGCACCGGCCATGGTGCTTCGGAATGGTCGCCCATCGCCCACACCGGCTTCCAGCGCCGCACCAGCCAGCCCGAGCAACTGCTGGAGATCCACTACGACAGCGAGGCCAATCTGATGGCCGCGGGCATCATGCCGCGGCCCATGGCGCAACTGCCGCACGCCTTCCCCAACAGCAACGGCGGCTATGTGCCCGACCCGCCGCCGCGCTGGTGAGGTTTCGCCTCATGCATGAGGCCAACTCGCCGGCGTAGCATCCGCGCCGCATGCCCGCGAGTGAACCCGCCGATGAAGAGCTCATCGCCAGCTATCTGCGCGGCGACATGGGGGCGTTCGACCGGCTCTACCGCCGCCACGACCGCAAGACCTTTGCCTTTGTGCGCCAGATGCTGCACCCCACGGACCGCGCCACGGTGGAAGACTTGCACCAGGAGGGCTGGCTGGCCGTGGCCAGCAAGGCAGCCAGCTTCGCACCGGGCAAGGCCAGGTTCTCGACCTGGCTCTACACCGTGCTGCGCAACCGGGTGCTGGACCATCTGCGAGCCCGCCAGCCCCAGAGGGATGACGAGGCCGACCCGGACCAACTGGCATCGGTCGCGGCCGGACCCGATCAGGTGTTGGCCGAAAAGCGTCTCGTGCAGGCCGTGGAGAGCAGTCTCCTGGCCTTGTCGGTCGAGCAGCGGGAGGCATTCTTGCTCTTCACGGTCGTCGAGCTCAGCCTCGCCGAGATTGCCGACGTGACCCAGGCCCTCCAGGAAACCGCCAAGGCCCGGCTGCGCTACGCCCGGGAAGCGCTGCGGCATCGTTTGAGCGAGTGGCGAGATGGCTGAGTTCGACCCCATTCCTCCCAGGGACGACGCCGAAGTCGCCTACGCGCAAGCCCTGCTCGGCGACGAGGCCGGCCGCGAGCATCGCCGGGCGCGGCTGATGGCGGCGCTGCCACGTCCCGAGGCTGCCGCGGCGACGCCGGTGGCGCGCACCGAACTCGCCTGGCGCTGGTGGCCCTATGCCTGGGGCCTGCTCGCGATGGGGCTGCTGCTGGCGACCTTGCTGGTCTTGCGGGGAAGACCCGCCGACCTCGGCCAGAAGATCGATCCGCGACTGGCCGCAGCTCCCGCTGCATCCAAGCCGGTGGTGGTGGCCCAGGCGGAGCCGGCCACTGCACCCGCCGCGCCGTTGCCGCCCGTCGAATTGCCGCGTGCCGCCGCCAAGGTGACGGCCCCGGCAAAGCCGCTTGTCGCGCCGCCACCGATGGTGGTGGCCGATGCGAGCGAGCCTCAGTTGCGCAGGGAGGTGCAGGCTGCACCGCCGGCTGCAGTCGAGTTGCTCAAGCCGGCGTTGGAGCCGCCACCGGCCGCTCCGGTCATGGCGGCGGCGCCGGTGCGGCCAGCGCCAGCTCCGGTCGTGATGGCCGCGGCGCCTGCACCGCCACCGGCGGCTCCGGCCACGGTTGCGCCAGCTGCCGCGCCTGTCGCGCCGCCTTCTCAGTCCAACCAGTCCGAGGCCCTGGCCCGCATCGACGTGGCTGCCGGCCTTGCTTCGACCCGCTCCCGCAGTTCCCTGGCCGCCTCCGATGCAGTCCCAGCCAAGCTGATGGCGCCAGCCGACGCCACGCTGCTGGCGGCTGTCAATCGCTCCGACCCGTCAGCCGCCCGTTCGGCCCTGCAGGCCGGCGCATCGGTCCATCTGCGCGATGCGCGGGGGCGCAGCCTGCTGATGCTCGCAGCCCGCAGCGGCTCTCGCGAGATGGTGGAGCTGCTGCTGACCGCCGGCGCCAGCAGGGACGACCGCGATCTCCAGGGTTGGACGGCCGCCGACCATGCCCGGGACGGGCACCACGACGAGTTGAGCGAGCGCCTGCGCTGAGCTTCAGGCGTCCAGGCGGAAGATGGCAACCGCTCGGGTTAGGCGCTCGGCCTGAGCCCGCAGGCTCTCGGCGGCCGCCGTGCTCTCTTCGGCGAGGGCGGCATTGCGCTGGGTTATGTCGTCGAGCTGGCCCATGGCAGTATTGATCTCGAAGATGCCCCGGTCCTGCTCGCGTGAGCTCTGGCTGATCTTGCCGACCATGGCCGACACGCGCTGGATCTGCAGCACGATCTCGCTCATGACTTCGCCGGTGCCGCGCACCAGCCGGCCGCTGCCCTGCACCTGATCGTTCGAGCCCTGCACCAGGCCCTTGATCTCGCGCGCCGCGTCGGCGCAGCGCTGCGCCAGCAGCCTTACCTCGCTGGCCACAACCGCGAAGCCGCTGCCCTGCTCGCCGGCACGCGCGGCCTCGACTGCCGCGTTGAGCGCCAGCAGATTGGTCTGGAAGGCGATGCCGTCGATGACGCCGACGATGTCGGCGATGCGCTGGCTGGACGCTTCCAACTGGCCGATCTGCCCGACGGCGCGTTCCACCAGCGCGCCGCCGCGCTCGGCGACGCTGCGCGCCCGGCCGGCCAGCTCGCTGGCCTCGCTGGCATGTTCGGCACCCCCGCGCACATTGCCGCTGATCTGCTCGACGCTGGCGGCTGTCTGTTGCAGCGACGCGGCCTGCTCTTCCGTGCGGGCGCTCAGGTCCTGATTGCCCTCGGCGATCTGCTGGCTGGCCGTGGCCACCGAGGCCACGCCCTCGTGCACCTGCTGCACGATATTGCGCAGGCCTTGCTGCATCTCGCCCAGCGCCTTCAGCATCTCGGCGGCCTCGTCGCCGCCGCGCGTCTTGACCGGTATGCTCAGGTCGCCCGCGGCGATGCGCTTGGCGTCCCGCACGGCGCGGCGCAGCGGCGCGACGATGGATCGCGTGATGACCCAGCACAGCAGGGCGCCGAGCAACAGCAGCGCGATGCCGCCGCTCAGCACCAGCGCGCGGGAGCGCTGGAAGAGTTGATCGGCCTCGTCGGCCGTCTTGCCGATGCGGGCGATCTCGAACGACTTGATGGCGTCGACCTGCTTCATGTAGGCCAGTTGCGAATCACGCAGACCGGTCTGCAGCAGCTCGCGGGCCTCGCTGATCTCGCCGGCCTTGATGTGGCCGATGAAGGCCGTGAGGCTGGCATCGAAGGCCTGACCTAGCCGCATGGCTTTGGCCACCATCTTGCGGCCTTCGCTGGAGCGGATGCTGGGGTCCACCAGGGCCCACAGCGCGGCGCTGTCGGCGCGAGCCTTCTCGATGGAGGCCAGCCAGTCGGCGCGCTTGGCGGCATCGTCGAACAGCAGGATGTTGCGCGTCTGTCGCGCGACGATGTTGACGTTGTCGGCCACCGACACCAGGCGCTCCACCTTGGGGAGGCGGTCGTCGCGGATGAAGCGGAGCTGTGCGGCCAGCTCGTGCAGGCCCGACAAGGCCAGTGCGCACAGGGCACCCATCGCGAGCAGCAGCGCGAGGAAGCTGGCGGCCAGGCGGGGGCCGATCTTGAAGCGGGTCAGCAGAGCGATCATGAGGGGCACAAGCAACGGTTGTGCCCAGGGCGTGGACCGGTTTCGGCGCCATGCTTGGGTGCGTGACGCGGTCTGGCGGCCCCGCTGTCATGGGCAGCGCGTGGCGCTGCCGCTAGACCGGTGGCTTTGCCCATCCGAATTTCGCGCGGACTTGCCCTGGGCAGAGAAACGACGGTATACGGCCACCGGGGTCGGGGCGGCTGATACGAATTCTTACAGCCGTGAAAGCGCTTGTATCGGCAAGTCTTCACGGCTGGGCAGGGCTACCCAGGGCCCGACGGCCGGGCCGTGCGGTGTGCACGCCGGGTGCCAGGGCTTGCCGACCGGACGAAAAAAAGCCCACCGGGTGGTGGGCCTTGCGCGCGTGTCTGTCGGAGGGATCAGACGGCCACGGCCTTGGCGGTGTCCGCATATTCCTCGATCTGGTCGAAGTTCAGGTACTTGTAGACGCTGGCCGTGTCCTTGTTGATGATGCCCATGGCCTCGTGGTATTCCTGCACCGTCGGGATCTTGCCCAGCTTGGACGCGATGGCGGCCAGTTCGGCCGATGCCAGGAACACATTGGTGTTCTTGCCCAGGCGGTTGGGGAAGTTGCGGGTGGAGGTGGACACCACGGTCGCGCCTTCACGCACCTGGGCCTGATTGCCCATGCACAGGCTGCAGCCGGGCATTTCGGTGCGGGCGCCAGCCGTGCCGAAGGCGGCGTAATGGCCTTCCTTGATCAGCTCGCTCTGGTCCATCTTGGTCGGCGGGGCGACCCACAGCTTGACCGGGATGTCGCGCTGGCCGCCCAGCAGCTTGGCCGCGGCGCGGAAATGGCCGATGTTGGTCATGCATGAGCCGATGAAGGCCTCGTCGATCTTGGTGCCGGCCACGTCGGACAGGGTCTTGGCGTCGTCCGGATCGTTGGGGCAGCAGAGGATGGGTTCCTTGATGTCGGCCAGGTCGATCTCGATGACGGCCGCATATTCGGCGTCCTTGTCGGCCTCCAGCAGCTCGGGCTTGGCCAGCCAGGCCTCTACCTTCTCGATGCGGCGCTGCAGCGTCTTCGCGTCCTGGTAGCCGTCAGCGATCATGTTCTTCATCAGCACGACGTTGCTGGTGAGGTACTCCTTGATCGGCTCCGGGTTGAGCTTGATCGTGCAGCCGGCGGCCGAGCGCTCGGCGGAAGCGTCGCTCAGCTCGAAAGCTTGCTCGACCTTGAGGTCGGGCAGGCCCTCGATCTCGAGGATGCGGCCCGAGAACACGTTCTTCTTGCCGGCCTTGGCGACGGTCAGCAGACCGGCCTTGATGGCGTAGAGGGGAATGGCGTGCACGAGGTCGCGCAGGGTCACGCCCGGCTGCATCTCGCCCTTGAAGCGCACCAGCACCGACTCGGGCATGTCCAGCGGCATCACGCCGGTGGCGGCGCCGAAGGCCACCAGGCCGGAGCCCGCGGGGAAGGAGATGCCAATGGGGAAGCGGGTGTGCGAGTCGCCGCCGGTGCCGACCGTGTCGGGCAGCAGCAGGCGGTTCAGCCAGCTGTGGATGACGCCGTCGCCCGGGCGCAGTGAGACGCCGCCGCGGTTGCTGATGAAGGCGGGCAGCTCGCGATGGGTCTTGACGTCGACCGGCTTCGGATAGGCCGCGGTGTGGCAGAAGGACTGCATGACGAGGTCGGCCGAGAAGCCCAGGCAGGCCAGGTCCTTCAGCTCGTCGCGGGTCATCGGGCCGGTGGTGTCCTGCGAACCGACCGTGGTCATCTTGGGCTCGCAATAGGTGCCTGGGCGCACGCCCTGGCCCTCGGGCAAGCCGATGGCGCGGCCGACCATCTTCTGGGCCAGGGTGAAGCCGGCGTTGGTGGCCTTGGGCGGCGTAGGCAGGCGGAACAGCGTGGAGGCAGGCAGACCCAGGAACTCGCGCGCTTTTTCGGTGAGGCCGCGGCCGATGATCAGGTTGATGCGGCCGCCGGCGCGCACTTCGTCGAAGAGGACGTGGCTCTTGAGCTTGAACTCGGCGACGGTCTGGCCGTTCTTCACGAGCTTGCCGTCATAGGGCAGCACGTCAATGACGTCGCCCATCTCCAGCTTGCTGACGTCGACTTCGATGGGCAGCGATCCGGAGTCTTCCTGGGTGTTGAAGAAGATGGGGGCGATCTTGCCGCCCAGGGTCACGCCGCCGAAGCGCTTGTTCGGCACGAAGGGGATGTCCTGGCCCGTGGCCCAGATGACGCTGTTGGTGGCCGACTTGCGGCTGGAGCCAGTGCCGACCACGTCGCCAACGTAGGCCACGACGTGGCCCTTCTTCTTCAGGTCCTCGATGAACTGGATGGGGCCGCGCTTGCCATCTTCCTCGGGCTTGAAGGCCGCGTCGGAGCGCGTGTTCTTCAGCATCGCCAGGTAGTGCAGCGGGATGTCAGGGCGGCTCCAGGCGTCAGGGGCGGGCGACAGGTCGTCGGTGTTGGTCTCGCCGGGCACCTTGAAGACGGTGACGGTGATCTTCTGAGGCACCTCGGGGCGGCTGGTGAACCACTCGGCGTCAGCCCAGGACTGCATCACTTCCTTAGCCTTGACATTGCCGGCTTTGACCTTTTCAGCCACGTCGTGGAAGGCAACGTACATCTGCAATGTCTTCTTCAAGCCCGCAGCAGCAACATCGGCGATTTCGGCGTCGTCCAGCAGCTCGATCAGCGGATGCACGTTGTAGCCACCCACCATGGTGCCCAGCAGCTCGGTGGCCTTGGCCTTGGATATCAGGCCGACCTTGATGTCACCGTGCGCGATGGCAGCCAGGAAGCTTGCCTTGACCTTGGCGGCATCGTCCACGCCAGGCGGCACGCGGTGGGTCAGCAGGTCCAGCAGGAAGGCTTCCTCAGCCTGAGCTTCCGATTCCTGCGGGTTCTTGATGAGCTCGATCAGCTCGGCGACTTGCTTGGCATCGAGGGGCAGGGGCGGGATGCCGAGGGCGGCGCGTTCGGCGGCGTGTTGGCGGTAGGCGGTGAGCATGGGGTTCTCCAGTGACAGCAACTTAAGGCAGGGCCGGGACGATGATCCTCAGCCCTTTGAAATAGTCTCGATAGAAGCCGGCGTCCCGTGTGATCAGTGCATCGCACTGCATCATGGCGTGGGAGCCGATCAGGAAGTCAGCCACGGTGCGACTGCGGTTGCCGCCGCGCTGGCGGTAGCGCCGCTGCATCTCGCCGGCGCGCAGGGCCGACTTGGCCTCCATGGCATCGAAGCGGATACCCAGCTCCTCCAGGAACTGCAGCACGTCGGTGCCGCCCTGGAAGGCGGTGCATACCTCGGCCAGCGCGACTTCGCACAACACCACCGGGCCCACGTGGAGCGCCTGGCGCACGGCCTCGGCGGCCGTGGTGCTGGCGTCTTCGTCTCCGGCGATCAGGTCGATCAGCACGGAGGAGTCGGTGGCGATCAAGGGGTGGGCTCTCCGCCCTCGGGTTCAGGCGGCAGATACGGGTCGCCCGGCGCATGGCCGCGGATGGCGCGCATGGCCTCGTCGGTGCTGGCGAAGCCGTCGAGCTTGAACTTGCCACGCAGGCGCGAGATCGCGTCGTCCACGTTCTTACGCAGGATGATGCGGCCGCCGTCCAGTTCGACCTTGAGCGTCGTGCCCTTGGTCAGGCCGAGGGCGTCTCGGACGGCTTTGGGCAGGGTGATCTGCCCGCGTTCGGCAACGGTGGCTTCCATGGGGCCTCCAGCGGCTGAGCGCCGCGGAGGCAGCGGCTCAGGTATGCATGAGAAAGTATGTATTCATTCTACATACTCCAGCCCGCGGTTTCAACAGCGGTGGCTCACTTGGCCTTGGCGGTTGGTTTCGCCGGCTTGGTCGATTTCGCGGCCACCGGGGGCGCGGCGGGCGCTTCGGCTGCCGTCGGCGTGATGCCCAGCCCGCTGCGCGCGGCCGCTGCGGCTTCTGCCTCTGGGTCGTTGATCTGGGCGGCCCTGGCGGCCTCGATCAGCTTGACCTGCTCGGGGTGGACGCAGTCGTCGATGAGGCGCTGGCCGATCTTGGTGTCCAGCAGCATGGACTTGTTGGCGATCTGGATCATCAGCGTGCGGCCGGTGACGTCCTCCAGGCGCAGCGCGCCGGTGGAGGACAACACGGGCTTCATCGTGAAGACCTGCTTCTTCCAGCTCACGTTGATATAGCCGGCCACCTTGGGGTGCTTTTCGATGTTGACGGTTTCCTTGAACTCGCAGGCGTAGTCGCCCAGGTAGGCGCGCTCGGCGGCGGCGAGCTGGGCCTCGTCGGCATCGGCCAGCACGGGCTCGGGGGGCGGAGGCGGTGTCTTCTTGGTGGGTGAGGCCTTGGCGGCCTTGGGTGCCGGCTTGGCCGCGGGCTTGGGCGGCGTGGTCTGAGCGAGGGCGGGCAGGGCGGCGCAGAGGATCAGGGCGGCGGTACTGCCGCGAAGCGAAGGCATCGGCATCTGGAGTCGGAGTGGGGGGATGGAAAACGGTGGCGCATGATGGCCGCAAAGTGGCCGCGCAGCGGTGAAAAGATGTAGGCATTGTCGGCGTGACGAAATGCACGCCGGCTTCTGCCTCACTCGGCGATTACCCCGATGGCTACGGGGAAGAACGCCGATCGCGCCGCGTCGGTCAAAGGTCGGCCGGTGCGCTCTGCGCGCTCCAGCACGGTCCAGAAATAGCGGTAGCTGGCGCGGTCGTGCAGGCGGTCGTGGAAGGAGATCGGCGCCCAGTCCGCGGCCTGTGCGGCGAGCAGCAGCTCGGCGGCCTCCAGCACCTCCTCGGTCGCCGGTGCGAAGGCTTCGACGATGGGGCGGATCTGGTCGGGGTGGATGCTCCACATGCGCGTGTAGCCGAAGTCGCGCGCGGCACGGCGGGCCGCGTGCGCGAGCCGTTCGGCGTCGCGGAACTCCGTGACGACGCAATGTGAGGGTGTCTTGCCGAAGGCATGGGCGGCCGCGGCGATCTCGAGCTTGGCGCGCACGACGAGGGGATGCTCGAACTGGCCGGGCAGCTCCATGGCCGTCTTCGGGATGGCGCCGCCATGGGCCGAGACGAAGTCCATCAGCCCGAAAGACAGGGATTCGATGCGCGGATGGGCCGCGATGCGGAAGACCTCGCGCAGCGCGCCATGGGTCTCGATGAGGACCTGCAGCGGCAGCTTCGGCTTGCCGTGGCGCTCGCAGGCAGCGTCGATGGCCGCGACGGCGCGGTCCACGTCATCGGCGCTCTCTGGCTTGGGGATCATCAGATAGGCCAGGCGGTCGCCGGCCCTGGCGATCAGCGTGTCGACGTCGGCCTCGAAGGCCGCGTGGCCCCAGGGGTGGACGCGGGCGCCGACGCGGCCGAAGCGGTTGACCGTGCTCGTCGCCAGCTCGGCGATCAGCAGCGCATGCTCTGCCTCGCCGCCGACAGGGGCGCCGTCCTCGGCGTCCAACGTGATGTCGAAGACGGGACCGAGCTCGGCCTGCAAGGCCAGGCTCTTCTTCATTCGGGCCTCGACGCCGCAGTAGTGGTCGACGACGGGCAGCGGCGCGCGGGGGGGTTCATGGCCAAACAAGGCCTGACGGGGATGCAGGGGGGCGTTCATCGGCAATCGGGATAGGGGCGACCATTGTCGGCCGAGCCCCTCCCACACCACCCGGCATGCGGGTCCGCACCGGGCGGTTCGAGGGCTTGAGGTCATGAGAGCCGGGGAAGGCCCAGCCGGTCGAA